>Ga0209061_1002225_pt1 | contig 25772 bp, 24 predicted proteins | sample Coa_R1_10_FD_187157 | JGI IMG/M metagenome (GOLD analysis project Ga0209061, IMG submission 187157) | Surface soil microbial communities from Centralia Pennsylvania, which are recovering from an underground coalmine fire - Coalmine... | ecosystem: Environmental > Terrestrial > Soil >... | reverse complement strand
GCAGCCGAAACGTCGCGCGCGCCGCCACAACCGCCCGCCGCTGCTTGATCAGACGACGACGGCCGCGCTACCCCGCGACCGCGCTCACCTCAACCCACGGCACGTGCAGAGGAGCCAACAAACTCCCCGGCCGGTGCGCGACGGCGCTCCTGCCGTCGCGGCGGGACGGTGTGGACGGATGTCCGGCGCGCGCTTTAGCCTTCTACGAGGGAGAGGGCCCGTGATGGGTGCGAATGATCTGGTCCGGATCGGTCGGAGCGACATCCACATCTCGAGACTCGGCCTCGGCACCGGCCCTCTAGGCGGCCTATTCGAGGAGGTATCGACTGAACGGGCGGTACAGACGGTGCTCCGCGCCTACGACCGCGGGATCCGGCACTTCGACACGGCGCCTCTTTACGGGTTCGGTCTCGCGGAGAAGCGCCTCGGTAAGGCGCTCCAGCAGATTCCCAGGGAATCAGTGACCGTCGCGACGAAGGTCGGAAGGCTGCTGAGGGTCTTGGGGGAAGATGAGGAGTCGCAGGCGGACGTCGATCGAGTTCACCTCGCAGATGCTGTCCCGATCTTCAAGGGCGTCGGGTCCGAGCGCCCCGTCTGGGACTTCTCGTACGACGCTGTGAGAAGGTCGCTGGAGGAGAGTCTCGAACGGCTGGGGGTCGATCGCGTCGACCTGGCGTTGGTGCACGATCCGGAGGACCACATGCAGCCGGCGGTCGCAGATGCGGCGCGAGCATTGATTGATCTGCGGGAAGAGGGTGTAGTCGGCGCCGTCGGCGTGGGGACAAACCATGCATGGGTCGGCGCCCAATTCGTCGAATCAACAGACGTTGACTTTCTACTGGTGGCAGGCCGCTGCACGCTCCTGGATCGCAGCGCGACGACTGAGCTCCTTCCCATGTGCACCCAGAAGGGCGTCTCGGTGATCGCGGCGGGCGTCTTCAACAGCGGGATACTCGCCGAACCAGACGAAAACCCGATGTTCTGGTACGAAGCCGCGCCTGAGTCTGCGGTAGCGAGGGCCCGTCAGCTGCGCGGCATCTGCGCACGGTACGACGTTCCTCTGAAAGCCGCTGCTCTCCAGTTCCCCTTCCGGCTGGAGAGCATCGCGGCAGTCGTCGTCGGGGCGCGCTCGCCAGAAGAGGTCGACGATGACGTCGAGATGCTTAACGTGGTGATTCCTGAGGAGCTCTGGCGCGAGCTCGGGGACGCGAATGAGGAGGAAGGAGCCCCGTCATGATCGTCAGCTGCTGAGCAGGCTCCGGCGCTAGGGGCGCTGCCATCTGGTCGGCTCTTGCCGAGCTTGGCCGTTCGGATCGGTGGGGCTGGCGGTTGTCTGCTTCAGCGGGATCTCGAGAACCCAGGGACGGCGGGTCGGCGGCCCCCACTTTGCCCGCCGTCGGGCCTACGCGCGGGTCAGGTGGGGTCTCTGAGTATGACCGCGCCCTCGGGGTCCACGCTGACGACTCCCGCACGTGAGCAATACGCCGATAGTCGCAGCTCGGAAACGAGCGGCGCCTGCGGCTTGAGCATCAACGCGCTTCCATCCTGAATGGCCGCTTCAATGCCGCGATTGGTCGCGCTGGTGAATGGCTCGAGTCCGATGTTGTAGGTCTGTCCCCACCAGGGATAGCGGAACGGGCCATTGAACACTTGCCAGTACCAAAGATGCCGGTAGAGTGCCGCGGGGTACCTGACCGCGAGGCCTACGCCCATCTCACGGTTGGTGACGGCGTACCAGCCGTCCTCAACCCCATCGATGTAGGCGAGATCCTCGATCCCGGAGCCCGGCGCCGGGATCGTGTCGAGTTGCGTGAGCGTCCCGTCCATGAGCGGCGCGTGTGGCCACGGCGCTCGGCTGCCAGCCGCGAGTCGATTTCCTGGCGACCAGCTAACCGGGTGGGTGCGCACCTCACCTCCCGGCAGGTCGATCCTGCAGTGCTCTGACAGGAACGGCGCGCCGAACGTGATGTGCTGCCCGTAAGAGATCGGTAGCTCCTCGGTGCCGGTATTGACCAGCGTCTCCCGGATGCGCAGCACGGGGCTGCCGGCGTGAAGGCCGATTGTCCGCTCGGCGGTGATCGGGGTCCGCACCAGCCTGACCGTCAACGTCACCTCGGCATGGTCCGGTCCCTCGGCGGAGACCACGCAGTCCCATGGAAGCGCGGACGACTCCGCGTGGAGGCCCAGCTGGGCCCCCGCGAAGCTCGACGGGTCTCCGCCGTTAGGAAAGACACTCTGCCAGCCACCTTCGTAGTGGTCGAACCACAACGCATCGCCGTCGCCCGTGGCAGGAGCATTGGGGAACCGCGGACCCGGAACCCCGTTCGGGGTGCGCCACATGAACTCGGTGTCAGTGGGCTTGAACGAAAGGCTGCAGACATCACCGCCCTTGCCCGTAAGGACCACCGCGCGTAGCCATTCGTTCTCCACCACAGCGGTCTCGATGCCACGGTATGTCCAGCTGTCGTCGGCACGTGCGCCGAAGGTATGCGTGCAGCCGTAACGTCTCACCATGAAGCGACCAATTCATCGAGATGAGCTAACACGGTGCTATGCATCGTTCACCGGATGACCCGCGCAGTGCTGCCGCCGACCGCGCGCTGGACGTCTTCCAGCGTGGCCATACTGGTGTCGCCGGGGGTTGTCATTGCAAGCGCGCCGTGGGCGGCTCCCCACTCGACAGCGTCCTTGGCGCTCATGCCGCTAAGGAATGCGTACGCGAGGCCAGCTGCGAACGAGTCCCCCCCACCTACGCGATCGAGGATCTCAAGGTCACGGCGAGGGCGCGATTGGTGGAGCGCGCCTTCGGCCCAGAGTACGGCGCTCCAGTCATTGCGGGTGGCTGTGCGTGCGTGTCGGAGGGTGCTCGCGACGACCTGAACGTTGGGATATTCGGCCGCGACTTGCGACGCCATCGACCCGTAGGCAGTTGGATCGAGCGCGGAAAAGTCTTCGTCCAGTCCGTCGACCGCGAACCCCAATGCTGTCGAGAAGTCCTCCTCGTTTCCGAGCAGAACGTCTACAAGGGTGACCAGCCGACGGTTGACCTCCTGCGCGGCGGCTTGTCCGCCCAGTGCCTGCCAAAGCGATGGACGGTAGTTGAGATCGTAGGACACAACGACACCGTGCGCGCGGGCGGCGGCCATCGCTTCGGCCGCGACCGCGGAGGCGGACTCTGACAGGGCCGCGAAGATGCCCCCCGTGTGGAACCACCGACAGCCCTCAACGGAGAACAGTTGCTCCCAGTCGATCTCCCCAGGCTGGAGCTGCGAGACGGCAGTATGGCCGCGATCGGAGCATCCGAGGGCGGCGCGGATCCCAAAGCCGCGTTCTGTGAAGTTCAGCCCGTTGCGCACAGCGCGACCAACCCCGTCGTAGCGACGCCACACGACGTGTGACTGGTCCACCCCGCCTTGGAGCATCAGGTCTTCAAGCAGCCGTCCGACGGGGTTGTCAGCGAGGGCAGTGACCACCGAGGTCCTCAGACCGAAACAGCGGCGAAGCCCGCGCGCGACGTTGTATTCGCCGCCTCCCTCCCAGACGTGGAAGTCGCGGGTGCGGGCGATACGTTGCTCCCTGGGGTCGAGTCGGAGCATCACCTCTCCAAGGGCGACGCAATCCCATCGGGCTTCCTCGGCACCCGGGATATCAAGCGGACTCATACGACGGTCGCCACAACTCGACAGCTTGCGACGAGGTCCGACGCCTCTGCCGCCCGTGTGCGGACGGTGTCGAAGTCACCGCTGGTGATTGTCGCGCGCGGCGCGATCCAGCTTCCACCGCAGGCGGCGACGGAGTCGAGCGCGAGGTAGTTGGGTAACGACGCTGGCGACAGCCCGCCGGTGGGTACCCAGCCCATCGCGCGAAACGGTCCCGCGAGCGCTTTCAAATAAGGAAGGCCACCGATCGCCTCCGCCGGGAAGAATTTCACGGTCTCGCACCCCGCGTTGTGTGCCTGCTGGACCTCGCTGGGGGTGCAGACTCCGGGCAGCATTGGGATCGCGGCGGCACGCGCGGCGTTGAGGATCGCATGGTCTAACCCAGGGGCGACGAGCAGGTGGGCACCGGCACTCACGGCCTGTGCGACCTGCTCCGTGACCGTCACGGTACCCGCGATCACGAGCATCTCCGGTACCTCCGCTCTGATGGCCGCGATCGCTTCGGCGGCTGCGGCGGTGCGAAACGTGATCTCGACGACGGGCAGACCGCCCTCGACGAGCGCCTGGGCGAGCGGGACAGCAGAACGGGGATCTTCGATCTCGACGATCGGCACGACGCCCGACCTGCGCAGCCGGTTAAGGGGCTCCGCAGCATCGCTGCGTGTCAAGGTCTTATCCATCAGGCATCGCTCCTTGAGAGTGCGTGGCGCAGGGTTGCGCGGGTTCCGTCTAGCGTGAGTTCCTGAAGCCAGTCGGTCAGCGCGGCCGTCAGCTCGATTGACTCGCGCAGATCGGAGCCAAAAACCTGCTCAAGCGAGAGCAGGTTCTCCACGATCGACCGCGCGTCGTCCGACGAACGGGTCACGGCCCGAATCAGGGGCGCGAGTGGATCAGAGATGAGAATTGGCGCGCCCACGTCATTGGCCGGGGCAGTCATGAACCGCATCCAAGCGGCGATCGCCAGCGTCGCCCATGCGGGTGGTCGGCCGCCGCTGCGCATGCGCTCGCGAACCACCGGTACAAGCCGCAGCGGGAGTTTCTGCGACCCGTCGCTTGCTACCTGCCACGTCGCATGGTGCAGCGCGGGGTTGCGGAAACGCGTCATCACTGATTGCTGGTAGGAGTCGAGATCGATCTCGGAGGGCGCGGTGAGGGTCGGCGCGACGTCCTCGCGCATGAGCCGAGTGACCACCTCTGCGAGGTGCTGGTCAGCGAGCGCCTCGGCGATCGTCTGGGCACCCGCGAGCGCTCCTAGGTAGGAGATCGCCGAATGGCTGCCGTTCAGCAGACGCAGCTTGAGCTTCTCGTGCGGCGCAACATCTTTGGTCAGACGAACGCGCGCGCGCTCCCACGCTGGCCGGGTGCCGGCGAACCGGTCCTCAATGATCCAGGAGCTGTACGGCTCGGTCACAACGGGAACGGCGTCTCGGACGCCGAGCAGCTCTTCGACCTCTGCGATGTCCTGTTCGGTCGTGGCCGGCGTGATCCGATCCACAACACTGGACGGAAACGCTACGTGCTCGTCGATCCATTCCTCAAGGCGCGCTCCGGGATGTTCTCGATCGTCAAACGCTGCTCGCATGGTCAGTGCGTCGCGGATCACCGCCCCGTTGTTCGGCAGGTTGTCGCAGCACAAAATGGTGATTGGCCCGCCGTCAGCGTCGGCTCGGCGTCGCAGGCCCGCGAGGATCTGATCGAGTACCGACGTCTCGCCCGCAGCGCCAGGGAGGTATCCCTTTTCGGTGACTGTCATAGTCAAGACTTGCGTGCGGCTTGACGCCACGCGCGCGAGGATGTGCTCGCGCTCGGTCATGCCGCAGCGCGTCTCAATGACCGCTCCCACCACGCGCGCTGTGGTTGTATCGCCGTCCCGCTGAAGGACCGTATACAGGCCATCTTGTGCCGCGAGCGATCGTGCGGCGTGGGAGCCCCGCGGGCTGACCCCGCAGATCCCCCAATCTCCGCCAGCCGCGGCGATCGCTTCCTCAGTGAAGACCGCCTGGTGAGCGCGATGAAAAGCCCCCAGCCCGAAGTGCACGATTCCGACCTCGCTCGGGCGGGGCCCGGGTCGGAGCGCTCGTGGGAGCCGCCTCAGGGTGGCGGGAGTCAGTGTGGACATTCTTGTCCTATGCGGAAGCGCCCGCGAGACCGAGCCTCACCAGAATCTTCATCGCGCCACCGTGTCTCAACTGTTCGAAGGCAGCGGGCGCTTCGTCAAGGTCGACGACGTCGGTGATGAGGTCGTTGGTCGGCAACCTGTCGGCTGCGATCAGGTCGATTGCGCGCGTGATGTCCGCCTCGGTATAGATACGCGAGCCAATCACGGTCAGCTCGTTGAACATCACGCCAAGAAGGTCAAATTTGGGTGGAGTTGGCGGATAGGCGGCGAGGATCACAATTCGCCCGCGGGGGCGGGCCCAGCGTGCGAGGTTGCCCGCCGCGGCGGGCTGGCCTGCTGCGTCGAAGACAACGTCGGCGGCGATCTCATCGGTTGGCTCGCCGCTGAGCGAGAGCCCGAGTCTGGCCGCGGTGGACCGGCGGGCCGAGGACGGCTCGCTGATCGTCACGTGGGCGCCCGCCGCCCGCGCGACCAGCGCGGCGAGCACCCCGATGGGTCCTGCGCCGACGACGTGCACCCGCTCGCCGGCGTGCACACGTGCGCGTTCGACCCCGTGCACCGCAACCGCGACGGGCTCGATCAGAGCGGCATCGCGCAGCCACAGGTCTCGGGGGAGCTCGTGTAGATTCTCGTCGGGGACCAGCACCCGTTCGGCGAGACCCCCTGGAAGGTCGATCCCGATCGCCCGCATATGGGGGCATACGTGTGCGTGGCCCGCGCGGCAGGCTAGGCATCGCCGGCACGGCAGCATCGGATTGACAAATACCGGCGTGCCGGCAGGAAGATCTGCGGAACCATCGAGCACGCGACCCACGAACTCGTGACCGAGGATCGCACCCGGCCGTGCCCTCGGGTGCTTTCCGGCGAGGACATGGAGATCACTCCCGCAGATTCCGGAGTAGGCCGGGCCGACGACGCTCCAGTGCTCCTGTGGCGTCGGCGTCACCGTCGCGCGCACACTGAGGCGGCCAGGGCCGTCCCAAACGAGCGCGCGCATCTCCTCGCGGCCGCCCATTACCGTGCCTGGACGGGGTCATCCTCGGCGGCGATCGCCATCAGGATGCCCTGCATCAGGCCAATCGCGTGAGCGCGACCTCTGTGCCCGTAGGACGAGTCGCCGATCAACTCGGGCGTGTGGTCGTCGATCAGGAACCCGTCAAATCCCACGCGGCGAAGCGCGCGAATGACGCGGACCGGGTCGAAGTTGCCTTCTCCGAGGAATGCCTCACGGAAGCGAGGCACCGTTCCGATCACGTCGCGGAAGTGGACGTAGGCGATCTGCCCACGCGGACCGAAGTATTCGATGGCCCGCAGCACGTCCGGCTCGCCACCCATCTCCGACACCGTGCCCAGACAGAGCTCAAGCGCCCAAGCCTCGCTGTCGACCAGTTCGGCTGCGCGCTCGAGCGCATCAACGGAGCGGAAGATCCTGGCGATCCCGCCGAGGGCGGGGACTGGCGGATCATCCGGGTGAAGCGCGAGCCGCACGCCAGCGTCCTCCGCAACGGGAAACACGGCCCTCGCGAAGTACAGGTAATTGTCCCACATCTCATCATCCGAGACTGTGCGCTTCAAAATAAAGTGCGCGCCCCGCTGCCAGGAGTCCTTGGCGTCCTCTGGACGCTTGTCGCGGCGGGCGACGAGCACGTTCTCGAGAAATTCTGGATCGTCGGCAGCCTCGAGATCGAATGCGGTAACCACCGCCCCGCCACGACCGATCGGCGCGAGCGCGGTCCGCCAGACGGAAGCTGGCATGAAGTTGTAGCCGAGCACCGGAACGCCTGCCTTGCCCAGGTTGCGGATCGTCGCGCACACATTCTCGATGTCCTCATCGCGGCCAGGAAGGCCAAGCATGGCGCGCTCGTAGAACGAATTGGGCATGTTCTCGATCGCTTCGAGATGCAGCCCGCGGGCCGCGCACTCTTGTTCAAGCGCGACGATGTCGCTCAGCTCCCAGCGTGCGGTGCCGGGAAGGTCGGGGGTGTTGAACTGCACGCCGCGCAGTCCGAGTTGGCTGGCGAAAGCCAGATAATCGTCTTGTGGCCGAGCGCCTTGTCCGAGTACGACCCTCATCGTTGTCTTGCCTCCAGCGTGATCGAGATCGACGGTCGCTCCGGATCGAGGAACTCCTCGCTGTCGGAGACGAAGTAGTCCGGATGCCGCTCCTGCATCGCCGGCAGCCCTTCCAGTACAAACCGCAGGTGAGCTGTCAGGTGCGCATCCGCCGTTTGAAGGTCGCCGGCGCGTAGCGCCGCAAGGATCTCCTCATGCTCTGTGATCCGTGACTGGATCACGTGAGCTTCCGGCAGGCTGAGCGCTCGCACTCGGTCCAGGTGGGAACGCGCGGTGGCGGTCAGCCGGCCGACACCGGCAAACCCGCTGAGCGCGCTCAACGCGGCGTGAAAGCTCTGGTCCGCATCAAGGAACCCGGGATAGTCGCCTACTGCTGCTGCCTGCCACTGTTCGGCGACGATGGCGTCAAGCGCCGGGGACGCTGCGCGTCCGGGCCACGGCGAGGCGAGCGCGAGCAGTGAGCGCTCGAGCACCTCCCGCACCAGCTGTGCCTCGAGCACCTGCCGAACGCTGATCTTCGTCACCGTCGTCCCTCGCTGGGGGGCGATCGCGACCAGCCCGTCCTCCGAGAGGCGGAGTAGCGCCTCACGCACGGGCGTTCGACTCACTCCAAGCTGCTCCGCGAGTTCCTTCTCAGACAAGGCTGCTCCTGGAGGCAGGATGCACTGAACGGCGGCCCTCCTGAGCTGTCGGTAAGTGTGCTCACGGACGGACTGATCGCGTCTCTCCAGGCGCCTCTCGATCCGATCGCCGACGAGCACCCACCGCTCGTCCGGGTTTGCGACCGAGGCCAACGAGATGGGGGGAGTGCCATCGGGGCGCGATGACAGTGGCGTTCGATCTACCATTCGCGATGGAGGCGGTAGGCCTCGACGGGCACTCCGCGAGCGTTCGTTTCGACGTGCATCAGCGCACCTGCCAGCGGCGCGCGCTCCCGTTCCTGTGCGGGAAGGCCGTAGAAGGCTGTCGTGATGAACAGCGTGGTCCGCAGCGGTCCTCCGAACGCGCAGCTCGCGACGATCGGAGTGCCGACCGAGATCACTTCGAGCAGGCCGCCGTCTCTGTCGTAGCGTCGCAGCGTCCCGCCATGCCACGTGGCCACCCACAGGCAGTCCGTCTCGTCGAGGACCATGCCGTCGGGCTGTCCCTCGTCTTCCGGGATCGTGATCACGTTCCGTAGCGTCCCGGGTCGCCCGCTACTGATATCGTAGTCGAAGATCTCGACCTGCCCCGCCGCGCTGTCGGCGAGATACATCCTCTCGCCGTCGACGCTCCACGCGAAGCCGTTGGGTAGGCGCATGCCCTCGCGTGTGAAGCCGATTGTCCAGCCGGGATCGATGCGATAGACCCTCCCGCCATCATGTGCACGGTCGGACATCGTGCCAAGCCAGAGCCGACCCTGACGATCGCAGTGCCCGTCGTTGATGCGGAAGTCAGGCCGGTCTGGCTCTATTGGCAGCGCGAGTTCGAAGGAGCCGTTCTCGGGATCGAGCAAGCCTAGTCCGGTCTGTGTCCCCGCAACCAGGCGTCCGTCCGGTCCGGGTGACACGAACCCGAGCGGCTCGTCGAGCTGCGCGACCACCCGCGTCTCGCCTGTGAGGTCGGTGCGCAGCAGCCGGCCGGCCAGTAAGTCAACCGAGAGCAGCGTCGTTGTTGGTTCGTCCCACACCGGCGACTCCCCGACCTCAGCGCGGTACGAGCCGAGTGGCTCAAAGGGGGAAGCGATCGCGGTTAAGGGAGTCGCCTTGCGCGCTGACATTCTACCATGGTAGCATACCTCTCTGTGCAGATCCGCTCGCTCATGCGCCGTGGCCACGGCTCGGCGCGCTCGCTTGAGGCGCGTCCGACGCCGTTGACAGCGCTGCATAGCTGGTCATATGATGAGCTGCGAGGTTGTCAAGAGCGACGCAGCCAAGGGCTGGCCGGCGCGGCGACGGTGGAGGTGCTCTCGCCATTTGGCGGACGAGCAGGAGGTCGGGCGCCGGCCGATCCATCTCTCGTCGAAGCCGTAGGCAGCAGGTCCGTGAGCGAAACCAAACGCTGGTAGCGACCAGCGGTCATTCCAGAGGAGAGTTACAACCATGCAGCCCATTTCGCGCCGTTCATTTATGACCAAGTCGGCGCTCGCCGGGAGCGCCCTCGCGCTCGGCGGCGTTCTCGATGCATGTGGCTCGAGCGGGGCAGGCGGCGGGGGCTCCGGATCCGGGTCGGCCCCCAAGAACTCCGCGTTCGCCAAGGCCAACATCGAGTGGAAGCGCTTCGCCGGGACAACCATCACGTTTGCCGCGTCCGCGAACCCGTGGGTGACGGCGATTCAGCCGGAGTTGCCGAGCTTCACTCAGCTCACCGGGATCAAGATCAATGTGCAGACTCTAGGAGAGAACGAGTTCGTCACCAAGCTACCGCTCACTCTCACCTCGGGTTCCGGCTCGCCCCAGGTCTTCATGGTCAACCAGCCCGGGCAGGCGGTCGCCGCTCATTGGGTCGCCCCCCTCGACCCCTTCCAGTCAAACTCCAAGCTCACCGACTCCTCTTGGTATGACTACCGCGACGTTTTCAAGGGCGCGCGCGATTTTGCGACGTCCGGCGGTACGCAGTGGTTCATGCCGATCAGCGCCGAGGTGCAGGTGCTGTACGCCCGCAAAGACCTTGTGCCGAACGCGCCCAAGACGATCTCCGACCTCATCGCTCAGGCCCACAAGGCAAACTCGAGCTCAATCGCGGGCATCGGAATGCGCGCTTCCGCAGACCCGAGCGAGACACCGTGGCCGTATGGCGGCTTCGTCTTTACCGAAGGCGGATACTTCATCGACCCCTCGGGCCATCCGGCGCTCGACAGCGCGGCGGCTGTCCGCGCGCTGACCGCCTACTCAGAGCTGCTCAGGTCCTCAGGGCCCAAGGGCGTTACGAGCTGGGGCTGGCTGCAGGCCGAGCAGGCCTTCGAGCAGGGACAGATCGCCATGTGGTCGGATTCCACGTCGTTTGCCAGCACGCTGTTGGACCCATCGACCGCGCGGGATGCGAAAAAGACCGTCATCTACCCGATGCCGACCGTCCACGGCGCTGCGAAGCCCAACGTCTGGTACTGGACCCTGGGGATCAACAAGAAGGCGAGCACCAAGGACCAGCAGGCGGCATGGCTCTTCCTGCAATGGGCGACGAGTAAGCCGCTGTACGCCGCCACCGCCGCCCAGACCGGCACCGCGATCCGCGGTTCGTCGTGGGCGAGCCCATCGGTCTCCAGCAAGCTCGGCGCAGCCGCGGCAACGGCAATCCACGATGCGCTCGCCGCAGCGGACTCGCGGCCCATGTCGCTCGCGTGGAATAACCCGAAGTGGAGCCAGATCGCTTCATACGTGGCGCAGGGAGTGAGCGCGACGGTCGCTGGTTCCTCCTCGGTCAAGTCAGCCGCAAGCACGATGCAGTCGAAGGCATCAGCCATCGCATGACGTCGACTCGCAACGCGGCGGCCTCGCCGTCCCGGCCCGCGCTTCGCCAGCGAGGCTGGCGCAAGCGCGGCTCGGGGCCGGCCGGAACCGACGCGCGTCAAGGCTCGCCGACTCGCCAGCCGGTCGATTATCAGCGGCGAGCCCGTCGAGGCTTTCTGCTCCCCCTCACGCTCGTGCTGGGCGTCGTGACGATCGCGCCTTTCCTCTACGCGGTATGGCTCAGCCTTACGGACGCCAGTCCTCTGCAGCACGGGACGCACTTCACCGGGATCAAGAATTACGAGACGCTGGTCACGAGCTCGTCGTTCTGGCAGGCCGCATTGACCACCATCATCTTTACGGTGGTCGCGGTCGCGGTTGAGCTAACACTCGCGATCCTCGTCGGCTACGCGTTGCACCGTCTCAGACGCGGCGGCTCGGCTCTACGAACTCTGTTCATCCTGCCGATGGCCGCCGCCCCGATTGCGGTCATGTACGACTGGCAGCTGATCTTCAACGCCCTCTCGGGAGTCGCGAACTACCTGCTCGGCAAGGTGGGGCTCCCGCAGCCGGACTGGCTGGGCTCGGCGCATATGGCACTGCCGAGTCTGATGATCATCGACATCTGGCAATGGACGCCGTTCATCCTGGTGATCATCGTCGGTGGGCTGAGCTCGATCCCCGATGAGATCTACGAGGCGGCGCAGGTCGACGGTGCGTCCGCACTTCAACAGATGTGGCGGATCACGGTGCCGCTGCTGCGCCCCTACATCATGGTCGCCTGCCTGTTCCGCGTCATCGACGCGCTCAAGACGTTCGACAGCATCCAGGTGCTGACCTCCGGCGGACCCGGCACCGCAACCACGACGCTGAACTACTACAGCTTTCAACAGGCAATCAACAACCTCCAGTTCGGTCCCGGTACAGCGACCGCGCTCATCCTGCTCGTGATCGCGCTGCTGCTCACCAAGTTTCTGCTCGGCCGATTGGAAAAGTCCCGAGGACAGGCGGTGGCACGATGAAGAGCGTTCGCACCAGAAGCCCCCGCTGGACGGGCCCGTTCCTTCGCTGGATAGGACTCGGAGTGTACACGCTGTGGGTCATCTTCCCGCTGTACTGGCTGATCCGGACATCCCTCGTCCCGAGCGTCGACGCGAACTCCCTGCCGCCCGACTGGTTCTCGCACCTAGGAATCTCCTCCTACCAGGCCGTCTTCAGCTCCGGAGCCTTCTTGACCGCGTTGTTGCACAGCCTGATCGTTTCCGCCTGCGTCACGGCGGTTGCGGTCTTGTGCGGTACGTTTGCGGGATTCGGACTAACGCATCTGCGGCGGAATGTGCGGGTCACCGGAAACTACGAGTTCTGGGTCCTCAGCTCCCGGATGGCCCCGCCGATTGCGGTGGCTCTGCCTCTGTACTTCATCTACGTGAAGATTCACCTCGAGGACACGCTGCTCGGTCTCATCATCGCGCAGACCGCGACCGTCGTCGGGATCATCTCGTGGATCATGATCGAGACGTTCAGGTCGATACCGGCCGAGGTACTTGAGGCAGCAGAGGCCGATGGCTGTAGCTCGTGGCGAGCCTTCCGAACGATCGGCTGGCCGCTTGCCAGGCCGGGGGCCGTCGGCGCTGCCACGATCGCGTTCCTGCTCTCCTGGAATGAGTTCTTCCTCGCCCTCGTGCTCACCAACACGGCGGCCCGGACTGGACCGGTGGCTCTATACCAGTTCATCGGCTACGAGTCGCTAAACCTGGGACAGCTGGCCGCGGCATCCTGCGTCATTCTCATTCCCACCGTAATAGTGGTAGGGCTGTTCCAAAGACAATTGGTGAGCGGGCTGACCTTCGGCGCCGTCAAGGGATGATGCGCGGTCAGGAAATCGGTCGATCGCGGTCGCGCTCAACTGAAGAGCGTTCGTGGCGCCGGCAGACTGCTGATTCGGGACGGCGGCACATTGCATTGCTATCGACAACGCGGGAGGCTTGAAGTGCGCGGTGTCTTGCTGCCAGGAGATCGGCGTGTGGAGGTTGTCGAGCTCGAGCCACCGGTCCCCGGACCGGGCGAGGTGCTGCTCGACATGAAGGCCGCTGGCCTATGCGGGAGCGATCTGCACATGCACTACCGGCGTACCGCAGCCGAGCGCACCGGAGTCATATTCGGACTGCAAACCGATCCCTCGATCGTCGTCAGTCACGAGGGTGCCGGCGTGGTCGCACAGGTAGGCCCGGGAGGCGGCCATCTTAAGGTCGGAGACCGCGTCTCCTTCCACCACATGGGAGGCTGTGGATGGTGCGAGCAGTGCCGGATGGACTGGGACATCAACTGCGAGCAAAAATGGGGCACCTACGGCCTGGATCGGCCTGGCGCGATGGAGGATCAGATGGTCGTCCGGGCGCGGGATTGCGTGCTGGTGCCGCCGGAGGTCACGATGCCCGAGGCAGCCTACTATTCCTGCGGCGCGGGAACGGGGTACCAGGCGCTACGACGCGGGGACTTCCGGGCCGGTGACATCGTCGTCGTGGTGGGATTGGGGCCGGTCGGAATCGCCGCAGCCTTCTTTGCGACTCAAGCGGGCGGCGTGGTGGTCGGCGTAGATCCGGATGAGGAGCGTCGCCAGTTCGCGCTCGACCGCGGCGCAGCGGTTGCAGCGTGCGAGGCCGAGGCCGCGGCAGTGCAAGAGCACTTGCGCGGTCGCACGGACCGCAGAGGTGCAGATGTTGTGGTCGAGAGCTCCGGCGCCGCTGGCGGCCGTAACCTCGCACTCGACGTTGCGGGCCTGTTCGGTCGGGTGGTCTGTGTCGGCTTCAACGACGCCCAGACGACGATCGATCTGGAGCGGCAGATCATCCAGAAGCAGGTCGATGTTCGTGGGGCGTGGATGTTCCGACGGGGCGAGCTTCAAGCGATGCTCGACGCCGTCGCGCGGCAGCGGCTGTCGATCGAGCCGCTGATCGGTTCACGCATGGATATCGAGCACGCCGGAGCCGCGTGGGCCGAGTTCGACCGAGGCTCGCTCGGCAAGTCGGTGATCGAGTGGCCATGATGCTGACCGGTCCCAGCGGAAGCAGCACGAGGCGCGAGGACGGGCACTCGTGCTGATCGTCCGTTACCTCGCCGCCGGTGAACGGACAGCCGGCATCGGTGTCATGACCGGCGAGGAGGTTCGCCCACTCGCGGTCGCGAGTATGGCCGACCTGCTGGGCCATACCTTGGAGGAGATCAGACGACTCCTCGAGCGGGCGTCCGCCGCATCGCCGATCGTCGGCCCGGTGCGCCTCCTTCCCCCGGTCGACGGCCGGATGGAAGTATGGGGTGCGGGGGTCACGTACGAGCGCTCACGCAGCGCGCGCATGGCTGAGAGCTCAGAGGCCGATGTCTACGACCGCGTCTATGACGCGGATCGACCAGAACTCTTCTTCAAGAGCGCTGCATGGCGGGTGGTCACGACCGGCGAGCCGATCGCGATCCGCGAGGATTCCACAATTGATGTTCCGGAGCCGGAGCTGGCCGTCGTCGGCAACAGCCGCGGCGTCGTCGTCGGCTATCTGGTCTGCGACGACGTCTCCTCACGCAGCATCGAGGGGGCCAACCCGCTCTATCTGCCGCAGGCGAAAGTCTACGCGGGCGCGTGCGCACTGAGCCAAGGCGTGCGGCCCGTCTGGGAGGTTTCGAGCCCCGATGCGCTCGACGTGGAGCTAACGATCGTTCGTGACGGGGAGACCGTCTGGCGCGGGGCGGTGACAACCGCCGAATTGCGCCGGCGACCCGCAGACCTCCTGGCCCACCTGTTCGCAGCCGAGCAGTTCCCGGACGGCGCCGTGCTGTCGACCGGCACCGGAATCGTCCCTGAGCTTGATTTCAGCCTTCTTGAGCATGATGTCGTCACCGTGCGCATCGAGCAGGTCGGCGCGCTCATCAACACTGTTGTCCGTGGAAAGCAGTCGTTTGCATGGCTGGCCGAAGAGCTCGGAGAAAGGCCGCCTGTCGTGCGGCCCGCACCCGAGCGTGTGGCGGTCCCAGATCGGGCAGCGGCGCATCCCGCACAGGCTGGGTACCTAGACAGGGGAGTCTCACGTTGACAAGCACCAGCCCGCCGGTTGCGCTGGTTACCGGCGGATCCCAAGGCATCGGTCGAGCGGTGGTCGAGCGCCTTGCCAGCGACGGGTACCAGGTCGCCTTCTGTGCCAACGAGCCGACCGGAGTGGGCCGTCTAACGGACCAAGCAGGAAGCCGTGGGTGGTCGGTTTCCGGGGCGGTCGTCGACGTCACAGACGCGAGCGCGGTGGCCACATTCGTCGGCGAGGTCGGCCAGCGCTTCGATCGCATTGACGCGCTCGTGACGTGTGCCGGCATCCAGCGGTACGGATCCGTCGACACCACGTCTCCAGAGCTCTGGCGCCAGGTGCTGGCAACGAACCTCGACAGCGTCTATCTCACATGTCATTTCGCGATCCCCCTGCTTCGGCGAAGTCGTAATGCGAGCATCGTGACGATCAGCTCAGTGCAGGCGGTCGCCAGCCAGGCCGGAGTTGCCGCCTACACGGCGAGCAAGGGCGGGATCAGCGCCCTTACGAGAGCGATGGCCGTCGACCACGCATCCGAGGGAATCCGGGTGAACGCCGTGCTCCCCGGGTCGGTCGACACGCCGATGCTCCGCTGGGCGGCCGAGCAGTTCGCGTCCTCCGACGCCGACGCCCCCGAGCTCCTCGCCGCCTGGGGAGGCAGTCATCCTCTCGGCCGGGTGGCTCGCCCAGAGGAGGTCGCGGCGGTCGTCGCGTTCCTCGTCGGACCGGACGCGTCCTTCGTCACCGGCGCGGAGCTGAGGGTGGATGGCGGCCTTTTGTCACGGCTGGGCGCCGCGCTGCCCAACTCAGCGGCACAAGACGATGCGAAATAGGCCGAAGCCATCGTCCAGACGGCGGACGCACGCGAACGACATGAGAGCGAACATCGAGCCGCCTGAGCCGCGGCTCGGTGATGGAGGAAACAGTGGCACAGATAGATATTGAGGGTCTCAAGAAGGTCTACCCGAACGGAGTGGAGGCCGTCAAACAGGTCGACCTCCGCGTGGCCGACGGCGAATTCATGGTTCTCGTCGGTCCGTCCGGATGTGGCAAGACGACGCTGCTGCGGATGGTGGCGGGGCTGGAGAGCATCACCGACGGGACGCTGCGTTTCGGCGACCGAGTGATGAACGATCTCAGCCCCCGTGACCGCGATATCGCGATGGTCTTCCAGAACTATGCCCTGTATCCGCACATGACGGTGTCGCAGAACATCGGCTTCGCGCTCAAGGTGAGGGGGATGGCGAGCGACGAGATCTCGCGCAGGGTGGGCCAGACCGCGGAGATCCTAGGCCTCTCAGATTGGCTGGAGCGTAAGCCCGGGCAACTCTCCGGGGGTCAGCGTCAGCGAGTGGCGATGGGGCGCGCGATCGTACGGGAGCCGTCCGTGTTTCTCATGGACGAGCCACTGTCCAACCTTGACGCAAAGCTGCGCGTCGAGATGCGCACCGAAGTCAACCGGGTCCAGCGCCAGATCGGGGTCGCCACCATCTACGTGACGCATGACCAGGTTGAAGCGATGACGATGGGAGACAGAGTCGCCGTCCTGCGCGATGGGGAGCTTCAACAGTGCGACGCGCCCCAGACCCTCTACGAGCGGCCCGCAAATGTGTTCGTCGGAGGTTTCATCGGCTCCCCGGCGATGAACCTGTACGACGCGACCCTGGAGAGTGGAGCGACGGGGATCCGGATCGGCTCGCAGGCCGTCGGGCTCCCCGATTCAGTGGTGGCCAGCCGTCCGCAACTCTCGTCGTATAGCGGCCGGAGCGTGATCGTGGGGCTTCGCCCCGAGCATCTGAAACCGACGAGTGATTCCGGCGCGGAGACGCTCGTGGCCGACGTCGGCCTCGTGGAGGCTCTCGGCAACGAAAAGCTCGTTCACTTCAGCCTCGACGCTCGACGAGTCGTTCCAGGGACACCGTCGGTCGACGAAGTCCTCGAGCGTGGGGAGGGCATTGCCCGGGTCGATCCCCAGACGCCTGTCAAGCGGGGTGATCGGGCCAGCTTTGAGGTCGACGCGACGCGGATGCACTTCTTCGATCCAGAAAGCGGCCGGGCGATCTGCTGATCGCCTTCTCGCCTCGTACCTTCAAAAGGAGAACGTGTGCCTCAGTTCGATGTCTCCACCTTGCCGGCTGCCCACGCAACGCCTGAGGTGCGTCGGCAGGAAGTGCCCGCGACGCCCGCCGGAGGACTTCTCGTCCGCGTCGAGTACTGCGGCGTGTGCGCGACCGATCTTCACATCGCAGAGGGGCATATCCCCGGGTACGAGTACCCGTCGACCTTGGGGCACGAGGTCTGTGGCACGGTTGCCGAGATCGGCCCGGAGTTCGGCACTGACACAGCCGGTCAGCCGCTCGCCGCGGGTGACCGTGTGGCCGTGATGCCGGCGACTCCGTGCGGACGGTGCGCCGCATGCCGCTTCGGAGGGCCGTATCCGGACTGCGAGAACTGGGACGTGGTCGGCTTCTCCAACCCGGAGAGGCGGCCGGCCGGCGGGGGATGGGGGCAGTACGTTCTGCTCAACGAGCGTGCACGCGTGTTCGTGAGCGAGGCGCCGCCGGAGAACGTCGTGCTCGCCGAGCCAGCCGCGACGCCCGTCGAGGGACTCCTCCGCGCTGGCTTCAAGTTCGGCGATTCTGTCCTTGTGCAGGGCACCGGTACCGTCGGGATGCTCGCAATCGCAATCGCGGCCGCCGGAGGCGCAAGCAGGATCGCGGCAATCGGCGGCCCGCAGCGCAGGCTTGACATCAGCCGCGAGCTCGGCGCCGACGCCGTCTTTGACATCGAGCAACTTCCGAACGCCTGCGACCGGCGGGAGGCGGTTCTCGAGGCATCTCCGCAGGGCCGCGGATTCGACCATGTCGTCGAGTGCGCGGGGGTCCCCGCGACGCTGCCGGAGGGATTCGGCTACCTGCGACGCGGAGGCACGTTCATCGAGCTTGGCCATTTCAGCGACGTCGGCTGCGCAGAGATCAACCCCTACCAGCAGATCCTCTCGCGCGATGCGCGGATGGTCTCCTCCTCCGGCTACACCCCAGACTCCTTCCGGCGAGCGCTCATGGTCGTCGAAGGGCTCGGCCCCCACGCCCAGACCATGATCACCCACCGGCTCGGGCTCGAGCGCACCGGCGACGCTCTCAACGCCCTGCGTCTGTCGAGTGGCTGGCGGCTTGATGGCGCCGAGGTCGGGAAGATCGTCATCGATCCGTGGGCGTGAGTCTCTCGGGCCCCTTGTCGCGGGGGTCGTGCGAACCCCCTGGCCGGTTCGCATCACATCAGCTTAGCTGCTATGTTGTCTTTATGACCTTCCTGGGGCTCGACGGCTTAGATCTATGGAGGTAGGGGGATGACAACGGCTGACAGTGACGGCTCTCTCCCGTCCGCGGAGCTCGGAGGGGCGCATCGAGGGGCCGTCGGCGAACCGCTCGCGCGCAAGACCTTGAGCGTGCAGGTCGCGGAGCGCATCACCGATCACATCCTGTCCAACGCGTTGCAGCCCGGCGCAGAGATCCCGCCCGAGAATGAGCTGGCGGATAGGTTCGGCGTGAGCCGACTCGTCGTGCGTGAGGCGATCCGCATGCTCAGTGCCCAGGAGGTGCTGCTCGTGAGCCAGGGCAGGCAGGCGAAGGTGGCGGTCCCCTCCGCTCGAGTGCTCGGCGAGTTGCTCCGGTTTCGCGTCCGCCAGGAATCCCTCAACTTTGCGGATCTGATGACGACCCGTCGACTCATCGAGGCAGAGACCGCTCGACGTGCCGCGGAACGAGTCCTCACGCCCGGAGTGAGTGCGGACGGCCTTCAGGAGGCGCTGGTCTCGATGCAAGAGCATCGTGCTGATCGTGAGCTGTTCATCGCGTTCGACGTCGCTTTCCATCGGGCGATCGCGCGAATGGCCGGCAACTCGGTGCTCGAGCTGCTACTCGACGCCATGGAGGACATCCTGCGCGAAGCGCGCCGCGCCAGCTGGGAGGGACGAATGCTTGCCGACGGGGACCATGAATCGACCGTCGCCGGCCATGCCGCGATCCTCGACGCCATCCGACGGGGCGATCCGGACGCCGCGTCGGCAGCGATGCGCGCCCATCTGGAAACGACCGAACGCGACCTCGGGGAGCTGCGGTGACGTTCACCGGGATCCGCCCGGTCCTCCACACCCCTTTCTCCGACCCGTCGGGCACGTCGATCGCATTCGACGAACTCGCCTCCCTCACGAGACGAATGGTCGATGCCGGCGCCGCCGGGGTCGTGACGCTCGGCTTGGCCTCTGAGGCCTCCGCGCTCCGTGACTGCGAGCGTGAGCACAGCGTCCGCACTGTCGTCGGTGCCGCCGGTAGCGTTCCCGTCACGGTTGGGATCGGCGGCGATACCGAACCGGCGCTGAGAACCGCCAGCCGGGCCGCTGAGCTCGGCGCTCATGCGCTGATGGTGCTGCCCCCGCCAGCCGAGCTCGGTCGAGATCTCCGTCGCCACTTCGCAGCGCTCGGTGCGGTCGGCCTACCGATGCTGGTGCAGGACTCTCCGCAGGTGACAAACGTAACGCTCGAAGTGAGCGATCTGCTCGGGCTGCACGATGCCGTCCCTCAGGTGCGCGCGGTCAAGATCGAGGGAGTGGGCGCGGGGCCGAAAGTCTCGCGGCTGACCGCGGCCGGCTTTGACGTCGTCGCCGGGTGGGGCGGATTGCACTATCCGGAGACGCTGCGGCGCGGTGCGCGCGGTTTGATGCCGGGGTGCGACCTCGCTGCGGCGTTTATCGCGCTGCATGACCACTGGAGCGCCGGTCGCCAGCGCGCAGCCGATGACCTCTATGACGCGGTGCTCGGATACCTTGCGTACCAGGCGCAGTCGCTCGAGCTTCTCATCCTCTCCGCCAAACGTCGCTTGGTGGCGACCGGGGTGTTCGCGCACGGCGCCTCGCGCGTCGCGGGCGCGGCGCTTGACGATGTACAGCGGGAGTGGCTTGACCGCTGCGCGACTCAATTGACCGCGCGCGCGGTTCCCGGCTGGGTGGAGCCGCGGTGACCGCTGGAGCCGTCCTCGTGACCGGTGCCACTCAGGGGATAGGCCGCGCGGTGGCGCTGGCGCTGGCGGCCCGGGGCGCGCTCATCACCGTTCACGGACGCTCGCCGGCTGAGGCCGAGGCGGTCGCTGAGGAGATACGGACCTCGGGCGGCCGCTCGTGCGTCATCGCCGGAGACCTCGCCGACCCCGCCACTGCGGTCGCGGCTGTCGAAGCGACCCATAAGTTGGGTGACGGGCACATCGTCGGCTTGGTCAATAACGCAGGTTCGAACGTGTTTGCCGGCGTCGTTGACTGTGATCTCGATACCTGGCAGCGCTGCATCGACGTCGACCTGCGTGCCGCGTGGCTCTGTCTGAAGCATGCGGCGCCACACATGTCTGAGGGTGGGGCCGTTGTCAACGTGACCTCCAACCATGCCTTCGCAACGATTCCGCGCGGCTTTCCATATAACGTCGCAAAGGCTGGGATGCAGGCGCTCACTACTGCAGCGTCGATCGAGCTCTCCGGACGCGGCGTCCGCGTCAACGCCGTGTGTCCGGGGTATGTCGATACTCCGGGAAACCAGGCGTACTTCGACTCATTCGCTGATGGCCGTGCCGCGCGACGTCGCGTGGAGGACCTGCATCCGCTTCGCCGCATTGGGGAGCCCCACGACATCGCGGAAGCGGTGTTGTTCCTGCTGGACTCGGAGCGATCCGGCTTTGTCACAGGCAGCACACTCCTCGTAGATGGCGGACGCTCTGCGTTGCTGGAGGACCCGCGATGAAGCGGCCTCCGCTCCCCGAAACGATCCGCTCGACGGGCGTTCTCGCGATCCTGCGCGGGCTCTCCGCCGCCGAGACGGTCGCCACGGCGCACACATTGCAGGAGGTGGGCGTCCAAGCAGTGGAGGTCACTCTTGACTCCCCCCAGGCTCTAGACGCGATCGCTGACCTCGACCGCGATCCACAGCTCTCTGTCGGAGCGGGCACCGTGCGTTCGCTTCGGGACGCCGAGCGCGCGGTCGCGGCGGGCGCTTCGTTCCTCGTGGCTCCCGACGTCCAGGCGGAGATCGTCGCGTGGGCAGCCGCGCGCTCGGTTGCCATCTTGCCTGGTGCAATGACCGCCACCGAGGCGCACGCCGCCTGGCGCGCCGGTGCTGCGGCGGTGAAGCTGTTCCCAGCCCAGACGCTGGGACCGGACCATCTGCGCGCGCTGCGTGCTCCTCTCCAGGAAGTCGCGTTCGTGCCGACTGGGGGTGTCTCAGGCGAGAACGTCTCAGCATGGTTTGACGCGGGCGCGGTGGCGGTGGCGGTGGGAGGCTGGCTGACCGCCGTCGGCGACCACGACCTGCTTGCGCACCGCGGGCGGATCCTGATCGACGCCGCCCGTCACCGGGCACGCATGTGAGTGTCACCGGCGACACGCGCACCCCGGAGGTGGTCTGCATCGGCGAGCCTCTCGTCGCTCTTGTGGGACGAGAACTCGGACCGCTGCAAACCACCGACACGTTCTCGGCGCACGTGACCGGGGCCGAGCTAAACGTCGCGGTCGGCCTGGCACGCCAGGGAGTCTCGGTCGCGTTCGTCGGGCGGCGCGGGTGTGATGCGTTCGGTGAGCGAGTCGCGCGAACCCTGCGCGCCGAGGGCGTCGGGACGACGCACCTGCGGGCTGATCCTGACGCCCCGACCGGGATGCTCGTGCGCAACCTGCGGCCGTTCGGCAGCGCGGAGGTCATGTACGCGCGTGCGCGCGCGGCGGGGTCGCGGTTGGATGAGGAGGACGTCCGCGCCGCGGCCTCTGAGATCGCCGCTGCTCGCTTCATCCACGTGACCGGCATCACGCCGGCGCTGTCGGAGGCGAGCGCCCAGGCGGTGCAGGCCGCGGTGAAGATCGCCCGCGAGGCGGGCACCGCCGTGTCCGTCGACATCAACCTTCGCGCGCGGCTCTGCGACCTGGAAACCCAGCGTCAGGCTCTGCATCCGGTGCTCGCGGCGGCCGACCTCGTGTTCTGTGGAGAGGACGAGGGCGTTTTGCTCACCGGTGCCGAGGACGCCTTCGCGGTCGCCAGTGAGCTCCAGGCCAGCGGAGCGAAACAGATTGTCATCAAACGGGGCGCCGAGGGCGCGACTGTGTTTGGAGCCGGCGACCAGCGAATCGCACATCCGGCACGGGACGTCGTGCCCGTCGATCTGGTCGGAGCCGGTGACGCGTTCGCGGCTGGCTACCTGGCGGCGCTGCTCCGTGACCTCGACGTCGAGACCGCGTTACGGGCGGCGGTGACGACGGCCGCGTGCGTGATCACCGCGCGCGGGGACATCGACGGGCTGCCCGATCAACGAGAGCTCGCGACCGCGATGGAGACCAATGTCCCACAGACGACCCGGTAGCAACCCTCGCCTGCGGAGCGAAGGATGGCTCGGTGACCCCGGCAAGATCGGGTTCATAGCGCGCTCCCATCTGAAGACCATGGGCCTCGATGACGACGAGCTGGACGGACGCCCGGTCGTCGGCATTGCGAACTCCTTCTCGGAGCTGAATCCCTGCAACTTCCACCTACGTGGCCTGGCCGACGCCGTGAAACGCGGCGTTCGAGAGGCAGGTGGTCTGCCCCTGGAGTTCCCCACGATCTCGCCGGGAGAGCCGCTCGTACGTCCGGGGTCGATGTTGCTGCGGAATTTGATGGCGATCGACATCGAGGAGACGCTCTGCGCCAATCCGCTCGACGCGGTGGTCCTCCTCGCCAGCTGTGACAAGACGACTCCGGCGCAGGTGATGGGCGCGGTGAGCGCCGATCTGCCGACCGTACTTGTGACCGGCGGCCCCATGGTGCCTGGTCGTTGGCGCGGCGTGGAGCTGGGCAGCGGCACCGATCTGTGGCGGCTCAGCGAGGAGGTACGGGCAGGGCGCATGGCCCTCGAGGAGCTGCGCGACGCCGAGTCCCATATGCATCGCAGCATCGGCCACTGCATGACCATGGGCACCGCCTCGACGATGGCTTGCATCACTGAGGCGCTTGGTCTGCAGCTTCCCGGATCGGCGACCGTTCCTGCGGTCGACGCCCGTCGGCTGCGGTTCGCCACCGCGGCGGGACGTCGCGCTGTCGCAATGGCCCTCACCGGCGGTCCAAGGCCGACCGAACTTCTTACCCGCGACGCGTTCGAGAACGCGGTGCGGATTAACGCGGCGATTGGCGGCTCGACGAACGCGATCTTGCACCTGCTCGCAATAGCCGGCCGGGCGCAGGTCCCGCTCACGCTCGATGACATCGACGACTGGAGCCGAGAGGTGCCACTACTGGTCGATCTCAAGCCGAGCGGGCAGTTCCTGATGGACCGCTTCGACGAGGCTGGGGGCTTGCCCGCTGTGCTCGCCGAGCTCGCCCCATCGCTGCATCTTGATGCGCTCACGGTCACCGGCCGGACGCTCGGTGAGGAGATCCGCAAGGCAGAGACTCACGACCGGGAGGTGATCTACACCCAGGCGGATCCTGTGCTTCCAGCGGGCAGCGCTACCGCCGTGCTCCGCGGCAATCTCGCGCCTGACGGTGCTGTCATCAAGCAGTCCGCAGCCTCACCTGAGCTTCTGCGTCACCGTGGCCCAGCTCTTGTCTTTGACCGCATCGAGGACTACCTTGTGGCCGCAGAGGACCCCGAGCTGGACGTTGAGCCTGACACCGTGCTCGTCTTGCGGAATTCCGGCCCTCGCGGATATCCAGGGATGCCGGAGCTGGGCAATCTCCCACTCCCAGTCGCGATGCTCAAGCGCGGCGTCACCGACATGGTGCGTATCAGCGATGCGCGCGCGAGCGGTACCGCTTACGGGACGATCGTCCTGCACGTCGCGCCGGAGTCTGCGGTCGGAGGCCCGCTCGCGCTTGTTCGCAACGGTGACCCAATCATGCTTGATGTGGCAGCCCGACGACTGGATCTCGAAGTCTCGGAGGCCGAGCTCACCAACCGTCGCACAGCACAACCGCAGTGGTCGCCGCCCCAACAGCGCGGATGGCAGCGGATGTACGTGGATCACGTCCTGCAGGCCGATCGTGGAGTCGATCTCGACTTTCTCGTCGGAGGCAGTCGCGCCGGCCTTCCGCGCCCGCCGTTCTGAGCGCGGTCTCTCGGTGTTGAGCTGTTCGGCGCAGGTGGCGAACCGGTACGTCTCTGCGGACATGCTTGCTGCAGTTGTCGAGCTTCGTCGGTGCCGTCGAGAGTGAAGTAGCGCAGGCCGGTGAATTGCGCCTCGATGCGGTTGAGCCAGCTGGCGTTGAACGGGACGTAGGCCAGCTCGATGTTGTGGGCGTCTGCGTAGTCGCCGACCCGGGTGTCGGTCTTGGTGGTCAGGTGGGGGCTGAAGTTGTCCAGGATGATCGCCAGCCGTTTGTGCTCTGGGTGCAGGGAGCGGACATAGCGCAGGGACGCGAGGAACTCGCCGCGGCGTTTGCGGTCCTTGATGTGGCCGTAGAGCTTGTCGGCGCGCAGGTCATAGGCGGCGAACATGTGCCGCACGCCGTGCGGGCGCTTGAAGGTGGCTCTTCGCCGCCGGCGTCGCACATGACCGCGACCCCCGTGGCACGCCCACTGGCGGCCGGGATGGGGCTGGAGATTCAAGGGGCCGAACTCGTCAAGGCAGACGATCTCGTCCGAATCCCCGTCGCGGCGTTCGCGTTTGCCGTCGGCCAGCGCGTAGAGGTCAAGCACCCGCTCCTTCTTGGCCTCGTAGTCGGGGTCAGTCGATTCCTTCCAGGTCTTTATCCGTTGAAAGGACACGCCCTGCTCGCGCAGCATCGTGCGCAGCCGCTCGTGGCTGATGTCCTCGACCACCCCCTTATCGACCAGGAAGTCAGCCAGCTTGGACAGGCTCCAGGTCGAGAACGGCTGCTTGTGATCCTCCGGGCGCGACAGCGCGATCCGTTTGATCTCATCGCGCTGGGACTCGGTGAACTTCGGCGGGCGCCCGCCCTTGTAGCGCGGATACAGCGACTCGAACCCGTCCGTGTTGAAGTTGTGGATCACGTCCCGGACCCGGTCCTCGCTGGTGAACGTGACCTTCGCGATCTGCGGCACATCCATCGCTTGCGCAGAGAGCAGCACCATCTGCGCCCGACGCCACGTCACGACCGGCCCCGTGCCGCGACGAAGGATCCGCAACAGCCGGTTGCCCTCCTCGTTGCTGATCGGTCTGACGTGGACCCGCTCCGCCACCGAATCTCCTCACGACGCTCGGTCGCAAGGAGATTCGCTATCCATAACAACGATTCCCTGCCAGCAACCGGGCAAACGTTGCTGGCTACGGCACTAGCTACTTCCTCCGGATAAACGACGGCGGTTGAAGCCGGCTCGGGAGTGAGTCCCGGCTGCGGTTCCGTCCGCGTGGTTTAAGAAGATTCGCCTGCTTGTTGGGTGCTTTTGAGATCGCGTGGAGGTG
>Ga0209061_1002224_pt1 | contig 25784 bp, 24 predicted proteins | sample Coa_R1_10_FD_187157 | JGI IMG/M metagenome (GOLD analysis project Ga0209061, IMG submission 187157) | Surface soil microbial communities from Centralia Pennsylvania, which are recovering from an underground coalmine fire - Coalmine... | ecosystem: Environmental > Terrestrial > Soil >... | reverse complement strand
ATCCCAGGCCTGAAGACGGAGTATCCCAACATCGCCTTGTTGCTCGGGACGGTTGACCTCGTGATCAGGAGACCAGAATAGCTTCCTCCCCCCAGGTCGACTTTCTCTCCAGCTTTGAACGAAACGACGCTTGCCTGTTTTCTTTTGGTGCTTGCTTGTTCCTTCGCGTTCTTCTTTTCCTTGCTCACGATTTTTCTTCTGACCACTGAGGCTGGGTGCCAACGGTTATCGTTTTTGGTATTGCAGAGAATAGTGCTCCTTCGCCTAGAGATAGCGGTTCCAAGGAGTCTCCCGCTGTTGTTCTCCTACTGCTTTACCCCAAAATATGAGTAACTAGGAATTCTTCAGCTGCTTCTTGAGCGCGAGTAAGACTTTCTCCGGTGTGATAGGAAGTTCCTTGAATCGGATACCAATGGCGTCACAGATCGCGTTTGCGAAAGCCGGCACGACCGGGTTTATCGGTGCCTCCCCGCACCCACGAGCTCCGTATGGGCCGTCCGGGTTGTGATTCTCCAAGATGATCGATTTGATCGGAAAGTAGTCCATTATACTTTGAAGCTTGTAATCCTTGAGGTCAGGATTCAGCACGCGCCCGTTGACCAGCACCATCTCCTCGTTCATCGCGCCGTTGAGACCCATGGAGATCGATCCTTCATTCTGCCCTATGACGTTCAGTGGATTCAACGCCTTGCCCACGTCGATGGCTCCGATGAATTCGATCACCTTGATCGCTCCTGTTTCGACGTTGACGGCCACCCTCGCCGCTTGAGCAACCGGAGTGTAATAAGCCACCGCCCTGTCGGTCGAGCACTGCCCGGTCTGGGGATCTATTTCTCCGGTCTTGGGCAGCCAGAACGCGCTCCCAGTGATGCTTCCGACCTCAGGGACGTAGGCTCCTCCCATCGGGCCAGGAGAAAATATTTCCGCATATTCGATGCACATGTCGTTTTGGTCTCTGACGTAAATCCTGCCATCGCGGAAGGTGAGCGTATCCTCGCGTACGCCTAACCTCCGCGCGGCGGCGCCGATCATCTTCCTCTTCAGGTCCTCGCACGCGAGTTTGACAGCCATGCCCATCTGAGAGGTTTGCCTACTGCCGGATGCGCCGGTCCCAACCGGGGTAAGTTCGGTGTCAGATAGAATCATGCTCACCTTGTGCATCGGGACCTGCATCTCCTCCGCTGCGATCTGGGAAAGAACCGTGTGGATCCCTTCTCCCGGATCGGTTGCCGCTGTCCAGATCTGGACGGAGCCGTCCTCCTTCAATCTGACATACGCCATGCTGGGGAACGAAACGTCGCACTGCTCCTTTGAAATCGCGAATCCAGTGCCGTACCTCCACGCTCCTTCCTGCTTTGGAAGGGGCCTTGACCTCACGCTCTCCACAACTTTAGTGATACACTCATCTATCGTATTGTTGGTGATTCTGTGCCCGATCGCTGTTTTCTCGCCATCGTGAAGTAGGTTCTTCCTTCGCAATTCGATCGGATCGATCCCCAAGCGCTCTGCGATGATGTCCATCTGGGATTCGATCGCAAAGTAGATCTGGGGGGCTCCGAATCCTCGAAAGGCTCCTCCCTGGACCTGATTCGTGTATACTCTGTAGATGTCTGCCTTCAGGTTCGGGAGGCGGTAGACGCTCGTGATCCCATGGATCGAGTTTCCAACCGCCACGTTCCCCGAGAGCGAATAGGCTCCGCCGTTGTAGATCAGCTTTATCTGACGTCCGAGGATCGTCCCGTCATTACGGACCGCGTCCTTGATGTATGTGACAGAGGGGTGTCGCACGCTCGTGGCAGTAAAGACCTCTTCTCTGGTCAGGGCAATCTTGACCGGCCTTCCGGTCTTTTCCGCAAGAGATGCAACGATCGGCTCTATGTGACCTGCCCCCTTGTTTCCAAACCCGCCGCCCACGTGCCTTAACGCGATGACTCTGATCTTGACTTCGGGCACCTTTAGTGCGTCGCTGAGTTCCTTGCGTGTCCGGTAGGTGTTCTGCCCTGAGGTCCAGAGAGTGTACGAGCCGTCGGGTTCGTACCTCGCAAGAGCCGCGATCGGTTCGATGTGGGCGTGCTGGACCATGTGGGTCTCAAAGCGATTTTCAATTATGAGGTCTGCCTGCTTGAACGCCTCCTCAACGTTCCCGCGCCTGACCTTGAAGTAATTGGTGATGTTCGGCCTGGTGGGATCGGAGACCGACTTGTAGATCTGAGCGGAAAGGCGCTTGTACTTTCCGATGTCGGGGTGCACCACGACCTTCGGGTTTGATTCAAGCGCCTCCTCCGGATCAAAGACGGCCGGAAGTTCCCTGTAGTCAACCTCGATGAGATCGACCGCTTCCTCCGCCGCTTCTGGGGTCTCCGCTGCGACAGCCGCGATCGGCTCTCCCACGTAGCGGACCCTACCGTGGGCAAGGATCGGTGTATCCAAGAGCCCGCGGCCCCTGAGGCCGTCGGAAACGTCTGCTCCTGTGAGTACAGCCTGAACGCCGGGAACCTTCAGAGCCCTTTCCTTCCTTATCGCGAGAATCTCCGCGTGCGCGACCCTAGATCTGCAAATCTTGCCGTGCAGCATTCTAGGGAGCTCCATGTCGTACGCATACACCGCGCGCCCGGAGACCTTTTCTAACCCGTCCACGCGGATGACCGGTTTGCCAAGTACCTTGAGTTCCTGCTCTTGCCGTTGCTGTTCAATCCGAACCGTTTCTTGGCTCATCGACCGACGCCCATCCTTTCACGCAATATCTTGATCAGGTGTTCGTCGCGAAGCTTGATTGTAGCATCCGCGCTCTTCCGGGAGCCATCCTTCCAGTTGTAAAATCCTTTCCCGCTCTTTATCCCAACCTCTCCCCTCGCAACCATTTCCTGAATGATTCTTTGCGGTGAAGCGGACGCATCCAGCGATTTGTACAACCCGCCCTTGGCGACGTTGTTCACGAGATCGACCCCAGAGAGATCTGCGAGCTCCAGCGGGCCCACCACCTCGAGGCGAGTCCCGAGCGCTTCTTTTACTATCGTATCGATATCCTCAGGCGAAGCGACCCCGTTTTCGACGAGCCAAGTGGCTTCTCGAATCATCGCGTAAAGTATCCTGATTCCGATTTGGCCCGGAACATCCTTTTGGACAACGGCGGGTTTCTTTCCGATGCTCCTCAAAATCTCAACCGTTCGATCCACGGTTTCCTGAGAAGTCTTCTCCCCACGCACGACCTCTACCGCGGCCATGAGCTGCGGCGGATTCCAAAAGTGCGCTCCGATCACCCTGTCCGGGTGAGCGGTAGCTGTCGCTATTTTCGTAATCGGAATGCTCGTCGTGTTGCTCGCAAGCACGCAGTCACTACTCGAAGATTCATCCAAAGTCCTGAATATCGCGTGCTTTGCTTCAAGCTTCTCGAACACGGCCTCGATAACGAAAGTGGCTTGATTTGCAACATTGCTCACATCCGAATCAAGCGTAATCCTTCCGAGGACTACGTCTATCGATTCGTTCACAAGACCGAACGAAGACAGAGCGAAAAGTGACTTGCGTATTCGCTCCTTTGCCTGCTCGAGCAACTCCATGTTCAGGTCCACGAGGGTGACGTTGTGCCCAGCGCTCGCAAACGACTGCCCGATGCCCGACCCCATGAGGCCGGAGCCGATGATTGCGATCTTTTCGTTTCGAATTATACTCGAACTAGCTAATCGGCTTTGCATTTGCGTTTGTACTTCAGTCCAAAATTCGATCTCAAGATATTTAAGATTGAAAAATTCTGGCTTGCAACAATTCATTTTAACTTCGGAGCTTCCAAAGACCGCTTTGCTTCTCTAACCCGATGACCTCTTCGTTCACCCGAATCCTATTCGCCACAGATGTTCACGGGAGCAATCCCGTCTGGAGGAAGTTCGTGAGAGGCGCCAAACACTACAAAGCGGATGTGTTGATCATCGGTGGGGATATTACCGGGAAGGACGTCGTGACAGTGAAGGAGAATCCTAACGGGATCTACGAATCCGTCTTTCAAGATCAAAGACGCCATCTCAAGAATCGGGAGGAACTTTCCCGGTTCGAAGAGGTCGTCGCTACGACGGGTGCGTACCTCTACGTCGCGCCAGCCTCCGAACTTGACGAACTTGCTTTCGATAAGCGAAGAACAGACAGAATATTTTCAGAGCTGATCTTAAAGCGGCTGGAAGAGTGGATCGAATTCGCGGATGAAAACGCTACGACCCCCATCTATGTTAACGCTGGGAATGATGATGAGCTTGGGATAGACGAGGTTCTGGCTAGGAGCAAGAAGGTAATCCAACCGGAGGACAAGGTTATCGAAATCGATTCAAGGCACGAAATGATCTCTGCAGGCTTTGCCAACCTGACTCCCTGGCACTGCCCCCGTGATCTTTCGGAAGATGAGATCACGCGGCGACTGGAACAGAAGATTTCGAAGCTGAAGGATCCAGAAACGTCGATATTCAACTTTCACTGCCCACCGGTCGACTCCGGCCTTGACACCTGCCCCAAACTCGACACAACCGTTTATCCTCCGAGACCTATCATCAATGGCGGTGGACCAGTTATGTTCGGGGCGGGATCGACGTCGGTGAGGGCGGCAATTGAAAAGTACCAGCCGATGTTGGGGCTTCACGGGCACATACACGAATCAAGGAACGTCGCAAAGATAGGCAAAAGCGTCTGCATAAACCCCGGCAGCGAATATGGAGAAGGGATCCTGAGAGGAGCTCTTGTGAACATAGAAGCAGCAACAGGGTACAGGTCGTACCAGTTCGTCTCTGGATAATTTCGGTAAACGCTCCGAACTTGTTTATATTCCGGGCTCCTCTTCTCCCAAAGCCAGAAAATCAATGCGAACTCCTGTCCAAAAGATCTTTTCAAGAGACTCTTCGGGATTGGTGCGCGCGATTGCCCCACACCAAGCGTTCATCTACAATTTTATGGCGATCGGCTTTTACGGATTCACGTGGGCCACGCTCTTCTCAGCTGGTTACACCCAGACCTTCCTCGGGGCAAACATCGGTCTTGCGATCGTATTGATGGCGGTCTCGGCCATTCCCTTCTACATATGTACGTCCATGCTTTCCTCGGCGATGCCTAGATCCGGTGGTGATTATGTCTGGCAGAGCAGGGTGCTCCATCCGAGCGTTGGATTCGCAGCGACATTTTCGGCTTGGACCGTCTGGCAGTGGTACTTTGCCAGTTTTCTTGGGACGGTCATCTCGACGCTCGGCCTCCAGCCGTTATTCGCGCTCCTCGGGCAGCAATCAGGCAACCCGTATTACGTGAACGTGGCGAACGCCCTAGCGGCTGGGTTCGAGCAAACCGACAACAACTTGGTTTTCGAAGTCACGACGATCATAATCATCCTGGGGTTCGCGGTGGCGGCGCTCGGCATGAGGTTTTACGTGCGATTGCAGTATATCCTCTTCGCCGGCTCGGCGATCTCCGCGTTTACTCTCCTTGGCGTACTTGCGACCACGACACACGCGCAGTTTGTGACGCAGTTCAACAAGTTTGCGACCCCACTCGTCGCCGCGGGGAATCAGTCACAGGTTAGTTCGAGCGCCGTTGCATCTGCTGGAGGTTACTATCAATACATAATCAACACCGCTAATCTGAGCACGCCCAGTTTCAGCCTTTATTCCACCCTGCTTTTGTTCGGCATCATATGGATCTCGTTTGGCTATGCATTCTGGAGCATCTACAACCTCTCGGAGGTGAAGAGGGCTGGCGAGCTAAAGAGCCAGGCGTGGATGCAGGTAGGTTCGAGCGTAGCCTTCGCTGTCTTTCTCCTCGCATTATGGTACTTGATTGAAAATGTGATCGGAGTCAAGTTTCTACATTCTTTCTTCAATCTATACAATAACTTCGACCCCTCCACGAATCCTCTCGCGTTCTTCTACACTCCATACTATCCCGCGCTCGTGGCATCGATCAGCTCCAACCCGGTGGTGTGGTATGTCATTCTTGGAGGCCTCACGTTCGGTCTGTTTCAGGTCATCTTGATCGTGTACTTTGCATCGACGAGGATCATGTTTGCCTCTTCGCTTGATAGAGTGCTTCCGGAGAAACTCTCCTACGTCAATCCGCGAACCCATTCTCCCCTCGTCGCTCTCATAGTGTCTGCGATAGGATGCGAGGCGTTCCTCTACCTGATAATCTACGATCAGAAATTCACGAGCTACTTTTCAACCGCCGGACTCGCAACCCAGATAGCGTACATCTTGATCAGCATTACGGCCATAATCTTTCCTTTCAGGAAAAGGTCAATCTTTGAGGCCAGTCCAGCAGGCAGGTACAAAGTGGGAGGTTTTCCGCTGCTCTCCATACTTGGGATACTCGCGCTCGCGGTTAACTTGTTCATCGCGTGGATTTTCATTGCCGGGCCGCCGCTTGGATTCCTTTCCGTTCCAAGCTCATACTCGATAGCCTTCGTCAGCGGGATCTTCTTGGCTTGCCTTGTCGTATATGCGATCGCCTGGAGCGTGAGGCGGAGCCAAAGGATCGATCTCAGTCTTTCGTTCAGCGAAATCCCGCCCGAATGATGGCAGAGAATTCGGTCTGTTGCTCCCGCCGACCTCACAGGCAGGGGCGCCCGAAGCCCAGAAGAGGGGTCACAGACTAGGCGATCAACTTGCGAATCGCGACAACCAGCATAGTAGGTAGACTACCAATCGACTGTGCCTTGTGAAGTGCACAACGATGATTGATCGAGGCGCGTCACCCGGCGAGGTCGGGAATCACGTTTAATATCAGCACCGACCGCGCACAGTCGTTTTCTCAGATGCAATACATTAGTCTGGATGTTAAGGATCGGATAGCCACTATACGCTTCAATCGACCCGAAAAGAAGAATGCGATGAATCCGCCGTTACATGCCGAGATGTTGAACGCGCTGGGCAAACTCGAAGAACGAGAGGATGTGGACGTCCTGGTCGTCACCGGAACTGGAGACAGCTTCACGGCAGGGATGGACGTCTTCGAGTGTTTTTACAACACGTTCGATGATCCTGAGAAGTTTCTTTCCGTGAACAAGCTCGCGATGGGCTGGTTCCAAAAATTACGATATTGCTCGAAACCCACGATCGCATCGGTGAATGGCTGGTGCTTCGGTGGAGGGTTTGCTGTTCTCGGTGCGTGCGATCTTGCCATAGCCTCTGAGAATGCGGTCTTTGGCCTCTCGGAGATCAACTTCGGGCTGATTCCGGCTGGAGGAGCGATGTGGGCTCCCGCCTACTACCTGCTCCCCAGACACGCGATGTACCTTGTGATGACTGGTGAAACTGTTCGAGCGAGAGAAGCGATGAGGATGGGGCTCGTCAACAAGGTTGTGAAACGCTCTAGTCTTCAGGCTTCAACAAAAGAACTGGCAGGGAGGCTGTCTCAGCGGAATCCGCACGCGCTCAAGATTGCAAAGGAACTTTTCCACGGGCTCAAAGGGATGGAGCTTTTCAACGCTATTCCGTATGAAATGGGAAAGGTGTACGAACTTTCATACTTCCAGAAAGCGGAGTGGATCAGGGATGGACTCGGCCAATTCAAGAACAAGCGGTACAAACCCGGATTGAAAGCTTACTCGAGAGCCAAATCTTCGAAATGAATGAATGAATCGTTCTCTGTGATTTCAGTAAGTTGATCTCGCCACTCAACCCCTTTGATTTTCTCGAGCGAGCCGCGAAGCTCTATCCAGAGCGGACCGGGGTGATAGATGGAAACAAACGGTTCACCTATTCGGAGTTCGAAGAGCGAAGCATCGCCCTGGGCGAAGCCCTATCCTCGTTGGGTGCTGCAAAGGGTAGTGTGGTTTCTGTCATCGATTATAATACGCACCACATACTGGAACTGTATTATGCTCTGACAAGAACGGGTTTCATCATCAATCCTCTCAACTTTCGGTACTCTGCCTCTGATCTTGCCTACATGATAGGCTATGTGAAAAGCACGGTCGTCTTTGTCCACAACGACTTTTTGCCTTTGATTGAAAGAATGGAGGGAAAACTAAGATCAGTCCAAAAAATTGTCTTGATTGAAGGCAACGACAATCTTTCGAACGGTGGCAAGTACCTGTCCTACGAAGATTTAACCAAGAACCTCAAATCACGCACCCAGCCCGAATACATCGACGAAAATCAGGTCGCGGAGGTCTTATTCACGAGTGGAAGTTCAAACAAGCCAAAGGCGGTCGGCCTGACAAACCGGAACCTGTACCTGAACGCGCTTTATACGATGATAGCATACAGGATGACCGAGGAGGATGCGCTACTTCACGTGGTACCGCTGTTCCACGCCAATGGGGGAGGCACTCCCCAGATGATCACGGCGGCGGGTGGAAAGCATGTGATGCTGCGCAAAGTGGATCCAGAAATCATGCTAAAATTGATCGATCGTGAGTCCATCACGATGTTCGTCGCGGTGCCAACGGTGTTGAGGAGGTTCCTTTCTTACGCGGAATTCAATTCGTTCGACACGTCAAGCCTGCGCCAGATAATCGTGGTGGGTACTGCAGCATCTAGAGACCTCTTTCGTGAGGTCGAGACCAAGATGCCTAACTGCGAATGTTTCTCCGCATACGGAATGACCGAAGCTGGACCTCTGGTTGCCCTTTCAAGACCCAAGTCCGAGGATACAAGAAAGCTTCAGCCAAAAGAGCTGTTAGAACTCAAGACCAGAACCGGGTACGAAGTACTCGGCGTCAAGATTAAGATCGATACGCCAATCGGAGGCCCTGGAGGAAAGGAGGGCGAGATTCTCATAAAGGGCGATTCAGTCTTCAACGGATACTATCTGGACTCGAAAGCGACCTCGGAATCTATCACCGATGGCTGGTTCCATACCGGTGACTGGGGAAGGGAGTTAGATGACGGCTGGATTCTTATGATTGATAGAGCCAAGGATATGATCAAGTCTGGAGGTGAAAATATCTCTTCGGTCGAGGTTGAGGAGACGTTGATGAAACATCCTTCGGTCGCTGAAGCCGCAGTTATCCCGATCCCGGATGAGGAGTGGGGCGAGGTTCCCATGGCGTTCGTTGTTCCAAAGCCCGATGCACACATCGCGCAGTTGGAGATCATGGATTTTTGTCGAAGCAAAATGGCTCACTTCAAGGCACCCAGATCCGTTGTTTTTGTCGATTCGCTCCCGAAGACGGTCACAGGCAAAGTATCAAAGGCCGAGCTCAAGAACAAGTATTGGTCGGGACGCGAAAGAAGGATCAGTTAAATACTCATAGCTTGAAGGCCCCTTTCTCCACTACTACTCTTCCGTCAGCTTCTATCGTGGGTTGCCTTATCGTCACGTCAAGGTGAACCTTGCTGTGATTTTTTCCGCCCGGGTAGGGGCCGGCGTTTTCTCCAAGGGCGAGATGCATGGTTCCGAGCGCTCCTTTTTCAGAGACGGTGTTCCACCTCTCCCTGCGACCTGTCCCGACCGCGAACTCACATAGGACGTTCGCGTTTTCATCGGCTGATTCTATCACGGATCTCCATCTTTTGGCTTCATCGCCCCCGCGGATGTCAAAGGCCCTCCCGTTCTTGACGCTGTAGGTGATGGGTTCCTTGAGGCCGTTGTTGGCCACGGCGTTGGCGATTCCGTCGGCCACGACCACACCGTTGCCGGTATCCTCGATTATTGAGTGGGCGACTTCACCCCACAGTGGTAGTGGCGACATGACATCCCCCGGAGCCCTTTGGGGTACAATGACGAGCGCCGGGCGGTTCTTGATAGAAAATGAAACATCCGTGCCCTTGTCCGAAGTTACTCTGACTTTGTCTGCCTTGCCGGTTATCGCTCCAAGTTTTGCGGTGCGATCCTTCGTCTCGACCAGGTATTCGTAATCGATCCCCCATGTACCCATCTCCTCCTCGACCGATGCTATTCTCCCCTTGTTTCGCTCCACGATCCTCGACGCTTCGGTGTGCGCAAAGCGATGCGCGAAATCCATCTCGGTCTTTACGATAAAGACCTGCGTCTTTTCCATCATGGAGGCGATGTGCGATGGCGGCTCGGGGATCCCCGCCATGAGCATCCCTGACTGGACGTAATCAGAGGCGTCGAGCAGTACAACGTTAGCACCGATCTGACCAGCCACGGCCGCAAGTGCCTTTGCTTCTATCATATGATCCTGATCGGTCAGGATTGCAACGTTCTCTCCCCTTTTCACTGAGTAGCAGTGTTCTATCGCGAGTTTCGCTTCCCTGACGGCAGATTCAAAGGAAACCATTAAGTGAATATCCTCGCCCCTTTGCAAGGGGCGTGATTATTAAGCAAAATGCCGGTCGAGCCCAATGATGCGAAGAGGACCAACCGCATGGAAAAAGAAACCGCGTGAACGAGAAGAAAAGTAAAGTACCCGTTTCCTCTGCTGAAAATATCAAACGCAGTTGCCAGTCTTCAGACCAACCGAGTTCCTTCAACCCGATGACCCGAACGAGGCCACTCAAAAGCTCCGCTCGGAGGGAAAGCGAGCGCACATCATAGCGGGGGGTACTGGCTTTTACGAACTTGCGAGGCGCGGATACATCCCCGAGGTGAATAGCGTTGTATCGATCATGCGTCTTGGCCTTGACTACATCAACGAACAGGAAAATGAGGTTGCAATCGGCGCCACAACCACATTACAGAAGTTGCTCGAATCTGGGATTGGCGATCGGCCAGGGATTGAGGCGGTTGGTGATGCGCTACGCGAGATAAGGCCTGTACAGATCAGGAACGTGGCCACGATAGGAGGCGAGGTCTGCATCTCCGTCCCCGTGGTTGACCTCCCGACAGCATTGCTTGCCTGTGAAGCGCACGTGAAAATCTTGGGCGCGGACGGTGAATACTGCATGAACCTCGACGAGTTCTACATCGACGCCTTCCTGACGAAGCTCAGATACGGAGAGATCGTAAAGCAGGTTGACATAAGAAAGGGAAGAGGTAATGGAACCTCCTCGCATTCGGCCTTTGTAAAACTGGGAAGGACCGCATACGATTTCAACTTGGTCAACTGCGCTGTGATGCTGAATTGCGATCCAAAGAGCAAGAAGGTAGATTCAATTCGCGCCTATCTGGGGGGAATAAAACGGGCTCCCCTTCGCGCCGCAGTTTTTGAAAGAAAGATAGTGGGAAAGGTTCCCGATCAAGAGGTAATCTTTGAGGCCGCGCGCAATAGTTTTTCCAAATCCAATTTTCTCCCCTCGGTTCACGGCTCGAGTGAGTACAAGCGGGAAGTACTTCCGATTGTGCTGCGCGATTGCATCATGAAAGCATTTGAACGAACATTGGCAGACCAGAGTGTGAGAACGTAATTATATGACTACCACTTCCGCCTTCGAATCCAATCGGAGGTCGATCGATGCTGTTGAGTTAAACGTGAACGGCAAGGAGTATACCGTCCGTGTCAGGGCGTACGAGACGCTCGCAAACGTTCTCAGAAATGACCTCGGGTTGATCGGGGTGAAGAGGGGCTGCGATTACGGTGGATGCGGGGCGTGCACCGTTTCGGTTGAGGGTCTTGCCGTCTATTCCTGCATGTATCCTGTCCAAAACGCGGTTGGAAAGAGGATTTTGACGGTGGAGGGCCTAGCAAACTTCGAAGGACAGAGATACGAGTCGCTTTCCGAAGTGCAAAAGGCATTTCTTGAAAATGGGGGGTTGCAATGCGGCTACTGCACGGCTGGAATAATGATCTCCACAAAGTGCCTCTTGGACAAGACTCCCGCCCCCACGTTGCATGAAGTGGAGGAGGCCCTTGCTGGCAACATTTGCCGGTGCACCGGATACGGTCGCATCATCGAGTCTATTTTTGCGGCCCAAAAGGAAAAGAGCAAAAACGAAAAAGCGATCACTTGAAAATTGCACGCGAGGAATGGTGGTTTGCTCTGAAATGATCGGAAAGTGTTCCAGAGCTATTTCTCTTCTCTGCGACTATATGAACAAGACGAGCGAGGTCAAGTCATTCATCGACGGATGGTCAAGCAACATCCAGTTTGATCTGAGCGGGGAGGACCTCTTCGCAGTGATCTTCTTACCGGAGGGAAACGTAAATTTCAAAACGGGTCGCCTGGAGCGCGCGGACGTCACGTTCTACGCGAACTCCGATCTGTTCTACCAACTCCTGACCGGCCGGGCTGACCAGGATCAAGCTTTCAGCAATGGACTCGTTGAGATCAGGGGCTCAATCATCGACTCTGTAAAGTTCAGGCACGCGGCCGAACTGACACAAGAAAATCACAAGACTTTGTTTACCGCTTTGCGCGCTCTTTCTCGTTTCACATAGTTTTAGGTCCTTCGTACAGTCGCCTGACTCGGTCAAAAATAGTACTTTTCAATACTAAAGTAATGTTGCCAGCAACAGATATTGGAAGAAACCAGTAGAATGTTTGAGCGAGCAACGTTCAGACTTATTCTGCCCGGGCGTCGGGTTGCCCCCGATCCGCCTAATAAGTTCCGAGACCGCGACATGGGAATCCATTTAATTTATTAGAAACGACCCCCCCGTTTTCTGAGTAGTGTTAGTTCCGCCCCTCACAAGCTGTCTCTTTTTTGGGCATGGAGAAACGCGCCTTTTTTTACCAATCCGTTAATTAGAAAGCGTTGGTTGAAACTGGAGCGAGGTACGACTTGCAGGAATCCGAGCGAGGGGCGCTCATAGACAATCTCGTTGTCTATGGTCTCAGCCCCGTCCAGGCGCAGGTCTACATCACCCTCCTCAAGATAGGAAGATCGACGGCGAAATCCATCTCGATAAACTCCGATACCAACAGGGTGGATGTGTATCGAGCCTTGAAACGTCTGAGCAAGCTCGGGCTCGTTGAGCAGATACTCAGCAGTCCGATCTCCTTCACTGCTGTGGAACCCGACCACGCGCTGGACATTTTGGTTGACGCAAAATCAAGCGAAATTGACAGGCTCAGGTCGGGCAAGGCATATCTCAAGAAGAGGCTCGAGATGCTGTCCCTCGACGGACCGGTCAGTAGAAGCGAGAAGAGGGGAACCGAAGAGGAGCTCTTCGTCAAGGTTCTCTCCGGCGATCAAGTGTTTCGAAGGCTAAAGTCTCTACTCACAAATTCTCGGAGCGAGGTGATGGCCGTCTTCTCCCCACGCTCTCTTATTTTGTATGACCGGATCGGGATCCCGGAGCTCGAGCGAGAAAGAGTCGCGTCCGGGATAAGGATTAGGGCGGTGACGAGCATCACAAAGGAAAATTACAGGGAAGCGATCAACTATTCAAGGGCCGTCGATTTGAGGCACTCAGACCAACTCTCTTCTCACCTGAGATATACTGTGGTAGATCACTCGACGCTCCTTCTTCCAGTGGGCGAACCACCTACGAGCCTCGCAGAGGCGACCGCACTCTTTACCGATAGCAAGGCGCTCATAGTGGGACTAATCGATGATTTTGAGAAATTGTGGGCGAATTCTATATCACCAGGTGAAAGAATTGCAGCTATTGAGACACGTTTGTAACATTGTCCTGCTACACAACACCGGTTTTTAACTTCACGCCCCTGCTTCGAAGGGTGCCTTGGCATCTACAATCAAGCAGTATTTGAGAGCCGACCTCGTACCCGAATACATAGACGTCAAACTCATCAATCACTCTCGCAATAACGCGAGAACCGAGCTTTCAAATCTCGGCTCGCTGTGCAATTCGATAAAGGAGAACGGACTGCTCCAACCGATCATAGTCCGGCTTTCAGGGAACAAGTTCGAAGTCGTTGCCGGAAACAGGAGGCTCGAAGCTTGCAAGAGGCTCCACTGGGTGAAGATCCCGTGCCTCGTCAGGGAGCTCGCGGACCGGGAGGCATACGAACTCGGTTTGATCGAGAACATAGAGCGAGAGACGCTCAGTCCAGTCGAGGAAGCAATCGCGTTCCAACTCTACGTGAAGAACAAAGGCTGGGGCGGCGTAAAATCGCTAGCGGAGAAGATAGGTCGAAGCGAGGAGTACGTCTCGCACCGAATCGCACTTCTGAGTTTGCCCAAATCGGTCTTGGATTTGATCAGCACGGACAAGATCTCACCAAGCGCTGCGCACGAGCTCGTGTGGATGAAGGATTCCGAGGGTCAGAGCAAGCTCGCAAAGGGCGCGGCTGAACTGGGGCTGTCCGCGAAGAAGGTTAGGGAAGCGGTCATACTGGCGAGGAATGGGCATGAAGTGAAGGAGGTCTTGTCTTCGCTTGATAGTCCGAGTAAGCGGAGGGTGAGGGACGCTTGGGAGAGGCAAACAAAGCTCTTGGACAAGAGCATTCTTACCCTTCGAATCTGCATCCTTCGACTGGATTCGATCATCGAAGAGTTGGATAACGAGGCAAGATCCGAGACATTGAGACGGGTTCTCATTCAGAAGAGACTATTGATCCACAATCAGATCGATGATTTGATCCATCTCAAAAAATCAACGGGCTTGAGGTAGATTTGGCCGTGCCGAATCAAATGCCGGAAGAACCTCATCCGAGAATTGTTTCATCATCTCGATTAGCTGCGGCACGCTAGAATATACAAACTTGAGCTCCGTCAGTCCCACGCCCGCCTTCTCGTAAAGCTTCAATTTTTGCACAAGCTGGTCGGGGTTGCCCACGAGGCTGCGCTTGATGCCCTCCTCCAGGGACACAAAGTTCGTGGACAGGCTCTTTGAGGATAGTCGCTTCGCGTTGTCCGAATCGATGTCGATCGAAGCAAACATCTCGTGAGCCACAAAGTAACTGTTTAGTTCCTTACCAGCCTTGCCCGCGGCGCTCTTTATGCTCGCGATGCCCAGAGAAGCCTCTTCCGGCGTTAGGTAGGCGGGGATCCATCCGTCCCCCAGTTCCACGACGCGCCTAAGAGCTCTTTCGCTGATTCCCCTCTCGCCTCCCCCTATGAGAATCATCAGGTTTTTCTGCGAAGGCTTTGGAAACATTTGGGCGTCGCCGAAACTGACATACTTGCCCTTGAAACTTGGCAGGCTTCCATTCCACAGCCTTCGAATCGCAGCTATGTATTCGTCGGTCACCCTCCCCCTTTCCTCATAGGGAGCGCCGACGGCCTCAAACTCCGGTTTTGTTAAGTTAGTTGCACCGGGAGCAACACCCACGATCAGGCGGCCCTCGGAAAGTACGTCCAAGTTGGCGAGCTGCTTTGCAAGGACGACCGGATTGCGGAGCGGAAGAACCAAAACCGCGATACCGATCTTGACGTTCCGAGTTCTGCCAGCGAGATAAGCAAGCGTTGTAATCGATTCGTAAAAATTTGGTCTTTGTGAATCATCGAGTACCTCAGCGGAGCCCGCGGAGAGATGCGTCTTGTGCTGCTCCGTCCCCCACAGGATGTGGTCGTGGACCCATATGGAGTGGAACCCAAACTCCTCTGCGGCTTCAGCCACCTCGATTATGTTTGCCCTGTTTGCTAGAGGTCCAGAGTTGGGCAGTCGAACGCCGAACTTCAATCGATGCGTCCCCCTTCCGGGATCTACTACTCTTTCTTGCGGCCCGAGACCTCCGCTGTCCAGTTGAATTTCTCTCCCTTCAGTACCTTTTCGTGCTCCTCCTCCGCGGCGAGCACGCACTCCATCCCACCATCCACCCAGCTGCTCATCCCAACGAGGTAGATGCACAGCGCGAGTGCTTCCTGCACTTGCTTCGGCGTTGCCCCGGCGCGGATGGCCTTTCTAGCGTGACTCTTCCCCTTCTCACCGCGACCCGTCGCGGCTTCGACTGCTACCATGATCAGCTCCTTGTATTTTGCATCTAGAGTCGAGCCCGTGTCACTTTTTCCCGGTATCGCAGAGCGGCGCAATGAGGCAAGGGAATCGGTCAGCTTCGGGTCATACTTGTCGAGAGTCTGAAAAACTTCGTGGACTCTTCCCATTTCCTCCGTAAGATACTCTTTCGTTTCATCCTTCATGGTGGATCGCGGGGATGATCGCTTCGACCTTCACTATTAAGCATTCAAAGGCACGAGTCACGATGGGATAACTAACAAGAGTACATCCTTTGCCGAAGGTGCTAGGAGTAAGGATGAGTCCCTGCCTTGTTGGTGAATGGATAAAGGAAAGATTGAAGACTGCGCTCTATTAGCATAGAGGTTGCACTACAGTGCGCGTGGACAAATGAACAACAACTCGAAGAATGATAGGATCAAGCTACATCCGGAACTGTTTGCAAAGTGTCAGCGCTGCGAGCAGGACGTCGAAAAAGACAAGACTCCGACAATAATCTTGAAGGACAGATCGATGTTCTTTTGCGAGAACTGCTTCAAGTCGGTTTTCAAATTTGATCCTGCTTTGAAGACCGTGCCGATGATCTGGCAGGAAAATTCGATGAAGACGCCGTTCACGGTGAGAAGCTCGAACTGGCACAAGTCATCGTACATGGTCATCAGGGAGGTCAAGACCACAGACGGTAACGGCGGCAAGAAGAAGACCGTCTTCATAGGGGATATGTATCTCAGGGGAAACCTGAAGGAGCAGAGCCGAGCAGTGGGCAAGGCAAATTATTTCCTGTGGACTCCTTGGAGCGCGCAAGAGGCCGAAAAATACAAGGAACAAGCACGCGCGGAAGATCTCTCGTCGGCAACCGGTGAAAATCCGAATCCAGCGTCCTGATGTCAGGGCCACTTGCGCAGCTCTTCTACTGAGCCGCTCACGATCTTGGTCCAAGAACTCTTGTGACAAGCTATGCACGGCACTGGCCCCTCGTAGTTAGAGTAATCACCGTACGGCTCGAAGTTCGAGCCACAATGCGCGCAAGTTATTGAAACCAATCTTGCAGCATCCTCTTCGCCAGGGGAAGCATCCTGCGCTATAAATTTTCGATTGAAAACTGCTTTTACCATGCGTCGAATTCTTAAGTACAAGAGTACGCATTCAGCGCCTTTGTACTTGAGAATTGTCGCAAGCGAGCGCACTTCCTCCAGGTCAGTTCTACGCAAAGCGATGGGTCATATACTCTGCCCTCAGCGAACCCAAAATAGATATTGCTCAATGGTCGCTGAAGGTCGGTGGTCTCGTTGAAAATCCAATCAAACTCTCGTTTGATGACATGCAAAAGCTTCCCCAGATCAAAATCACGTGCGACTTTAATTGCGTGACAAAGTGGAGCATAAAGGACGTCGGGTGGGAGGGCGTGGCGTTCAAGGATGTTGCTGGGCTTGCTCGCGTGAAGCCGGAGGCAAGCTGGGTGATGTACCGATGCCAAGATGGGTACAGTGCTCCGGTTCCGATTGAGGATGCAATGTCTGACGGTTCCCTGATCGCGTTCAGGATGAACGATGAAGCGATTTCCTGGCAGCAGGGTTTCCCTGCGAGGCCATTCATACCTCACCTCTACGGATGGAAGAGCGCCAAGTGGCTGAACGGGATCGACTTTCTCCCTCAATATGAGGATGGGTATTGGGAGATGTACGGATACAACGAAAGAGGAAACGTATGGGAGGAGGAGAGATTCAAGGGACACGTGGGCAAGCACGCAAAGAGAAGAGCGCTCGGCACGTTGCCAGCCTAGCTTCTCAAAATGAAGCTCGTTTGCTTGAATTTATAAGCCACCTAGATTCTCCGTTGACACTTCCTCCAATTCTTGGAGCTCCCGCCTACGGGATGGACAGCTGGAGTGACCTCACCGAATTTAGGCGCTAATGCGGAATCGTTGTTCCTCTCAGTAGAGGAAGGAAGATACTCCCTGCACTCTACCCACATCCTTCGCCAAGAGCGACCAGTTTTCTCCAAGATCTGTGGACCCGAACACCTCGCCGGTGGTCGTGCCAAAATAGACCCCCGATTGCTCAAATGAATCCTTTGTCATTGCGTCCCTGAGGATGCACGTGTGGTTTTTCTTTGGAAGGCCCTTCCCCATCCTCTCCCAGGCTTTGCCCCCGTTCTGGCTACGATACGCTGCGTATTCTCCCTGTATGCAAGAGTTGTGCTTCTTGCAACCCACCTGGAAAGCGGGAATAGTAAAGAGTGATCCGTCCCTTCCGCCGTTTTCCACGAGGACCATTGGGAATCCGTGCCTCAATTCATCGCTCGGGCTGATGTCTTCCCATGTTTCGCCAGCGTCACTTGATCTGTACACTCCGCAGTGATTCTGCTGATAGAGCACGTCCGGGTTCTTTGAGGAGACTACGAGCTTGTGGGTGCACTTGTGCACCTGTTTCAGATGCTCCGCTGTGTTCTTCTCGGCGTCGTTGCCGATCCCCCAGATATCCGCGGTGCCCACGGAGCACTTGTCCATTACGCCAGTGTTCAAAAGTCGCCAGTTCTTGCCTCCGTCATCCGTCCTGTATGGACCGCCACCTGAGCTCACTATGTAGAACCGATCCTTCCTCTTTGGGTCCATCTTGATTGTGTGTATGCAGAGTCCAACCGTCCCGAAGCCCCAGTCAACTCCCCAGTCCATTCTTTTCGGAGCGGTGAAGAGACCGGTGACCTCCTCCCAGTTCGAACTCGAATCATTCGACCTGAAGAGGTGGCCGTACTGAGTGCCCACAAAGAGCGTCTTTGGATTTGTACGATCAAACTCTATCGTCCACGCCTTCTTGACGTGGAGGCCATTGTTGCTCTGCTTCCAGGTCTTGCCAAAATCCTTTGAGACGAAGACCCCGTTGGTGTGGGTGGCGGCGTAAAGCGTCTTTGATTTGGGCTCGTAGTTCAGGCAGTTTACGCTTTCATCCTTAAGAAATGGACCAATCTTTTTCCATTTCTTGCGATCTCGATCAGAAATAAGGAGGACGCCTCCCTCCGTCGTACCCACGCCGACCGCCACTCTCTGGGTCGAATCATTTGTGCTGGACTTCAAATTACCTCTAAAACGACCTTCTCGAAACGGCCCCATGAACTATCAAATATTAATCATTGTCGCGTATACTTCTGCTGGCAAACCTAGAATCGCTGAAGTACGTTTCGCTCAAACTCGCTGGCATACCCAAGCTTCAGATACATCGGCGTGACGTTATCCCTCACGAGCGTCTGCAGAGTAATTGTCTCTGCGCCAATTTCCCTCGCGTGAACTTCGGAAAAGGAAAGGAGTGCTCTTGCTACTCCCCTTCCCCTCTTTTCGGGGAGAGTTCCGACGCAGTAAACGCCGAGTATGCCCTCCGGCTCCTCTTTGAGCAAAATGCACCCCGAAGGGTCTTCTTCAACACTTGCAATCGCAAGGATGGCACTTTGATTTGCCACGATATCCTTCTCCCGAGAAAGTAGCTCCTCGTTCCACCTATCTGGAATCTCGTATGAAGCAGTAAAGACGTTGTTCCATGCTTCTATTTCGCTGGTTGCTCTAACATCAACTGATTGTGGTGCTGAAATTGGCTCACTTTTTTCTCGCATTGACTTTGAGAGGATGTTCATCTGCTCGATTATCCTGAAATCTGAATCGATGGCCATCTCCAAGAGGTTCTTTGACGCGACCCAAAAGTGTTCCATGAATAACGTGGGCCGAATCGAATAATGACGGAGTTCCTCGCCGGCGGCGCTCAGCTCGGATAAGAAGATTTCATTTTCCTGGCTCGACTTCCCCTCCAATATGGAGTCATCGAGGACTATGTGATTGAACACGGGATCTTCGGCAAAGGCAGGGTTGAAGAATATCGTGGAGTTGGCTAAGTTAAGCCGGTCGCAAAATAGGAGGTCAAATGACCTTTCGTTCCTCATGAGGTTCTTGAAGAATGCTAATTTGTCACGGGGCGCTCTTGCGCTCAAAGCAACTCAAATCCGAGCGTATCAACGAAATCCCAGAAGACCGATGAGGCTTCCTCCAGGTAGGCAGGTTCGCTCTTGTTCCGCTGGATATCATTTGCCAAATTCATCAACAGCTTGAGCGCCCTCGGAGTATTCAAGTCATCGTCCATCGCAGCCTCAAAATCATTTTGTAGCTTTGACAAAACGGCGCTCTTTGGGGCACCGGATTGAGTGGTCCTCCGAGTGGGCCTCGGAACAATTGCACCCGCTAGTTTCAACTTGTCAACCTCTTCCGTGCAAGAGTTGACTTGGTTTTGGTCATAGTCAAACGAGTCTCTGTAATGTCGTTTCATGAAATAAAATCGGAGAGCGTCGGCGCTGAATTTGTTCAAAGCCTCCCTGATCGTAACTACGTTCCCAAGACTCTTGCTCATCTTCTCTCCCTTCATGAGAAGCAGCCCGGTGTGCATCCAAATCGAGACGAAGGGTATCTTTCCAGATACGGCCTCATCCTGTGCGAGCTCCGATTCGTGGTGAGGGAAGATAAGTTCAGTAGCTCCCCCATGAAGGTCGTAGGGGCCCCCGAACTCCTTTAGGGCAATCCCAGAGTCCTCGATGTGCCACCCGGGCCGCCCGGGTCCGAGTTTTGTCTTCCACACCCCTTCTCTCCCATCTCCCAAGTAACGCCAAAGGAGAAAATCTACAGAGTTCCTCTTCCCCGGCGCCGCGTCGATTATCTTCATGCGGAGGTCAAAGTCGCTCTGGTGGGAGAGCTTGCCATAGTGATCCGCCTTTGAGGTGTCAAAGTAAACGCTTTGATTCACGTAGTATGCTTTTGCCTTGTCCAGCATTTCGAGTACGAGTTCAACGGATTCTTCAACGTATGAAGAGACCCTTGCAAACTTGCTCACGGTTTGGATGTTCAGGGCATCGAGGTCCTCCAGGAATTCGTTGTAGAACTTGTCAGCGATCTCCATGTACGGAATGTTATCCCTCTTTGCCCGATCAAAGATCTTGTCATCGACATCGGTGATGTTGATGAGAAAGTATACCTTGACTCCCCTCTTGAGGAGCCATCTAGCCAGAACATCGAACGCAAAGTAAGTCTTGGCGTGACCGACGTGAATGTTATCCTGCACGGTCGGACCGCACACGAACATCCTGAACTCGCGCTTTAGATTCCTTATCCTCTCAAGCGGCACCTCGTCCTTTTCCATCGAGAGAGTGTTGTGTATCCTCAACTCTGGTGTGACTCTCTTTTCTTTGCTCTCAGGAAAACTTTGATCTTTCGCGGCGAGGTTTTACCTTATCTGTGAGATTCTTTGCGCGCGTTTGAAATTCGCTCATTCTGATCTTGCAGAAACCAAAAAAAGGCGCTAGCTCCATCGTCACGGCTCATCAATCGAGCCGGCGCATGAATTTCAATCCGATAAAGTAATTATTAGGTTTTGCCTGACACCCAACGCAACTCGTTGGAGAGTGTGTGTGGAAGCGTGCTGCCCAAATAAATGTCTCAAAACGGTGAAAATACGGCTAATAGCCATACGAGCGTTGGCTACGATGAACGTAAGATTACACAGCTCCGCGAGCTAAAGACGATAATTTGGGGTCTTGATCTGGACGAGGGAATACGTTTTGTGGCGGAACTTCCGGGATACAAGGAGGGCGCGTTCGTGTTCCTGACCAAGTGCGATGATCAGTACTGCTTGAGCATAAAGGAAAAGGTCATGGATGATACCACGAAACGTTTCGTCCCCGGTGGACGGGAACAGTGGAAGTACTTCGAAACAGCGGAATCAGCCTGGGCATACGTGAGTCGATTCCTCAAACCTCCCTTTGAGGCCTACTACTACTAGCGAGACCTCACCTTTACCCTTATATCGAATAGAAATCGAATTCAGTACAGGCATTGACCGAACTAGGCACTCTGGCAAGCCAAGAACCGACGCAGGACCGCATGCCAGAGGTGAGGGAGAAGATTGATCGCGTCGGCGTCTCCGGCCTCAGAACGAATCTGAAGTTGAGAAACGGAGACGGAGCTGAAGAGTGCTTCCTTACCGAGATAAGTTTGTACATCGATCTCGATACCGAGAGGAAGGGTATTCACATGTCGAGGCTCGTCGAATCGATAAACGAGGTGATCGAGAGCGGAACCCAGAGGATAAGGACGAGCTTCGAGGAACTGGGCTCAGATATTTTAGCGAGGTTGAAGCAGAGGCACAAGCACTCCAACGCTCTAATTCAATTCAGGACGACCATGTTCCTCAGAAGGCACACCCCCGTGACGAACAAGCCCACGGATGAGCCCTACGACGTTGATGTCAAGATTTTTTCGAGGGGGACTAAACTCACGAAGAGCCTCGGAGTCAAAGCTATTGGAAATACCTTGTGCCCACACAGTCTTGAGACGACGGGAGGCAAGGCGCACGTCCAGCGGGCCGAGATTGAACTTTCGATAGAGGTGCCGATAAAGGAAAAGATTCCCATTGAGGAGCTGATTGAGATCTGCGAGCGGAGCTTCAGTTCCCCCACGTACACCGTACTGAAGACCGTTGACGAAGCATACGTGGTGGAGGACATGTTCAAGAATCCCAAGTTCGTCGAAGACGTTGCCCGCGATTGCTACAGGCAGACAAAGAGGCTGAAGTTCAAGGGTAGGGTAAAGATACGAGTGTCGTCGCATGAATCCATCCACAAGCACAACGCCGTCTCCGAGATCGAAAGGGTGTTTCGCTAAAGATGAAGACGGGTCTAGGAATGGAGTTCTTCGTTGACTATGGTCACCTACTGCCGGGTCATCCAAAGTGCGGCGTCCGCCACGGTCACACAGCAAAGGTGGTCGTCGAACTCTATGGCGACGTCGGTCCCGACGGTATGATCATGGATTTCAAGGAGATGGAGGAAAAGTGTTGGGCGGTTCTTTCGCAGGTAGACCACAAGGATCTGAACGAAAAGTTCGAGCGACCGACCTCTGAGACGATCGCCAATTGGATCTTCAAGGAGATGCGAAAGACAATCCCGGTCACAAAGGTAAGCTTCTTCGAGGGACAGGGCAAGTGGTGCTCTGTGGAAGCCTGAGCTTCCCACCCCAGCCAAGTATTCTCGAGGTTATAAACTCCTCATCGTTCTAACGCCACCCAAGTTTTTCTTTGAAGGGCTTCCGACTTTTTAATGATGTAACAAATCCGACTAACAAGTCAACGACAGCTAACCCGCCCCCACTATAGCCGAAAGCTATGCCAGTTGTGCAGTGACGAATTTGAGCCGCGGTTTAGTAATATTCGGATTCTGGCTACTGGGATACGCGTTGGGTTTCGCAGCATATCTAGTCAGAGTACCAGTATTTGGAGCATTGTACATGATCTTCGGTTCTGCCAATGCAAACCTCATTGGAGCAGCTATCTCGGGATTGGCTGGCTCATTGATAATGCTGGTATTCCTCCTAGCTTGGACCCATACGGGTTCCAAGAACTGAAAACCAAGAAATTAATTCCCACTTTTTATTGCTGGAAACTTGTGTCCCTCTAAGGTGGAGGAAGAAGAAGAAACAACACCGAGCGGGCGACTTGCCAATTTGTCGCCCCGAGCCTTCTTCCCACCTTCACTTTTTTTACCCGATCTTTCCTACCCTTTTGAATTGAATTAACTCTACTTTCATTGCTCCATCATTTGGAGCAACAAATTTCAAAGGATAGTTTCTGGAATCGCGTGAACTTCCTCGCGTCTCCTTCGCCAAAAGTGAGTCTTGGACGGGTGTCAAGTGCATACATGATACCCTTCCTCACAGAAGGTGGGATGGATCATTCGCAAGTTGCTACGCAGCGGGTTGCCCCGGTGCGATGGGTCTGCTGTATCTGTAAAGGTGGAACATTGCAGCGAAGAGTAGCAGGACCGCCCCCAAGTCAAACATCGTCAAGTTGGGGAAGGAGTGGAAAGCAGACATGGCGGCGAGCGCGTTCAGGAATACTTGGAATCCGAACATAGCCACGAGAACTGCGATGATCCACTTTGTCGTGAGAAAAGTGATCGGGCCGGCGGGTCTCTTGCCCCGAGCCATTCTACCTCCTGACTTTGCCGCGGCTCGCCTAAGGTAGATGTAAGTTCCCACGAAGGATAGGGCGGCAATGAGTACCATCGCGCCAAAGATTTGCACCGGATCGACAAACAATGCCGAGGTCGGCGTGAGAGCCTGCTCATTGATGTAAAAGCCCCAGTAGGTTGTGAGCAGTATCTGGCCGATGCTCGCGATCCCCAGCGCCGTGAAGAAGGGCCTATCCTTCCACGAGAATTTCTTGCTCTTATCAACGAACGGAATGACCATGAACATTAGAATGAACAGCGTGGGGATGAGAATCCCTGCCACGAATTTGGGCATGAATGTTCTCAGGAATGCGTACAGGCTAGTCAGGTACCACTCCGGAAGGGTGTACCCGACGTTTGCGGTGGGTGTGTACTGAACCCCCAGTGAGACTGGGTAGATCCCTCCCAGAACCAGTATCGCTCCAGTGACGGCGGAAACGATTGGAAGATCGAACGTAAGGTACCTTGGGAAATGCACCAGCGTGAGGACAATCATCAAAATTGGAAGGATGAAGATGTGGAGCGCATAGAACCTGAGAATGAAATCTGGGAAACCCCGTCCGAATATCGTATGCACAAGCGTCGGACCAAGCACAGGAGCCGAATAGTTGAGCGAGACACCGATGCTAACCGCGAGGACGGCCCTTGTGTTCAGAATAATGTCATAACCAGTGAACGCTTCAAGGACAGTGACCGTCCCGAAGATAATGCCCGTGACCCAGATTATCTCATTTCGGATCTTGAATCGACCGCTGAAGTAATTGTAATACATGTGACACAACGCTAGGAAGACCATCGCGTTGGATGCGTAGTAGTGAATGTTTCTCACTATGATTCCGTACGGAATTACGTTGTTGATCAGTTGAACGCTCACCCACGCTCCTGATAGGGATGGTGTGTAAAACAACAGAAGCAAAGCGCCTGAAACGCCCAGGATCAGGAAGTTAATGAAGGTCAACATGCCGAGGTAGGGAAGGGGGCTCACGAACCTCTTTGGTACTGTGAACTTGAAAGCCAGAAGATCCGTTCTATCCAAGCGCTCGACGAGCCAGTAGTACAGCTTCTTTATGAGGTAGATGACTCCGATTCTTTCCTCTTTCGCCGGCTGTTGCGTCGCCGGTGCTGATGCTGACAATTTCCTACTTATGGCACCTCAATCTTAACATAGTTGACCACAACCAACTTGACCCTTCATACCCGTCGCAGAGATCGTTCCATCCGCTGCGATCGACAGCGTAATGATCGGAAGCTGATTATTCGGGGGGGTTTGCAGTGATGCCGGCCCGAGCACCGCAGTACCAGGAGGCTTGTTCCACGGCGGACCTGTACCCGGAACATACTGGCTACCGTGACAAGGGCACTCTCCCCTCTGGTCATTAGGGACGTAGCTCCAAAGACACCAGAGGTGAACGCAAACTCTTGAGAAAGCGATGAACGTGTCCCCGCTTATGGGGTCCTTCGCCGAGAGATCCGCCGGGGCGGTGAGATTGCTCGGCAGGTGAACTATGACGCACTGGCTGAAGGTATCGTTATCCACGTTGGGATTTCCAGTCCTCGGCCAGATGAAAGTCTTCCAATCATTCTTTGCAATATCTGTAGTTTTTAGTGGAAGATTGGTTTTCTGGTCTTGAATTACTTGAGTGGGTTGCCCTTGACTCTCGACCGTGCCCTCGAGGTAGGGCCCCAACAATCCAAACTGGGCAGCAGCTAAAAGTCCTCCAACTATTGCAATCCCTCTAATAAAATTCCTGCGTGAAACCTCGGTCTTTGATTCCACGGGTTTTGTTGGAGTAGTCGGCTTAAGGGGCACTGGCGGGCCCGTGGTTGGTTTAGGCGCTCCGGCTCCTCCAGCCGTTGGAGTTCCCACAAGGGGACGACCGATCGTTGGGCGTGAAACCGGAGGGGCGCCTGATGGCGCAGAAGGAGCTGACGCTGCAGGGGCTGAAGAAGATGCCTGCGCTTGTACTGTGGTCCCGATTGGTTTTCCGATGACTGGTCTTGTTACCGGCTTGCTGGCTGGAGGTTGTGTTTGTGATGAAGTGGAGGCGGGCTGAGGGGTTGTCGGTGCTGGGGTGGT
>Ga0209061_1002223_pt1 | contig 25791 bp, 25 predicted proteins | sample Coa_R1_10_FD_187157 | JGI IMG/M metagenome (GOLD analysis project Ga0209061, IMG submission 187157) | Surface soil microbial communities from Centralia Pennsylvania, which are recovering from an underground coalmine fire - Coalmine... | ecosystem: Environmental > Terrestrial > Soil >... | reverse complement strand
CCACTACCGTCAGCATTGGCGTCCTTCCCGCCGGCGTTAGCCCGCCGGCTTCCTTCCTGTTGATCACTTGGGAAGGTACGCCGCGCCCTCCATCAGGTCCCGCATCCACAACTTCGTGTCATATCTCGAGTCGCCGCTGCGTGTACCTATCCACGTTAGTGGCCGCCTCGCCAACAGCGATTCGGTAGTGGCCGGTCTCCCAGTGCCTGCGAGCCGCGTCGGAGACGAGTGGGTCTAGTAGCGCCATCGGCAGCACGGGGCCGCCGGAATGGCGCTCAGCGGTCCTCATCGCCTGAGTTGCATCGATGAGTTCCAGCGCCCGCTTAGCGAAAGGAAGCGCTGCCTCGTGGTCCGCTAGGGTCTTGCCCGTCACCTTGTTGTGATCAGGAGTCAGGCTAGAGAGAACGCGGTTCACCGCACGGGCGGGCATCCTCAGGCTGGGGAAGACCTCGCTCCGCTCCGTGCTCAGCCCGGCCTGCTGCCCAGTCTCGTTGACCAGCTGCAGGTACTGCCTGAGCACCTCGTCGGCCCGCTCGTAGTTCATGTCGGCGGAGTCTACAAGGGGCTCCAGAACGCGCGGCTTTGGCCGTTGACATGGTCGGCAACAGGTGCCCACGGATTTGCGCCGCGCGGGCCCCAACCTGCCGTGCAGTACCGCGCGCCGAGGTATTGCCAGACCCGGATGCAAAATCGCGGTCGGCTTCGGCCCAAGCAGGCGAGCCTGGCCTGCCACGCTGGGCGGGCAGCGAGCCGCGCCGATGCCGCAGGACCGCAGCCCCGTTACCAAGATCACGGCAAACGAGCAAACATCGAGCAAACATGCGCCGGCGCGCCACACCAGAAGATCGCCGGATCACGGTGAACGCCCAGGTCAGGGGCACAACAGACGGGTGCGCCGCCAGGGACTTGAACCCCGAACCCGCGGATTAAGAGTCCGCTGCTCTGCCAATTGAGCTAGCGGCGCCTAGGACGCAGTGATGGTAGCAGCATCCGCTCGGCGGCGGCGAATCGCGGGTGACGGCTCCTTGCTCTACGCTGCCCGAGCAGCGGCCGAGTGTCACCGGAGTGCAGCCTGGGGACGCCATCGGCCGCTGGCACCGCGACGTGGAGTGCCTCCTGGGCTGGCCCGGCGTCGGTCGCCCATGGGCGGCGCGGCATCCGGGCAGCGAGCCAGGACTCCTGAAAGAGACCGCCGGGCCGGGAACGGCGGAAGCGGCGAGCTCGGCAGCGATCACCGGCCGAGGAGGCGGTGGGTCCACGCTGCGGCGCGGGACGGCCGGCCGGTCCGCGCCTCGGTCCGGTCGGCCAGCGTCATCACCCGCAGCCCGGCGTTCACGCCGAGCCAGCGCAGCGGCTCTGGCTCCCAGGACCGGGACCTGTGCCCCACCCAGGGCAGCGAGGTCAGCTCCGAGGACGTGCCGAGGACGAGATCCCGCAGGGTGCGGCCGGCCAGGTTCGTGGTCGCAACGCCATCTCCCACGTATCCTCCAGCCCAGCCCAGGCCCGTCTCGCGGTCCAGGCCGACCGACGCGCACCAGTCGCGCGGTATCCCGAGCGGCCCGCCCCACCTGTGCGTGACATCCACCCCCTTCAGCACCGGGAACAGGTCCGCCAGTGTCTGCCGCAGCGCCGCGAACACCGCGGGCTCGCGCTCGAACCCCGGCGAGATCGCCGAGCCCAGGTGGTACGGCGCGCCCCGGCCGCCGAACGCCAGCCGCCCGTCGGCCGTTCGCTGCCCGTAGATGATCAGGTTGCGGAAGTCGCCGAAGGTCGGCCTGTCCGCCAGCCCGATCTGCTCCCAGGCCGAGTCCGGCAGCGGCGCGGTCGCGATCATCAGCGAGTACACCGGGACGATCGCCCGGTGCAGGCCGGGCAGCAGCGGCGTGTACCCCTCGGTTGCCCGGATCACGAAGGGCGCCCGGACCGTCCCGCCGGGCGTGACGAGCCGGCCCGGCTCGATGGCAGTCACCGGCGTCTTCTCATGCAGCGACACGCCGAGGCCGCGCACGAAGCGGGCCAGGCCCCGGGCCAGCCGGGCCGGGTGGATCGCGGCGCAGTGCGGCGTGTACGTGCCGCCGAGCACGCCGGTCGCGCAGGCGAACGAACGCGCTTCCTCGGCCGAGAGCAGCCGCAGGTCGTCCTCGCCGAACCCGTACGCCCGCGCCTCCTCGACCGACTCGCGGGCCCGCTGCACCTGCAGCGGGGAGCGGGCCAGCTCGATCGTGCCGCCCTTGGCGAAGTGGCAGTCGATGGACTCCGCCGCCGCCACCTTCCCGACCTCGTCCACCGTCTGCTGCATCGCCCGGTAGAGGGCGATCGCCCCGTCCCGGCCCGCCATCCGGTCCAGCTTGCTCAGCGAGGCCGGGAAGAGCGCCGAGCACCAGCCGCCGTTGCGGCCGGACGCCCCGAACCCGGCGATCTCCTGCTCGCACACCGCGACCCGCAGCGCCGGGTCCGCCTTCTTCAGGTAGTAGGCGGTCCACAGCCCGGTGAACCCCGCGCCCGCGATCGCCACGTCGGCCTCAGTGTCCGCATCCAGCGGCGGCCCCGGCACGAGGTCGTCGTCGACAGTGTCCATCCAGAACGACAGGTCACGATAGGCGCGCGAGTCCGGCATGCGGTCCATGGTGGCAGATCCGGGACGCCGGCCGGGAGCCGGCCGCACGCGGTCGGCGGTCGCCCGGCCCTCGTCGGCCGATGAGGTCCGGGCCTGGCACCGCCTGGCATCGGGCAAGCTGGGAGCATGTCACGTGACGGTTCCGGCGCCCGCAGCGATCCAGCCTCCCTGAGCCCGGACGGCCTGGTCGTCCCGGCCTCGCTTCCGCCGCCGCGGCGGCCGGCCGGGCCGTACCGGATCTGCCTGGTCTGCCTGGGCAACATCTGCCGGTCGCCGATGGCCGAGGTGATCCTGCGCGACGAGCTTGACCGGGCGGGGCTGGCCGACCGCGTGGTCGCCGACAGCGCCGGCACGGGGGACTGGCACATCGGGCAGCCGATGGACCGCCGCGCCGCCCGTGAGCTCGCCCGTCACGGCCTGGACGGGTCGCGGCATCGCGCCAGGCAATTCGTTCCGTCATGGTTTAGTCTTTATGACCTTATTGTCGGGATGGATTCCGCGAACCTGAACGACCTGCGCGCGATGGCGCCCGGCGCGGACGCCGCCTCCCGCGTCGTGCTGCTGCGGGCGTTCGACCCGGCGCTGGCCGGCTCCCGCGAGCCGGGCGACCTCGAGGTGCCCGACCCCTACTACACGCGCGACGACTACGCGCCGGTCTACGACCTGATCCGGCCCGCCGCCCGCGGGCTGGCCGGCCGGCTCGCGGCGCTGCTGGACGGCGCCCGGCGGTGAGCGCGGGCGACCGGTATCTCGGCGGGCAGCACGGAACCGGCCACTTTTACAGAACGCTTCCCGGCGGCCGGCCCGCCTTCGTCAAGGTCGCCGATCCCGGTGGCGGGCCCGGGCGCGATCCGGGTTTCGCGGCCGAGGCGCGCGGGCTGCGCTGGCTGGCCGAGGCCGGCGCGGTGCCGGTGCCCGACGTCCTGGATGTCTCCGGGCGCGAGCTGGTGATCTCCTGGGTGGACCAGGAGCCGCCCACGGCCGCCGCCGCCGAGCGGTTCGGGCGTGACCTGGCCCGGCTGCACGCGGCCGGGGCCGGCGCGTTCGGCGCGCCCTGGCCGGGAGTGATCGCCGGGCTGCCGCTCCCCGGCGATCAGGCCGTCGAGTGGCCGGACTGGTACGCGAGGTGCCGCCTGCTCCCGTATGCGCGCATCGCCTTCGACGCCGGAACGCTCTCCGCCGCCGACGTCACCCTCATCGAGTCGGTCGCGGGGCGGATCGGCCAGATCGCCGGGCCGCCCGAGCCGCCGAGCCGGATTCACGGCGACTGCTGGTCGGGCAACGTGCTGTGGTCGGGCGGCCGCGGCTGGCTGATCGATCCGGCCGCGCACGGTGGCCACCGGGAGACCGACCTGGCGATGCTGGAGCTGTTCGGGGCGCCGTTCCTCGACCGGATCCAGGGCGCTTACCGGGAGGTCGCGCCGCTGGCCGACGGATGGCGCGAGCGGATGCCGCTGCACCAGCTGCATCCGCTGCTCGTGCACGTGTGCCTGTTCGGCGGCGGGTACCGGGAGGCCGCGCTCCGGGCGGCCCGTGCTGCCCTAGCGGCCCGGCCCTAGTGACCCGAGCGGCCCGGCCCCGGCCGCCGGCGGGGCGGGTCACCCGCCGCTGGCCGGCCGGTCGGTGGCCTGAACCTCGGGGGCGAGCGGCAGCGCGATGCCGAAGGTCGCGCCGTGCCCGGGGGCTGAGTTCACCCATACGGACCCGCCGTGCGCGGCGACCAGCGCCGACACGATCGCCAGGCCCAGCCCGGCACCGCCGGCCTTCCGGTTCCGGGCCGGGTCGGCCCGGTAGAACCGCTCGAAGGCATGCTCGGCCTGTTCCGGCGTGAGCCCGGGCCCTTCGTCGGCCACCTCGAGCAGGACGGCCGGAACGCCGGCCGGGCTGTGCTCCGGCGGCCCGGGTCCATGCCCGGCCGCGCCTGGTGCGGGGAGGCTGGCGGAGGAGATCCGCACCGAGATCGGCGTGCCGTCCGGCGTGTGGGTCAGCGCGTTGCTCATCAGGTTGCCGATGACCTGGCGCAGCCGCACCTCGTCACCGAGGACCAGGGCCGCGTCGCTCGACTGCACGGTGAGCTCGATCGTCCGCGCCGGCGCCAGCATCCGGGCGTCGTGCACCGCGTCGGCGGCCAGCGTCAGCATGTCAACCGGCTTGCGGTCCAGCGGTCGCTGCTGGTCCAGCCGGGCGAGCAGCAGCATGTCCTCGACCAGCACGCCCATCCGGGAGGACTCCTGCTCCACCCGGCGCATGATCCGGTCCACGTCGCCGTTCGCGCGTCCGGCGGCGCCGCCGCGCTGCCGGTAGTACTCGGCGAAGCCGCGGATCGCTGTCAGCGGGGTGCGCAGCTCATGGCTGGCATCAGCGACGAACTGGCGCATCTTGTCCTCCGAGCGCCGCGCCGCCGCCTCGGACCTGGCCCGGGCATCGAAGGCGGTCTCGATCTGGGCCAGCATCGCGTTGAGCGACCGGCCCAGCCTGCCCACCTCGGTGCGCGCGTCCCGGTCCGGGACCCGGCTGGTGAGGTCGCCCGCCGCGATCGCCTCCGCGGTGCGCTCGATGTCGGTTAGCGGCCGCAGGCTGGCCCGGACCACCGCGGCGCCGATGATCGCCAGGAGCACCAGGATCGCCGCTGACACGATCAGGTCGATGGTGGCCAGCCGCCCGAGCGTGGCGTAGACCGAGCTGACGTCGGTGGCAACCACGACGTAGCCGCTGACCAGGCCGCTGGCGGTAGGCATGCCCTGGTAGCCGAACACCAGGATCCGCCACTGCCTGCTGCCGGACTGCGCGGGGACCGTCACGTAGTTGCCGTTGTTCGCGGCCAGCCAGCTACTGTCGGCTGGCACCTTGGGACCCGGGACCTGCCGGGCACCCGGACCGTAGCCGACAAAGGGCACCACGGCGGGCTGGTAGCTGCCGCCGCTCGGGATCCAGCCGACCGCATACCCCGATGCGGAGTCGGGACGGCCGAAGGCCAGGCTCTGCTCCACCTGGCCTACGGCGGTCCTCGCCTGTGCCTGCAGCTCGCTGTCCGCCTGGCCGAGCAGGTAGCTGCGGAGTACCGAGATCCCGGCGATGCTGATCACCACGAGGGCGACCACCACGAGGGCAAGGACGGCGGTGATCAGCTTGACGCGCAGCGGAGTGCGCTCGGGCAGCTGCCGGACGGCTCTCCAGAACCCGGTGGGGCGGGAGGGCCCGGCGGGCGGAACTGGCGGACCGGGCAGACCGGGCGGACCGGGCGTCGCGGACATGACTGGCGACCTTGCCGTGCGCCTAGCCCGGCGGGAGCCGGAGCACGTAACCGACGCCGCGGAGGGTGTGCAGCAGGTGCGGCTCGGTGGAGTCGATCTTGCGGCGCAGCACGGAGACGTACGACTCCACGATCCCGGTGTCGCCGCGGAAGTCGTAGTCCCAGACGTGGTCGAGGATCTGCATCTTGGACAGCACCCGGTTGGCGTTGCTCATGAAGTAGCGCAGCAGCTTGAACTCGGTGGGGGAGAGCTGGACCGGCTGGCCGGCGCGCCAGACCTCATGGCTGTCCTCGTCCAGCTCGAGGTCGGCGAACTTCAGCCGGGCGGGCGGCTCGCTGCCCTCGCCGCGGGTCCTGCGCAGCACGGCCCGGATCCGCGCGATCACCTCCTCCAGGCTGAACGGCTTGGTGACGTAGTCGTCGCCGCCGAGGGTGAGGCCGCGGATCTTGTCCTCGGTGGAGTCGCGGGCGGTGAGGAACACCACCGGGATACGGGTCCCGCCGCCGCGCAGCCGGCGGACCACGTCGAAGCCGTCCATGTCCGGCAGCATCACGTCGAGGACGATGAGATCGGGCTTGTACCGCTGGGTCGCCTGAACCGCCTCGGTCCCGTCGGCTGCGGTGATCACCTCGAACCCGGAGTAACGCAGGCTGGCTGCCAGCAGCTCCAGGATGTTCGGCTCGTCCTCGACCACCAGCAGCCGGGCGTCCGGCTGCCTGATCTCGCCGCGCTGGCTGGTCGTCATCTCTGCATTCTGCGCCCCCACTCTGAAGGCTACCTGGATGAACCCTGAGCCTCGGCTCGGTGTCGTCGCAGGCCAGCCTGCCGGGGGCTACCCGCCCAGCCCGGAACCGGTGACCAGCTGCTTCGGCAGCGGGTGGTCGGTACGCAGGTCGCGGAATAGCTCCAGGGCCGCCTGGCGGTTCCACAGCACCGCGTCGCCAGCGTTGGAGGTGAGATAGTTCGGGTTAGCTATCGGCACCGTGGTGGTGATCGGGTCGCGTAGCGCGAAGGCGACCTGGATGAGCTGGTACAGGCTGGTGCCCTGGTCCACTGTGAGCGTGCTCGCCGCGCCGTCGGCGGCGGGCAGCGCGGCGAACGGGTTCAGCATCACGCCCGGGCTGGTGACCTTGTGCAGCAGTGCCTTCAGGAACGCCCGCTGGTCCTGGACACGCTGCAGGTCCTGGTCGGCGAAGCTGTGCCGGTCCCGGACATAGCCGAGGGCCTGCGCGCCATCCAGCGTCTGGCAGCCTGCCTTGAGGTTCAGCCCGGAGGCGACGTCGTGCAGCGGGTGCTTGAGGCACATCTGCACGCCGCCGACGGCGTTGACGACGCCGACGAAGCCGCCGAAGCCGATCTCCATGTAGTGGTCGATGCGCAGACCGGTCACGTTCTGCACGGTCTCGGCGAGCAGCTTCGGGCCGCCGATCGCGAACGCTGCGTTGATCTTGTTGTAGCCGTTGCCGGGGATCGGCACGTAGGAGTCCCTGGGCAGGCTGATCAGCACCGGGCGGCCGCCGTTGGCCGGGATGTGCAGCAGCATGATCGTGTCGGAGCGGTGGCCGCTGACGTCGAATCCGGTGGACAGCCTGCGCTCCTGAGCGGCGGTCAGGCCCTGGCGGCTGTCCGATCCGGCGATGAGCCAGTTCTGCCCGGCTCCCTGAGCCGGCCGGCCGGGGTAGTCGACCAGCACGTTCTGCCGGGTCAGCTTGGAGTTCAGGTAGAAGTAGGTGCCGACGGTCCCGATCAGCAGCAGCGCGATCAGGACCGCGACGATGGCCAGGATGCGGCGCGGCCGAAGCCAGGCCCGGCGCCGGCCGCCGTACCCCCCGTATCCCCCGTATCCCCCGTAACCTCCCGGGGTCGCGTCGGGGCTGCCGGGTGCCCCCGTCCCGGGCGGCGTGCCTACCTGCCGCGCGGTGCGGACCCGGCCGCCATGCGCCTGCTGCGCTGAGTACAGCGGCGGCTGCTGCGGCCAGCCCGGGCTGCCGGGCGCCGGGGCGCCAGCCTGCCCGGCCGGCACAGCCCCGCCGGGGCCGGGCACCTGCACCGTCGGGTCAGAAGCCGCCGAGCCGTCCTGCGGCTGCGCTCCGCCGCTGCCTCGCCTGAACCAATCGTCCGGCCATTCGCTCATGCCTGCTGCCCCATCGCCGTGCCGTAGGCATTCCCGCCACTACACGTCCAAGACGCGCGGACCGCCTAACCGGCTGCGAGGATAGCCGCACGCGTCCACATCTCGCGCCACCTGCGGCGCGCTTTCCAGATTCCTGGAAACGCCTTGCGCCGGTCATCCGCCGGCGCCGGCCAGGGCCGTCAGGCACCCGTCCCGCTCCACCAGATCGTGACGAGCTCCCGGCCAGAGGAACCGAGATCGGCCGGGTGAGCAGGGTCGATCCCGGCTTCCTGGAGCGCGGCCGCCACCTCCGCCGCCCGGCCGGGCGGCAGGCACAGCCTGCGCCTCGTCACGTCAACGAGCTCGGAGAACGTGGCGTAGTCGTCGGTGGCCGGCCGCCGCCAGCGCTCATGTCCCGGCGACAGGCCCATCGCGGACAGGATGGCGATCAGGTCGTCGGCGGTCGGCCCGTCCGGCCTGCGGATGCCGTGAAACCTCAGCCAGAGCGCGTTGAGCGAGGCGAGCGGGTGCACGGCGGTGACCTCGGCGACCACCAGGCGCCGGGCAGCCGCGCTCAGCGCGGCGACGAACGGCTCCAGGACGGGAACGTTGTACAGCACGTGATGGCAGGTCACCACGTCGGCACGGCCGGCCTGGGCCGCCGTATCTGGCCAGCGGCCCGGCACTGTCCGGGCGGCCGCTCCTCGCGCCGCGGCCCGCTCCGCGAGGAGCACCAGCATCTCGGGGTCGCTGTCGACCGCGGTCAGCGAGGTCGCGCGCGGCAGCAGGGGAAGGCTGGCCGCTCCGGCCCCGGACCCGACGTCCAGCACGCTGCCGGGCGGGTCGAGGGCGGCCCAGGCGCGCTCGAAGGACGGCCCGGAAGGCGCGGTCGCCTGCCGGTCAGCGCGCCGGGCGAAGACCTGACGCGGCAGCACCCACGGCGACTCGCGCGCCGCGACCGCGATGTGATCCGGGATCGCCCACGCCGCAAGATCGTTCTGCCACCGCGTCAGCAGGTCCGCCACCTCGGCCACGCCTCGATCGTAGGGCAGCCCGGCCACGCGGCGGCGCCGACGACGATCAGTGCCCGGCGGGAGACCGGGATGACTCCGGCGGCGCGCCGGCAGTCAGCCGGGGGATGTCTCGCATCAGCCGCGCTGTGTAGCGGTGAGCCGGCCGTTCGAGCACGTCGCTGACGGGACCAGATTCGACGATGCGGCCGTCTCGCAGCACCACGGCAGTCTGCGCCACGCTGCGCACCAGGGCGAGGTTGTGGGTGATGAAGATCATCGCCAGGCTGCGGTCAGCCTGCAGGCGCCGGAGCAGCTCGATGATCACCGCCTGCACCGAGACGTCGAGGGCCGACGTCACCTCATCGCACACCAGCAGGTCCGGTTCGACCACCAGAGCCCGGGCGAGCGCCACCCGCTGGCGCTCGCCGCCCGAGAGCTGGTCGGGGTAGCGGGAGGCGAAGCCCGCGTCGAGCGCCACGTCCGCCAGAACCTGCCGGATTCGCGCCGAGCGCTGCTGGAACGACAACTGGGTGAAGTGCCCGAGCTGCTGGGAGATGATCTGCCCGACGGTCTTCCGCGGGTTCAGCGAGGTGTAGGGGTTCTGGAAGATGTACTGGATCCGCCGTAGCTGCTCCCTGGAGCGCCGGCGGGTCCCGGCGGCCATCGGTGCTCCGTCGAAGGTCAGCTCGCCGGCCCAGCCGGCGTGCAGGCCCACGATGCAGCGGGCAAGGGTGGTCTTGCCGGACCCGGACTCGCCGACCACCGCCAGGCAGGTTTCCGGCGCGAGGTCAAGATCGATGCCGGACAGCACCTGCGCCGGCCCGTAATGGGCCGCCAGCCCGCGTACCGAGAGCAGGGTGGCCGGCCGTGCGCTCGCGAGCGGCCGTACCGGAGTTCGCTCGCGTGCGGCCGCCCGGATCGTCGCGGCCCTGATGCAGCGGACCAGCCGGCTCCCCGTCTGCACGGGCGGCGGCGGCTCGGCGGAGCAGGCCTCGATCGCATAGCCGCATCGCGGTGCGAACGAGCATCCCGCCGGGCGGCTGCCGGGACGCGGCGGCTGGCCGTCGATGCCGACCAGGATCTCGGCTCGCTCGGGCGAGGGCGCTGCGGCGAGGAGCCCGCGGGTGTAGGGGTGCGCCGGGCTGCGGAACACCTCAGCCGTCGGGCCCAGCTCGACGATCCTTCCCGCGTACATGACGGCAACCTGAGACACCAGCTCGGCGACCACCGCCAGGTCGTGGCTGACGTACACGGCTGTCACGCCGTAGGAGCGGCACAGGCTGCGGACGGTGTCCAGGACATGGCGCTGGGTTGTCACGTCCAGTCCTGTCGTCGGCTCGTCCAGCACGATCAGGGACGGCCGGCAGCAGAAGGCCATGGCCAGCGCAACCCGCTGCTGCTGACCGCCAGAGAGCTGGTGCGGGTACCTGCGCAGCAGGTCCGTGCCCGCATCCAGGCGTGCCTCGGCCAGGACCTCGGCTATCCGCGCCGGGACATCAGGGGTCACTCCGGGATGGGCAGTGAGCGCCTCCCTGAGCTGGGTGCCGATCCGCAGCGCCGGGTTCAGCGCAGCGGCTGGATCCTGGGGAACGTAGGCAGCCGTCCGGCCGCGCGCCTCCCGCAGCTGCGAAGGCCCGAGCCGCAGCAGGTCCACGCCGTGCAGGCGGACCTGGCCGGCCGTGATCGCCAGGCCCCGGCGGGCATGGCCGAGCAGGGCCAGCGCCACCGTCGTCTTGCCCGATCCCGACTCGCCGACCAGCCCGAGCACCTCACCGGACCGCAGGGAGAACGACACCTCGCTCACCACGTCGGCCGCGGAGGAGGCCAGCCGCACCTCCAGGCCGATGACCTCGAGCCGCACGTCCGGACCGGTGCCGTCACCGGCCGCGGCCGGGGCGAGCACTGCCGGGCCGCCCGGGGCGCCCTGCGCCCCGGGAACCGCGGCCATGTCCGCTTCCCGGCCCGCTCCCGGGGCCGACCGCGACCCCGGAGGAGAGCTCATGGCAGCCTCACCGGCTCGCGCCCGCCGATGTCGTCGATCAGGGCTGCCTCGTCGGGCGGGCGCTCCACGCCGATCGCCACCCTGGCGATCGCGTCGGTGAAGGTATTGGTGCCGATGGTCAGCAGGGCGATCAGGATGGTCGGGACGACGACGCCCCAGGGGTTCACGGTCAGCGCGATCTCGTTCTCGTTGATCATCGTCCCCCAGTTCGGCGCGGGCGGCTGCTGCCCGAAGCCGAGGAAGGCCAGGCCAGCGATCACCACGATCGAGTAGGTGAGCCGGAGCCCGATCTCGACCATGAGCGGGCTGACCAGGTTCGGCAGGATCTCCCGCACCATGATTTTTGTCGGCCCCAGGCCCTGCAGCTCCGCGGACTTCACGAAGTCGCGCTCGCAGACATCCAGCGTGGCCGACCGGAGGACCCTGGCGACCGCCGGCGCGTGCGACATGCCGACCGCGATCACGATGAGCCACAGCTTCGGCCCGATGATGCTCACCAGCAGCAGGGCGAACACTAGCTGCGGGAAGGCGAGCAGCACGTCAACCGTTCGCATGATGAGGCCGTCGCTGCGGCCGCGCAGGTATGCGGCGCCGACCCCGGCCGTGGTGCCGACGATGATGCCGAACGCGGTTGCCGCCGCCGCCATCAGCAGCAGGACCCAGCCGCCATTGAGGACCCGCGACAGGACATCACGGCCAAGATCGTCGCCGCCCAGCAGGAACCGCGCTGTCGGCGGCGCGAAGTCCACCGTGACGAACGCGGTCGGCGAGTACGGCGCCACGAACGGGCCGAGCGCGGCGGTGAGCACGACGAGGCCGCTCAGCGTCAGGCCGACCGTGCCCCTGCGGGTCCGGGCAGCCGCGCCGAGCGTGGCCAGCCACTGATGGCGGCGCATCCTGTAGGCGGCCATCTCGCCTGGCCCGCCGGCGGGGACTGCCGGGCGGGCGGCGCCGCTGCCGGCTTGCGCTGCCATGGCTACCGCGCCGTCCTGCGCCGCGGCGTGGCGGCCAGCGCGATCACGTCAGCGATGATGTTGACGATGACGTAGAACGCGGCGAGCACCACGACGATGAACTGGATCACCGGGACGTCGCGGTCGGTCACGGCGTTGACCAGTCCCTGGCCGATGCCGGGGAAGTTGAAGACTGTCTCGACGACCACGATCCCCCCGGCCAGGTACAGGTAGTTCAGCCCGATGACCTGGATGACGGGGGCGATGGCGTTCGGCAGCGCGTGGACCATGATCACCCGGCGGGTGGGGACGCCCTTCAGGCGCGCCATCTCCACGTAGTCCGAGTCCAGCGCCTCGATCATCGACGCGCGGGTCATCCGGAAGAGATAGGGCACGATCACGATCACCAGCGTGGCGACCGGCAGCACCAGCAGCCGCGGCTGAGTCCAGGCGTAGGTACCCGGCGGCAGCACCGACACCGCCGGGAGCACGTGCAGCAGCAGCGTCGCGAACAGGATGATCAGCCCGATGCCCACCACGAACTCCGGCAGCGCGGTCACGGCCAGCGACGTCACCGACGTGACGTGGTCGAACCAGCCGTCCTTGCGGACTGCGGCCACCGCGCCCATGGCGACGCCGAGCACTGAGCCGATCACTCCGGTCACCAGGACCAGGAAGGCCGAGTTCAGCAGCCGGGGTTTCACGAACGTCCACACCGGCAGGCCATTGGCCAGCGAATTGCCGAGCCTGCCGGTCAGCAGCCCGGACAGCCAGGTCCAGTACTGGTCCAGCAGGCCGCGGTTCAGGTGCAGCTGGAGCTCAAGCGCCCGCAGCCGCGCGGGCGTCGCGGAGTGCCCCAGGATCGCGTAAGCGGCGTTGCCGGGCAGCACCTCGGTCGCGGCGAAGACGACGACGGAGACGACGAACAGCGTGACGACGCCGATCAGCCCGCGCCGCCAGACCAGGGACCGGATCGGGTGGTCATTGCCCGGTCCGCGAGATGTCCTCGCGCTCATCAGAGAACACATTCCATGTAATCGCCTCCAGCCGGTTCTCGCACGGCCTTCCAGGGGCCAGCCACCAGGTTCCGCTGTGCAGGTCCACGATGCTCGACGCCAGCGTCGTCCACCGGGCCGACGGCGGATCCTGCGGATTCGGGTGGCGGCACACGCTGTCCGGCAGCCCCGCGTGATCAGCAAGGCAATCGGACAGGCTGTCCGGGCCCGGGCTCTCGGGCGCCCGCATGAGCGCCCGCAGCCTGCCGCGCAGCCGCTGGGTCCGGTACAGCGAGTCCAGGCCCCAGGGCCGGAACTCCGCCCCGTCGGCCGCCCAGCTGAACGCCTCGTAGTGATTGCCGTGAACGAGGAGCCCGTCGTCGGGCTCTAGCCATGCGCACCGGCCGGGTGCGAGCTCGATGTCCAGCATGAGCCCGTCGCGGTGAGCCAGCAGCAGGCTGGAGGCAAGGCACCGGCGGGTGTCGATGGCTGCCGCCAGCGCGCCGGAGAAGTCCGCTGAGTCCAGCACCTGCCTGCGGACCACTAGCTGCGGAACGCTGATCTCGCCGGGACGAAAGCCGTTGAGCCCGTTCACGAACAGCGCGATGCCCGCCGAGTTCACGCCGAAGCGGGCGAGCTGGCCCGCCTCGACGACCGTGCTGACGGCCGGCTTGGGCGGCTGCAGGATCCGCAGCAGGAGCCAGTGGTCGCGGGTTGCCTCCCGCCAGTCCCAGTTCCCGCCCACATAGAAGGGTGCATCCCGGCCTCCGTGCTGAAGGAGGCCGAAAACGGTGCACCCGTCGGCGTCACGGCCCGCGGCCGATGACGCCCGCAGCAGCTCGCTGCGGGCGTTCAGCATGATGATCTCGGCCAGCGGCCGCCCGGATCCCTCGGCGATGCCGCGAAGCTCCTCTGCGAGATCTGGTGAGGCCCGCTCGATTTCCGGCAGCCAGGGCAGCACGCCGTGCAGCAGGTCGGCGCCGCTGCCTCCGCCGGCCGTCAGCAGTCGCAGGTAGTACGCCGCTGCCTGCCCGATGAGGTCGCGGGCCTGCATGCCATAGCTGCGCCCGCGCTCCCTGGGCGGGCCGCTGATCTCGATGGCTCTCATGGCCGGGCCGCCAGCGGCCGGCAGCAGGCGGCCCGGGCCAGGGCCCCGGTGCCGGACGAGGACCAGGCAGCATGCGGGGCGGCCATGCCGCTTAGTCGAACCACAGCGACCGGAACTGCCACTGGATCCACGGGCTCGGGGTCCGCTGCTGAGCGACGACTCCCTGCAGCCGGCTTGACTGCCCGACGATGACGGGATTGAACATCGGAATTATGTAGCCGCCATAGTTCCAGTCCATCTGCATCATCTCGTGCACAATGTCGGCCTGGCGGTCCTCGGCCACGGTGCGCAGGGCCTCTGCGTAAAGCTGCTGGTACCTGGGCCCGTAGCTGCTGGACGCCCAGTGCGTCTCGTCCCAGGGAGCGCCCGGCACCATCGAGTACGACGCCTGCACGAGGTAGGGCGAGCCATTCCACCAGTCCTGGGCGAACGGCCACTTGAGATAGTTCGGGCCGTAGAAGGCCGTGATCGTGATGTTGTTGAGGTTCACGGTGACGCCCGCCGATTTCGCCTGCTGGGCGAAGACCTGGGCCATCTCGACGGCCCCTGCCTTGATGGGCCCGGTGACCAGTGTCGTGGTGAGGTTCTCCTGGCCGGCCTTCTTCAGCAGGTACCGCGCCTGGGATATGTCCTGGTGGCGTTGCGGGATCGAGGTGTCGTACTCGGGGTCACTGCGACCGAAGATGTCGTTGCCCAGGTACCCGTGCCCGCCGTACACCAGTTCGCGCATCTGCGGCCGGTCGACGATCAGGCGCATCGCCTGGCGCACCCTGACATCGCTGAACGGGGCGGCATCCAGCCTCATCGTGATGGGCACCCAGCCGGGGCCAGTCCACGCCTTGACCACCTTCCCGCCCGCGGCCACCGTGCGGATGCTGGCCGCCGACAGCTGATCGGCGCAGTCGATCTCGCCCGCGAGAAGCGCATTGACCTGTGCGGTCTCATTCGCATAGTCGGTGATCACGACCGCGTCAAAGTACGGTTCGCCGGTGCGCCAGTAGTTGTCGTTGCGGGTGAAGACGCTCTGCACCCCCGGCGTGAACGACTTGTACCTGAACGCCCCTGTCCCAACGGGCTTCTTCGGGTCATATCCGACCGGGACGATGGACACGCCGCCGTCGCCGGTGAGCACCCAGCGCAAGATCGAGTACGGCGCATGCATCGGCAGGCTCATCGTGTAGCGGTCGAGCTTGCGTATCCCGCCGAGGTTCATGTACGAGAACGAGGACGCGGCCGGGAGCTTGTTGCGGACGATGCGGTTGAACGTGAAGATCACGTCATCGATCGTCAGCTCCTTGCCGTTGTGGAACTCAATCCCCTTTCGGACCCGGATGGTCCACACGCTGGCGTCCGCGTTCGGCGAGACCTCCTCGGCCAGGGCCAGTTGCGGGACATTGCCGGCGTCGACCTCCAGCAATGCCTCGTAGAGCTGACAGACCCGGGCGAAGTCAGGGTTCAGCCCGGCGGCGTCGCCGTCGATGTTCTCGGAAGACCCGCCGCCGGTGGTGCCGAGCCGCAGGGTGCCCCCGCGCCGCGGCCGGCGGCCTGCCGTCGCCGGCTGGGCGGGTCCGGAACTGCATCCGGCGACCAGCAGCCCGCCGGCCCCCACGGCCAGGCCGGCCGTGCCGAGGAACTGGCGGCGGGAAGGTGCACGGCCGGGGGGCGCGGCCTGGGGCGGGGGGACTTGCACGGACCGCATGCGCTCGGGGGCTTGCGCAGGTGCATCGGTCTTCGCCATCGGACCTCCATGCGAGAAAGATGCGTGGCCGCAGCCACGATGAGGACAACGGGGGCGCGCGGCGCTCCGGGGCATATGACGCAGTGCCGCTCAGAACGCCGTTGCGTCGCTGCGACTGCCTGGTCGCAGGCACCACGGTTTGTTGTATCTACTACGAAATGGTAGCGACTACGACGGACCAGGTCAACGGTCGGGCCCTGAGCCGGGTGCGCCAGGAGCGGCGCGGCGGGCTCGCTCGGACTCGTCGGCCAGCGCGGGCTGCCGTGCCGCCCACCAGGCAGCGATCTCGGCGCAGGTTGCGAGCCACGCCTGACCCGAGGCCAGGAAGTAGCGGAGCAGCTCGGCGATCAGGTCGGCCTTGCCGGGGGTCCCTGCCGACTGGGCGTCCAGGGCGAGCACCAGGCAGCCGGACTCGGCCAGATAGCCGTCGAACTCGGCCTGCCACGAGGCCAGGACGTCGTCGTAGCTGGCGATCCGCCCCTGTCCGGGCGGATAGGCCGGCTCGTAGTTGAACACGAAGTAGGGAGCGTCGTGCAGCTCCCACCGGTTCGGGAGGTGCACCAGCGGCCGGGTCCCGCCGGTGCCGACGAACGACGGAAGGTCGTCGCCATGCAGCACCGAGCACCAGGAGTAGCCGAGCTCTCCGAGGACGTCGAAGGTGCCGGCGGTGACATCGCCGGGCGGCGCGGAGAACCCGGACGGCTCGCTGCCCGTTGCTGCCGAGATGGCCTCGCCGGCTGCCTGCAGGACACGGCGCTGCTCGGCCCTGGTGAGCGCGGAGAAGTCCTCGAGCTGGTAGCCGCGCTGCCCGACCTCGTGGCCAAGCTCGGCAATGGCCCGGCAGAGCGTCGGCTCGGCCTCCGCGATCGCGCCGGGCACCAGCCAGGTGGCGGCCAGGCCAAGCTGGCCTAGCAGGTCGAGGAGCCGGGGTGCCCCGCGGCGCAGTCCGTACTCGCCGATGGACAGCGTCTTGGGCCTGTCCCGGCTGGCGGGGTCAAGCCGCAGCCAGAACAGCGGGCCGTCGAGGCGTACCGTGATCGCCACCGCGCAGCGCTTGCCGGCCGGCCACAGTCCCCGCTCCGCCGCTGTCACGGCGGGCTGACCCTGCGCCACCACTGCGCGATCTGCGAGCCGGTCGCCAGCCACGTGCCAGGACGCGACCGGATGTGCGCCAGCAGGCCGTCGAGCGCGAGCATGCGACCGGGCGTGCCGATGACCTGCGGGTGCATGATCAGCACATAGCACAGGCCGCGAGAGTAGTAGCCGTCGAACTCCCGCCGCCAGTTGCCCAGCGTCCCGGTCAGGCTGGCGATCCGGTCCCCTCCGGTCGCGGCCGGCGGATCGTCGTTGTAGCCGAACTGCGGGAAGTCATCGAGCTCCCAGCGTGCCGGGATCTCGATCAGGTCGCTGCTCCGCCCGTTGAGCACCCACCGGTAGGGCCGGTCGTCGCCGCGCATGGAGCTCGAGTAGCCGATCCCGAGCTCCTCAAGTAGCTCGAACGTCTCGGCCGCCGCGTCGCCCGACGGCGTGCGGAAGCCCGCCGGAGTGACCCCCGCGACATTCCTGAAGATCGCCGAGCAGCGGATCAGGATATCCCGCTGCTCGGCCAGGGGCCGCCCGTAGAACAGCTCGTGCAGGTAGCCGTGATGGCCGAGATCATGGCCGGCCTCCGCGACGGCGCGGACGGCCTGCGGCCACGTCTCGGCGACCCAGCCGGGCACGAAGAACGATGCGGCGGCGCCGTGCCTGTCGAGCAGCCGGAGAATCCGCGGCATCGCCCGCCACGGCCCATAGGCGCCCAGCGAGAACGCCCGCGGCCGGTGCCAGACGCCGGGATCCTCGTCCAGCCACAGCGCGGGTCCGTCGAGATCGAAGCTCAGCATGACCGCGCAGTGCGCGCCGTCGGGCCACCTCGGCCGCTGGCGTTCCGAGGCCAGCACCGCTGCCGCCGCCGACTCGCGGCTAGCATCCTGGCCGCCGCTCCGGCCCGCCGTCCCGGCGGGCCGGCCGCTACTCTCGCTCATGCCCTTGATCGTCGTACAGGTTCCAGGGCAGCTGAGCGTACTCCGTGGCGCAGGGCGGCCCGGCGGCGACAAGGTACTCGCCCGTGGTCAGGTCGACGATGCTCGATGACACCGTCTGCCAGCGGTCGACGGGCTGCTCGGCCGGGTCGGGGTGGCAGCAGACCGACTCCGGCTGGCCGAAGTGGTCGCGCAGGCCCGCCGCGATCACCTTCCGGGCCCCCGCCGAGCTGTCCTCGTTCCTTGCCGCCCGCAGCGCCTCGGCCAGCCTCGGCACCCGGTACAGCGAGTCAGCCGAGCTAGGCCGGTACGTCGCGGCCATGGCCGCTGGCAGGAACGCCTGGAAGTGGTTTCCGTGGACCAGGATCCCGTCGTCTGGATAGAGCCAGCCGTGCCGTTCCGGCGTCGTCTCCAGGTTGATCGCAAAGCCGTCCCGGTGCGTGAGCAGGAGGTTCGCGGCGATGTGCTGCCGGACGCCGAAGATGACGTGAAGTGCCGCCGGGAAGGTGGCCGCCTCCAGGACCCGGCGGCGGATGAACGGCTGCGGCACGCCGAGCCCGCTGATCGGGGGGCTCTTCAGGCCGTTGGCATTCAGCCCGATCCCGGCGGAGTTCGCGCCCTGCCGGCCCACCTGGCCGGCCTCGATCTGCATGATCACCGTTGGCTTGCCGGGCGCCTGGACGCGGAGCATGATCACAGACTGCTGCGCTCCGGCCCGCCAGTCCCAGTTCTGCCCGCAGTAGGAGTGCCCGTCGCCGCTGGCCTCCGGAGTGAGCGCGAAGCTCGTGCACTCCTCGCGCCCGATGTCGGCCGCGGCGGCCAGCAGCTCGCTGCGGGCATTCAGCGCCAGGATCTCGGCCTGTGTGAGGCCCGCTCCCTCCGCGATGCCGGCGACCTCCTCAAGCAGGTCGGGAGCGAATCCCGCCACCACAGGGCGCCACTGGCCGGCACGCCGGATCGCCTCATCCCACGACAGCGACCGGCCGCTCATCGCCTCCTGGTAGTAGGCCAGCGACGCGTGGATCTGCTGACGTGCCTGCTCGCCATAGGCCCGCCCGCGCTCCCTGGGTGCCCCGGCGATCTCGATCAGCGGGAGTGTCGGGGAGCTCATCGGCGGTACCTCCCGGATGGGGCCGTGTGGCATTGTTGACGGCGGTGCCATGGCCGCTACTGTTGTAGCTGCTACAAAATGGTAGCGAATGCGACAGAGGAGGTCAACACGTGACCACTGCCAAGGCTGTCCCCGCCCCGGGCCGGACGCTGCAGCAGCGCGTCGCCGACCGCAGCGCCGACCTCAGCCCGGCCGAGCGGCGAGCCGCCGAGTACATGCGCGACCATCCGGACCAGGTCGTGTTCGCCTCCGCCAGCGAGCTGGGCACGTTCACGGGGACCAGCGACGCCACGGTCATCCGCACGGCCAGGGCCCTTGGCTACAGCGGGCTCCCGGAACTGCGGCATTCCCTCGCGTCCGCGCTCGCCGCGCTGGCCAGGCCGTCGGCGATGCTGCACGAGCGGATCGCCTCGATGAGCCACGAGCCCGAGGCCGTGCTCGGCCGGGTCTTCGACGACGCGGCGGAGGTGCTGCAGGAGGCCAGGCGCTGCCTGGCGCCCGAGGCGTTCCATGCCGCCGCCGCGCTGATCTCCTCCGCCCGCGAGTGCCTCACCTTCGGCGTCGGCCTCTCCGAGACAGTCGCGGAGTACCTTGCCCGCCGCCTCAACCGCCTCGGCATCCGCGCCCGCGCCTCGCGCCGGATGGGCTTCGGCATGGCCGACGACCTGCTGCCGCTGGGCTCGGGCGACGTGGTCGTCGTGTTCGCGCCCGGGCGCCTGCTGCGCGAGATCGAGGTCCTCATCGATCACGCCCAGCAGGTCGGCGCGGCGGTGATCCTGGTCACCGACACGCTGCTGCCGGTGCTCGGCGAGCGGGTGGAGGTCACGCTGCAGGCGATCTGTTCCCCGGCGGGGCAGCCCGGCGAGACCTTCACCGCCACCGTGATCAGCGACGCCCTGGTCCTCGCGATAGCCGCCGAGCACGAGCAGCGCGCCGTCGAGTCCTCCGAGCTGCTCAACAAGCTCCGCGGCCGGCTGCTCGGCTGACGGCCCGGCGTGCAGACCAGTCGTTAGCGCAGCAATCACCTACCGACACCTACCGATCCAGGTCAGATCACGCGGGCACTCCGAGCGGCGGCCAGCGCCGCTTCCTTAGCGCGAAAGCGCACGTCGCGGCGCGCCGCCGCGCGACCCCTGGACCGGCGCCCGCTATCACGGGCGGGCCGCCGCAACGAAACCAGCGAGCAGGCCGAGCGGATGGGCCGTCCTCCTCGCGCCGGGCATCCTGTAGCCGGGCAAAGATCACAGTCAAGGCCGCTCCGCGTCACTTCGTGATGGCGCTCCGCGCCAGCCTTGAGTGTGATCTTCCCCGGCAACAACCGGCGCCTAAGCGGAGGAAGGGGGTGGTTTCGAGGTCCATGCAGCGGCACGGTAGGAAGGCAGGTGCGGGTGCCGCATCACACTGACAGCGCAGCATTATCAATTCGTTACGATCAGGCTCTTGACAACTCGCGCTGCCAGGCAAACACTCAGCGCGGAGGAACCCATCCGGGCCAGCACGCGTCAAACCCTCTGAAGGTCAGCAGGGGCAACACCGGAGCGGTGAGCATATCACGCATCAGATGGGTCGGACTACTTCCGGGAAGTCGAGAAGATGGCGTTCCGCGACACGCGCCGCCTAGCCTCCCTGGTCGCACTTGGCTGCCTGCTAGGCGCAGCGACCGTAGTAGGGACGACATTCGTGTCAGCTCCTCCCGCATCCGGATCTTGCACGTCCGCGCACCAGAATGTCTCCGCTCTGGACGCGGATGGCGGTCGCTACGGTAATCGAGGCAACATCTACGTCAATTCCGGAAGCGTAATCAATAATCTTCACGACGCGCTCTACCGGAGTCTATTTGTCCAGTACGACGGCCGTAACTGGGTCGAAGTGGGCTGGGGCGCTGGACCTAACAGCATCACTGGCGGCGGTCCGACGGTGTACGCCTACTGGGTCAACTCCGGAACTCCTGGGCAGGTAATCTATAAGTCCCTAAGCGAAGGCAGTAACCGTACGTTCACCGTTGAGAACGTCGGCCATGTCGAAATCTGGAGATACTATTTCGACAGCGAGTCATCACCCTTCGCATACAGCCCAACGATGATATTCAACTCGTCCACGATATCAACCAACTCTGAGCATTACAATGTCTGTGACAGTCTGTGGACTCACATGTATGGCCTAAATTATTTCTCATCGGGTGGCGATTGGCGTACTTGGGGCGATCTAGAATGCAACTACAACGATTCAACGGGTTTCTACCTGCACAAAGTTAGCAATAGCGAGATATATGTTAACCAGACCAGTAGCGGCAAGCTTTGCTAAGGCTCGGTGATGAGAAGATGATGCTACGAATCTTGCATCGGTCACCGAGCGCGAATCGATTCCTGGTCGTGGTGACAGCGTGGGCCATTACGGCGGTTCTGGGTCTGATAATCACTGGCAAGGTGATCGGATCTGGCGAGACGTCCGCAGGTGGGCCTGGACGAGAAGCGGATGTCCTGCCTAGCGTCGGCTGGAACGTGAACCTGTATCCTCTGGGACCGCCAGGACCAGTAGCGAAGAAGATGACCATCGCGGGTGCTCAGGCAGCGGTCGGCTTCCGGATTCCAGTTCCCAGCAACGTGGCGGCGAGGCGGGCTAGCCTGACCCAGACGTGGGTAGACAAATACAATGGTGAAGTGGCACTTGTCTTTGATAACGGAAAGATCGACATTACCGTGACACGTGTCACCAGGCAGAAGGATCTGCGCTACTTCCAAGCCTTCGTAGCCCAGAAGAACCTGAACCGTGTGACCGACGCGATCGAGCGAGTGAACGGACTGCCAGCGTTGGTCATCACGCCGAACACTAGCGCGGTATGCCATTGCAACCCGGCAGTTGTCAAATTTAACCTTAACGGAATCGATGTCAGCATATATAGCAGTACCTATGGGACGGGCAAGCTTATCTCAATTGCCAACAGCATCCGGTAATTGCCTAGAAATAAGTGAATCTTCAGGCAGCAATCTGTACAAATTGGTATACTTAGCGGGCTTGCTGGATTGAAGTAGCTATCGATTCGATGTCCTTATCAGAATTCAGAGGAACAGTTATGCGAGAATGGGTCACGATATTGGCGGGCTCTCTTGTTCTTGCCGGTTCGGTCGTGCTCGCTGTGGTGATTCGGGCTCCACATCTGAATTGTAGCTACCCCCTGGGCGCACCGTCGCCATGCCCCACGGAGGATATAACCGGCTTGCGGATAGGTATAGTCGCAGCAGGTTTCGTAATAGCTCTACTCATCCTGATAGGCGGGCATGTATGGTCTCGCTGGAGGGCTGTCATGAATGAATCGCGGCGGGCCAAAAGTGGGGGTTAAGCACAGCCGGACCTCGGTTTTCGGCTGGTGCAGTATGCAGCATGCGGTCCCTCTGCAACGGCGTGTCGCTGACAATACCACTCAGCTGCTCCCTTCAATCGATCCGGACAAGCCAAGGCGCAATCAGCGCAGGCTGCGTCGCCCCGGCTAGTCCGTAGACCTGCCTTTGATGGAACCTATGTTACTCCATTTGATCCAGCAGTGCGATAGTAAATTTCTTCGAGTTTCATCGGGCGGCATATCTCCGCAGTGCTCGTAGATACGACGGTTGTTGAACCAGTCGATATAGTCAGCAGCGGCAGCGGACACGTGATCGACGCCGCGCCACGGCCGCCCGGGTTTGATCAGCTCGGTCTTGCAGAGGCCGTTGATGGTCTCCGCGAGGGCGTTGTCGTAACGTTGACCGGCTAATCTTGAAGATCATTTATCGGGATCGCTCTTCCGTGTTGCTTTCGTTCTAGCCGACGGATTCGTTCTTCGTGTTTCCGGACGTTGCCGGCGACGGCTTCGAGCGCGGTGCGCAGGTGGCTGATCTCGGCGGTCAGCCCGGACAGGGTGCGGGCGTCGGCCTGGCGGGCGCGGTGCCCGGCGATGACGGCGCGGATCTGCGGGTTGCGGTAGAGGGTGGCGCGGGCCAGGCCGGTGCGGGCGGCGATCGTGGTGAAGGTGACTGGCTGGCCGGCCCGGGCGAGTTCGGCGCAGGCGTGCTCGACCCGGTCGAGCTGCGGCTGGTTCATCCGGCTTGTGCCTGGGCGATGAGCGCGTCGAGGCGGGCGAGCAGCCGCCGGTGCCGGTCTGCCTCGGTGATCCAGCCGCGTTGTTCGGCGTCGGCGGCGAGCGCTTCGGCGTCGATTCGCTGGGCGGCGAGCACTGGCAGTTCGGTGGCGCCGGAGCGGAAGCTGGGGCAGTGCTCGCAGATGTTGGCATAGGGGCAGGCGCCCTTGGCCGGGGCGCGCAGGCAGTAGCCGCCGGCCAGGCGGGCCTTGATCACCGGGGCGTCTTTCGAGTCGCCGCCGCCGGTGATGGCGGCGAGCGGCAGGCCGGGCCGGCCGGCGGGCACCGGGCCGATCTGGCTTTTGGCCAGGTCGAGGGCGCGCTCGTATTCGGTGCGGACGGTGGCGTCGTATCTTGCGCCCCGTGATCCGAATGCAGAATAGTGGAATTGCCGCCCGGCTGCCTCCGGGCCACGGCCACCGCGAGCGCACTGATGACAAGATCGGTATCCTGCCGGGCACCCATCGACCACCCGATGATCTTCCAGCCGAATGCGCCCATGACCGCGGCGCAATACAGCTTGCCCTCGGCCGTGGGGTGCCCGGTGATGTCGGTCAGCCACAGCGCGTCCGGCGCATCGACGGCGAAGTTCCGCCTGGCCAGGTCTTCCCCAGTGGCGGCGTGCACCAGGTTCTTGCGGCCCTTGCGCCGGTAGATGCCCTGGATGCGGTGCTCGCGCATGAGCCGCCCGGCCCGCTTGCGGTTCACCGCCAGGCCGAGCCCGAGCCGCAGCTCGGCGGTCACCCGCGGCGACCCGTAGCTGAACCGGAATTCCTCGTGGATTTCCCTGATCATCTTGACCAGCTGCCTGTTCTCCGTTTCCGCGCAGATTCCGGCCGCGCCGCCCAGTCGTAATATCCCGACCTCGACGTTTTCAGTACCCGGCAGGCCATCGCGACCGGGATACCGCCCGCAGCGAGTTCATGGACCAGCGGGTAGATTACTTTGGGAGCACGTTCTCCCTGGCGAAATACGCCGCCGCGCGCCGCAGAATCTCATTCTCCTGCTCCAGCAGCCGGTTCCGGCGCCGCAGCTCCGCAAGTTCTTTCTTCTCGCTGCCGCCATTGTCATCGGCCACGTCGGCGTGCAGCCAATTCCGCAGGCACGACTCGCTGATTCCCAGATCCTTGGCGATCTTGGCGATCGGTGTGCTGCCATGGCGGGCGAGCTCGACCGCGCGCTGCCGGAACTCAGGCGGGTGGGGTGGAGGCATGACGGACATCCTTCCCGGCGGCCGATGGCCACCTCAGGCGGGGTGTCCAGGGAACGGGGGGAAGCTCAGCCTGTCTTACCGGCTGTGTAAGTGACGTGGCCTGACGATGAGCCGCAGGAAAGGCGGCTCGCGGAAGGACACGTGATGACCGACACTTCGATGGTGCCCAGCAAGCGCGATGGCGACCGGCCGGCCCGGCCTCTGCTGGTTGATGAGGAGCTGGCGGATTAGCTGCTGGGCAAGGCCCAGGAGCAGGGCGTGGAGCTGCTCGGGCCCGATGGGCTGTTGTCCCAGGTGACCAAGGCGGTGCTGGAGCGAGCGCTGGCCGAGGAGATGACCGGGCACCTGGGCTATGAGAAGCACGACCCGGCCGGGCGGGGTAGCGGCAACACTGCAACGGGGCTACCGGCAAGACGGTGCTGACTGACGTCGGCGCGGTGGACCTGGCGGTGCCGCGGGACCGCAACGGGACCTTCGAGCCGCAGATCGTACGCAAGGGGCAGACCCGGCTGGAGGGGTTCACGACCGGATCATCGCGCTGTATGCGAGAGGGATGACCACCCGTGACATCGCCGCGCACCTGCGCGAGATCTACGGCGTGGAGGTGTCGGCGGACCTGATCTCCCGGGTCACCGACGCCGTCATCGACGAGCTCGCGCAGTGGCAGGCCTGGCCGCTGGACGCGGTCTACCCCGTGGTGTTCATCGATGCCCTGATGGTCAAGATCCGCGACGGGGTGGTCACCAACCGGGCCGTCTACCTGGCCGTCGGCATCGACTGCGAGGGCGCCAAGCAGGTCCTGGGCCTGTGGATCGGCCCGACGACCGGGGAGTCGGCCAAGTTCTGGATGTCGGTCCTGAGCGAGCTGAAGGCCCGCGGCGTGGTCGACGTGTGCATCGTGTGCTGCGACGGGCTGACCGGCCTGCCCGACGCGATCGGCGCGGTCTGGCCGCAGGCCATCGTGCAGCTGTGCGTGGTGCACCTGATCCGCGCGTCGCTGCGCTATGCCTCCCGCAAGTACTGGGTGCCGCTGACCCGCGACCTGCGCCCGGTCTACACCGCCGCCGACGAGGCTGCGGCCGCGACGGCGCTGGACGCCTTCGCCGCCAGCTGGGAGTCGCGGTATCCGGCGATCGTCAGGCTATGGCGGGCGCACTGGGCCGAGTTCGTCCCGTTCCTGGCCTTCCCGCCCGAGGTGTGGCGCGTCATCTACACGACGAACCTGATCGAGTCCGTGAACGCCCGGCTGCGCAAGGTCACCCGCAACCGCGGCCAGTTCCCCTCCGAGCAGGCCGCGCTCAAGGTCCTCTACCTGGCGATCCGGAACCTGGAGGAGTTCCGCGGCCCGAACACCGGAATGGTCAAGTCCCGTGGCGTGGTGTATGGCGGCTGACGCGTGATCCTTCCTTTGCGGTTATGCGCTGAGCGCCGGCTGGGTCACCTCCGGTGTCGTGTCGCAGAGGGTGAGGCGGGATCGGGCCAGGACGTCGAGGCCGAGGTAGCGGCGGCCTTCGGCCCATTCGTCGTGCTGTTCGGCCA
>Ga0209061_1002220_pt1 | contig 25806 bp, 25 predicted proteins | sample Coa_R1_10_FD_187157 | JGI IMG/M metagenome (GOLD analysis project Ga0209061, IMG submission 187157) | Surface soil microbial communities from Centralia Pennsylvania, which are recovering from an underground coalmine fire - Coalmine... | ecosystem: Environmental > Terrestrial > Soil >... | reverse complement strand
CGGCCTCCAGGTCGATGGTGCCCACCACCCGGTCCTCGGAGGCGTTGATCGGCAGCTCCACCACCCGCATCCGACGCCGGCTGCGCGGGAGGTCCTCACCCGACGCCAGTCGACGGCGGCAGTCGCCGCAGAGCGTCGTCCGGTCGTCGGGGTGGCACCCGAAGGTGCAGCCCTCGACCACCTCCTGCTCGGGCAGGAGGCGCGCCAGGGCGCGGACGGCGGTGGACTTCCCTGTCCCCCGCTCGCCTCGGATCAGCACCCCGCCAATGCCGGGATGCACCGCGTTGAGGCAGAGCGCCAGCTTCATGCGCTCCTGACCCACGATCGCGCTGAAGGGGAAGGTGTGCCGAATGCTCATCTCCGCTCCCAGGGGGACCTGGGCCTGCCCTCGCTCCGGGGCGCACCGTGCCCCGGCGCAGCGGCCAGCCCTTTCGTCATCGTGCGCGTTGTCCTGAGCTCCTGCTCCGACCCGTCCTCTCACGATACCGGGTGCAGCGGCGTGGGGGAGGGCGCCGGGGAGGCCGACCGGCGTCCGGCCAGCCCGGCCGCCCAGCTGTTCAGCTCGCTGCCGGCGTCCCCTCGAGCGCCTGCCACAGCTCGCGCACCGCCTCGGCCGAGCGGTGGAGATCCGCTCGCTCCTCGGCGGTGAGCTCGATCTCCAGGATCCGCTCGACGCCGCCGGCGCCCAAGACACAGGGCACCCCCACGAAGATGCCGTCGATGCCGTACTCGCCCTCCAGCAGGGCGGCGCAGGGGAGCACGCGCTTCTTGTCGAGGAGGATGGCGTCGACCATCTCCACCACCGAGGCCGAGGGCGCGGCGTAGGCACTCCCGGTCTTGAGCAGGGCCACGATCTCGCCTCCCCCGTTGCGGGTGCGCTCGACGATGGCCTGGATGCGGTCTGGGGGCAGCAGCTGGGTGAGCGGGATGCCGGCCACGCTGGTGTACCGAGGCAAGGGGACCATGGTGTCGCCGTGGCCGCCGAGGACGAAGCCGTGGACGTCCTCCACCGACACCCCCAGCTCCATGGCGACAAAGGTTCGGTAGCGGGCGCTGTCGAGGACGCCGGCCATTCCCACCACCCGCTGCTTGGGAAACCCGCTGACCCGATGGGCGAGGGTCACCATGGCGTCCAGGGGGTTGGAGACCACCACCAGCATCGCCTCGGGTGAGGTCTCTCGGATCCGCTCGGTGACCTCCCGGACGATCCCGGCGTTCGTCTTCAGGAGGTCATCGCGGCTCATTCCCGGCTTGCGGGCGATGCCCGAGGTGATCACGACCAGGTCCGAGCCCACCGTTTCCTGGTAGCCGTTGGTCCCGGTGACGATGGAGTCGTAGCCGTAGATCGGCCCCGCCTCCGTGATGTCAAGCGCCTTGCCTTGAGGGAGGCCCTCGACGATGTCCACCAGCACCACGTCGGCGTAGTCGCGCTCCGCCAGCCGCTGGGCCAGCGTGCCGCCGACCATGCCGGCGCCGACCACGGTCACCTTGTATCGGGGCATGTGAACCCTCCTCTGTCCGAGTATCCGGATATCCGTTGCCGCACGGTCGTGGCCGAGCGGCCTCAGCCGCCCGCGGCCCCTCAGCCCAGTGCCGGACCCCACCTCGGTGCCGCCTCCTGCCCGCACTGGCGCGGGGCTCGGGCGGGGCTGTCGAGCACCGACCTCTGCCGACCCCTGCAAGCAGGATGGGGGCATGGGACATGCCCTCCTTCCTGGCCCCCTGGTCGCTCCCGACCTCCCATCAGAATCCCTCGTCCTCGGTCTCGAAGACCCCTGGCCCGGCCAGGCGTCGGGCGAAGGTGAGAAAGCCGGTGTGGGCCACCATACGGTGGGCTGGCCGCAGGCTGCGGCCCCGCACCGTCCAGGGACGCTCCAGGACCTCGATGGTCTCGATCAGGCCGAACCCGCCCTGCTCGCGTAGCCCGTCACAGAAACGCTGGACCTGAGTCGCGTTGGGGCAGTGGGCGAAGATCAGGCCGCCCGGCACCAAGGCCTCGACGGCCCCCGGCAGCGCCCGCCACGGCTCAGGGAGGTCGAGCAGGATCCGATCGACCCCACGATCGGGGATCCCCTGATAGACGTCGGCAAGCCGCAGCTCGAGGTTGGGTGGGAGCCATCCCAGGACCTCCTCGACCACGGCGCGCGCGGTGGCGTAGAAGTCCTCACGGACCTCATAGGACACCACCCGGCCGGCTGGCCCCACCGCCCTCCAGGCGGCCAGTGTGAGCGCCGCGGTTCCGGTGCCCGCCTCGACCACGAACGCTCCAGGGCGGAGGTCGGCACGGATGAGGATCGCCCCCAGGTCCTTGGGGTAGATGGGCTGGGCCTGGCGCTTGCGCTCCACCACCTGCTCGGCGAAGGTGGGGCGGAGGGCCAACAGCCGACGGCCGAGGTTGGTGGTCACGACCGTGCCCTCGGGCCGCCCGATGAGGTCGTCGTGGGCCACCGTCCCCCCGTGCATCGAGAAGGTGGCCCCTGGCTGCAGCCGCACCCGGTAGCGACGACCAGCCCGGTCGTGCAGCAGGACCACCTCACCGGCCTCCAGGCCGGTCCCAGCGGCCGTTGGCCGCGACACGTCGTCGCGCACGGCGTCACTCTACTATTCAAGGCGGCATGCAAAAGGCAACCGCTCGCTGGGCCGGGCACAAGGTGAAGTTCGTGATCGAGGCCGGCTCGGGGCACCGGGCCGAGGTCGACGAGCCGCCCATCCTGGGCGACGACCAGGGGATGCGACCCACCGAGATGCTGCTGGGCGCGCTGGGCGCCTGCACGGGCATCAACGCCGCTCTCCTCCTCAAGAAGTTCAGGCAGCGGTACCGCTCGCTCGCGGTGGAATGCGAGGGCGAGCAGGAGCCGGACTGGCCGCACGCCTTCACCGGCATCGAGATCCGGTTCGTGATCGGCTGGGAGGAGGGGTTCATCCCCGACGACGAGTCGGTGGCGAAGGCCCTGGACCTGGCCTGCAACCAGTACTGCCCGGTCGATGCCACCCTCACCCGCGGGACTACGATCACCTTCCGGCGCGTCGACGCCTGAGCCCCCCTGCCTACGACCCTGCCGGGGCCAGGCCTCCGGCCTCGCCTTTGGGCTCCGACTAGAATTAGGAGCGTTACCCCGTCCCCATCGACTGCGCTTGGAGTTCGAGTGCTCAGCGATTACGTCCCGCTGTTGATCTTCACGGTGATCGTGCTGCTGGTGGTCGGCCTGCTGATCACCCTCTCCTACCTGCTGGGGCCGAGCAAGCCCACCCGCAGCAAGCTCATCCCGTACGAGTCCGGCATCGTGCCCACGGCGCCGGCTCGGCAGCGGCTGTCGGTGCGGTTCTACCTGACCGCCATGCTCTTCATCGTCTTCGACGTCGAGGCCATCTTCTTCTACCCCTGGGCCGTCGTTCTTCGCCAGCTGCGCTGGTACGGCGTGATCGAGATGTTCGTCTTCATCCTCATCCTCGCCGTGGTGCTGGCGCACATCTGGCGGAAGGGAGGCTTCGAGTGGGAGTAGAGCAGCTTGTAGAGCTCCTCGGTGACAACATCCTGACCACGACGGTCAGCAAGGCGATCGGCTGGGGACGGGCCAATTCGGTGTGGCCGTTCCAATTCGGCCTGGCCTGCTGCGCGATCGAGATGATGCACGCCAGCGGGCCGACGTTCGACATTGCCCGCTTCGGCTCCGAGGCCATGCGGGCCTCACCCCGCCAGGCTGATCTCATGATCGTAGCTGGCCGCGTCTCCCAGAAGATGGCCCCGGTCTTGCGGCAACTCTATGACCAGATGCCGGAGCCGAAGTGGGTGATCTCGATGGGGGCCTGCGCCTCCACCGGCGGGGTGTTCAACAACTACGCCATCTTGCAGGGTGTCGACAAGATCGTGCCCGTGGATGTATACGTCCCGGGCTGTCCACCCACCCCGGAGGATCTCCTGAACGGTTTGATGATCCTTCAGGAGAAGATCAAGGCACAGGGGATCAAGCCACGTCTATGACGCCCGTGAAGCTCCCCGAGGACATCCTCGACCACGGGGTGATCGCGGGTGACGAGTACCTCACCGTCGCCCGCGATCGCATCCGTGAGACGCTGCAAGCGCTCAAGGCGCAGGGCTATGAGAGCTACGTGTTCATGACCTGCGTCGACCATCTGGCGACGCCGGTCGTGGAGCGGCCGCCCGAGCGCTTCGAGCTCGTCTACCAGCTGAGGAACATGGAGACCCACCACGAGCTACGGGTCCGGGTCTTCGTGCCGGAGGACGATGCTCGGGTGCCGAGCGCCCATGACATCTACGCCCCGGCCAACTGGGACGAGCGTGAGACCTGGGACATGTTCGGCATCGTGTTCGAGGGCCATCCCAACCTCACCCGGATCCTGATGCCCGACGATTGGGTCGGGCATCCCCTGCGCCGTGACTACCCGGTCGGCGGCGAGCCCGTCGACTTCTCGGAGGATCACGAGACCTGGCAGACTGCGCCCCCGGAGGCTTGACCGAATGGCTGACACGAGACTCGAGCAGACCGGGGTACAGGGGATGACGATCACGCGCACCGGCGAGCGTCCCCCGGCGGGCCAGGGGGAGCTGCTCACCGTCAACTTCGGTCCCCAGCATCCGAGCACCCACGGCGTCCTGCGGCTGGTGGTCGACCTGGATGGCGAGGTCATCCGGGGGGTGAGACCGGTCATCGGTTACCTGCACACCGGCATCGAGAAGCAGATGGAGGCCCTCCGTTGGCAGCAGGGGGTGGTGGTCACCGATCGCCACGACTACCTGTCCCCGCCCATCAACAACCTGGCCTACGCGCTGGCGGTCGAGAAGCTGATGGGGGTCGAGGTCCCACCCCGGGCCCAGGCCCTGCGCGTGATCATGTCCGAGCTGACGCGCATCGCCTCCCACCTCGTGTGGCTGGGCACGAGCGCGCTCGAGCTGGGGGCGATGGGGGTCTTCATGTACGCCTTCCGCGAGCGCGACAAGATCCTGGCCATGAACGAGGAGATCTCCGGCTACCGAATGCACACCTCGTACATCCGGCCCGGAGGGGTGATGGCCGACGCTACGCCGCGCTTCCTGGAGATGCTGGAGGCGTTCATCCGTCAGATGCCCTCCAACATCGATGAGTACGAGGATCTCCTGACCAACAACCCGATCTGGATCGCACGCACCAAGGGCATCGGACGTTTACCTGCCAAGGATGCCATCCGATTGGGCGCGACCGGGCCCATGCTCCGTGGCTCGGGCGTGAACTGGGACCTGCGCAGGGATCGGCCCTACTGCGGGTACGAGCAGTACGACTGGCAGGTGGCGGTCGAGGACGGGGCTGACTGCTACGCTCGCTACCTGGTTCGTATCCGGGAGATGCGCCAGTCGGTTCGGATCCTGCGCCAGGCCTTGGACGGGCTCCCGGGCGGGCCCGTCAACGTCGACGACCGCAAGCTCCTTCCCCCACCTCGCGAGGAGCTGGACACCTCGATGGAGGCGGTCATCCACCATTTCAAGCTCTTCACCGAGGGCTACTCGCCGCCCCCTGGGGACGTGTACGTGGCCGTGGAGTCGGGCCGAGGCGAGAACGGGTGCTATATCGTCTCCGACGGCACGCACAAGCCTCGTCGGGTGAAGTTCCGTTCGGCCTCCTTCGTCAACCTCCAGGCCTTGGAGTTCATGGCGATTGGGCACATGATCTCCGACTTCATCGCCATCATTGGCACCGCCGACACCGTTCTCGGAGACGTCGACCGCTAGTGACACTGTCGAACCATGCGATCGAGGAGATCAAGGCGCTATCGCAGCGCTTCCCGGAGATTCGAAGCGCGGTCGCGCCCGCGCTCGACATCGTCCAGGAGGAGCTCGGCTACCTCACCCCAGAGGCCATGAGCGAGGTGGCCGGGTTGCTCCAGGTCGACCCGGGCTATGTGGAGGGCGTGGCGACCTTCTACACCCTGTTCCATCTCGAGCCCATCGGCAAGCATCACTTCTACGTCTGCACCAACCTCTCCTGCATGCTGCGGGGCGCAGAGGAGATCTGCGAGCACATCCGCCATCGCATCGGGGTGAGCCGGGAGCGGGAGGTCAGCCCTGACGGCCTCTTCAGCTATGAGGAGGTCGAGTGCCTGGGAGCATGTGAGTTTGCTCCCATGATGCGCTATGCGCATGCCTATCACTACGAGCTGACCCCTGAGAAGATCGATGCCCTGATCGAGGCGGCTCGCTCGTCTTCCTCGACCTCGGGCCGAGCCGCCGCCGAGGAGCCGGAGAGCCAGGAGGCGGAGCAACGTCATGTCCGGTGAGCGTGAGGTCTCCCTCCTCCCTGAGGACCTGCGTGGCTCCCATGGCCCCGCCCGCCATCACCTCCTGACCTCCCTGTTCGGGACCCCTGACCTTCACCGGCTCGCCGTGTACCGGGAGCACGACGGCTACCGGGCCCTGGAGAAGGCCTTGAAGGAGATGACGCCCGACCAGATCCACGCCGAGGTGAAGGCGTCGGGGTTGCGCGGCCGCGGCGGGGCGGGGTTCCCCACCGGCACCAAGTGGAGCTTCATCCCCAAGGACGTGCCAGGGCCGCGTTACGTGGTCGTCAACTTCGACGAGGCCGAGCCGGGCACCTGCAAGGACCGCTACCTGGTCGAGCACTCGCCCCACCTCCTGTTGGAGGGCGCCTGCATCGCCCAGTACGCGATCGGCTCGCACCAGGCCTGGATCTACATCCGGGGCGAGTACGACCGTCCCTACCACATGCTGATCGAGGCGATCGAGGAGCTGCGGCAGGCCGGCATCCTCGGCCCATGCCCCTTTGGGGTCGACTATCCGCTCGACGTCCAGCTCTACCGGGGCCACGGCGCGTACATCTGTGGCGAGGAGACGGCGCTGCTCGAGTCGTTGGAGGGCAAGCGGGCGCAGCCACGCTCTCGCCCCCCCTTCCCGGCGGTCAAGGGGGCGTGGGGCCGACCAACCCTGCTCAACAACGTGGAGACGCTGGCCAACCTCCCCTGGATCCTCCGCCATGGCGGCGCGGAGTACGCCAAGTTCGGCGTGGAGCGCTCCCGGGGCACCCGCCTGCTCTCGGTGAGCGGCAACGTCCAACGCCCTGGTGTCTACGAGGTGGAGCTCGGGGTCTCGTTCCGCCACGTGATCATGGAGCTGGCCGGGGGGCCGCCGCCGGGGCGACGGGTCAAAGCCTTCTGGCCAGGCGGGTCGTCAGCGCCGGTGCTGCCCGAGTCCATGCTGGACGTCTCCACCGATCTGGACGAGCTGGCGCGGGTCGGCTCCATGGGCGGGTCCGGTGGGGTGATCGTGATGGACGATTCCCACTGTGTGGTGAAGGCGGCGCGGCGCTTGATCCGCTTCTACGCCCACGAGTCGTGTGGGAAGTGCACCCCCTGTCGGGTGGGCACGAACTGGGCCGAGCGGACCTTCGAGCGTATCCTCCAGGGAAAGGGGACGATCGCCGACCTGCAGATCCTGGACCACGTCCAAGAGGCGTTGCAGAACGGTCGCTGCCTCTGCGGCCTTGGGGATTCAGCGGGCTGGGTGATCATGTCCACGATGAAGCACTTCCGCGAGGAGTACGAGGCGCATGCCTTGCGCGGCGAGTGCCTCGCGGGCGAATGCCAGGTCCAGCAGAAGGTAGGAGCCCATGCCTGAGTCCAACGCCGCCCAGCCGGTGGAGAGCGTCACCCTGACCATCGATGGCCAACAGGTGACCGTGCCCAAGGGCACCTTGGTGGTGGAGGCAGCCAAGAAGCTCGCCATCGAGATCCCGGTCTTCTGCTACCACCACAAGCTGGAGCCGGTGGGCGCCTGCCGGATGTGCTTGGTCGAGATCTCCCCTGGTCCTCCCCGGCCGCAGACCGCCTGCACCACCCCGGTGGCCGAGGGCATGGTGGTCCAGACCAACAGCCCGCTCGCGGTGGCGGCTCGGGCGGACATCCTGGAGTACGAGCTGGTCAACCACCCGCTTGACTGCCCGGTCTGCGACAAGGGTGGTGAGTGTCCGCTCCAGGACTACACCTTTCGGCATGGGTACCCCACCAGCCGGGTCGACGCGCCCAAGGTCCACTTCGAGAAGCCCATCCCCCTCTCCGATCGCATCGCGCTCGACCGCGAGCGCTGCGTCCTCTGCTATCGCTGCACGAGGTACTACGACGAGATCGCCTGGGAGCAGGAGCTGACGGTCGATCAGCGTGGCATCCACAGCTTCATCACCAGCCAGTTCGGGCGTCCCCTGCGCTCCATCTTCAGCGGCAACATCATCGATCTCTGTCCAGTGGGGGCGCTCACGAGCCGGGTCTGGCGTTTCGAGTCACGGCCCTGGGACATGCGGCCGACCGCCTCGGTCTGCGCCACCTGTGCGGTCGGCTGCAACGTCACCCTTTGGGAGCGTCGCAACCAGCTGGTGCGGGTGACCTCACGTGAGAACGACGACATCGACGAGGGCTGGATCTGCGATCGTGGTCGCTTCGAGTACACGCACGTCAACGACCCGGCACGCCTACGCGTCCCCATGGTCGGGGGCCGTCCTGCCTCCTGGGAGGAGGCGTTGACGACGCTGGTCGAGGCGACCGCGGGGCGGGGCCGTCGGCTCGGCATCTCGCTCCCCCAGGACATCACCAACGAGGAGCTGTACCTGGTGAGCCGCCTGCTGAGCGGGCCCTGGAAGGGGGCCAGGGTGACGCTCGAGCGTCGCACCCTGCTGCCGCCCCCACCGACGGATGCTCTGCTCATCCGTGACCTCGACACCTGCCGGGCGGTGGTGGTCGTGGCCTCCGACACCGCGGACGACGTCCCCATCGTCAACCTCCGGGTCAAGAAGGCGGTGAAGAAAGGGGGGGCCAGCCTGATCGTCGTCCACCCGCATGACCTCGACCTGGACCGGTGGCCGCATGCCGTCCACGTGCGGCCCGAGCCCGGCAGGGCCGCCGCCGCAGTTCGGGCCCTGTCCGGCCATGAGCTGCTACGCGAAGGGCCGATTGCCATCCTGTGGGGGGACGGTCACGGGACCGAGGACGTCAGGGAGCTGGGGGCGGCGGTGGCCGAGCTGGCGGCGGCAGTGGGGGCTCGACAGCTGCCGCTCTACCGTGCCACCAACGAGCGGGGGGCGCTGGCGGCGGGGGTGGTGGGCGCCCCCGACGACCTCGACGGCTGTGAGGTCATCATTTGCTGGGGGCCACCGCCGCTGGGCCGCATCCCAAGCAGCGCCCGCTTCGTCGCCGTCTGGGACGTGTTGCTCCGACCTGAGCACGGCCAACCGGACGTGATCCTCCCCGACCTCGCCTTCGCCGAGGTCCAGGGCAGCTACACCAACCTTGAGGGGCGGGTCCAGTTCCTGCGTCCCGCCCTGGAGGTTCGGCCTCCGCTGCGAGAGGGATGGGAGGTGCTGGTGGACATCGGGCAGCGCCTGGGCGTGGCCGGCATGGAGTACGCCGGCATCTTCCAGATCCAGCGCGAGGCAGCCCGCGCCATCCCAGCCTTCGCCCCGTTGGCCGAGCCTCCCGCTCCTGAGCCTGAGCCCACGCCGGTCCTCTACGGTCCTGCCCGACCATGAACATGCTGCTCACCATCCCGAACCCCGGCGGCGTCTGGACCCACCCCGTCCTCCACTGGGTGATCGTGGTCGCCGCCATGTTGGTGTTGGTCTTCATCTTGCTCACGGCGGCGGCCTACACGGTCTGGTTCGAGCGTGTGGCCCTCGGCCGCCTCCAGCGCCGGCCTGGTCCCAACCGCGTGGGGCCCTTCGGCCTCCTCCAACTGGCCGCGGATGGCGTGAAGCTCGCCACCAAGGAGAGCTTCGCCCCACGCGACGTCGATCCCCTCCTCTACGTCGTCGCCCCGGCCATCATGGTCGCTGCGGCCTTCCTCGCCTGGGCGGTCATCCCGGTAGGGATCTGGTACGGGCTGACGTACTGGGTTGCGAACCCGAACATCGGCCTCCTGTTGGTCTTCGCCGTGGGCTCGATGAACGCCTATGCTCTGCTGCTTGGTGGCTGGTCCTCGAACTCCAAGTACTCGCTCCTGGGAGGCTTGAGGTCCGCCGCGCAGCTGATCAGCTATGAGATGGCCCTGGGCATGTCCCTGGTCCCCATCTTCATGATCGTGGGCAGCCTCCGCCTCAACGACATCGCCAACTTCTCTGTGCACTGGGGCCCTTACCAGGGACCGATCCCGCTGATCATCGTCGCCCCACTCAGCTTCGTCATCTACATGATCGCGGCGGTCGCCGAAACCAACCGGGTCCCCTTCGACCTGCCCGAAGCTGAGCAGGAGCTCGTGGGCGGCTATCTGACCGAGTACTCCGGCCTCAAGTTCACCGCCTTCTACTTGGGCGAGTACGTCAACATGATCACGGTTGCGACGCTCGCCTCCCTGATCTTCTTCGCCGGCTGGAACCCGACCTTCTGGTGGCTGCCGGCGTTCATCCCCTTCCTCGTCAAGGTCGTCTTCTTCCTGTTCCTGTATCACTGGCTCCGCACCACCCTGCCTCGGTTGCGCTACGACATGTTGATGCGGCTGGGGTGGAAGGTCCTCCTCCCGCTGGCGATGTTCAACGTCGTGGTGACCGCGGTGGTGTTGGTAGCCGTTACCTAGGATCATTGGCCATGGCAGAAGAGAACGGGACGCGTTCTCCACGGACGGAAGCTGCATCCTCGCCAGCCTCCGAGGAGGCCTCCTCGCGGCGGAGCGTCGTACGCGACGTGGCCGCGCTGATGGTGGGGATGAAGACCACCCTCTCCGAGGGGCTACGGCCGGTCGTCACCACGCAGTACCCAGAGGAGAAGTCGCCTCGCTCAGTGCGGTACCGAGGTCGTCATTACCTCAGGCGATACGACAATGGCCTGGAGCGTTGCATCGGCTGCGAGCTGTGCGCCGCCGCCTGCCCGGTCGGGTGCATCCTGGTGGTTGCTGCCGAGAACACAGAGGAACACCGGGTCAGCCCTGGGGAACGTTACGCCAAGGTCTATGAGATCAACATGCTTCGTTGCATCTTCTGCGGCTACTGCCAGGAGGCGTGCCCGGTCCAGGCGATCGTGCTCGGGCCCGAGTACGAGCTCTCCGACACCAGCCGGGAGAAGTTCATCTACAACAAGGAGATGTTGCTGGAGCCCAACCCGGCCCAGGAGGAGCCGGTCTACGTCCGCTCCGCGACCTCCGCTGGTGGCCGGGGGACGACCTGAGGTGCTCGCGGTCGCGATCTTCTGGGTCATGGCCGTGCTGGCCGTGCTGGGAGGCCTGGGCGTGATCGTCTCCCGGCAGCCCATCCGCTCGATCTTGAGCCTGGTGGTGGTCATGCTCGCCCTCTCGGTGCTGTTCTTGTTGCTCTCCGCACAGTTCGTCTTCGCCGTCCAGGTGATCGTCTACGCAGGCGCGGTGATGGTGCTCTTCCTGTTCGTCGTGGCGCTGCTGGGCCCGGGACGGGAGCGACGCGGAGGCCATCTGCGCTTCCAGTGGTGGCTTGGATGGTTGGTGGGGCTGGTCTTCGGGGGCTTCATCTACTCGATGGTGCAGGGAGCCCACTTCCGGCCTCCCCAGCACGTCGACCTCTCCTCGTTCGGGACCGTCCAGGAGATCGGGATGGGCATCTTCACCCGGTTCCTGTACCCGTTCGAGCTGACCTCGGTCTTGCTCCTGGTCGCGGCGGTGGGCGCCATCTACCTGAGCCGGGGAGGGTGGCTCAGCGGGGGGCGCAGAGCGGCCTTGAGCGACGAGGAGCGAGCAGGCAGGGAGGAGGAGCCGCATGCCTGACTATGGGCAGATCACGATCGGTGGCGGCACCTTGAGCGCCACCTGGTTCCTGGGGCTGGCCGCCATCTTGTTCACGTTGGGCGCGATCGGGGTGCTGGTCAGGCGCAACCCCCTGATCATCCTGATCTGCATCGAGCTGATGCTCAACGCGGTCAACTTGACCCTGATCACGTTCGCCCGGCAGCTCCAGGATCTCGACGGTCAACTCTTCGCCCTGATGACCATGACGGTGGCCGCCGCTGAGGCGGTGGTCGGGCTCGCCATCCTGGTCGACATCTCCCGGGTGCGCGAGGTGGAGGACATCGACGAATTGAACGAGCTCAAGGGGTAGCCCATGCCTCTGCAGGCCATCACGCTCGCGATCCTCGTCCTGCCTGCCGCGGGCAGCGTCGCGCTCGGCTTGGGTGCCTTGCGCGTGCCCAGGCGCCTGGTCCAGGTGATTGGGCCGGGCACGGTCTGGGTGGCTTTCCTCTGCTCCTTGGTGCTGTTTGTCGACCAGCTCACGAACAATGGCAGGCCGCACGACTTCACCTATTGGACCTGGCTCTCCAGCGGCAGCTTGCAGGTGCCGGTCGATCTCTACGTGGATCGACTCTCGGTCTTCATGTGCCTCATCGTCACCGGGGTCGGTGGCCTCATCGTCACCTACTCCAACGGATACATGGAGCACGAGACGGACGGCAGCTACGCGCGCTTCTTCTGCTACATGGACCTCTTCATCACGTCCATGCTGCTGCTCGTCCTGGCCGGCAACCTGGTCTTCCTGATCGTGGGCTGGGCAGCCGTCGGCCTCAGCTCCTACCTCCTGATCGGCTTCTTCTACTGGCGTTGGAGCGCGGTCGTCGCGGCGCGCAAGGCGTTCGTCATGAACGTCATTGGCGACGTCGGGATGGTCCTCGGCACCTTCGTACTCTTCGCGACCTACCACTCGGTCACCTATCGTGGCATCTTCGCCGCGCTCCCCAAGACGGACTCCCCCCTGCTCGAGCTGGCGGCCTTCCTCCTCCTGGTGGGCGCGGTGGCCAAGTCGGCTCAGCTGCCACTGCACACCTGGCTGCCCGACGCGATGGAGGGCCCGACCCCGGTCTCGGCCCTGATCCACGCCGCCACCATGGTCACCGCTGGCGTCTACCTGGTGGGACGCCTACACCCGATCTACGACCTGGCTTGGGTCGCGCACGGGGCGGTGGCGCTGATCGGGGCCGTGACCGCACTCTTCGCCGCCTCCATCGCCATCGTCCAGACCGACATCAAGCGGGTGCTGGCCTACTCCACCATGAGCCAGATCGGGTACATGTTCTTGGCCGTGGGGGTGGGCGCCTATGCCGCCGGGTTCTTCCACCTGATGGCCCATGCCTTCTTCAAGGCGCTGCTCTTCCTCGGCGCTGGCAACGTCATCCACGCCATGAACGACGAGCAAGACATGCGTCGATATGGCGGCCTGTGGGGGCAGATGCGAGGCACCTCGATCTGTTTCCTGGTCGGCTCGCTGTCGCTGGCCGGCATCATCCCTTTCGTCGGCTTCTGGTCCAAGGAGGTTGTGCTCGGGGACGCCTTCAGCAAGCCTGACCCCAGCGGCTTCCCTCAGGCCATGTGGGCCATCGGCTTCGCCACCGCCATCCTCACCGGCTTCTACACCGGGCGCATGTGGTGGATGGCGTTCGCTGGCAAGCCCTCGCCGGAGCGGCCGGTCCAGCACCCGCACGAGGCCCAGGCGGTGATGCTGGTCCCGGTGGTCGTCCTCGCTGTGCTCAGCACGGTGGGTGGCTTCGTGCAGATCAACGCTGGGTTCCACCCCGGGTGGAAGCTGATCGAGGACTGGCTGACGCCGACTTTCGGCCCCCTTCCCTGGCAGGCTCGAGACCTGGAGTACTTCCCGACCGCAGCTACTCTCCTCCTGGCCGGGGTGGCCTTCTGGCCCATCGCCGACGCCTTCTACCGCCGCCGGGTCTGGTCGACCTGGTCGAGACGCCTTCCCTTCCTGCAGCGACTGCTGGAGCGCAAGTACTACGTGGACGAGCTCTACGACCTCCTGTTCGTCCGTCCCATGGATGCAGCCGCCGAGGCTGGTGACCACCTGTTGGAGGCGCCGGTGATCGACGCGGCCCCAGCTGGGGTCGGAGTGACCGCGCGGAGCAGCGCCGGCGTCCTCTCGCTCGCCGAGAACGGCCTCTTCCGCACCTACGCGCTGGTCATGCTGGGCGCCGCCCTGGTGGGGCTGCTGATCGTGCTCGCGGTGAGGGGGTAGGCAGATGCTGACGGCGATCTGGCTGGTTCCGGTGGCGGGGGCGCTCCTGGCCTGGCTCTTGCCCCGCCGTCTGACGTTGCCGGCGGGGCTGGCGGCCTCGCTGGTGGCGCTGGCGCTCTCCCTGACGGTTGCGGCCCAGCTGGCCCCCGGGCACCACGGCTATCAGTTCGAAGAGAGCGTGCCCTGGGTACCGCAGCTTGGCATCTCCTACCACCTCGGTATCGACGGCATCAGCCTCTGGCTGGTCCTGCTCAACGCCCTCCTCACCGTCGTGGCCATCCTGGTCGCCGGGCAGCGCGTGGCCCGCCGCCGTGCCTTCGTCGCTCTGATCCTGCTCATGGAGGCGGGCATGGCCGGCGTCTTCCTGTCCGCCGACCTCCTGCTCTTCTACGTCTTCTGGGAGGCCCAGCTGATCCCGGCCTACTTCCTGCTCTGGCTGTGGGGCGAGGGCGAGCGGCCGGGTCGAGCGGCGCTCCAGTTCGTCCTTTACACCCTGGTCGGCTCACTGCTGGCCCTGGTGGGGGTGATCGGTGAGTTCCTCTACGCCGGTGGGGGCCGCACCTTCGACATGGCGACCCTGGCCGCGCATCCCCCCTCACCCCCCGTCCAGTTCGCCCTCTTCTTCCTCCTCGGGCTGGCCTTCGCCATCAAGCTCCCCCTCTTCCCCTTCCATGGCTGGTTGCCGGACGCCTATCGCGCGGCCCCCTCGGCCATGCTGGTGACCTTCGCCGGGGTGATGGGGAAGACCGGCGCCTATGCCATGCTGAGGATCCTGGTCGGGCTCTTCCCTCATCCTGTCCTGTGGTGGAACTGGGACACGGTGGTCCCGGTGCTGGGAATGGTGGCCATCGGCTGGGGCGCGTTGATGGCCCTGGCCCAGCGAGACCTGAAACTGGTGGTCGCCTACTCGAGCGTAAGCCACATGGGGTTCATCGCCTTGGGCATCTTCGTGCTCAACCAGCAGGGACAGCAAGGGGCCGTGCTCCAGATGGTCAACCACGGCGTGATCATCGCCGCGCTGTTCCTGCTCGTGGCCTGGGTTGCGGCTCGGGCCGGCACGCGCGATCGCTCTGCGCTCCGGTACCTGGCGCCACGGATGCCGGTGCTGGCTGGGGTCTTCCTGATCGTGACCTTGGCCGCGCTTGGTCTCCCCGGGTTGAACAGTTTCGTCGGGGAGTTCATGACCCTCCTCGGGGCGTGGCAGTTCGCGCCCTGGCTGGCGGTGGTCAGCTGCCTCGGCCTTATCCTCGCGCCTGTTTACATGCTCCGCCTCTTCCAGGGCGCCATGTACGTGGGACGCGGAGAGCAGCTGAGCGCCCCGGGCGTCCACGCCATGGCCACCGGTCACGGCCCCGGTGCCCAGGCGGTGGGGACGATGCCTGCTCGAGAGGACCTGACCGCCAGCGAGCTGCTGGCGATCACGCCCCTGGTCCTGGTCATGTTCCTGATCGGCCTCTATCCCAACCTGCTGGTGGAGGCGATGAGCTCGCTGGCCTTCGCCCTGCCAGTCCCCTGGAAGTGATCACCATGGACGCGGTTGCCGTAGCTCCTGTCTCATACCCACTCACCCAGGCGGTGAGCGATCTCACCCAGATCGCCCCCATCGCCTGCGTGACGGTGACGCTGCTGGTCGCCATGCTGGCCGATCTGGTCCTGCCCCGCCGCCGGCGCGGTTCGATCGCGGCCGGCATCTCCCTGGTCGGCCTGCTGGCGGCCCTCGGTCTCGCCATCTGGGCCTGGTATCGGGGCGACGGCCACAGTGCCTACTTCGGCTTCGTGACCGGGGACCGCTTCGCGGTCTACTTCGAGATGCTGTTCGCCTCCTTGGGCGTCCTCACCGTCCTCATCGCTCACGTGTACGTCCAGCGTCGTGGCTTCCTGGAGGCGGAGTTCCATGTCCTGACCCTGGCAGCGGTGGTCGGCATGATGACGCTCGGTGCTGCCACCTCGCTGGTCAGCGTGTTCCTGGGCCTGGAGACCTTCTCGGTCGCCCTCTACGTCGCCTGTGGCTTCTCCCGAGCCGAGACAACCTCCCAGGAGGCAGCCGCCAAGTACCTGCTGGTGGGCGGCTTCGCCAGCGCCATCGTCCTGTACGGGATGGCGCTGCTCTACGGGAGCGCGGGCAGCACGGACCTGAGCGTGATCGCGGGCCGGATCACGGGTTCGAACCCCTTCCAGAACCCGATGCTCCTCCTGGGCGTGCTCCTCCTGGGCGTGGGCTTCGCCTTCAAGATCTCCGGGGTCCCCTTCCACCAGTGGACGCCGGACGTGTATCAGGGTGCCCCTCTTCCCGTCACCGCCTTCATGTCGGTGGGGACCAAGGCCGCCGCCTTCGCCATGATCCTCCGCGTCTTCAACTTCGGGCTCGGGGGCATGAGCCCGGAGTGGCAGTGGCTGCTGGCGGCGGTGGCCGCGGCCAGCATGATCGTCGGCAACGTGGCCGCGCTGGTGCAGACGAGCGTGAAGCGGCTGCTCGCCTACTCGGGCATCGCCCAGGCCGGCTACGTGCTCATCGGCGTGGTGACCGGCGGGCGTGCCGGCGTCGGCGCCGTGCTCTTCTACCTCTTCGTCTACCTGTTCATGAACTTCGGCGCCTTCGTCGTCCTGACCCCCCTGGTGACGCCCGAGCGCGAGCGCGACCACCTGGGCGACCTAGACGGCCTGGGCTTCCGCCACGCACTGTCGGGCGTGCTGATGTCGGTCTTCATGCTCTCGCTGGCCGGGTTCCCGCCCCTGGTCGGCTTCTGGGGAAAGCTCTACCTCTTCACCGCCGGCGTGGCCGGGGGCTGGACCTGGCTGGTGGTGATCGCGGTCCTGGCCAGCGTGGTCTCGGTGGCCTACTACCTGCGGGTGGTGCTGCACGTCTGGATGCCGCAGCCGGAGGCCCCGCTGGAGCTGTCCATGCGGCCGGGCCCGGTGCTGGCCATGGTCAGCTCAGGCATCCTGTCGGTGGTCTTCGGCATCTACTCCCCGCTGCTGCTGGGGGCGGCCCTGACCGGAGCGCTGCCAATCCTGGGTCACTGACGCTCTCGCCGGGGTCCGGCGGGTGCGTCGCTTCGGCCATCTGCCGGGGACGGCCGTTCCGGCTCCGGCCGAGCGGCCGTCCAGGGCAGACTCGACGGGTGGCGGACGCCTCCTCGGTCCGGACGCGGTCCGGGGAGGGCGGCGGGAGACCCGGGCTCAGCCCGCCCGAGGGTCACCGGCGGACGGGCCCACGGGAGCTCGGGCCGGCATCGTCCCCATCACGTGATCAGCCACGACCCGCTCGCTCACCGTCCACTCCGTCCTCTTTGCTGTCGTCGGGGTCCTCGAGGTCCCCGGACCGAAGCTGGTACCTCTTCCACGGCCAGACACCGTCGATCTCGACGACGAGCGACCAGCTCAGTACGATCCTGATGATCACGATCGTCGCGAGCACGGCCACGCTGCTCGCACTCGAGTCGACGATGACCGTTCGAATGATGTCCGCCATGATGAGGACCTCGAGTCCCAGCAGGATGACCCGCCCGAGGTGCCTCCGTGAGTGCTGGTAGACGCTCCGGCGGCGAGTCGGGCTCGCATAGAGCACCACGGCCTGAACGAGCACGAGGAGTCCCCCGACCACCAGGATGGCTACTCCGATCCCTTCTATGACCTGGACGACGTCCTCGACGATGTGACCGAAGCTCACCAGCGCCAGGCCCTGTCGGGCGCCCTCACGGCCTCCTCCCGGCGGCCTTCCTGCTGGCCGCGGCGCCCGGCAGCACGTCGACATCGCGCTCGTTCCGGTCCACGTGCTCCCTGGCCGCGCAGGCGGGGGCGCGGTCGGAGGGGCTGCCGTCGCTCTTGTCGCCTCCGATCGCGGCGACCTCTACGGAGCGCAGCATCGACGTTGGGGAGCGTCCGCCCGCAACGCTCGGCGCCAGCCCGCATCGTGCGCGGGCTCGTCGCCCGGCCTGATGGCCGCGCCCGTCGCGATGCTATCGACGACCTCCGCGGTCGACCGTCCCAACGATCGACGATCCACCGTCCATTCCGGCGGAACTCTTCCGGCAGGGGGCTTCCCGTGCGCAGGGTGGACCGCCACATGGGGTCCGTCGGGGGGCGAACCCGACCAGGGGTGGTCCTGGTTCCGCGGTCCGCCCAGTTGCTCGGGGAGGCCCGCGGTCGGTGTCGCCACCGGCGCCCCGGTGGGAGCACGGGTCATCAAGCGCAGCGACATCGCCGAGCAGGCCACGATCTCCCACCAGCGGCTGCGACACGTCCGTCTTCCTGGGTGGACGAGGTCAGCTCCATTGCTCCACCTTCCGGCCGTCCCGCCCCCGGGGCGGGGCCTCGGTGGACGGTTGGGTGGCGATTGGGCCGGGCGGGAGCAGCATGGCGGCGCCCAGCCCCAGCACCGCGATCACCACCAGCGCGATCAGGGCTCTGCCGAATGGCCCCGCCCCCGGCGCGCTGGCCGCGACCAGCACCGACCCCACGATCGCCGTGCCCAGCGACGATCCGAGGTTGGACACGCTGCGGGAGAGGCCGGAGATCTCACCCTGCTCGCTGTCCGGGAAGCTTGACTGCACCACGTTCACCGAGGCGGTCAGCATCACCCCCACGCCCAGGCCCATCAGCAGGAGTCCGGGCACCAGCGCGACGACCCCGGACGTGAACACGTTGCCCAGGAGCAGGAGGAGAACCATGCCGGTGGTGGTGAGCACGAAGCCGCCGCGCACCAGCGTCCGCTGCGAGCAGCGCCGGGCGAGCCCTCCGGCGATGGCCGAGGAGAGCAGCACGCCCGCCGTAGCGGGCGTGAGGATGAGTCCCGTCTCGATGGCGCTGTAGCTCCGCTGCGTCTGCAGGAACACCGAGATCACGAAGAAGCCACCCTGCAGGACGAGCCACTGGATGTTCTGCGTGAAGAGGCCCAGGTTGGAGGTTCGGCTCTTGAACAGCCGGGTGGACAGGAGGGGCTCCTTGTGGGCCTGCTCCCGGCGGCGGATGTGGAGGAAGAACCACAGCAGAATGAGCGCGCCGATGGCCATGATCGGCCAGACGGGCGACACCCCGCCCTGCTCGATCAGCACCACCGACCCGATCGCGAAGTCCTTGCGTGCCTGGAACCAGCCGTAGCCCCCCGACTGGAGGATGCCGAGCACGATGAAGAAGAGGCCGACCGCGGAGAGGATGGCGCCGAGAAGGTCGAACCGTGGCCGGGCGCCCGCCCGCCGTGGGTAGGAGACCCGCAGACCGAGGGCGAGGATGACGGCGACCACCAGGACCTGGAGGAGGAACGACGCGCGCCAGCTGATGGTGGTCGTGACCAGGCCCCCGATGAGCGGCCCGGCCGCGGCTCCGATCCCTGCCGCGCCGCTGACCGCGCCGAAGGCCCGAGCGCGAGAGGGAAGGTCGGTGGTGATGACGGTGATCAGGATGTAGATCGGCGGGATCATGAGCGCCGAGCCGATCCCTTCCAGGGCCGAGTAGCCGACCATGAGCACACCCAGCCCCGGCGCCAGCAGGGCGATGAGGGCGCCGGCTCCGTACGTGACCAGGCCCAGCCTGAAGCACGCCTGCCGGCCCCAGATGTCGGTCAACTTGCTCCCCGGGATCATGAGCGCCGCCATGGTGAGGGTGAAGAAGGTGATCGTCACCTGGACGCCGTGCACGTCCGTGTGCAGGTCGTTCGCGATGTTGCTGACGGCGACGGTCATGTTGCTGGCGGCGTAGCTGGCGATGAACTGCGCCAGTGCGAGGGGCAGCAGCAGCGCGGGGGCGGTCGGGCCGGCCCGCGGCGGGGCGCTGTTCATGGCCGTCTCAACCAGCCGGGGCAGGGGGGAGCGCCGCGATGGCCGGACTTTGCCCAGCCACGGCTCGGGGGGAGTCCACCCACCGGAGGGCCGAGGCCGTGATCACGACGCCGGCCCGTATCTGTCGAGGTCCACACCGAGGACGGCCAGATCGTCCTCGTGTACCCACGCGTCCGCTAGGGCGGTACCGCCCGCGCGGGCGATGGCCGCATTGAGCGGGACGGCCCACCGATGCTCGAGCAGGGCGACCGCCGCGACGGCGCCATCCGGGATGGCGTCCGCCACGTTCCAGGGCTCCTCCGCAAGCTCGCGGACTGGCCCCGCATCGGTCTCCTCACAGAGCGCGCGGATCAGCGCACCGGACGGCAGCCCCAGCTTCACGACCTCAGCCTCGGTCTCCGCCTCCGCCGCGCGCACGCTCCCCTCGGGATCCTTGCTGACGATCAACAGGTCGAGCAACCGAACGATGTCCTGGTCCCGCAGGCGTCGTAGAACCTCCAGGATCTCGCCGCGGAACTGCCCGTGTTCGAACCCCACCACCAGCAACTGCAACGGTCCATGGGTCATGTCGAGCCCTCCTTGCGGCTCATCCGGCCGCCAGCAGCTGCTGTTTCTGCTGGTCGAACTCGGCCTGGCTCAGCACCCCCGCGTCCAGCAGCTCCTTGAGTTTGGACAGTGCCTCGACCCTCTCGGCGGGGGACATGGGCGCCGCTGCAGCCGGCGGGACCGGCGGGGTTGACGGGCTCTGATAGGTGGGAGCCTGGGACATCTGGGCGAGCTGGGCGTCCTGCGCCGCCTCGTGGGCCTCCTGCGCCTGCCGTCCGCTTCCGGCGCGGTAGGCCGTGTACGCGACGCCGCCGAGCATGGCTGTCCGCATGAGTGGTCGTCTCAACATTGGGGTTGCTCCTTGGGGGTGGTTCTGGCGACGCTCACCTCGCCGGAGGCGTAGGCTGGACGCCGCCGGGCTGCGAAGCCGCCGAATACCCGGGCTTGGGCACCGGGCCGCTCACCTGCTCACCACGTTCGTCGCCGAGCGCCAGCCCACGGTGAGCCCGGAGATGACCGGGATGTGGATGGCGATCGTCGCCAGCGACCACCAGGGGTGGAGAGAGTGCGATCGCCATCAGGTGGGCCGGCGCGTTGGAGAGGCCATGACGATGGCGAACGCCAAGCGGAGCGGCAGCCAGATCCACAGCGTCCCACCGATGTGAATTGCCGAGGTAGTGGGTGGAACGGAGGAGGCCGAACAGCCCGTCGAACGCGTTGAGGACCCGGCCGATGAGGACCACGATCGACGCGAAGGGCAGCCATCCGCTGCGGCTCGCCTGCCAGTCCAACGACGCGGTTGCCACCGCAGATCTCCTTGTCCACCCGCAAGGGCGGACTCACTCGAGAGGCGCCGCCGCGGACGCATCGAGGGTGTCTATCACATCTTTTCCTTTCCAGAGGATCATGGCCCAGGGGGGTGGTGACACCCACCGGCCACCTGCGCCGGTGTCGACAAATCGTTGGACACGCTGGGCCACGATCCCCCGGGCAGTGCTCCCGCCGACGAATGCGGGTGTGAACTCAGGACTCCTGACATGCCAATCCGACGACCACGCCGGCACGGCCTGGGCGCGCTGGTGGCCCTCGCCCCATCTGCCCGTGGAGTTGCAGGGGCCGGTGCTGGAGGAGGCGTGGGCGGTCCACCAGGAGCCGTCCCGCCCCCCCGACCGGGAAGCTGAGGTACCGATGCCCTCGTGGCGCCGCCGGCTCGGTGGGGACGCTGTCCCCGGGCCCGGGGCCGCGGACCCGAGCGTGCGGTCAGATGTTGCTCCGCGACTGGCCGCCGTCGACGGGCAGGCAGACGCCGTTGACCAGGCCAGCCCGGCGGGAGCAGAGGAAGGTGACCACCTCCCCCACCTCCTCCGGGGTCCCGAAGCGGCCGAGCGGAAGCTCCCGCTCCACGAAGGCGGCGATCCCCTCCGGGTCGGCCTGCTGACGCCGGTGCCAGGACCCGCCCTCGAAGAGGATGGATCCGGGGGCGACGCAGTTGACGGTGATCCCGTCCCGGGCCACGGTTCGCGCCAGCGAGGTGACGAAGCTGATCTCCGCCGCCTTGGCGGCGTTGTAGGCCGGCGGTCCCCCCGCCTCCCGGCCGTAGATGGACGAGATCACGACGATTCGTCCCCAGCCGGCGCGTCGCATGCCCGGCAGGACCAGCAGGCTGAGGCGGACCGCGGGGTACAGGTTGCCGGCCATGGCCCGCTCCATCTCCGCGACCCCGGTGTCGGACCAGCTGGAGCCGGCCCGTAGGCCCAGGTTGTTGACCAGCACCCGGACCTCCCCGGCCCGTTCCACGGCCAGCCGGCAGCCTTCCTCGGTGGTGAGATCGGCCACCACGGGGATGCCGTCCAGCTCGGTGGCGACGCGCTCCACGTCCTCCCGGGTGCGGGCGGCGACGGCGACCCTGGCGCCCTCCGCGGCCAGGGCCCGGGCGATGGCGAGCCCGATGCCCCGCGTGGCGCCGGTGACCAGGGCAACGGTTCCTTCGAGTCCCAAGTCCATGGCCGCACATCGTAGCCGTGCTCGACGGGGAGACCCCCCTCCCCGGCGCGGAGATGTCAAACTGTCTGCGGTGGAGGTGCGCTCGGGTCTGGCGGCGGCGCTCAACGATGGCCCTCCGGTGGTTCCGCGCCCATCGGCCTCGGTGCTGCTCGTCGATGCGTCGACGCGGCCCTGGCAGGTTCTGATGATGCGCCGGCCGCGCGCGGCCGACTTCGCCCCCGGGGTCTACGTCTTCCCGGGGGGATCGGTGCACGGCGAGGACGCAGCGACCGAGGTCGACGACGTCTGCCGGGCGGCGGCGGTTCGGGAGCTCTTCGAGGAGGTGGGCATCCTGCTCGCGCGGCGACGGGGTCGCCTGGTCCGGGACCGCGAGTGCGATGAGCTGCGCCGCCTGCTGAGCGACGGTTGCCCCTGGCCGCGGGCGCTGCGTGAGCTGGAGCTCACGCTGGCCGAGGATCGGCTCACCTTCCTCTGCCGCTGGATCACCCCCGAGGCCGTGGCCCGTCGCTACGACACCCGCTTCTACCTGGCCCGCCGCCCCGCCGGTCAGACGGTGCAGCCGCATCCGGGAGAGGTGGTGGACTGGTGCTGGACCTCGCCCACGGAGGCTCTGGCCACCCTGCCCCTGGTGCACGCGACGCGCCGGATCCTGGAATCGGTGGCCGAGGAGGCGGATGTCTCGCGTCTCATCCGTCGTCTGCGCCGCCGACGAGAGGCGCCACCGATCATGCCCCGGATCGTGAGACGGCCCGACGGCGGGGTCGAGATCGTCGACTGATCATCCCATGACCTCCTCAGGCAACCGAGCCGATGTTCCGCGGATGGGTGAAGTGGTCGCCCGCGCCTCACCGCGAACGATCCCGAGCTCGATCCGGCCGTCGTAGAGGCGGCCGGTGGGGGCCATCGTCCAGGGGGGGCGCAGGAGCTGGTTGGCGACCGCCACGCAGGCCTGCCGCTGCTCCAGCCGGTGGCGCTCGCGCTGGATGAGGACGAGGAGGCGCTGTCGGAGGTCGGGGCGGGGGGCGACCAGGCAGACGGGGGCCTGGTAGGCGAGCAGGCGCAGAGCTTTGCGGCCGCGGCGGTGGAGGCCGCCGGGGGCGTGGGACTGGCCGGAGCCGCGCTCGGTGGGGTTGCTGCCGGCCAGCTTGGGCAGGCAGCGGGCGTCGCCGAAGCGGCGGAGGTCGCCGGTCATGGCGAGCAGGTTGACGCGGCTGACGTCGCCCAGCCGCGGATCTGGCCGCGCCGCCAGCCGAGGCTGGTGCGCCCGAAGGCGGCCAGGACCCGGTGGACGGCGGCGGTCGTCTCGTCGGCGTCGGTGGCCGTCTGGGCCGTGCTCCAGATGCGCCGAGCCATCCAGCGCAGGAAACGGCGGTCGAGGTGCCCCTCGTGCGGTCGCCGGGTGGGCTCGTCCAGCGGCCGGGCGGCGATCTCGAGCGGCGTCGGGCCGAGGCGCAGGGTGGCCTGGAGGTGGGTGCCGGTGATGAGGGCGGTGTCGCGAGGATCCGGTCCCGCGCGGGGTAGGTCGTCGAGCTCGCGGGCCCGGGCGAGCAGAGGGACGGGACGATGAGGTAGGGCAGGCCGATCTCGGTGGCGGCCTTGGCCACGACCCTCCAGCAGTGACCGCAGGCCTCCCCGCCCAGGACCAGGCGGGGCACCAGGGTGCGCACGCCGTCGGCGGTGGTCGGAAGGCGGAGCCGGTCGAGGCGGGCCTTGTCACGGGCGCGGACGAAGACGACCACCGACTTCTTCTTGTTGGCCGGGTCGACGCCGGCGATGAGGGGGTCCGAGGTGACGAGCTGAGCCCGGCGCCCCCGCTCCGTGGACCTGCGGCGCATCCCTCGGGTGACCCTCATGGCGAGCCCCTCGGGTTCGTTGGGGATCTGCGAATCCTGGAGGGGCTCCTCGACGACCGCGACCCTGGCGCCCGGACGAGGGAGGTGGAGATGCCGGCCTGTGGACAGGCCCGGGTCGCTCTCGGTGAGGTGCTGGTCGTCGGGGTGGGGCTGACCACGGGCCTTGGACGGCCCCACGGGGTCGCCCACCTTCCCACCGCCCCGGCGGCTGCTGAAAGAAACCTGATCCGGGGACCCCGACGGCTGGTCCCCGTCACGAGGACCTAAAGCTATGGCGTCCCCTCATCGGCCGTTGTCGATCAGGTGAGGCGGCGATATGAGCGGCGGGACGCCGTGCCGAGGACGGAGCCAGACGTGGCCCCGGGAATCGGGATGGTCAGAAATATCGTGCTGGAGCGACCCATCGGCCAAGGCCGGCTGAGTGAGACGGTACGTTTGCCCGTGGCGCGGTTCATCGATCGTGGCGCTCGCGGACCGTTTGCGGCCACCCTGTACTGGCTAGCCACTCTTCATCGGTACCGAGGGCATCAGGAGGTCTTCTCGCTGTACTGTCACTCGTGGAGGGCCTGGCAGGCCTGTGGAGGGAACGGCCCTCATCTGGTCATTCATATAATGAATCGCAAAACTGCACTGTACAATTATCGATGCCAAAGGAGGACGGTTGGACACCAATACGGCTCTGTATCAGGCGATCTTCGGGCTCTACCGTAGGGCGGTCGTCGACTACGTTAGGGCACGCTTCAGGGATCGATATGGGCATCAGCACGAGCAGAGGTTCAATCGCCTATATCGACGAATTTCCCGTCGAAAGACCCCGAGGTTCAAGCCCCCTGAGCTGCCACCGCCAGTGGACGTTTACGATCAGCTCGACCTGAGCGAGTTCTCCACCCTCTTCACCAATGCTCCCGATGTGCTCGTTCCCGGATGGGATGGAAGCCGGACAAGTCAACGACTGCTGGACCGACTCGTCGAGCTCATGAGGGTGGTTGTCGATTTCAGGAATGGGATCGCGCATCCGGGGGACACCAACATCGGCCGTTGGCAGGGCCTCATTGGTCTCGCAGAGGCCTATCAGGTGCTGTTGTACCTGCGTTCAGCTGAATCCGATCTGCTTCTACGAATGATTGAATCACTGGTCTCCACCCCCGGCTCCACTCACGAGAAACCATCCTCGTCTCATGCCACCGCCCACCCCACTCGGCGAGGACGATACCCTCTGAGGTCACCGGGGCATGGGGAGGCACGGTGGAACAAGGTGCCGGCTCGCGACGACGAGTTCGTCGGGCGTGAGGGTGAACTCTCGAGACTCCTGGAGGCGTATCGTAACGGACGCCGCCTTGTTCTCATCACCGGTGATGGTGGGGTGGGGAAAACTCGACTGGCCGAGGAGTTCGTGCGACGAAGCGCTGCCGCCATCTGTGATCGCCATCTCTTCGTGACACTGGAACATATCCACGATGCCACCATGGTCACAAATGCCATCCTGGCCTGTCTCGGCAGGGATCTCGCCCATCGTGGCGATCCAATTGCTGAGATCGCAAGGGAACTCGACGGGCCGCCGACCCTGTTGGTACTGGACAATTTCGAGCATGTCCTGGTGGCACGGGAGTTCCTGCCGCCGTTGATCCGTTCCTGCCACCTCCTCAAGATCCTGGTGAC
>Ga0209061_1002219_pt1 | contig 25827 bp, 25 predicted proteins | sample Coa_R1_10_FD_187157 | JGI IMG/M metagenome (GOLD analysis project Ga0209061, IMG submission 187157) | Surface soil microbial communities from Centralia Pennsylvania, which are recovering from an underground coalmine fire - Coalmine... | ecosystem: Environmental > Terrestrial > Soil >... | reverse complement strand
CTCCGGCGAACTCCCAGATCACGGTGCGCAGCTTGTCGTCGGCGTGGAACGAGAGGCCGTTGTCGATCCCCCACACACTGCCCTCGCGGTCCAAAAGGACGTGCCCAGACTTGCGGTCCGCGTTGTTGCACAGCGCGTCGAAGCCGGCGAGCTCCCTCAGCCGCTCATGGTGACGGGGCTGTTCGACCAGGGTGAAGTAGTGCTGCTCGAAATCCGCGTCGACAAAGCGCTGGAGCGATCCCGGGCCGAGCGGGCCGTCCAGGCGGAGCACCGTCTCGGGCACGAGGTCGAGCTCGAAGGCGGCGGAGAGCTCGTAGGCCGCCACCTCCCGGCGGTACAGGTCGCGTCCGAAGTCCCACAGCGGGCGCTCACCCCGCCCGGGCTTGTAGACGGCCTTCGGCCGGGGCTCGCTCGGCTCCCCGGTGTCGAGGTCACCGGGGCCTGAGTCGGCCTCGCCGGCGGCGGTGAGGGTGACGAGGAACGAGTAGTTCGAGCTCCACGGCAGCCGGCCCTCGATCTCGACCCCCCCGCTCGACAGCAGGTCCAACCACTCGGGAGCGGTCAGGTGAGGGGAGCGCTGTTGCCGTTCGTCCGCGGGCACGCGTGGCCTCTCGGATCGAGGGGATATCCACAGAGCGGACACGGGGGACGGCCGGCTTCGACGAGCTCGGTTGCCCGGATCGCGAGGGCGGCGGCCTGCTCACGGGTCATGGCGAGCCGGACCACGTCGCCGTCGAGCTCCACTCCGCTCGTCTCGGGCTCCTGCTCGGACTCGCTCCGGTCGATCTCGTCCACGACGAGCACGACCCGGTCGGCGAGCTCGTCGTAGCTGAGCGCGAGAGCCTCGGCAGTGAAGTCCGGCTCAGCGAAGCCCTCGAGCTCGAGCTCGGGGCCGGAGGGAAGCTCGTGGGGGCGTGCGAGCTGGCGGAGCATCCGCCCGAGATAGGCGGCAAGGGAGGCCACCTGCACCTTCTCGACCTTGACCGTCACGACGCGGTCGTCCTCCCGTGCCTGCAGGACGAAGAGCCGCTCGCCCACGGGGCCAACGGTGCCGACGGTGACCCGGCTCGGGTGGTCCAGCTCGTACCGCATCGTCATCGGCTCCCTCGTCTCGGGCGCAGCCCCGGCGGTGGCCCGTACGAGTTCATGGTGAGGACCGCCGGCCCGTCGCCACCGTAGGCCACGACGGTCGTCGAGCACGGGCCGATCACGATGCGCTGGAACAGGTCGAGCGGCACGCCAAGCGCGAGCGCGACGACCGCCTTGATGCAGTCGGCATGGCTGACCGCCACGACCGCCTGTCCGCGGTGGCGTGCGCAGAGCTCGAGCACGGTCTCCTGCAGGCGCACCTGCAGCTCGGCGAAGGACTCGCCTCCCGGGAAGCGGAAGCCCGAGGGGTGGCGCTGCACCGACTTCCACTCCGGGCGGCGGCGGAGCGCGGCGAGCTCGGCTCCGGTCCACTCGCCGAAGTCGCACTCGACGAGGCCGCGCTCGATCGCGACCTCCCGCCCAACTGCAGCGGCGACCGGCGCAGCCGTCTCGCGGGCCCGTTCGAGCGGCGAGGCGTACACGGCACCTACGTCGAGGGACCGGAAGCGCTCCGCCAGCTGCTCGGCCTCGCCCCGTCCGGCGTCCGAGAGGTGCAGGCCGCGAGCCCGGCCGGGCAGCACCTTTCCCGTGCTCGGAGTGGAGCCGTGCCGGACCAGGCAGACCACGGTGGCGGAGGGAGCTGCCCTGCGGGCGCGCTGCATCCCGGACACCGTACCGTGGCACCTGTGCGCCCCGACCGACGCTCTCGTGCCGGCACGGCCGGCGGGCTCTCCGAGCTCGCCCGGCGTGTCGCCGAGTGCCGGGCCTGCCCCCGCCTCGTCGAATGGCGCGAGGCGGTGGCCACGGATCCTCCGAGAGCCTTCGCGGGCGAGAGCTACTGGGCCCGGCCACTTCCGGGCTTCGGGGATCCCCTTGCCCGCCTCGTCGTCGTCGGCTTGGCGCCCGCCGCGCACGGCGGGAACCGGACCGGCCGCATGTTCACGGGCGACCGTTCCGGCGACTTCCTCGTCGCTGCGCTCCACCGGCATGGCTTCGCGAACCAGCCCACGTCGGTCGCTCCCGACGACGGGCTCGAGCTCACGGACGCCTACCTCACCGCCCCGGTGCGCTGCGCCCCCCCGGGGAACCGCCCGCTCCCGGCCGAGCGGGACCGGTGCCGCCCGTACCTCGAGGAGGAGCTGGCGCTGCTCGGCTCGGCGCAGGTCTACCTCGCCCTCGGTGCCTTCGCCCTCGATGCGCTCGCACGAGTCGCCGCGTTGCGGGGACGGTGGAAGGGCGGCTTCTCCCACGGAGCCGAGTACGAGCTGTCGCCGCCGACGGCTCCGGGGGCGCCCGGGCGCTTCGTCCTCTGCACCTACCATCCGAGCCAGCGGAATGTGTTCACCGGCCTGCTGACCGCCGAGATGTTCTCGAACGTGCTCGCCCGCGCCCGCGAGCTCGTCGATGGCGCCGGGAGCGACCGTCGCCTCAGTTGACCCGCACCGGTATCCGGCCCGGCGCCGGCGCCGCGCTCTCCGGCCAGCGGCGGCGGCTCACCCGCGACAGCTTGCGGAGCAGCTCGAGCATCGCCGGGTCGTCGGAGGCCGGGCGCACCTCGATCACGCCGGCGTCGAGGAGCCGGTCCATGATCTCACGGCCCTTGTCGGTCCGGACGATCGTGATCGTCCAGTCGTGGAAGGCGCCGATGCCCCCGGTCGAGATGTCGGCGTGCTCGGCAGCGAAGTCGGGGCACAGCTTGCACCCCTCCCTGGTCCAGGCATGCGCCTCCTTCAGCGGCACCTCGTGGTAGCTGCCGTCGCGCATCCAGATCTGGAAGACGCCCTTGATGTTCATCTTGACCATCTCCTCGCGCCGTAGCCCGTAGCGGGCCTCGAACAGCTCGCCGAAGATGGCGTCGTCGAAGGTCTTCGAGCAGAGCAGCCCGATCGTGAGGGCGAAGCGCCGCGCCACCTTGCCCGCCCGCCGCGCGCTCATGACCGGAGGCGCCGAGGCCTGGCAGCTCATGCCGACAAGTGCGAGGCGCTCGGCACCGCCCTCGATGGCCTCGGCGTAAGCAAGGGTGTTGGCGGAGTACGTGTAGCGCGAGCCGGCCGAGGCGAGGACCTCTTCTCGCGTCCGGGCCACCCCGGGCACGGCCTTCCAGCTCGTGCCGTCGCCCTCGAGGTAGGAGACGAGGGCGGCGTCGATGACGTCGTTCTCGAGGGCCCAGATCAGCAGCGCAGAGACAAGCCCGCCGTCCTGCCCGGCCTCGTTCACCGCGGGGTCGCTCGCGCGGGCGAGCACGACCTCGGAGTGGATCCCGAAGACCTCCTCGTCGAGGCGTTCCCGGCCGAACAGGAACGTGTCGACCTCCTGCTCCCAGTCCCGGAAGCGGGGGCAGGCCCGGGTGCAGAGCGTGCATCCCTTCTCCCCGTGCGTGCAGTCGTCGGCGCCGCCCGCCTCGTCGACGTGGAACGGCTTGTACCGTCCTGCCGCGTCGTCGTAGCCGAGGACGTCGTAGGGGCAGGCCACGATGCAGGCTGCGCAGCCGGTGCACAGCCCGGAGGTGACGACCTCGCGAAACAGGTGCGCCCAGTGGGGCTTCTCAGGGGGCACGGCCGTCGCTCCTTTCCGTCGCGGGCAGGTACTGCTCGGCGAGCCTAGGTGCCGGGATCAGGGGTGCGCGACGGACTGGATGAGGAGCGTGCCGTGGCGGACCGTGAGCACCACCGTGGTCGTGGCCGAGGCCAGGGTCACACTGCGCACCGACGAGCCGGCCACATCGATGGTGACGTAGTAGGGGGCGGTGTCCGCCCATGGCGCCGGCATGGCGAGACCCGGCACGGCAAGGTCCCGCCACCAGTCCACCCGCCCCTGCGCGATCGCCTTCTCGGCGCCGAAGAACGACTCGAGCGCGTCCGCCTCGACGTCGAGGGGTCCCGGACCCTCGCGGAACGAGGCCGACGCGGTGCCGGTGATGGACAACGTGCCGAGCAGGATCGGGTAGTCCTGCAAGGTGAGCCCCTCGGCGACGAGGGCCGGCGGGGCGGGCACCTCGAGGTGCGTGACCGGCGGTGGCGGCGGCGGGCTCGCAGCAGTCCGGTGCTGGGCGACGAAGGCCGTCAGCACGACGTAGCGGTCGGGCGTCCAGAACAGCGCGTCGGTCGGATAACAGGTGATGAGGGCGAGGCCGCGGGCATTCGCCGGGACGTGGAGGAAGGTGCCCGGCGTGACGACCTCGTGCGAGATCACCCGGAAGGTCTCCGAGGTGCAGGCGTCTCGCCACACGACGAGGTTGCCGGGGCGCAGGGCGCTGATCCCAGCGAAGTAGCTGACGTCGTGGGCCTCGAGGACGCTCTCGCCGAACCCCCCCGGCCAGGGGCTCGACGGGTCGTGGCCGACGGCGACGTTGAGGACCCCGTCGCCGAGGCCCTGCAGGACCGGGGCACGGAGCGAGAGAGAGGGGATCTCGACGATTCCGGCGAGCCTTCCCCCGTCAGACGCCGGGCCCGGGAGCACCGGAGCACAGCCCCGCTCGCCCCCTGCCGTCCCGGTCGGGTGGGCTCGCAAGGGCTGGCGGAGCAGGTGCGCGCCGACGGACTGAGACCGGTGCATCCACCAGAGCGGGTAGGCGACGCCGGCGGCGGCGGCGGCCACGAGCAGCACCCCGAGGGCGACGAGCACCTTCGAGAGGAGGGACCGCTTGGCTCGCACGGTTCCAGTGTGCACGATCTCTGGGGCAGGGGCGCAGCGCCTCGTACACTCGGGGCGTGAACAGACGGCGCGTGCTCGCTGCGGCGAGCCTCGGCGCTGCGCTCGTGGCGGTCTGGGCGGCCGGCAGCGGGACGCCGGGGTCGAGCGCGACGGGCAACCGCGCCGTCCAGAGCATCGTGTTGAGCATCACCTTCCCGGCTGTTATCGCACTCACCCTCGTGGTGCTCATCACGCTCGTGCTCGGCCTGTTCTCCCGACGCTCGTTCGAAGGTGAGGGGGAGGAGGACGCGAAACCCCCGTCACGCTGGGTGATCGCCCTCGCCACGCTGCTCGCCTTCGCGCCGATCGTCTTCATCGTCGTCCTCATCCTCACGACGCACCGGCACCGGCCCCTCCCGAACCTCGTGCCAGGTGGCGCCGAGCGCTCGCGGGTCCTCGGACGAGGGACACATCCGGTCCACCTCGACAGCGGCATCGTGACCGGGACCTCCCTTCTCCTTGCGCTCAGCGCAACGCTGTTCCTCATGCGCCGGCGCATCCTCCGCCTCGTTCTCCGCCCTCGCGCCCTCGCCGACCTCCCGCCTCCCCACGCGCTGCAGCCGCTCGCAGTGGGAGAGGGCCTGGCACCGGCGCCCCCGCCCGGAGCGCCAGACGAAGAGTTGCCGGCCGACCCCAGCGCCGAGCTCGATCCGCGCCGTGCGATCCTGCTCGCCTACCAGCGCTTCGTGGCCGTCATGTCCCGGGCAGGGCTCGCTCGGCGCGAGACAGAGACTGCCCTCGAGTACTGCATCCGTCTCACCCGAGCCCCCATCTGCTCGAAGGGAACCCTCCGGGAAGCATCGGTCGGCCTGACGAGCCTGTTCAGCGCCGCTCGCTACAGCCCTGACCCGCCGTCGCCAGATGACCGCGCGACCGCCATCGGCTGCCTCGTCGTGATCGAGCGCGAGCTCGCCGGCCGGGCTGCCGGAGCCCCGGCGTGATCCCGCCCGGCGCATCCCGACCTCGGTGGTGGACGCCCGCGCGGGGAGCCACCATGGCCTCCGGAGTCGTGGTGGCAGGAGTTGCGGTCGCACACGGCGCCGGCGTGCTCGGGCTCGCCCAGGCGGTGCGGATCGCGGTCGGCCTCGTCGGCGTCCTCCTCTTGCCCGTTGCCGCCGGCATGCTCGCCCGCGCGTGCGGACCGATCGACCCCCACGCCACGGCGGGCCCGCTGGCGCCAGGCCGCCTCCGGTCGCGGATCGCCCGCTTGGTGCCAGGCCTGGTCCGGCGGCACGGGCCGCGGCAGGACGGCACCCCACACGAGCCCTGGGAGGCGACGGTGGCCCTCGTCAGGCTGTCGGCCAGCCACGGGCTCGAGTTCCATGCGCGGATCCGACCACGAGTCGCCGCCGTTGCGAGGCACCGGCTCGGTTCCGTCGGGATCGACCCTTCCGACCGCGAGGCGGTGCGCGCCGTCCTCGGCGAGCTCGGCGCGGCCATCGCCGACCCCGCTCCGGCAGAGCCCCCTGACCGGGACGCCCCCGGCGTGCCAGCCACCGAGCTGGTGGCCCTCCTCAGGCGGCTCGAGGAGCTGGGGTGAGCGTCCACCAAGAGGTGGCCGATGCGGCGGCCGTGGGAACCAGGGTCGCGCGGGTGCTCGACGAGATGGGCCGCGCCGTGATCGGCAAGCGGGACGCGATCGCGCTCGTGCTCGTCGGGATCCTCGGCGGCGGCCACGTCTTGCTCGAGGACGTGCCGGGCACGGCAAAGACCTCCATCGCCCGGGGGCTGTCACGAGTGCTTGGCCTCGAGATGTCCCGGATCCAGTTCACCCCGGACCTCATGCCGAGCGACGTGACGGGATCGAGCATCCTCGACCGCCGCAGTGGCGAGCTCGTGTTCCAGCCGGGCCCCGTCTTCGCGAACCTCGTGCTCGGCGACGAGATCAACCGTGCCACCCCGAAGACCCAGGCGGCCCTGCTCGAGGCGATGCAGGAGCATCAGGTGACGACGGACGGGGTCACGCGCCTGCTCCCGCAGCCCTTCATTGTCGTCGCGACAGAGAACCCGGTCGAGTTCGAGGGCACCTATCCCCTTCCCGAGGCCCAGCTCGACCGCTTCATGCTGCGCACGGCCGTCGGATACCCCGACGACGCCGACGAGTGGGAGATCGTGCGGCGCCGGGCCGAACGGGGCACTGACGAGGTGGCCCTCGAGCCGGTGCTCGACGCCGCGACGGTGCTCGAGATGAAGTCCGTCGTGGAGCGGGTCGTCATCGACGAGTCCGTCGGTCGCTATCTCGTCGAGCTCACCCGCTCCACCCGTGACGCCCCTGGTGTCGAGATCGGAGCGAGCCCGCGGGCAGCGCTCGCGCTCTTGCAGGCGAGCCGCGCCCTCGCGGCGATCCGGGGCCGCGGCTACGTGCTGCCCGACGACGTGAAGACCCTCGCCGTGCCGTGCCTCGCCCACCGGCTCACGCTCCGACCGGACCTGTGGCTCCGGGGCACGAGCGCCGAGGACGTCATGCGCCAGTGTCTCGAGCGGGTCCCGGTGCCCGTCGACCCCGAGGAGGGATGACGCTCACCGTCCACCCTCGGGCGGTCGCCTATCTCGTCGTCGCAGGCGCCTGCCTGTTCGCGGCCGTCGCGCTGGAGGACGCGCCACTGGCCGCCCTCGGCGTCCCGGCACTCCTCGCGCTCGTCGTCGGGCTCGTCGTCGACGGGTCGGCCGCCGAACGGGAGGTAAGCGTGGCGGCACGTACGGAGCAACCCGTCATCTACACCGGTGAGAAGGTCACGCTCAAGATCGAGCTCTCAGCGGCGACGTCCGTCCCACGGTGCTCGGTGCGCCTCGAGCTCCCTCGCGAGGTCGGCGAACCCGGGCCGGCCCGGTGGACCCACTCACTGCGTGCCGGCGTGCCCGTCACCTGCACACTCGAGGTGAGCGCCCTCGTCCCCGGCGAGCTCTCGCTGGGGCGGCCGCTCGTCGTCGTCTCCGGGCCGTTCGGCCTCGTTGCCAGGCGGGTGCCCACGGCGCCGTTCGTGCTCTCGGTCCGCCCGCGCGAGGAGCGCGTGCGTAGCCTCCCCCGCACCGCCCGGGTGCGGGTGCCAGCCGGCGACCGGCTCTCCCGAGTCACGGGGGACGGGATCGAGCTCGCCGAGGTCCGTCCTGAGCTGCCGGGCGACGTCGCCAGACGCATCAACTGGCGAGCGACCGCCCGGCGCAACACCCCGCACGTCACCCTTCGCCACCCCGAGCAGAGCACCGACGTCGTGGTGTTCGCCGACACCTTCGAGGGCCCCGAGCTGACGCGGGTTCTCGAGGTGAGCGCGGGCGCCGCAGCCGCCTATCTCTCCCGGCGCGACCGGGTGGGCCTCGTCTCCTTCGGCGGCGTCCTCGACTGGGTCGAGGCCGGGTCGGGCCGCCGCCAGCTCGATCGGATCCGCTCCCGGCTCGCCGGGACGAGCCCCTTTTTCTCCTACGCCTGGAAGACGATCGAGCGCATCCCGCTGCGGGCGATGCCGGCAGGAGCGCTCGTCGTCGCGGTGAGCCCGCTTCGCGACCCACGATTCGTCGCCGCCGTCGCCGACACCCGAGCGCGGGGCCACGACGTGGTGGTGGTCGAGACATCCGCGCCCCTCCCGCGGCTGTCCCCCGGCGACCCGCCCGAACGCAGGGCCGCCATCATGCTGACCGGGCTCGAGCACGAGGACCTGCGCCGCCGCCTGTTCGAGGCTGGAATCCCGGTCGCCACCCTCGAGCTGGACGAGCCCCTCGAGGCGGCGCTCTACCGCTTGCGAGAGGTGATGCGGCGGGCTCGGCCGGGGAGACGGCGGTGACCCGCCGAGCCGCAGCGGCGAACGCCGCCTTCGTGCTGGCAGCCCTCGCAGGTGCTCTCGCGACCGTCCGCCTGCCGGCCGGGCCCCGGACCCTTGCGCTCGCGGCCGTCGGCGCCGCCCTTGTCGCCTCGAGCGAGCTCGTCGCCCGGCTCCCCGACCGCCGGGGACGCCGGGCGCGCCTGCCGATCGGGCCCGACCTGCTCCCCGGCGTGGCCCTGGCACTGGCGGGAGGGATCGCCGGATGGGCGCTCGTGGAGGCGGCCGGCGCCACCCCCTTGCGCAACTGGTCCGTCCTTCTCTCCGGAGGAGCCGGCGCCATGGCCGCCCTCCTCGCCCTCGCGGCCATGGCCAGGCCGGCGAGCAGCGCTAGCCCGTCACGGCCTGCAGGACCTTGGCCGCGTGGCCGTCGGCGCGCACGTGGTACCAGGTCCGCTCCACTCGCCCGCCGGGGCCCACGAGCACGGTCGTCCTGATGACACCTGTGGTCGTCCTGCCGTACATCACCTTCTCGCCCCAGGCGCCGTAGCGCTCCATCACCCCGTGGTCTGGATCGGAGAGGAGCCGGACCGAAAGACCGTGCTTCTCGCGGAACCGCCGATGAGAGACGGGAGGGTCAGGCGAGATGCCGACGACGTCGACGCCGGCGGCGAGAAAGTCGTCGAACAGGTCGCTGAACTGACAGGCCTCCTTCGTGCAGCCGGGCGTGTCGTCGGCCGGGTAGAAGTAGACGACGACCCGCCGTCCGGCATAGTCCGCGAGCGAGACCGTCTCGCCGTTCTCGTCGGCGAGTGAGAACGCCGGCGCCGCCTCTCCCACCTCGAGCCGTCCCATCTGCTCCCTCCTCGCTGCGTTCCCCCGGTGCCCCGAGCCATGATCACTGTGGTCATCCCGGCCGCCAGTAGGCTGTCGAGCAGGATAACCATGGCTCAGCACACGTGACCGACGCGACCTTCGCAAGCCTCGGCGTCTCGCCCGAGATCGCCGAGGCCCTCTCCGCCCAATCCATTCTCAAGCCGTTCCCGATCCAGGCACTCACGATCCCGGACGCGCTCGCCGGCCGGGACGTCTGCGGCAAGGCGAAGACGGGATCGGGCAAGACGCTCGCGTTCGGCATCCCGCTCCTCATGAGGACTGGCCGGGCAGCTCCGGGCGCCCCGACCTCGCTCGTCCTCGTTCCGACGCGCGAGCTTGCCGTCCAGGTCGGCGAGGTGCTCTCCCCTCTCGCGGCGGCGGTGGGGCGGCGGCTCGCGACCGTGTACGGCGGCACCGACCTCGATGCGCAGTCGAAGCGGCTCCGCCGTGGCGCCGACGTCGTCGTGGCCACGCCCGGGCGCCTCATCGACCTCGTCGACCGCAGGGTCGTCCGCCTCGATGCCGTGGCGATGCTGGTAGTTGACGAGGCCGACCGGATGGCCGACATGGGCTTTCTTCCCCAGGTCGAGTGGCTGCTGCGCCACATGGCGGGCAAGCGCCAGACCCTGCTGTTCTCCGCCACGCTCGACTCGGCGGTCGACCAGGTGGTCCGCCGCCACCTGAACGACCCCGTGCTCCACGAGGTGCAGGCCAAGCAGGTGACCGTGGAGGAGATGGAGCACTGCTTCTTCAAGGTGCACCAGCTGGACAAGGCCAAGGTGTGCGCGGCCATCATCCGAGGCTCGAGAAAGACCCTGTGCTTCGTCCGGACCAAGCGGGGAGCCGACCGCCTCGTCGCCGACCTGCGCGCAGAGGGGGTGCGGGCCGCGGCCATCCACGGCGACCTCCGCCAGCAGATGCGCGAGCGCGCCCTCGAGCAGTTCGCCGCCGGGCAGCTCCCTGCACTCGTCGCCACCGACGTGGCGGCGAGGGGCCTCGACATCGAAGGCGTCGACGTCGTCGTCCACTACGACCCGCCCGAGGACCACAAGGCGTACCTGCACCGCTCGGGCCGGACGGCGCGAGCCGGCGAAGGCGGCGTTGCGGTCACCCTCGTGCTCTGGGACCAGGAGCTCGCGATCGAGCGGCTGCAAAAGCGGATCGGTCTTCGCCTCCCGCTCGTCGAGGTCTTCTCGAACGACCCGCGCCTTGCCGACCTGGCCCTGTTCAACCCCGGGAAGCCCGGACCGGTCGCCCGGGCGGAGGGCAGCTCCGCTTGAGCGCCTCCGCGGTGAACGATCGCCTCTACTTCCGCCAGCTCCTGTCCGGCCGGGACTTCGCGCACGGGGACCCGGTCGCGCGGCAGATGGTCAACTTCGCCTACCTGGTGGGCGACCGGGCGACCGGCCAGGCCCTCGCCGTCGACCCTGCGTATGCTCCGGGAGACCTCCTCGCGATCCTCGACGCCGACGGGATGTCGCTCGCCGGCACCCTCCTCACCCACTACCACGCCGACCACGCCGGCGGGAGCCTGTTCGGCCACGAGATCGCGGGGCTCGCCGCCCTCCTCGAGCAGGTGAGCGTCCCGGTCCACGTGCAGCGTGAGGAGGCCCGATGGGTGACCCGAGCCGCCGGCGTCGGCGAGGACGACCTCGCCCTGCACGATCCGGGTGACGTGGTGACCGTCGGCGACCTCGAGGTCCTCCTCGTGCACACCCCGGGTCACACGCCCGGGAGCCAGTGCTTCCTCGTCGAGGGACGGCTCGTCGCCGGCGACACCCTCTTCCTCGAGGGCTGCGGGCGGACGGACCTGCCGGGTTCGGACCCGGCAGCGATGTACGACAGCCTGCAGAACCGCCTCGCCCGCCTGCCCGAGTCGACCGTCGTCTACCCGGGCCACCTCTACTCCGCCGACCCCTTTGCGCCACTCTCGGACGTGAAGCGTTACAACCCCGTGATGGCCCCCCGGCGCCCCGAGGAGTGGCTGCGCCTATTCGGCGGCTGATCTCCCGGGACCCCGCCCGGGCGGACCGGGACCGTACAATGCCGCATGGCACCGTCCATGCCGTTCTCCGAGCTCCCCTCGTTCGACGACAAGTTCGGCCGTGAGGGTCTCACCTTCGACGACGTCCTGCTGATCCCGGCCGCCTCCGAGGTGCTCCCCTCCGAGGCCTCCACCGAGACCTGCCTCACCCGGCGGGTGAAGCTCGCCATCCCGCTCGTCTCGGCCGCCATGGACACCGTGACCGAGGCGCGCCTTGCGATCGCGATGGCGAGGGCCGGCGGCATCGGGGTGATCCACCGCAACCTCTCCATCGAGGACCAGGCGGCCGAGGTCGACAAGGTGAAGCGCTCGGAGTCCGGGATGATCACGAACCCGATCACGATCGGCCCGGGTGCCTCGATCGCCGAGGCGATGGAGCTCATGGCCCGGTTCAGAGTCTCCGGCGTCCCGGTCACCGACCCCGTCGGCCACCTCGTCGGGATCGTCACCAATCGGGACCTCCGCTTCCTCGACGAGGTCGCCGGCCCGGTCTCCGCGGTGATGACCACCACGGGGCTGGTGACCGCTCCGGTGGGCACCACGCTCGACGAAGCGAAGGCGATCCTCACCCGCCACCGGATCGAGAAGCTCCCGATCGTCGCGGCTGACGGGACGCTGCACGGCCTCATCACCGTGAAGGACATCCAAAAGCGCATCGACTACCCGGATGCGACCAAGGACGACCGCGGCCGGCTCCGCGTCGCCGCGGCCGTCGGGACGGGCCCGGACGCGTTCGACCGGATCGCCGCGGTGGTGTCCGCCGGTGCCGACGTCGTCGTCGTCGACACCGCGCACGGCCACGCCCGCTCGGTGATCGAGACGGTGTCGAAGATGCGGGAGAACTTCGAGGTCGACATCGTGGCCGGGAACGTCGCCACGGCCGAGGCGACCGTGGCGCTCATCGACGCCGGCGCTGACGCCGTGAAGGTCGGCATCGGGCCCGGCTCCATCTGCACGACCCGGGTGATCGCCGGCATCGGGGTCCCCCAGATCACGGCCATCTTCGAGTGCGCGAGGGCGGCGCGGCCAAGGGGGGTGCCCGTCGTGGCGGACGGAGGGGTGCAGTTCTCCGGCGACATCGCGAAGGCGCTGGCGGCCGGCGCCGACACGGTCATGCTCGGGAATGCCCTCGCCGGCGTCGAGGAGTCCCCGGGCGAGATCGTGGTCCAGCAGGGTGAGCGCTACAAGGAGTACCGGGGCATGGGCTCGCTCGGTGCCATGCAGGGCCGGTCCTTCTCGAAGGACCGCTACTTCCAGGGCAGCGTCGAGTCGGGCAAGCTCGTGCCGGAGGGGATCGAAGGCCGCGTTCCCTACAAGGGGCCGATCGGGATCGTGCTGCACCAGCTCGTCGGCGGGCTGCGCCAGGCCATGGGGTACTGCGGGGCGCGCAGCGTGGCCGACCTCCAGACGAGGGCTCAGTTCATGCGGGTATCGCCGGCCAGCCTGCGCGAGAGCCACCCGCACGACGTCGTGATCACGAAGGAAGCCCCGAACTACACCTTTGAGCGCTAGACGCGGCGCCGGTAGCGTCGCACCGCGAGCGGGGCGAGCACGACGAGCAGGCCGGCGGACCAGGCGAGCGTCAGCTCGACGTGCCATGCCACGTCGGTCACGCCACCGACCATGAGACCCCGAACGCCGTCGACGACCTGGCTCACCGGCTGGTAGCTCGCGAACGCCTGGAGCCAGCCGGGCATCGTCGCCACCGGGACGAACGCGCTCGAGGCGAAGGTGAGCGGGAACAGCACGGGGAAGGACATCACCTGGGCGGTCTCCGAGTTCGGTGCGCTGAGACCGATCACGGCGAACCCCCAGCTGAGGGCGTAGGCGAACAGCAGCATGAGGGCGATCCCCGCGAAGAAGCCGGCGGCGCCGGTCGTGACCCGGAAGCCGACGGCGAACCCGACGCCCGAGATGATGGCGGCGACGCCGATGTTGCGCACGAGGTCGGCGACGGTCCGGCCCGCGAGCACGGCAGAGCGGGCCATCGGGAGCGACCGGAACCGCTCGATCAAACCCTTTTGCAGGTCCTCGGCGAGGCCGATCGAGGTCTGGACGGCGCCGAACGCCATGGTCTGGACGAAGATGCCCGGGATGAGGAAGTTCACGTACCCGCCCGGGGCGTGGATGGCGCCGCCGAAGACGTAGCGGAACAGCAGCACGAACATGATCGGCTGCACGCTCGAGAAGAACAGGGCCTCTGGGATCCGTACGAGGCTGATGAGGTTCCTCTCTGCGACGACGAGCGTGTCGACGAGGGCTCGCACAGGTGTCACGCGGCCCCGCCCGCCTGCCAGCGCTGTCCGATCCGAGGCCATGACGGCGGTCACTGCGGGGAATCCTCTGCGACGTGGCCGGTGAGAGCGAGGAAGACGTCGTCGAGGCTCGGCTCGCGGACGGTGAGGCCGGCAGGGGTGAGACCGACCGAATCGAGGACCCGCAGCGCGTCGACGACGCCCTGAGGCCCCTCGTCGAGGGGAACCTCGACCGTGCTCGCCCGTCGGGTCGCCCCCCGGCCGAGCTGCTCGACGAGCGCTGCGTGGGCCTTCTCCGCGAGCTCCTCGGCACCGAGGTCGAGGTCGAGCACGCTCCGTCCGAGCTGGGCCTTCAGCTCGCTCGAGGTGCCCTCGGCGATGACCCTCCCGTGGTCGATCACGATGAGCCGGTCGGCGAGGCGGTCCGCCTCCTCGAGGTACTGCGTCGTGAGCAGGACGGTCGTTCCGTCCCTCACGAGCTCGGCGATGACGGACCACAGCGAGACCCGGCTGAACGGGTCGAGCCCGGTCGTGGGCTCGTCGAGGAAGAGCACGGGCGGGCGGTCCACGAGCGCCGCGGCCAGGTCGAGCCGGCGTCGCATCCCTCCCGAGTAGGTCTTCACGGAGCGGCCGGCGGCGTCGGAGAGCTCGAACTGGGCGAGCAGCTCCCGCGCCCGCGCCGTCGCTGCACGGCGGGGCAGGTGGGTGAGCTGGCCGATCATTCGCAGGTTCTCGAGACCGCTCAGGTTCTCGTCGACCGCCGCGTACTGCCCGGCGAGACCGATCACCCTGCGCACCTGTGCCGGCTGCCGGCGCACGTCGTAGCCGAGGATCGAGGCGGACCCGCCGTCGGGAGGCAGGATGGTGGTGAGGATCCGCACGGCCGTCGTCTTGCCGGCCCCGTTCGGGCCGAGCATGCCGAACACCGTGCCGGCCTCGACGCCGAACGACACGCCGTCGAGCGCGCGCACCCCGCCCTTGAAGGTCTTCTGGAGGTTCTCCGCCTCGATCGCCCCGGCCACCGTCACGTTGTACTACCCGGACGGGCGCGAGCCGGCCGCCGGGATGACGGGGCTGCCGCCCGAGGCGGCGGATCGGTACCACGCGTCGACGACATCGTGGGCGGCGAGTGCCTCGCCGAGCGACGGCTCGGGGACGGCGCCCTCGAGCACCGCGTCCACGAAACGCCGGTTCTCCTCGACGTAGGGGCGGACGGCGAGGCCGATGCGGCCCTCGGGGAGGGAGAGCTCATCGACGTAGGAGGGCGGGTCGCAGCGGTAGGTCGAGCAGCCCGCCTCGCTCTCGACGGTGATCGGCCCGGTGAAGTCGTCGTCGAAGGTCACGTACCCGTGCTCGAAGAAGACCTCGACCCGGCGGCCCGAGGGGCGGGAGAGCACCGAGTGCCAGGCGCTCGCCATCGTGACGGTCGCCCCGCTCTCGCAGGTCAGCATGCCGGCTGCCATGTCCTCGATCCCCTCGTGCCCGGCGAAGTTCGCGGTCGAGCCCGTCACGCAGCTGACCTCGCCAAAGCACCAGCGCACGACGTCGACGTCGTGGATGGCGTGCTCGAGCAGCGTCCCGGAACCGGCCTCCTCCCGATCCTTGCGCCAGGTCGAGGCGTAGTGACCCTGGATGGGGAAGAACTGGTCGTCGCGCATGGTCGCAACCATGGGGCGGCCGAGCTCGCCGCTTCGGCAGAGCCGGGCCAGCTCCCTGTAGACGGGCGCCGTCCGGAGCACGAGGCCCGCCTGCGCCGCGATGCCCGCCTCGGCCGCGAGAGCGGCGAGGGCGGCGGACTCGGCGAGTGAGCGGCCGAGGGGCTTCTCGCAGAACAAGGCGCGCCCCGCGCCGGCTGCGGCAGCGACCGAGGGGAGATGGCCGGCGGTGCTCGTGCAGACGTAGACGGCGTCGCAGCGACCCGCCACCGCCTCGGGCGACTCGGCCGTCTCGAGGCCGAGGCGATCGGCGAACAGCGCCGAGCGTGCCCGGTCCCGGTCGTGCACGACCGCGAGGACCGCGTCGGCAAGGCCCTCCCTCGCGAGGGCCGAGAGGGCGATCCCGTGCGCCCAGGCGATCGCCCCGGCGCCGACGAACCCGATCCGAAGTCCAGAGTCGCTCGGCACCGGCCGAGTCTGGCACGGCCGGGCGGACGGGAGCGGCGGGCCCCCCGGCGGTGTGCTGTTATTGCGGACGATGCTCCAACAGCTGCGAGTCCGACCGGGTGACCCCGCCAACCTCCTCCTTCGTGACCCGGCGGCCACGCCCGACGCCCCCGGCGGGAAGGAGGCGACCGAGGCCGCCCTCGAGAGCCAGCTGCTCGAGATCGACGAGCTGCAGGAGCGGCTCTACGCCGAGCGCCGCAGGTCCCTCCTGCTCGTGCTCCAGGGGATGGACACCTCTGGCAAAGACGGGACGATCCGGCACGTGATCAAGGGGCTCAACCCGGCCGGCACCCGTGTGGCCGCCTTCAAGGAGCCGAGCGCGGAGGAGCTCGCACACGACTTCCTCTGGCGGGTGCACCAGCAGGTGCCGCGCAGCGGGGAGGTGGCCGTGTTCAACCGGTCCCACTACGAGGACGTCCTCGCCGTGCGCGTGAAGCGCCTCGCGCCCGAGGCGGTGTGGCGGATGCGCTACGAGCACATCAACGCCTTCGAGCGGCTCCTCGGCCACAACGGCACGCGGGTCGTGAAGTGCTTCCTCCACGTCTCGAGCGGCGAGCAGGCCCTCCGGCTCCGAGAGCGCTCCGACGACCCCACGAAGCGGTGGAAGCTGAGCGCCGAGGACGTCGCCGACCACGGGCGCTACGAGGAGTACCTCGCCGCCTACGCCGAGATGCTCGAGCGCACCTCCACCGACCAGTCGCCCTGGTGGGTCGTCCCGGCCGACCACAAGTGGTACCGCAACTGGGCCGTCTCGGAGATCCTGCTCCTGACCTTGCGCGACATGGGGCCCCGCTACCCCGAGCTTCCCCCGCTTCCCGAGGCCGCCGCTCTCTGACGATGAGCTGAGGAGCGCTACGGAGCGAGCCTCGCCGACCAGTTGGAGTCCGCGGAGCTGGACGGGCTCCGGCGGTTTCCCGGCACGGTCTGGGATGGCATGATGTTCCGGTCGCGGACGTGGCTCGAAGCAGCCGCGATCGCCCGGGGGCAGTTCGATCAAGCGGGGTGGCCCGTGTTCCGTCGGAGAGCGTTCGTCGTCGTCGCAGTTGCGGTGTTAGCCACTCTCGGTGGCCAGACAACCGCTCTCGGAGCTGAGAGGCCAGCCACTGCCGCCCACCGCCATCCCGGCCATCCAACCACCACCACGACGACCCTCCCGTCCGTGCCCGGTGCGGCCGAGCCCGTACTGCGGCGGCTCATCGCCGTGAGCGGCGAGATCGCGACCGAGCAGGCGAGGGTCGGGGCCCTCTCCGAGCAGTACGACGAGGCTCGGGTCCAAGCCGCCGCCGCAGACGCCCGCCAGGCCCGGCTCGACCGGTCGCTCGCGCTCGAACGTCGGCGTCTTGCAGACGCCAAGCTCCGGCTCAGGGAGGCAGCCATCCAGGCCTACGTCACCGGCCAGGCGACGGCCGTCGACTCGAGCCTGCTCTCGAACACCCTTGCCGACGGCAGCCTCGTCGACGTCTACGCCTCGGTCGCGACAGGACATGTGAACGCCGCGCTCGTCGCAGTCGCCCATGCGGAGCGGCGAGCCGAGTCACTCGACCGAAAGGCGCACGCCGCCGCCCGCGAGCGGGCAGCCGCGCTCCGCCTGATCTCGGCATACCGCGCCGATGCCGAGGCCCTCGAGCACAAGGCGGCGACGGAGCTCGCGGCCATCAGGAGCCGGCTCCTCGCCCTCGTCGGCCCGAGGGAGTTCGCTCGGCTCATGTCGCCCGAGCCCTCGGGGAGCCCGTACCGCGGCCCGAACCTCGCCGGGTCGTCCCGCGTCAAGGTCGCGAGCCCGCAGCAGGGCCTGGCCGCGGTCGCGGCTGCGAAGCGGTACCTCGGCGTGCCCTACCTGTGGGGCGGCGCATCGAGAAGAGGTGTCGACTGCTCCGGTCTCGTGATGCTCGCCTGGCGAGCGGCGGGGATCGACCTCGAGCACGCGGCGACTGCGCAGTGGGAGGAGTCGACGCCGATCCCCGTCACGGCTCTCGAGCCGGGCGACCTGCTCTTCTACCATTTCGCCCACGACGGCAACTACCCGATCACCCACGTCGTCATGTACGTCGGGTCAGGGCCGTACGGCCGCGCCACCGTGATCCAGGCAGCGCAACCCGGGACCGCCGTCTCCTACGCCCCGATCTTCTTCACCGGCTTCGTGAGCGCAGGCCGACCCTGACGGCGGCGCGGCCTCACACGATGCAGAGGCGCCGCCCGGTGTCGACGAGCGGGAGGATCTGCCGCAACGTGGCGCTCGGATGCTCGACGACGACCTCGGCGATCTCGTCCGTGGCGTCCACCATGCTCTGCATCACCGAGACCGACACGAAGACGGCGTCGGCGAGATCGATGCGGAGGCGGGCCAGACCGCGCTCGGCAAGCAGGTCGAGCAGACTTTGAACCTCGGGCAGGGCGGCGGCATCGATCTCTCCCCGAAGGACGAGCGTGGCGGTTTGCTGCTCGCGGCAAGGCTCGGTCGCCGACCGGTCGTGCGCATGGGACCACTCGATGCGAGCCGAGTAGCGCTCCCGGTCCTCCTTCGACAGCGTGTCCTCGCCGCCGGGCTGGGTCGAAGCGGCGACCTCTTGCCGGTCGACCGGAGCCGTCCGGCGGGAGCCCAAGCTCATTTCCAGCACAGTTCTTAGATTCCCCTATCGCGCTGGGCTGAACCCCTCCCGGCCGCCACCGGCGGCCGCGAGACGTGCCAGGATCGCATGATGACGCAGGACCCGGCCCCGCCCGCCGACGGCAGGACGAGCCAAGGGGGCAGCCGGGCAGCCACGGCGCCAGGGAGACGCTGCCCGTGGGCAGAGTCGTCTCCGGCGATGGCCGCCTACCACGACCTCGAGTGGGGCGTGCCGTCACGTGACGACCGGCACCTGTTCGAGATGCTCGTTCTCGAGGGCGCCCAAGCGGGCCTCTCGTGGTCGACGATCCTCGGCAAGCGAGAGGCCTACCGGCGCGCCTTCGCCGGCTTCGACCCGGTCGCGGTCGCTCGCTTCGGCGAGACCGAGATCGAGCGGCTCCTTGCGGACCCCGGCATCGTCCGAAACCGCGCCAAGGTGCAGTCCGCAGTGAGCAACGCGGCCCGCTTTCTCGAGGTCGCGGAGACGTCCGGCACCTTCGCGAGTTGGCTCTGGGGCCTGGCCGGCAGCCGGGTGGTGAACCACCCTTTGAACGCCGACGAGGTCCCCGCCTCGACAGCGCTCTCGGAACGCGTCGCGAAGGAGATGAGAAGGAGGGGCTTCTCATTCGTCGGTTCGACGATCGCCTACTCCTACCTGCAGTCGGTGGGCATCGTCGACGACCACCTCGTCGGCTGCCCGGCAAAGTTGGGGTGACCGAGGGTAGGGCACCCAGCGCGCCCGGTCTCAGCCCGGCTGGTTGAGCAGCTCGCGCAGGCCAACCCGCCTGCCCGTTCGCAGCACCGCCCGGCGGTAGACCACCGCGGCAAGCCGTGCCACCCCCACTGTGGCGGTCACTGTGACGATGCACGAGATCACGACCTGCCACCAGCTGACGGCTCCAAGACCGACCAGCGCCGGCATGGCGAAGGGAGCCGTCGGCGGCAGGTACCCCAGCACCTGGAACCAGATCGGAGCGCTCCCCGAACTGAGCGTGGTGAGGGCGAGGATGTAGCCGATGATGAGGGGGAGGCCGAGAGGGAGGGCGAGCGTCTGGACCTGGTCTTGGCGCTCGGCCATCGAACCCGCCGCGGCGTAGACCCAGCAGAAGAAGCTGTACCCCAGGACGAGCCATAGGAGCGAGGTGACGACAACGAGCGGAGCGGCTCCCGTCAGGAGGTCCGAGCCGACCGCCGCGCCGAGGAGGAGCGCCACCGCGACGACGAGGCCCGCCTGGGCCAGTACCACGGCACCGATGCCGAGCACCTTGCCCGCGAGGAGCTGCAGGGGTCGGATCGCGGCCAGGAGAACCTCGACCACTCGGCTCGATTTCTCCTCCATCACCCCGATGAGGGTCCAGGTGTTGTACTGCGTCAGCATCACGAACACCAGGATGATCCCGATGAGAGCGGTCGAGCGGCCGGGCGAGCTCGGCTTGGCGGGCTGGAGGCTGCGAAGCGGCACGAGACGGGGTGAGCTCACCGCTGCGATCTGGGCCGGGGTCAGACCCGCCGAGGCGTAGGCACGCTCCTGACCAACCACCTGCGACAGGGTCCTCGCCAGCTCGGCACGGGCAGAGGTATCGGTCGAGGAAAGCGGGCTGTCGAGCAGGATCTCGGACTCGCCCACCAGCGCGAGATCGATCGTGCCGTCTCTGAGCGCCCTCTCGGCTGCCGCCGGCGACGAGAACCTCGTGACCGCCACCCTGGCCCCGACCGCACGGCCGACGGAGCGGACGAGCACGATCTCGGACTTCGAGGCGGCGACCACGCCGACGTGCTCGGCCGTGCTCGTCGACTTCGTGATGGCAGGGATCACCGTGGCGCCGGCAACGACAACGAGGAGGAGGAGGGTGACCACTCGGAACGCCCGTCCTCGTAGGCGCTCGCGAATCTCTCGCTCGGCGACGAGGGCGACGTCGCTCGATCGGAGACGGTGGACGAGCCCGCCGGTCGGCTCCTCGGCGAAGGTCGACTCGAACTGGGCGTCGAGCTCGTGGTCGTTTGGGCTGCCGGCGATCCCAGCAGCGCGGCGACGTCGGCCACGGACCCACCTCACGAGAAAGATCACCCGACAGCCTCCCTGAAGACCTCGGAGAGGCGACGTCGCTCCAGGGAGAACTCGGTGACCTTCCCTGCCGCCAGCGCTGCACGCAACACGACGTCGCTGTCGGTGCCGGGCTCGAGGACGAGCCTCACGGCGCCCCGGTCCACCTCCGAGACCTGCACGCCCACCAAGCGTGCTGTCCAGTTCCCCGTACGGTCGCCCTCGACGCGAACGACGAGCCGGCGCGCCCCGCCCGTGGCCAGCCCCTCGACCGTTCCCTCGGCAACCAGCCGGCCGTGGTCGATGATCACGACGGTCTCGCACAGGTCCTCCACGAGATCGAGCTGGTGGCTGGAGAACAGGACGCAGGCGCCGGCGTGGGCCTGCTCGAGCAGGACGGCGCCGATCGCCTCGATCCCGGCTGGGTCGAGCCCGGCCAGCGGCTCGTCGAGGACGAGAAGCTCCGGGTTGTGAACGAGGGCGGCCGCGAGCTGAGCTCGCTGCTGGTTGCCGTGAGACAGCGCATCGACTCGGCTGTCGAACCGATCGGCGAGCTCGAAGCGCTCGAGCCAGTGGGCGACCGACCGGGAGGCGGCCCGCGGTGACAGGCCGTGGAGACGAGCAAGGTACCTCAGCTGCTCGCCGAGGAGCATCGCCGGGTAGAGCCCGCGCTCCTCGGGCATGTAGCCGAAGCGTCGTCGCTCGCTGGCCCCGACCGCCTTTCCGGACCAGCGCACGCTGCCGGCGTCGAGGTCCGTGAGGCCGAACACTGCCCTCATCGTCGTCGTCTTGCCCGCGCCGTTCGGTCCGAGGAACCCGACCACCTGCCCTCTCGGGGCCGAGAAGCTGAGACCGTCAAGCGCGGTGATCGAGCCGAACCGCCGCGTCAACCCGTCGAGCTCGAGCGCCTCGCCCACCAGCCTGCACGGTAGGTCATGAATACAGGCGACGCGCGCACGACGCGACCGTCAACGCCGCAGATCGCAGCGGTGTCTCCGCGACGCGACAGGCTGGCATGGAGACGACGGAGGCCACGACGGACAGCCACGCAGTTCTGTCGCCGCATCGCGCCAACGAGCGGAGGGCTCTCGGCGGCGGACCACAGATTGTCTGTATGCCGAGTCTCGGCCACGCTCAGTGGTCCCCAGGCCGTCGTCGGTGAGCGCCAGCTAATCCCTGGCTACAAGGTCATTCAAGGCACTACGCGAAGTATGACGCTGCACCAAGAGGCCAAGGCCTAGCCAAGGGCGCTACCTTCACGATCCGGGGTGCGAGACGGCCGGAGGTACGCTCTCCGTCGGCAGGAGTAGGCACCCGAGCAAACAGCAACCCCGAGTTGCCATCCGCCGCCCCCGTAGCTCAGAGGATAGAGCAGCGGTTTCCTAAACCGCGTGCCGCAGGTTCGAGTCCTGCCGGGGGCGCCGGGGAGGTCTTCACGTTTCACGTGGGGACCACTTCACGTTTCGACCTGCTGCCATGGTGCCAGAGGGCTGTGACGGGCCGCGTCGTCGGCGTGTGGCGCTGTGGGCGACCGGCGGTTCAGCTCGAGCCGTCGTGCGGGCGCGTCGAGGTCACCTGTGCCGGTGCTTCTGGGCAAGGGTCACCGACTACGGCGGTGCGTTCGCCGACGCTGCGACGAGGTCGGTGAGGGTGGTCCGCCGGCGCCGCCGGGTCCGTGGTGGCCGTCCGGCCGCCACCCGGCGACGGTTCTGTGCTTGGCGAGCCGAGAAGGCGTCGGCCACGGCCAGGTTGCGCACCGCGATGGCGGCGCACAGCCACAGGGTCATGGGGGAAAGCCCCATCACCCGGCACCAGCCCCGTGCCACATCGGTGGTGGCGGGGTCCTTCACTCGGGCGTTGGCGCGCTCGGCGGCCGAGCGCCTCGCGTAGGAGCGTCGCCAGGCCGGCCCGGGGTAGTCGTGGCGTTGGGCGGTCTTCTCGTTGACCGAGGCCGGCACGGTGATGGTCTGCTGGGTGCAGCAGGCAGGGGGGTGCTCGGGCGGGGTGGCCACTTCGGGCCGGTCCAGGGGGAGGATCATGGAGCCCTCCCGCAGCGGACAGCGGACCTTGCCCATGAGCGCCGGGCAGGCGACCCGGTGGTAGCCGTCGTGGTCTGGGGCGCTGATGCGCCCGAGCTTGTATCGGGCAAGCTCGTCGGCCCGTGCGTCGTGGGCCAAGGTCTCCTCCTTGTTCGCTCCCCGGGCGAGGGGTGCCTGGCCGAAGAGGCCCGTCGGCGTCATGGGGCAGTAGCAGTTCCCGTGATGCAAGATCGTGCCGGCGTGGGTCCCCTGGGTCCCCCGGTCTTGGGGGTGCAGGTCCATCACGAGGCTCGCCCCCGCAGCCCGCAGCGGCAGGGCGAAGTGCTCTGGCACCCGGTGGGCGTAGCCCGAGTCGGCGATGACGTCGCCGAGCCCGACGCCACCGACGGCCATCTGGGTGAGGACCCCGACCATGGGGGGCACCGGGTCGTGGGCGCAGCTGACGACGTTCATGCGCCGCACCAGCTCTGGGACCTCTTGGCCCGGGTCGTCTTCGACCATGGTCGCAAGCGAGCAGTAGTAGCCGAAGAACAGCTCGTCGCGCTCGCCCGGGCCTCCGCCCTTCCTATGCCCCCAGGCAGCCTCGTGGTCCGCGTAGTGACCGATGGGCTTGGTCCGCCTCGTGGAGAAGGACTCCACGTCGGTCCAGTCGACGGCCAGAGATGACGAGCCCTTCTTGAAGGGATCTTCGACCGACGCCTCCACGAGGGCGTCGACCACCTCTTGGAGCACCCGCGACGGTGCGCCGTCGGGCGACTCCTTGGAAAGCGCCCCTACCACGAGGGAGAACGTCCTTTCTACCTGGCGATAGGTGAGGCGATGCGGTCCAGCGCGCCAGTAGACGTCGACCCCGAGGCGCCGGCGGTCTGCGTCGGGGAGCCCCAGCAGGGCCCGGTGCACCCGCACCAGATGCGCCGGGCGTCCTTCGGCCTGGCACAAGGCCATCCCCACGAACAAGGTACCCACGCTGAGTTGGCGGGGCCGCACCCCGATGGGGAGCGTGGCTTCGATCACCGGCGCGATGCCAGAGGCGTCGACGAGGGCTTCGATGCGCCCGAGCTCGGCGCTCATCGGTCTCGCCCACCGAGCAGCGCCACCGCCTGGTCGAGGCCCACGCGAGGCAGATCGGCCACGAGGTCCCCGAGGCGCTGGGAGCAGGTGATGCCTGCTACCTCCATGAACGCCCCCAGCCCGATCGCCCCGGCGACCTCGCAGAGCCACGTCGCCCGCAAGCGCGCGATCTCGATGCGGGGCAGGTCCCGCCCCCCGGCCAGCGAGGCGGTCAGCGGCGTGGTCACGTTTCGCCGGCGTGGCGAGGTCCCCCCGATCAAGAACCCCTCGCCCGCCCAGCTGGCGGCCTCCAAGAGGCGGGAGTGGTAGCGGGTAAGGACCGGGACGGTGCGCGGGCGGCGGCCCGCGCGCACGGTCACCACGACTCCACCCGCCCGGCGGGTGACGTCGGTCCCGGCGACCCCTTTGAGGTCGTGGCCCACTAGCCCCGCGCCGGCACCCAGGCACACGAGCGCGCTGGCGTGCAGCCGGCGCGCCGTGGTCGGCTGGGCGTCGGCCATCTGCAGGTAGCCGGCGATCTCGGTGCTTCGATAGGGGGCCTTGGCCCGCTCGCGGCCCAGGGCGACCGATGGCGGCCCCGGGCGCACAGCCCGTTGGATCGCACGCAGGTTGGTCCTGACCGTGCGCCTCGTGGGCTGGGACATCGCCGTCATCTTGGGGTGACAACACCGCTCGATCACCGAGTCGGTGAGCAACGCCTCGGCCTCGAGGGCAAGGCCCACGGTCTCGCCGAAGGCCCCCAAGGCGCAGGCGGCGAACAAGAACGCCTTGGCCCGGCTCGGGCTGTGCGGATTGGCCTTGGCGGCTATCTCCTTGGCGAAGGCGGCCACCTCGGCCGATGCCGTGCGCGGGCTGAAGCGCTCGATCACCTCGGCCACATCCACCGATAGCACACCGTATTTATCCTGTGTGCTATCTCCACGGTGGGGGATGCCCGTGGGAAGGTGGTGCATGCCGGTCAGCCCGAGACAGCAAAGGGAGCAGGCCCGTATCGCCAAGGCGCTCGGGGAGATGGGCTTCGTCCTGCCCGGCAGCCTCACCGAGCGCCGCTTTGCGTGCACCCATGCGGGCTGCCACTGCCACGCCGATCCCCCGGTCCTGCACGGCCCCTACCTCCAGTGGAGCCGAAAGGTCGCCGGCAAGACCTTGAGCCGGACCCTCAGCCCAGAGCAGGTCGCCGACTACAGAGGGTGGTTCGACAACGAGCGGCGCATGCGCGCCCTCGTGCACGAGCTCGAGGATCTCAGCCTCTCGATCATCGACGCTGACCCTCGCACTCCTCGGCGGCGCTGAGAACTGACGAGTGTGGGTAGCGATCGCTTAGCCCGTGGGTGAGCCCCCGATGACCCCACGCAGGCCCTGGTCGAGCCCAAACGTGAAGACCTCGCCGGCCGGCCAACCAGTCCTCCCCACTTTCGCGTGCGGCTGACTGGGTAGTCTCGCTGCCGAGATCGTAGAGTGTGGCTACGACATCGAGGGCGCTGTCGGCCGCGGGTAGGCGACGTCGCGCCATTGCGAGTCGAACAGCGGCCGCAGTTCGCCCTGGGGCGCCGCGTCGAGCATGCCGGCGAGGAGCGAGGCGATCGAGCAACGGGGCGACGTCGGCCAACCTGGGCGTCCCTCTCGCCGAGGCTCGGGGCAGTGCAGCCAGGCGCTCCTGACGTTCGGAGATGGCGTCCTCCGGTAGCGCCACTCTGTCACCAACGCGTCCGCGGAGTGCGGCGGTGACGTCGTCGGCATCGAGGCTGACGAGCTGGCGGGCGAGGCGCCGTTCGAGGTCGGCGATCTCGGCTTCGATGTCTGCGGCGCGCTCGTTCGCGGGCCATCCGCAGCCCCGCGTGCACCCCCCACCTGATCGGGTGTGGTGAGGGAAGTCATACCCATGTGCCACGGATGTGGGCTGCGCGGCGGGCGGGCGGCCGTGCAGTGGTGGCGAGCACGCCTTGCGGGAGCGTTCGTCGGCCCGGGCGCGCGACCTGCCCGCCTACCGCCGACGCCGGCGTCGGTGCCGGCGATCGTCGCACCTGGGCGGCGCAGCGCTCATGAGTTGTCCCGGTGAGCGCTCTCGGCGGCGGCGAGGACGGCCGCGGCAGGGTGTTCTGCGTCTGACTTCGGCGCGGAGGGTCCACCGCGAAATGAACCAACACTGACAGGCTCCTCGGCCGAACAGAGAGGAGCATGCAGTGGCCGA
>Ga0209061_1002216_pt1 | contig 25865 bp, 21 predicted proteins | sample Coa_R1_10_FD_187157 | JGI IMG/M metagenome (GOLD analysis project Ga0209061, IMG submission 187157) | Surface soil microbial communities from Centralia Pennsylvania, which are recovering from an underground coalmine fire - Coalmine... | ecosystem: Environmental > Terrestrial > Soil >... | reverse complement strand
GAAGAGAGCCTCCACATCCCGCTCGGTGGCGGAATAGGGCAGGCCTCCCACATAGATGCGCTTAGACATTCTTCACTCCTTCACACAAAGAGGACGCCTAAAAGATTGATCGCCCTCTTAGGTTTCACATGCGCCTACGGCGCGTTGCAATACGGTCACACTTTCCGAACAGGAGTGGAAGCAGGCGCACCGAGGGAGATGCAATGGGGGCCGATAACTCCTCCTCACACAACCGAACCAACCGCACCCGTTCTTCAAACTGTGAAACCGTTGATATACTATACCACACCTTTCCAGAAATGTCAACAAGCCTCTTTGCCAAGCACGCCACCTGCACGGTACAAAGCGTTGAAAATCTGGGCCTGCGGATTTTCTAGTATTTGGTAACCTGTTGCGTCAGACCACCGTCCACGTAGTAGGTGCTGCCTGTTACATAGCTCGATTCGTCGCTGGCGAGAAACACGGCCACAGCAGCTACCTCCTCCGGCTTGCCAAAACGTCCCCAAGGAATTTCGCTAATAGCATTGGCCCGCGCCTGGGGGTCATCCAGCACTTGCTGGTTAATCGGTGTTGCAATGGCCCCTGGCGCAATGTTATTGACGTTGATCTGATATGGAGCAAGCTCTAAAGCCAGATTGCGCATCAACATGCGCAGCCCACCCTTAGAGGTACAGTAAGAGGCATAGCCCGGAAACGGCACATCTTCGTGTACAGAAGAGATATTGATGATCTTTCCACCCTGCCCCTGCTTCACCATCTGCCGTGCCGCTGCTTGGCAAACTAAAAACGCTCCGTATAGATTAACCGCTAAAATTTTGTTCCAGTCCTCATCGGTTAAATCTAAAAAGGGTTTTTTCATCTCGATGCCCGCGTTGTTCACGGCGATATCCAGCCGCCCAAAACGCTGCACCACCGTGGCGACCATCCCCTCTACATCTTCACGTCTGCTCACATCTCCGGGCACCGCGATGCCCGTAACCCCAAACGTTGCAACCTCCGTTTCCGCGGCTGCCTCCTGCGTGCCCACCGGCAGATAGTTCACCGCAACATGCGCCCCCTCTGCGGCGAAACGCTCCGCAATGGCCTTGCCGATTCCACTGCTCGCTCCGGTTATGAGCGCCACTTTGTCCTTCAATCGCATGAAATTTCTCCTGTCCTTAGGTCTATTTTATGAGCTAGCCTGTGTCGGCTTTGTAGTTGCGCGCCATTTCGGCTAACAGTGCATGAATGCGCAGGTTGTCGGTTAGCTCGGGGTGAAATGCCGTTGCCAGCAGGTTGCCTTGCTTCACGGCCACCACCTTATCCTGAAACTTACTGAGTACCTGCACATTCGGCCCAACCTGTGTTACATAGGGCGCCCGAATGAAAACCGCGCGCACCGGAACGATCTCCGCGCCGAAATCAAAGGGAATATCCGCCTCGAAACTCTCGATTTGGCGACCAAATGCGTTCCTGGCAACCGCAATATCCATTAAATCGAGCGTTGGCTGTTCCGGACGTCCCTCAATTGTGTGGGCCAACAATATCATGCCGGCGCAAGTGCCGTAGATGGGCATTCCAGCATGCCCTCGATCGCGAATGGCCGCATCTAAACCCGTGCGTGCCAGCAGTTTCCCAATTGTTGTGGACTCGCCGCCGGGCAGAATGAGCGCATCCACCTGTTCGAGGTCGCGTAGCGTACGCACCTCTTTGGCCGGCAAACCTAACCGTTGCACCGTTTTTAGATGCGCCTCGAAATCGCCCTGTAACGCCAAAACCCCAATTGTAATATCATTCTTCTCCTTCATGGCCTACATTATATCTCAATCTCTACCATCTCTCCAAACGGCGCCGCGATTCTCCTTCCTCCTTGATTTTTTGGAGGCTGCACAGTATACTAAACCCTGTCTGGAACGCGTACCTCGGTGGAGACCTATCGTGTCGTTTGCACTGCCCGAATATTTAGAGAGCCGACGTCATCTTGTCGAACAGGCCCTCGAACGTTACCTACCATCTCTTTCAGAGCGCCCTCAGCGTCTTCACGAATCGATTCGCTATAGTGTGCTCGCACCTGGCAAGCGCATCCGTCCCATTCTTGTCATCGCCGGCGCAGAAGCGGTGGGTGGCACGGCGGAGCAGGTTCTACCGACAGCCTGCGCTCTGGAGTGTATTCATGTCTTTAGCCTCATTCACGACGATCTGCCTTGCATGGATAACGATGACTATCGCCGTGGCCGCCCTACTAACCACAAAATCTTTGGTGAGGCCCTAGCTCTTCTTGCCGGCGATGCTCTGCTAGCATTGGCCTTCCAGCTGATCGCCGAGAATGTTGCCAGCGTGCCCCCAGAACGTGTTTTGCCTACCCTCCATCTCGTGGCAAAAGCCTCAGGCACATGGGGCATGGTTGGAGGGCAAGTGGTGGATATGGAGTCCCAAGGGCAAGACGTAACGCCCGATACCCTGCACTACATCCACTCGCATAAAACAGGGGCCCTACTTACCTGCTCGGTCGTAGCAGGGGCCACTTTGGCCGGTGGCAGCGCCTCCCAAATCGAAGCCCTCCGCCGTTATGGGGAGCATATCGGGCTTGCCTTCCAAATTGCCGACGATATTCTCGATATCGTTGGCGATCAGGAGCGTATTGGAAAACCGGTTGGGAGCGATCAGAAGCAGGATAAAGCCACCTACCCCCGCCTGTTCGGAATCGAAGAGTCGCGTCAGCGTGCACGCCATGAGATGAAAGCCGCCCTTCAACAACTGCAGGGGTTTGACGAAAAGGCAGATCCCCTCCGCGCGATTGCCCATTTCATCGTTGAGCGCGATATCTGAGAAGTTCAAGATAACTCCATCGAAACGTAGGCCGTCTTTTGAAGTGAGAAGTTTTCTCGCTCTTTCGCCATAATAATGTCATCTTCGGCGAAGCGGAAGTAAATGAGAGGTCTGGAAAGAGCTATACGGCGCTTGCGCCCCCCTATCTGTAGGCAGATGAAATCTCTTCTTCGGAGTGCTTTGCTTCTTCTGTTACTATTTATCATTAATCGTTACCCAGAAGCCGCCGAACTTGGAACTGGGTTTGTTCCTACCCCCTCTTGCATGGTTAACTTTCGTGACCTGCTGCCCCCCAACGACCACGGTTTTCTCAAGGTAGGACAGGACGGACACTTCCATTGGGCTAACGGCGCGCGCGCCCGCTTTTGGGGCATCAATGTGTCGAGCACTCGTCTCGATATTCCCGACGCACAGATACAAAACGTCGTCCGCACTTTTGCCGATTCTGGCATCAATCTCGTTCGCTTCGAGGCCATAGACAACCGTGGCTGCTTGCTAGGCCCAGAAAATGCTCCCGACTCCCTGCATTTCGATCCACACTACCTCGACCGCCTCGACCGATGGATCGCTACCCTGAAACAGTATCATATCTGCTATTACCTTGACCTTCTTGACCTGCGCAGCTTCAAACCGGGAGATGGCGTGCCCAATGCCACAGCGCTTCACCGAGGAGCACGCCCCTACGCAATGTTCGATCCCAAACTTATCCAGCTCCAGCAACAGTACGCTCACGACCTTTTATGCCACACGAATCCCTATACCGGGCTGAAACTTGTGGATGACCCCGAACTTGTCATGCTTGAAATCTGTAACGAAAGTGGTTTCTTCCTTCAGCCCGACCAGCTCGATAACCTCGTAGAACCCTATCGCACCGAGTTGAGGAAACTCTGGAATCAATGGCTTCTCGCGCGTTATGGCAATCGCGAAAAATTAGCCTCCTCCTGGGGCTATATTCAGGGTTATCCGGTTCTGCGCCCGGACGAAGACCCCAATAATAATAGCGTAGACCTCCCTCTGCTTACACCGCCTCCCACCGATCTACCCCCTAACGTCATTGATGTGCGCCACGCTCCAAAGCGCGTTCAAGACGGCGTCGAGTTTCTCTACACACTAGAGCGCTCCTACTTTCACCAAATGGTCGCCTATCTGCACGGCATCGGTGTGAAAATCCCTATCACGGCCGTCGTATCGAGCGATGCGCCGGCCGATTTGGCAGCCGTCGCCGAAGAATGCGATTTCACCGCCGAAAACTGGTACGGTGAAACCTCTTTACCCGATCCACAAAATCGCACGCTCTCTTATATCAGTAATCAAGACCCTCTCGCCAATGACAGCGGCCTTGGCTTCGCCCCCTACACAGCTACCCTCCGATGGGACAACAAGCCCGTGGTTATCCGAGAGTGGGATGTCGGCTGGCCGAATCGCTGGCGTAGCTCTTCCGTGCCGCTCGTTCTCGCTTACGCTGCCCTGCAGGATTACGACGCCGTTCTGCTGTTTGGCTATCAAACCAATAAAGGGCCGAACGATTCGAACCCGATGGCGCTTAATATGTACTCCGAACAGAGCGATCCGGCCATTTGGGGTCTCTATGCCATCGCCGCCCGTGTTTTTCTTTCAGGCCTTATTCAGCCCGCTCAAAACACCGTTACCTTCGCCTTTCCTAAACCCAAACTTTTTCAGTGGCCTTATGATACACAACTCCTTGCCCGTCTCGCGTGGTGCGTCAAGCTCAATAGCACAAGCCACCCCACTGTCAAGCCTTTGACTGTTACCCCAACAGGCACCGATCAAGACAACCAAAAACTCGATCGAATTCTTGCCTACCTCTATCATCGAGGCGCTCCTATAAACCCTAAAAGTCGCTTCACCGGTCAGTGGCTTAGCGATACTTCCCAGATTCACTTCGACTCGGTTCATCGGTTGCTAACCGTGTGCACCTCTTCGTTTGTGATGATCGCCGGCGCCTTCGAGCCAAAGAAAACCTACCGCATTGGCCCCCTCTGCCTCTCCACCACAACGCCTTATGGTGCTCTCATGGCCATCGCCCTCGATGGCAAACCCATTCGAAACTCTCAAAATCTCCTGATCAAAATGGTCTCTACTGCAGAGAACACAGGCCAGCAACTACGTCGTGCTCCCCACGGTTCACCGGCTCCCTGGGTCTTGCTCGATCCAGGGCATCCACCGGTAACCACACACGGCCAACCCGCCACGTTCCCCACCTCTGTCTGGCTTGCTCCGGCCAATCCCAAAGGTCAGGCACGCTCCTTGCTCTCTCTGCACATGCGCAACGGAACATGGGAGCTGCATGTCCGAGCGAAGAAGGCTCAACTTGCATGTGACACTCCCGAACTTCCTGTCAGTGTTTTGGGCATTCACACTCTCACAGGCATGCCCTCTCACATCATTACCTTCATTGCGCGTTGGTAACCTTTGAGCGACGAGTCCACCTAAGCCCCCGCTATCAAGCGGGAAATCGGGTACAATTCCTTCATTCGAGGATGGAGCACTTTTAAAGCATGGCATTGATCAATATTCCCGGCACCGATCTTTACCCCTCCACCATTTGCCTTGGAACGGGTGAATTCGGCACAGCCCTTGATCGTGAAACCTCCTTTCGCATTCTCGATGCCTATGTGGAGTGCGGCGGCAACTTCATCGACACCGCCCATGTCTACGGCGATTGGGTTCCTGGAGAAAGAGGCCGCAGCGAAAAGACGATCGGAGCCTGGATTCAATCGCGTAAAAACCGTGATCAGGTCATCCTTGCGACAAAAGGAGGTCACTGGGACCTCCAGTCTCCGCATGTCTCTCGCGTTACCCCAAAAGAGATTGTAAAAGACCTTGATGAAAGCCTACAGTTTCTTCAAACCGACATTATAGACCTCTATTGGCTTCATCGGGACGACCCCGACGTGCCCTACGAAGCCATCATTGAAACTCTTAACGCCCAACGCGATGCCGGTAAACTACGCTGGTTTGGCGCCTCAAACTGGAGAACCCCACGTCTGCGGGCAGCCAACGCCTATGCGAAATCGCACGGACTTCAAGGCTTCGTTGCCGACCAAGTGCTCTGGAACGCAGCGGTTCTTGCAAAATATCCTTATGGCGATCCTACGGTCGGCTGGATGGATGAAGAGCGCTTTTTCTTCCATGAGGAGACGGGCATGGCGGCCGTTCCCTTTCAATCGCAAGCTTATGGGCTTTTCCATCGCATGGCCAACGGCACCCTTCATGAGATGAACCCGGGCTTTTTGAGTTTCTATCGCCTACCCGAAACCACGCGTCGCTTCCAACGGATGCAGCGCCTGGCACAGGAAACCGGGCTTACCATCACGCAAATTGTGCTCGGCTATCTTCGAGGACAGCCGTTTCCAACCATCCCCATCGTCGGCTGCCGCAGCGTTGCGCAGGTGCGAGACAGTATGACCGCCGCCGATGTCGCGCTTACAGCCGATCAAATCCTTTTTATCGCCCACGGCTAGAAGCCCTAGCATGGTTCGGCTGCCGGCTTCTCAAAAAGGAACCGAACAAATCATTTAAGAGTAATATGATTGATGAAACATCGTGCAAAGAGAGGTTCTAGGTGGCTGCGTCACTTCTATCCGTAGGCGTTCCTGCACCGGAATTCGATATTCCTATGCCCGACGGAACAACCTGGCCGACCTCCTATTTTCGCGGCAAGAAACGGCTGGTACTTGTGTTCTATCCCGGCGATTTCACGCCAGTCTGCACCGCACAACTGTGCGCTCTGCGAGACCACTGGAACCAGATTCAGGAACATGACGCGCTCGTTGTGGGTATCAACCCCGCAAAACCCTCCAAACATCGCCTCTTCGCCGCAAAGTTTGACTTCCCTTTTCCACTGATCTCCGACTGGGGGCATAAGATAGCGAAAGCCTATGGGTGCCGCGGCTGGTTTGGTATGAATAAACGGACGGTATATATCGTGGACAAGAGAGGCCTCATCGCTTACGCCTGCCGAGGAAACCCGAACATAGCCGAACTTCTACAGGTTTTACGGTCTCTTCACGACGAACCACCCTATACAAGTGCACAAAACGGTGCGGTTCCGTCGCAAACCGCGCATATTCCTGAACCTTAAAACACAATGCAGCACAGTTACCCTGACAATATGTCTCAAACCGATAACGACGCTTCTAAGTCTATGTCGCCGCCTCTCTCTCTACACCAGGACGAGGTGCGCCCTAGTGCCATCATCGTTGGGGCAGGACTAGGTGGGCTGGCCACCGGCATTCATCTGGCCCGACATGGCTGGAAAGTCACAATTTTTGAACGAAACAGACATGCCGGCGGCAGAATGAACGTTCTAGAGGAAGCCGGTTTCCGCATTGATATGGGGCCTACCATGCTGATGATGCCCGAAGTTCTGCACGAAATTTTCTCCATCTGCAATCGCGATCCACAAGACTACCTCCCTCTTACCAAACTGTGTCCGGCCTATCGCATCTTATGGCCCGATGGCACCACCCTTGACATGGGGGTGGAGATGGACTGTCTTGTGCAGCAAGCGCGTAAAATCGAGGCGACCGACGCCGCCCGTATCCCAGCACTTCTAGCGGCCATGAAAGCAAAATACGAAAACGCCCGCTACCGTTTCATCGAACGTTCCTTCAATTCGCCTCTCGATCTGCTCCATCCTACAACGCTGGTAGGCCTCTTAAAAGCACTGCCGCTAGAATCGGTTTATCAAATGGTAAGCCGCTACCTGGCAAATGAAAAACTGCGTCAGGCTTTTAGCTTTCAAACCCTCTATCTTGGAATAAGCCCCCATCGCTGTCCTTCCATCTACGCCCTACTGCCCTATGTGGAAATGGAGTTTGGGGTGTGGTTTCCCATGGGGGGCACCTATACCCTCGCAAGGGGTCTGGAGCGGCTCTTCCTTGAACTCGGCGGTCAGATTCGCTACTGCCTGCCGGTTGAGCAGATAACGCTTCAAGGTCGCGTCGCCAAAGGAGTACGCACGAGCGACGGTTGCGAACATCTCGCTGACGCTGTCATTTGCAATCTCGATCTGCCCACCGCCTATCAGAAGCTGATCCCAAATGCCTTGCGCCGTAAATACTCCAACGCAACTCTGGCGCAAAAAGAGTATGGCTGCTCTGGCTTTCTTCTCTATTTAGGTGTTAAAGGGCTTTCGTTGTCCAACCTTCCTCATAACTCTATCGTCCTCTCAGAAAATTACGATGAAGTCCTCGAGGATATCTTTGTGAGGCGTGTTCTGCCAAACGATCCAGCCATGCACCTTTGTGTGCCCACACATACCGATCCGAACTTGGCACCGCCTGGCCATCATGTGCTCTACATCCTCGTGCCCTGCCCCAATACACAAAGTGAAATTCGCTGGGACGCCATGGCGCCGGTCCTCCGAGATCGCACCATAGGGAAATTGGAACGACTTGGTCTCATTCCCAATCTTCACAAACACATCGTGTTCGAACGATGGTTTACCCCTGCAGACTTCGAGCAGCTTTATGGCTGCTATGCCGGTGCAGCCTATGGAGGCCTAACCCCAACCTTCCTTCAATCTGCCTATTTCCGCCCTCATAGCCGCAGCGAAGAGATAGCAAACCTCTACTTCGTCGGTGCCTCTACCCACCCGGGCGGAGGGGTACCCATCGTACTCACCTCGGGAAAGTTAACGGCAGAGCTTATTAGAAAAGACTATCCCCGCGCGAAAGTCAAAACGGGCTAATGCGAAACGGCGTGCCGTGCATCTAAGTGACCCTCTTCCCTGTCTCGACAGCCCCTATGTGAGTATGGGATAAATCTACCTCTGGACGGATCAGGCTGATCAAAACATGCCCCTCTTTCGGTATCGGCAGAGGATTTTCAGCCGCTATGTGTACACGATGGTTATCTCCGATAAGAAACAGCGGGATAGCACTCTCTCCATAGTGCTGCAGATAGTCGGAGTAAGTAAACTGCGCGGTGAATGCCGTCCGCTTGATCGTGGCTCCTCGCATGAAAAGCTCTTCAAGCTGCGCGCTCGTCAGTTCTCCACGAAACAGATAGCGCCCGTAGGGGTGCACCGCTTCTTCCTTCTGCCCGCCTCTGCCCAAGCCTTCCGGCGGAAGCAGATAGACCTCGGCGCGACCGAAAACGGCTCTAAATCTCAGTACAGCAAGCGTGTTCACCTCGTGGTTAGGAGTACATGCGAGGAGCCGCCCTATACCTTCGAGGTCAAGCGTCTCTCGAGCAGTACTGGAGAGTATATTGGCTCTCAATGCCGGTAAATCCTCCATGCGAGCGCTAAGTACGTTGGTCGGGTTGGTATCTGCCAGAAGCAGCGGCAATCCCTCGGCTTTCAAAACCTTTGCCATTTCGCGTACGCCCAAGCTGGCACCTAAAAAGAGAATGCCTTGTGCCTCTTTCTGTGCCAAACCCAGCCGTATCGCCATCGCCCGTGAAGTGAATCCGGCCAACGTAACCGAACACAGAATCACCCAGAACACCGTGGGCACCAACCGCTCGGCCTCGAAGTGCCCCACACTCGCCAGCTTCAAAGCAAACACCGATGAAACCGATGCCGCCACAATTCCTCGTGGTGCCGTCCACATTAAATAAAACCGCTCAGGCCAGCGTAACGGAGAACGAAACGTACAGAGGAGCACGACAATGGGGCGTACCACAAACAGCACGAACGCGGTGTACAGTATATCCTGCGCAAAATGACCGAACATTTCGCCGGGTCTTAGCCGCGCCGCCAGCACAATAAATAACATACCTAGCAACAAGGTGCGTAAGGTCTCTTTAAACTCCACGATATGCTCGACGTTAACCACCTGTTGATTGGCTAAAGCGATGCCCATTACGACCACAGCAAGCAACCCCGATTCCGGCTGAAAATGTTCGGCCAACGCGTTTGCCGCCAGCACTAACGCAAGCGTGAAGGGGCTTTGCAGTTGATCGGGGATCCAGTAACGTTGTAGGGCTAGAACCAACAAGAGAGCAGCTACTATTCCAATACTACTTCCATAAAATAGCGTGACAAGTGTACTTTTCAACACAAAAAGCTCGGGACGATGGATGTCTACCCCGAAAACAACTTGAAACGCCAACAGCGCCAAGGCGGCCCCAATTGGGTCTATGATGATGCTCTCCCATTTCAAAATCGCCCCAACAGGCCCCTTCGGACGTACTTGCTGAAGGAGAGGCCCTATCACCGTGGGGCCGGTAACCACTAAAATGGCTCCCGTCAGCACGGCAATTGGCCAGCCCATTCCGGCAAGATAGTGTGCCCCCCATACTCCTAGCAGCCAACTTGTTAACACCCCCACACTCACCAGACTTGCCACAACCCAACCGTGTTGGCGAACCTCATGGTATTTTAGGCTTAATCCCCCTTCAAATAGCACGATGGCAACAGCAGACGAGACAAAAGGTAACAGCAGATCGCCCAAAATCCGCTCTGGACGGACAATTCCCATTACAGGCCCTGCTACAATGCCCGTAAGCAAAAGCAACAAAATAGAGGGCAGTCTCAGCTTCCAGGCCGCCCATTGGGCAAGCGTCCCCAAAAGAACGATCAGCGCAAGCTTTTCCAGCAAAACCTCGGTCATTTTACATCTTTAGGAGCAGCAATAGCCTGCACATCATCGGCCATTGTGGTCGTATATACCGTTTTGCCATCATAGGCTGGTGTCGAGAAAATATTGCCCGGACCTAGCTCATAACTCCAGAGAGGTTTTCCATCGTCGGCGTTGAGCACGGCCACATGCCCCCTTACCCCCATAATGGCCAACGAGTGCCCATCCGGTGCCAAAGACGGCGAGGAATCGTAGATGGTCTGCCCTATCGCCGACACCCATATGGGCTGCCCGTTGGCCGTACTTAACGCATAAACATTGCCTTTTGGCCCTAGCCCCGCCACAAAGATCGTTACCCCAAGCACGGTGGGTGAGGAGTAACCGAAAACGTCGTCTCCACTAGGTGCATGAACCGCCCATACTTCCTTGCCGGTCTTCGTATCGAAAGCATGAAGCACGCCGTCATCGGAACACACGTATACCTTGCCATCCCCCAATGCCGGAGCGGAGATCGCGGGAGAGAAGTAGAACAATCGCCCCACATGGTCTTCCCAACGCGGTGTGCCTGTTTTCGCATCAATCGCATAAAAGGTGTTTGCCCAGTCGCCCATATAGAAAGTGCTATCGTCGGCAGCTACCCGCGACTGAAAGAACCCATTTGCCGGTGTCGTCCACAACAGCTTTCCGGTCTTTGCATCAAGGCCGAAAATCTTCTTATTCCCACCAAAGCAAACCACACCGGCGGTAATTCCCGCCGTCGAGAAAATCGGGTCTCCCGAATCAAAGTGCCACAAAAGCTTTCCCGTACGTGCATCTAAAGCGTAGAAGTAGTGATCGGTCGAGCCGATGTAAAGGGTGCCATCCGAGATTACCGGAGAGCCTAACACGGCGCCTTTGGTTGCAAAAGACCATCGTGTCTTGCCGGTCGTGGCATTTAGCGCGTAGACTTTATGATCTAGCGAGGAAACGTAAAGGGTGTCTCCATAAAGCAGCGGAGAAGATTGAATGGCATCTCCCAAATTGATTGCCCACTCTCGTGACGGCTCTCGTGGGTCATCGCGCTCAACCTCAAAAATCAGTTCGTCGCTGTAGGTTACCTTGTTGCTTGTTGTTAAGCGCACATCGCTAGAATGTACCCCAACCGGAATCGGCGCCGTTGGGAAGACCACATGCCATATATCCCGTGAATCCTGCTCCATAGGCCGATAGGGTCCGCTGTCAATGCGGTATTCCGCACTCTCTTTCGAGGGGTCATCTTCTGGCGAACGCGGATCGAGCAGGGCAGCGATTCTGCGGCGGGCAAGATAAGGCACATCCGGGTCGTCCCAGCCGGCCCGCAACTGGGAAGGGCGTGGCGGATTGATCGGCAGGGAAGCAATCGTTACAAAAGCTCCTGGTTTTTCCGAGGAACCTCTCTCTAACGTCACCAAATCCGGGCGTACATGGACTCTACAAAAAGGCCCACCGTTATACAACGCCCCTACCATGAGGGTCTCAATGCCGTTGGTCTTCCACTCGAGATTCTGGTGGCCATGTCCGGTGAAAATCGCCACCACATTATGGCCGTTCAGTAAATGAAGCAGATCATACTCGTTGTCAACCATGCGTACATCGGGCGCATCTCGGCCGATCCAATGGTGCATGAACACAAAGATCGGGGTCTCAGGTCGAACATGTTTGAGATCGCGGGCGAGCCAGTCTAACTCACTCTGATCGAAATGCCCCCAATGTTCCAAAAGCACCGTTGTATCGAGTAAAACGAAGTGCACCCCCTCGTAATCAAACGACTGGTACAGCTTACCAAACTGCTGCTCGAAACCTTCCTTACCCAGCGGGCACCACCTCACATCGTGATTGCCCGGCACGGCGTAGAACTTGATACCGGCCTCCACAAGAGGAGCGATCGCCTCCTTGAAAGCGGCATACTCCTCCGGGCGCCCCGATTCGGTAATATCACCGGTGTCAATGACAAATGCCGGACGCGGAGACATAGCAATCGCCTGAGATACCAGGTCGCGAAGCGCTTTTGTACTCCCCTCTGCGGTCTGATGCGTATCGGTAATGTCGAGAAACACAAAATCGCGCCTCTCCTGCCCCTGTGACAGAGCTTGAATGGGGAGAAAGACCATAACCACGACAATAAGAATCGCCCCCAGCGACACATCCAGCCATCGAAAACGCATAGCATCACTCCCTTAGCTGAGAGGAAAGGAAGCCCGCCATGAACTGCATCTCGGCGGGCTTCCCTAACATCGTGTCAATCGCGCGGCAGCAGAGGTGGATCAAACCCCTTCAGGGCCTCTACCAGATTCCGCACCGATTCGGCCGAACGATGCAGAGCCTCCTGCTCTGCAGGGGTCAGCTCCACAGAAACGATCTTTTCTACGCCCGAAGCGCCGATAACTGCCGGCAACCCCAGATACAGATCATCAATGCCATACCCTCCGCCGTTCTTGCCGGTGTAGACCGAACAGGGCAAAATGCGCTTTCTATCGTTAAGAACGGAATCGATCATCTGCGCCAACGCCGCAGAAGGGGCATAGTAGGCGCTCCCTGTTTTGAGTAACGACACGATCTCCCCGCCCCCCTTGCGGGTACGCTCTACGATGGCCGCTATGCGTTCTGGAGGAATGAGCTTCTCGACAGGCACCCCACCGATATTGGTGCTTCCCAAAAGGGGAACCATATCGTCACCATGGCCACCAAGCACATAGGCGTTCACATCCGTCACACTTGCATTTGCTTCTAAAGCAAGGAACGTTCGAAAACGGGCGGTGTCGAGAATACCCGCCTGCCCGAATACGCGCCGTGGCTCGAAACCGCTAACATGCAGCGCTACGTGACACATGGCATCCAGCGGATTGGTGAGCAAAATAAGAATGCTGTTTGGAGAGCGTGCCACAACCTCCTTGGTACAGCTGCCCACAATCTCCGCATTCACCTTCAGCAGGTCATCCCTGCTCATGCCGGGCTTGCGCGGGAGGCCGCTTGTAATCACCACGATATCGCTATTGGCCGTCTCTTCCCACCCGTTCGTGCCCACAATGCGCGCATCCGAGCCGATAATGGGCATCGCCTCTTGTAAATCCAGCGCCTTTCCCTGGGGCATGCCCTCCACAATGTCGTAGAGCACGATATCCACATCGCCGCGAAGAGCCAGCCAGTGTGCCAGGGTGGCGCCGGTTTGCCCAGCTCCTACAATAGTCACCTTGCGTCGCATATTAATGCATCTCCTCTAGCTTACGGATAATGGCGTCGGCCATCTCCGAGGTACCTACGGCGGTAGGGTCGTTCCGATCTGGTTTCATGTCGTAAGTCACATACTTCCCTTCCGCGATCACGGCAGCCACAGCCCGCTCCAGACGATCTGCCGCATCGTACTCCTTCAAATGGCGCAGCATCATCATTCCGGAGAGAATAAGCGCAGTTGGGTTCACTTTGTTCATGCCCTTATATTTAGGGGCAGAGCCGTGCGTAGGCTCGAAGAGGGCGATCTCATCGCCAATGTTTGCCCCAGGCGCCACGCCTAACCCGCCCACCAAGCCGGCACAGAGATCAGATAGAATGTCACCGTAGAGGTTGGGCAGCACCAACACATCATACAGTTCCGGCTTCTGCACCAACTGCATGCACATGTTGTCTACCAGCACCTCCTGATACTCGATGTCCGGATACTCCTTGGCAACCTCCTGCCCCACGCGGAAGAAAAGACCGTCGGTATACTTCATAATGTTGGCCTTGGCGACCGCGCTCACCTTTTTCCGCTTGTAAGCCCGCGCATATTCGAAGGCGAATTTGATGATGCGACGCGACCCGGAGATCGAGATGGGCTTGATCGAGATCGCCGCATCCTCGCGAATCTTGCCGGGACCGGCCATCTCGATGATCTGCCTTGCCTCCGGCGTGCCCACATCGTACTCCACCCCCGCATAGAGGTCTTCGGTGTTCTCACGCACCACCACCAAATCCACATCGGTATACTTCGACCTTATGCCCGGGTAATACTTGCAGGGGCGCAAGCAGGCATACAGATCAAGCTCCTTCCGCAAGGTCACATTCACCGAGCGGAAGCCGGTGCCGATGGGTGTGGTGATAGGCCCTTTGAGGGCGACCTTGTTGCGTCGAATCGATTCGAGTACCGCAGGAGGAAGGGGGGTTCCCACCTTCTCCATAATATCTATGCCGGCATCCTGGATGTCCCAATTAAACGGAACTCCGGTTGCCTCAAGCACACGCCGAGCGGCCTCCACCAGTTCGGGGCCGGTTCCATCTCCACGAATAAGCGTTACATTGTAAGCCAATTCACAGAACTCCTCTTTCCGTAGTGTTGATTATTTAAAATCGTTAGACGAGCCTTTACGACTCTCTTAAGGGTCTATCGGGACGTCGCGCCATAGCCAGCGCAGGGTACTTGGCAAGATCGCCTCGCCCTGTGCGCCGCTATGAAATCCCTCCCCGAACACAAACTCATAGTCGTAGCCCTTAAACGCTAACGCCTTGGCCATCTGTTGGTTGCATAAAGGCCAATTGCCCGCAATGTTGTCGAGATCGTGCGAGCCGTCCTGCAAAAAGACGCGAATGGGCTTTTTCGGAAGTCGGCGAATTAAGAAAGGATAGTTATGCCCACCCTCAACCAGAGTTTTCCCCGCTGCCAGATCGGTAAAACTACCAACCCACGACATTACCTTACTAAACTGATCGGGGCGGTTCCATGCCACCGTGAAGGCGCAAATGCCTCCGCTGCTTATGCCCGCAATGGCTCTGCTCGCCGCATCCTCACGCAACCTTACGACCTTCTCGACCGCAGGGAATATCTCCTCCAACAGAAAACGCGTGTATTGGTCGGACAGGGTGTCATACTCGAAACTACGCTCCTCACCGGCACTTATATGGTTGTCGGGAAAATGACCGGGGTCAACGAAAATCCCCACGGTAATCGGCATCTCACGCTTGGCAATAAGGTTGTCAAAAACGTTGGGAACAAAGTTCTTGTAGTAGCCTCCATCCTGAAATACCATCACACAGGCAGGATGTTCCGGCGTGTACTCGGCCGGAACATAGATCCACCAGTTGCGCACCGTGCCCGCAAAGATGCTGCTGTGCCACTCCGGCATCTGGATCAGCTTTCCATGGGCGACGTGAGGGTCGTAGTTTGTCTCCGGCTCCTTTGTATAGACCTCTAAATTCCCGGAGCGTTTTCGCTGCCCGTTCACTTCATAGGTCCAAATCATACCGGCCCCATTGGGCAAATCCACCACCGCCGCGTAGATGGGGGTTTGCCCAATGCGTTGCAGCGGAATGGTATATCGCCCGTTATCCGAAACCACTTTCGGCGGCACGGTGGCATCGGCGGCCTCAATCGCCCAGGCGGTTGTTAGGCCTTCCACTCGTGGAGGAGCCCCATCCTTTATCTCCGTAGAACCAAACCAGTTTCGCACCTGCTCGGCCAGTTGTTCCGCCGCCGCACCGGTTGGATTGTCTGCTAGGCGCTGCTTTAAGAGGAGAGGGGTAAGATTATCAGCATAGGCCATAGATATAAGGCACTCAGCACAGAGAAGCAATGCCATCAAAAAGAAAACATACCATAATCCACTTTTCCTCACTCGGCTCTCCTCGGTTAGGGTATTGTTCTCAAAAGCGATATTCTCCCTCAGACATTCCAATCCTCGGTCTCATCAATGGGAGTTACGGTAATGCCCAAATCGCGCAGATAGTTCATGGCCGCCTCTAAATCTTCCGCAGTGCCGTCCAGCTCCAACGCGATCCAGCCCCCCACACGACTGTCTATCTGAGCACGACGTATATTGGGCACCAACCGAAATTCGGTAACGAGATGATAAACCACCGGCTCGGCCACTCGATTCAACGGATAGTCCAACCGCACACGCACCGAACGCTTCGCTGTCATTCTGCTCGCCTCCTTAACCGCGCTTGCCACACCTCGATAGGCGATCCGCTGGGCGCGACAAAAGCCCAATGTCTGTTGCGCATTCATTGTACCCTACCTTTAGGAACGTTCCTTTTCCCCTTCGCTTCTCAACTCTCTCAGCACCCTTAAGACCTCGGCAACGCTCCATGCCTGCGCAATGCAACCGTTTGGACGCTGTGGTTCACTACCATCATAGATTTCCGGCAACGATCCCACCCCATAAACCTCCATCTGTGTGGACAATGGCAGCAGCGCCCTACGCGCCTCCTCCCTGCTACCCGTCACCTTCCATACCGCCTCGGCAAAAGCCCCCAACAACCAAGGCCAAGCCGTCCCCTGATGATAGGCTGTATCCCTATGCCACACATCCCCTTCATAGCGTGGGGCATAGTGCGGGTCGTCCGGTGCAAGCGTCCGCAGGCCAAACGGTGTTAGCAATTGGCTCTGTACCGTGCGCAGTATCGCCTGCGCGGTGGGGTGCGAGGCACTGAACAGCGGAAACGGCAGACTTAAAGCAAATATCTGGTTAGGTCGAATAGCCCCATCTGGCTCGCCATGCGGCGGCGTGTCGAGCACATCGTACAGCCCAAGCCCATCGCCCCGGGCAAAGCGACCTTGAAAACCCTCCCTCGCTCTTTCGGCCTCCTCGTCGTAGCGCTGGGCATCGATCGTTTTGCCCATGCTTCGCGCGATGTCGGCCACACATCGAAGCGCATTGTACCAAAGGGCATTAATCTCCACCGGCTTACCGATACGCGGCGTCACCACATAGTCACCCACTTTGGCGTCCATCCAGGTTAGCTGCACCCTCTCCACCCCCGCATAGAGGAGGTGATCGCGCGTATCTACATGGATGTTATAGCGCGTGCCCTTCCGATAACCCTCTATAATCGCTTGAAGAGCCGGCCATAGCTCCTCAAGAAATGCGCTCTCCTGCCCCGTTTTGTGGACGCGCCAAACGGCGAGAATAAACCATAAGGAGGCGTCTACCGTGTTATATTCCGGCTGCGAACCCACATCGGGAAAGCGATTTGGAATCATGCCTTGATCTACGAACTGCGCAAAACTCCGTAAAATAGCGCGTGCAAACGGCACCTTTCCGGTCGTTAAGCAGAGGCCGGGAAGGGCGATCATCGTATCACGTCCCCAGTCGGTAAACCAGTGGTATCCGGCTATAACCGTCGCACGCCCCTCCGGCGGTTCTACAAGGAAGTCGCGCGTTGCAAGCACTAAACGCGCCTCAAAAGCATCGGCATCGAGACACTGTGTCAGCAAAAGCTGCTGTTCCTCGCCTACCGCATCTAGGCTCTCTGCCGGTGTGGGCAGATCAAGCGGTTCAATACCTCCCTCCACCACAAGGGGTTGATCAGAAGAGATCGGTAGGGTGAAGACTCCAGGCGAAAAAAGGTCTTCGCAAAAGTCAAGCCCTCTCTCCTGCTCACGAGGATGCAGGAAACGGTAGTACCAACAGGCATTTGCGGAGAAAGAGGCCGCCTCATAAGGCTGTCCATCCCTTCTACAAAGGCGCAGATGAAGCGGCACCGGCGCCTCCGTTATCCCCTCGATCTGTGGCAAACGCAATCGTAAGCAGCGATTCGTTTCACACCATATCGCCAGAGGTGTAGAGGAGGTGGCAGCCATCTCGGAATGATAGTCTCGCCAGGCCAACAGAGGCACAAGCTCCAACCGCATCTCCACATCCGCCGGCGCTTCCGAAACGGAATAGGCCACATACACCGCATTGTGCCCCCTCGGCATCCACACCTGTTTACCGATTTTAATGCCTTCATCAACGCGCCACGTCCAGGAGGGTGCAGGCAACATACGCCACTCCTCGAGCCACCGATACCCCGTCGGGTGCGTTGTGCCCGGATAAAGGTTGGCAGAAAGCTCAAACCGCTCCTCTCGGTCTCCCCGTTTCACAACCAATGTCTCTTCAAGCTTTGAAAGGAGCACACATCTACCAACCGGTGGCTTGAGAGCGGCCACTAAAAGCGCATGATACCGACGGGTATTTGCGTTTGCCAGCGTCGCCGAACTGTACCCTCCTATACCGTTCGTTACCAACCACTCACGCTTCATCGCCTCGGTTTCGTTTTGGAGCAACGCTGCATCGAACACAATATCGCTCTTCCCCAACACACCCTCGCTCATCCTTTCCCTCCCTGAAAAAAAATTACAGCTCCTCTTTCCTGAGGAGCTGCTGGTAAACTTCAAAATCGAGGCAGGAAAATCCTGCTAATTTTCCGTGTCTATCGCCACCGCCTATCCGTGCCAGTCAACGTCGGTAACCTCTTTTGCGTGCGCGATGATGAAGTCACGACGCGGCTCGACCTTATCGCTCATGAAGATATCGAACAGCTCGATAGCGGCAGTGAGGTTTTCCGAGTCGATCTGCACACGCGCCAATTGGCGCTTGTTGGGGTCCATGGTCGTTTCGGCGAGGTCGCTTGCGTCCATCTCTCCCAGCCCTTTAAAACGCTGAACCACCACATCTCTTCGCCCTCGCAACGACTTCAAAATGCGGTCTCGCTCGGCCTCATCTTTGGCGTAGTACTGCTCATTGCGCCCCACCTTTATGCGATAGAGAGGTGGCTGCGCCACATAAACATGGCCTTCTTCGATGAGCGGACGCATGTAGTACCAGAAGAAGGTAAGCAGCAGCGTGCGAATATGGTCGCCATCCACATCCGCATCGCTCATGAGGATGATCTTATCGTAGCGTAGTTTCGAGAGATCAAAGCCCTTTCCGTTTCCGTTCTTCTCCTCTTCGGCCTCCCCGTTCTCCTCTTCGCCGTAGGTAATGCCGGTACCTATCGCGGTGATGATGGCGCGTATCTCCTCGTTTTCAAGCACCTTATCCACCCGCGTCTTGCCGGCGTTCAACACTTTTCCTCTCAGGGGAAGGACGGCCTGTGTGCGCCTATCGCGCCCCTGCTTTGCCGAGCCACCTGCCGAGTCGCCCTCTACGAGGAAAAGCTCGCACTTGCTTGGGTCGCGCTCGGTGCAGTCGGCCAGCTTACCGGGCAGGGAGTGCGTCTCGAGAGCGCTCTGGCGCTTCACCAGTTCGGCCGCCCGTCGAGCCGCCTCACGCGCCCGCTGGGCGGTAAGCGCCTTCTCGATAATGCGCCTGGCAACCGAGGGGTTCTCCTCCAAATACTCCGCCAGTTTCTCGCCCACCACCGAGTTCACCGCCCCCTCCACGTCCGGGTTGCTCAGCTTAACCTTTGTTTGCGACTCGAACTGTGGGTGATGAAGCTTCACCGAGATAACCGCAGAAAGCCCCTCCCGCACATCATCGCCCGTGAGGTTGGCATCCTTTTCCTTCAAAAGCCCGGCCTTGCGCGCGTAGTTGTTCAACACACGGGTAAGCCCCGTCTTAAACCCGGAGAGGTGGGTGCCGCCATCGGGAGTGTTGATGTTGTTGGCAAACGTCAAGATCGTATCTTGGTAGCCCATGTTATACTGAATGGCGACTTCCACAATAATGGTTTCGCGAATCCCGTTGAAATAGATGGGCTTGTGCAACGGCTCCTTCGTCTCGTTAAGATGCTGCACGAATTCGGCCAGCCCCTTGGGATAATGAAACACCTTCGTCTCCGGCATGGGCAACTTGCCAGGCTCTACGTCCGTTGGAAGGTCGCGCTCGTTGGTGAAGGTTAAAGTGACCGTGGGATTGAGATAGGCTAGCTCCCGCAAACGCCGCTCGATGCGCTCGGCGTCGTACTGATGCTTTCCGAAAATCTCCGGGTCTGCATGCCAACGAACCAGCGTGCCGTGCTCACTCGGCTTGGCCGTGCCGATGACCTTCAGGGGAACCGTTGTTACCCCTCTTTCAAAGCGAATATAGTAGACCTTCTTATCGCGCCATACCGTCACTTCCAACCAATCGGATGTCGCGTTCACGCAAGACACGCCTACACCGTGCAGCCCACCAGAAACCTTGTAGGCTCCGCTATCGAACTTTCCTCCCGCATGAAGCCGAGTGAGAGCCAATTCCACCCCGGGCATGTTGTACTCTCGGTTAATGTCTACCGGGAAGCCACGGCCGTTGTCTCTCACGGAGACGGAACCATCCGCGTGAAGGGTTACATCAATGCGGTTGCAGTAGCCCGCCAACGCCTCATCAATCGCGTTATCGCTTACCTCCACGAAAAGATGATGAAGCCCCTTCGCATCGGTACTCCCGATGTACATGGCCGGGCGACGGCGAACGGCCTCTAGTCCCTCCAAAACCTGAATCTGATCGGCACTATAGCTACCCGTTACGCGCCCAATTGCGCTCAGCTCTTCCTCGGAAACCGAAAGTATCTTCTCCTCTTCCTTCTCAAGTGCCATGCACAACTCCTCTCACACATTCTAAATCTTCGCAAGCACGGACATAGTATAGCATAAAAGTAGACAAAAGTAAATATATTCGATTGCTACCTCTGCCAATATCGCCTAGGCCACAGGGTGCGGCAGCCTTCCAAGAAAAAATACGCAATTGAGTCAATGCATATTAGCAGATCGGGGTGTTCTTAGGAAGCAGGATTTTTCGCTAGCCTTCTAGAAATAAGAATAACCTTGGTACACCTGCCAAACTGCTGGGAACCGTAAACAGGCCTTCCCTACAAAGACGCCAAACGGTTTCAGCGCACCAACCACACGCTTTCAAAACTTTTGGAGCTGTAGCTTATGCATCTACACACATTAGAGCTTGAGGGAGATAAGCTGTCTGCAAGCGCAACGCGAAGCGTTCTGCAGCACTTTCATGATGCCGGCTTCGTTGCCATCTCCGGGCTTTACACCCCCCAACAGATCGAGCGGTTGGCTCAGGCCTTCCAAAAGGCTCTCGAACGGCATATCCAGGCACACGGCGGTCTCGAGCAGCTTAACAAGAAGGCGTTCGGGAAAAACCATATCGGCTTCTTTCCACCGCTCGTTGCCCCCTTCGCCAACGTCGAATTTGTGGCACATCCACTGCTTATCCCGCTCTTAGAAAAGCTGCTCGGCCCCGATTTCATCTGTTGCTTCTATCATACCAACACGGCCTACCCCGGCTCAGAGCTACAGCCGGTACATCGCGATCACCCTCCCATTTTTGGGTCGGCGCTTCCGGTTCCCCATCCGCCAACGCATATCGTCCTCAACGTTCCTCTATGTGACTTCAACGAGGAAAACGGTAGCACAGAGGTATGGCCGGGCACGCATCTCATCGTAGACTCCTCTGCGGAGGAGGCCGCCCAACTTGAAAGCCGGGCTGCTGCAATGCCCTCGGTGCGAATGAATGTGCCCTTAGGCTCCGCTGTGCTCAGAGACCTTCGTACGTGGCATCGAGGCATGCCCAACCGTTCCCCTCACCCGCGCCCCATGTTGGCCATCGTCTACCAGCGCGCCTGCACCCACGCGGAACCGGTGACCATTCCCAAAGCCACCTGGGAAAGCTGGCCGGAACGGGTGCGCCAGATTTATCGCCGCAACCGCATCGAGTAGAAACCATGCGCTACACCCCTCCTCTGCTCATCGCACTGCGTGTGGCGCTAGGCCCTACCCTCCTTTGGCTGACCCACATCGGCGCCCCTTCCGGCTGGATTGCCTTAGCGCTCCTTGTGGCCTTTATCTCCGACATCTTTGATGGCGTCATCGCCCGCCAGCTCAAAATCGCGACGCCCGCCCTCCGCATAGCCGACAGTCGTGCCGATGCCTGGTATTTTGGCTGGATACTCCTCACTCTTTGGCAGACACGACGCCAGCTTCTCCGGCCCTATCTTTTCTGGATTGCGCTCCAACTTGGTCTCCAGATTTTCTCCTATCTTTACGACTATGTTAAATATCGCCGCATCACCTCCCTACATGCCTATAGCGCAAAACTTTGGGGCATTACTCTCTTTCTCGCCATCTATGCCCTTTTGATCTATCGGAGTGCCTCCCCCTGGATAGGTTTAGCCATCGGAGCAGGTATTATAAGCTTTGTTGACGCTTTGGCGATAAAACTGCTTCTGCCGGGCTGGCAGCACGATGTTGCGAGCTGTTTTCACGCCTACCGTCTACGCCGCTCTCAATCCGGTTGAAGATGTCCTAACAGATGCGTATCGTTAGTTACAATATGCACGGCGGTTTTGGTGTTGATGGACGTTTTTCCATCTCCCGCATCGCCTCCCACCTAAACCAGTTGCGAGCCGATGTCATCTGCCTTCAGGAAGTCCACGCCTTCCTTCCGCATTCTCGGTTCTCCAACCAGCCTCGCCGTCTCGCCCATGAGCTTCAAATGCGCCTCTGTTTCCAACGCTGTTTCGGCCTCTGCTTCTGGGGGTTCGGCAACGCCATTGCCTCACGCTGGCCTGTCCTCGAAGTCTATCACCACCGTCTCCCTTCTCAACGCGAGCCACGTGGGGCGCTTGAATGCCGCCTCCAAACCCCCGTTGGCCCCATTACCGTCTTCAATACGCACTGGGGACTTCAGCCCTCCGAGCGGATTCGGCAAGCGAAAGTGCTCTCAAAACACCTAAAGCGTACCCCCTCCCCTTACCTGCTCTGCGGTGATTTAAACGACCACCCCGAATCCCTTCCCGTCCATATCCTTTTGGAAAATACACCGCTTCAGGATGCTTCCATGCTATCGGCGCCCTTCGCGACCTTTCCCGCTTTTAACCCGCAAGTGCGCATAGACTACATTTTTCACACCCCTAACTTTCGCGTGCTCGGCGCGGAACGGGTTATCTGGCTTGCATCCGACCATCTGCCGGTCATTGTGGATTTGGCCTTCCTGCCCGAAAAGAACGTTACTTTTAGAGGAGTAGACCTGTGAAATCGAACGGCCGCCCCCTTTGCGCTACCGCCTTCCTGGCCTTTTGGATCGCATCGGCTTCTCGCGCCCAAAACCTGCCGCCTGTAAACCCTCAAGCGCTTACTACGCAGTTCACCGAAACCATCACCCTGCAGCCGCCATGCCTTGAAATAAAACAGATACGACTATGGATACCGATTCCGTCTGATGGCCCTCGGCAACGCATTGTGCAGCTCTCCATCCACGCCCCGGTGCCCTACCGTCTCACCCAAGAGGGGCGCTATCACAACCGGATGGCCTATCTCGTTTTCGATCATCCCAACCAACAACCCATCTCGGTTGAGGTAAGTTGGGTCGTTACACGCTATGCCTCTCCTCAGTTGCCATCGGAGCGAACTGTTCCATCGCTCTCTGCCCTGTTTCTGCAGCCGGATCGGCTTGTGCCTGTCGGAGGCACTTACGCCGCTCTCGCCCGCCAACAGACCGTTTCCGCCTCCACCCCTTACGATAAAGCCAAGCGCATTTTCGCCTACGTTACACAACACTTTCGTTATGACTATAGCGACTCCTCACCTGAGTACGGTAAGGGGGACGTGGCCTTTGTTTGTAGCTACAAAAAAGGCAACTGTTCCGATATTCACAGTGTGCTGGTCTCTCTTCTGCGCAGCCTCGGTATTCCGGCCTATATCGCCTTTGGGTTTCCTCTCACCGGCATTCCGGCCCCTATCCCTCTACCTACCGAAGGCACCATCGGCGGATACCATTGTTGGGTTTGGGCCGACGTTCCGCACAGGGGCTGGATGCCGATGGATGCCGCGGATGCGATTCGATGGAACGACCACGGCTACCCTCAAATGGCCAACAAGCTTTTCGGGGCTCTCTTCCTGCCTCGAACCGCTGTAGATATGTCTCGAGGACGAGACATCGTGCTCTCACCCCCTCAAAAGGCCGGCCCATTAAACTACTTCATCTATCCCTACGCCGAAGCGGATGGAAAAGCCCTACCTGTAAACTGGCATCTTCAATTTAAGGTTCTGTTGTGCTCACCCTCCGGCTCTTCTAGCTGAAGTTTGCTCTGCCTCCATTCACACCCCAACACAGCAATAGCGTCCTCCTAACCGTCAGGTAGGTTAGGAGGATGTGATGCCCTAGGGCAGCTCCTCTCCGAACAGAACAGCGGAACCTCCCTGCCCGTAAGCCGCAACGGCAACCTACCCGGCTTTAGCTACCGACATCTCTACGACGCCGTAGGCAACCCTACCCAACTGCGCACACAAGCCTTCGGCTATAACCCCGACAACCAGAACACCGCATGGACTTACGACCCCAACGGCAACCCCGTCTTAACAGGCTCCTACCAGTTGGCCTGGAACGCACGCAACCAGCTTCAGTCTATTATCAACGCCGGTCAGCAACAGATCACCTACGATGAAGACCCCTTCGGCCAGCGAATCGCCAAGCACACCCCGTCCGGCACGCGCTACTTCCTTAACCTCGGCATCTCGCCCCTTTGCGAGCTTGACGGTAACGGGAACATCGTAGCCATCAACACCTGGGGGCCAAACGGCCTTTGCGCCCGCCACAGCGAAGGCGCCGACCGCTTCTACGCCTTCGATCCCTTCGGCAACTGCATTGCCGAAACCTACGGTGGCATCCTCAACGGCCCTGTTAGCTACGATGCCTACGGTTACTGCTACGGCGGCCCTCTAGACCTTTCAGACCCCTACGCCGGCTTCGGAGGCCAATGGGGCTACTATCGGGACGCCGAAACCGGTCTCTATCGCCTCGGTGCCCGCTACTACGACAGTTTCAGCGGTCGCTTCCTCAGTCGTGACCCCTTAGGCTATGCCGGCAGCCTTAACCTCTACGGCTACGCCGCCAATAACCCCCTTGCCTTCATTGACCCTACTGGAATGAGCTATTGGGGAGATGTTGGACGTTTCCTCGCCGGAGAAGCAGAAGGAGGAGCCGAGACCGTCCTCTGTATGACACATCCCGAAGCCTGCCCTGGTCTAGGTAACCTTATGTCCTTAGCCTTGCATTGTGGTATCGGCTGTGTTCCTGCTGCGCTCCTTAATGGGTTAAAGAATGCCATCAACACGCTTTCCATGGCCAACGATCCCGAAGCCTGTGGTCGGATTGTTGGGAGTTTATTAGCAGGGGCTGCAGCCCCGGCGGCAGGAGAAGCCTCCGCGGTGGGAGGTCTTGCGAGCGAGGCAGGAGATTTGGCCGGTGCTGCTGGAGATGCTGTGGGAGCACTGAGCTGCCCCGTGGAAGCCCCACCATCGCTTAGTGCTACGGCACTACCAAGAACATTCTCTGGGCCAGATGTACCGCCTGAGTTACAAGGGCAGCCCGTTCCGCAGTTTCATTTCGACCGCCCGAATGCGCCCTTTCAAGGATTACCAGAAGAAAGTGAGTGGGAACAAATAGGCCTGAAGGGCAACTGGTTTAAAAAACCTAACGGTCCTTCTCTGCACCCTGATTCGAATCATTCATTGCATGGCCCCCACTGAGACCTTCAATACAGAACACCCGACGTTAAATTCCGCCTCTACCCAGATGGTAGAATAGAAATTGATACATAAAACCACACAACCAAAATGCCCTATGCTCTCGCTCATACCCCAAACACTACCCTTCCTGAAAACAAAACGCTTTTTTAAAAAACACATCTTTAGTGGAGTGTTCCTCCCTCCAGGAGATGCCTTCGGCGCTGCCTTCCTCCGATACAATGCTTTCGAGAAAGGAACCTTCTACACCTTCGTGCCCCAAAACTTCCAACCCTCCTCCCTTTGGTGGGAAACCA
>Ga0209061_1002215_pt1 | contig 25867 bp, 26 predicted proteins | sample Coa_R1_10_FD_187157 | JGI IMG/M metagenome (GOLD analysis project Ga0209061, IMG submission 187157) | Surface soil microbial communities from Centralia Pennsylvania, which are recovering from an underground coalmine fire - Coalmine... | ecosystem: Environmental > Terrestrial > Soil >... | reverse complement strand
GCATCTCTAGTGGAGCGCTGGCCGGCAGGCGCAGCTAATACAGCCCCTGCACGAAGATCCGGCCGGTGATGTGCGCGGTGGCGTCGCGCGTGAACCACACCGCCAGCTCGGCGCCCTCCTCGGGCGTGGGCAGGCGGCCGAACGGGGCGCGGCGCAGCGTCTCCGCCATCCGTTCGGGCGGCACGCCGCCGCGCAAGAGGGGCGTGTCAGTAGGCCCCGGCCCGAAGGCGTTGACCGTGATGCCGTACGGCTCCGCCTCGCGCGCCAGCACCAGGGTGAAGCTAACGATGGCGCCCTTGGCCGCCGCGTAGGCGGCCGTGCCCACCGCGCCGGCCTTGGCCAGCCCGGAGACGGTGGTCACGATGCGACCGTAGCGCTGGGCCATCATCGCCGGCAGCACCGCCTGGCAGCACAGGAACGTCCCCTTGGCGTGCACGTCGAGGTGCCAGTCCCAGTCCTCCTCGCTCAGCTCGACGACCGGCGTCGATTTGAGGACCCCGGCGCAAGCCACCAGGATGTCGACGCGGCCCCAGGCGGCGCGCACGTGCTCGGCCATGGCGCGCACGGCGGGCGCGTCGCGCACGTCGAGCGCCAGAGCCAGGCTGCGGCGGCCCAGCGCCGCCACGTCGGCCGCCGTTCGCTCGGCGGTAGCGGCGTGCAGGTCGACGCAGGCCACGTCGCGGCCCTCGCGCGCCAGTTGCAGGGCGATAGCCCGGCCCAGGCCGCTGCCCGCCCCCGTCACGATCGCCGTGCGCTGCACTGCCGCCATGGCGCCCACCTCCCGTGCGCGCGTCGCGCGTGGTGGGCCCAGTGTAGCGCCGGCCGCGCCACGCGGCCAAGGGGCTACGCCGCCAGCACGAAGTCGAACCGCGCGCGCAGCGGCTCGCCGTCGCTCGGCTCTAGCGCCAGCAGCAACGCGGGGCGGAACAGCGGGTCGGTGCGGTTGCGCGGCTCATCGGGGAAGTAGAGCTGGGTGGTCAGCGCTGGCCCGCCCGGGGCCTGCACCCGCACGTGGATGTGCCGTGTGCGACCTGTGTAGAGCCCCGGCACGATCGTCTCCAAAGTGTAGCGCCCCGCCGCGTCGGTGTACTGATGACCGCGTAGCCGATAGCCCTGCAGGTCGTAGCGACCGGCGGCGTCGGCCTGCCAGAAGTCGAGCAGCGCCCCGGCCACCGGCTGGCAGCTGCGCGTGAGTACGGTGCCCGTGACGAGCAGGCGCGTGCCGGGCAGGTCAGGCTCCAGCAGCGAGGCGCGCTCGGGCGAGGCGGGCTTGAAATAGGGGCCCTCGGTCTGCGGTGGGGTCGGCTCATCGCCGCCACACGGGGGCGTGGGGGGCAGCTCTTGCGCGCGGGCGGCGCTGGCCAGCAGCCCCCGCCAGTGGTCCAGCCCCAGGCCGCTGGCCGCCAGGGCGGCCACGGGCAGCGCCAGCGCGGCGCCGAACTGGAGCAGCTGTCGCCGACTCGCGCGCCGCATGCCAGATCGGTGCATGGTGTTCACCTCCTAGAGCAGCCTGGGCAGGCTGCTCGCCGCCGTACTGGTCCCGCTCCCAGGATAGGCGGCTGGCTGTGGAGAACCGATGGAGGGCTGGCGGAAGTATCGCGCGGCGATCGACTACACTGCCCCAGGGCCCCCCAACGCGGCGGGGCTCAAGCCGCGCCGAGGAGGCGACCGATGACCGAGCAGGAGGCGCGCGAGTTCGTCGCCCGCCACCACCGCGGCGTGCTGGCCACGCTCAAGCGCGACGGCATGCCCCAGCTCTCCAACGTGGTCTACGCGCTGGACGACGACGGCCGCATCAAGATCTCCACCACGGCAACGCGGGCGAAGACTTACAACATCCGCCGCACGGGACGCGCGGCGCTGGCCGTGCAGGGGGACACCTGGGGCCAATACCTGGTCGTCGAAGGGCGGGCCGAGGTGCTCGACGGCGACGTGCTGGCCGACCTGCGGCGCATCTACGTCAAGATCCGCGGCGAGGCGCATCCGGACTGGGCGGAGTTCGACGCCGCCATGCGCCGCGAGCGGCGCGTGCTGCTGGCACTGCACCTGGACAAGCTGTATCCGCTGGAGCGCGGCGGCGGTGGGGCGATCCGCTTCGGGCGCTGAGCCCGCTTGCTATACTTCCAACTACCAAAGCATGCTGCGCTCAGGGCGTGCCACGGAGGGGCTATGCCTCGTGCTACCGATCTCGTGCGCTGCCGGCTGTGCGGTGCCCTCTGGCTGCCCGGCGAGATGGAGGGCCGCTACTGCCTCATCTGCATGGGGCGCGTGCGCAGCAAGCCTTCGGAGCGGGCGCGCAAGCGCCAGCGCCAGCGCGCGCGGCAGCGCGCCGCCGGGGCGACCAGCGCGGGTGCTACCGCGTCTTCGGCCTGACCCGCGCCGCAGCGCGCTGCCCCACCATGCAGACCGTTGACGCGGGCGCGCGCGCTTGCTACACTGCGCCCACTATCCGCGGGAGCGTGCTCACGCCCCGCGTCGTGCCCGCCGTGGCGCCGGGGCCACCCCCCCGCACCTAGAGCAGAGGGAGCGCACGACGATGAAGAGCTTCGCTTCGCGCCGGCTGGGTCGCCGTCAGTTCCTCCGCGCGGCCGGCGCGGTCGCCGGCAGCGCTTGGCTGGCCGGCTGTGCGCCGACCCAGCCCTCCTCTCCCCCCGCCAAGCCCGCCGCCGCGCCCACCACCGCCCCGGCGGCTAGCGCGCCGCCGCAGCCGGCCGCCAGCGGAGGCGGGCCGCCGCTGAAGATCGGCCTGGTGCTGCCGTTCAGCGGCGTGTACGCCGTGCTGGGCGAGAGCATCGTCAACGGCATGCAGCTCTATTTCGACAGCGTCAACAACACCGCCGGCGGCCGGCGGATCGAGCTGATCAAGGAGGACGAGGGCACACCGGACGAGGCGCTGCGCAAGACTCGCAAGCTGGTCGAGCAGGACCAGATCGACCTCTACTCGGGGCTCGTGAGCACCGCCAGCGCTTACGCCGTGCGCGACTACGTCCACGAGAACAAGGTGATCTTCATCTGCTCCAACGCCGGGGGCAACGACCTCACCCGCGCCCGCAAGAGCCCGTATATCTTCCGCACCAGCTTCTTCAACGCCCAGCCGAGCATCCCCATGGGCGAGTACCTGGTGCGTCGTGGGCTGCGCCGCGTGTTCATCTGCGCCGCCGACTACGCCGCCGGCCGCGAGTCGATGGCCGGGTTCCGCGACGGGTTCCTAGCCGCCGGCGGCGAGGTGGTCGGCGAGGCGTGGCCGCCGTTCCCCAACAACGACTACGCCCCGTTCTTGACCCAGATCGCCCAGGCACGGCCCGACGCCAGCTACAGCTTCTTCGCCGGCTCCGACGCGGTGAACTTCGTCAAGCAGTTCGCCGAGTTCGGGCTCAACCGCGATATCAAGCTCACCGGCTCCGGCTTCATGATCGAAGAGGATACCCTGCCCGCCCAGGGGAGCGCCGCGCTGGGCGCGATCACCGGCCTGCACTGGGCGCTCACGCTCGACACGCCCGAGAACCGCCAGTTCGTGCAGGCCTATCGGCAGCGGTACAACCGCGATCCGGACGTCTACGCCGTGCAAGGCTACGACACCGCGCGGGTGATCGTCGAGGCGGTCAACAAGACCCAGGGCGACACGACCAACAAGGACCGGCTGATCGAGGCGATCGCCAGCGTGAAGTTCACCAGCCCGCGCGGGCCGTTCGAGTTCGACCCCGACTCGCACGAGGCGGTGCAGAACATCTACGCCCGCGAGGTGCGCGAGGTGCAGGGCAAGCTGACCAACGTGGTGGTCGAGACCTTCCCGATGGTCAAGGCCTGAAGGGCAGCGCGTGATCCAAGAACCGTTCGATGGGCACTGGCCCGTCGTCGCCGCTGACGCCCAGGTCGCCGCGACGGCGGTGCTGGTCGGCCAGGTGCACGTCGGCCCCCGCGCCCGCATCGGCCACGGCGTGGTGCTGCGCGCCGACATCCAGCGCATCCTGATCGGCGAAGACGCCTGGGTGCAGGAGAACGTGGTGATGCACACCGCCGACGACGCCGACACGGTGGTCGGCCCGGCGGCAGTGATCGAGGCCGGCGCGGTGCTCGAGGGGTGCACGATCGGGCGCGGGGCGCGGATCGGGGCGCGGGCGGCGGTGCTCAACTACGCGGCGGTGGGCGACGGCGCGCGCGTGGTGGCCGGCGCGGTGGTCGCCGAGCGGCAGCAGGTGCCCCCGGGCGCCACGGCCGCCGGCGCGCCCGCCCGCCTGCTCGACGCCACGCCAGCGGGGCCCGATGGCTGAGCGGCCGGCCGTTCCCGCGGGGGTCCAGGTGGATCCCAGCGCCTACCTCGCCGTCAACGCCGTGCTGGCCGGCGCAGTCGTCGTCGGGCCGCGGGCCAGCGTGTGGTACGGCGCCATCCTGGAGGGGAGCGATGCCCCCGTCGTGGTCGGCGCGGGCAGCAGCGTGCAGGACCGCGCCGTCGCCCGCGGGCTGCCGGGCTACCCCGTGTGGATCGCCGAGGAGGTGACCGTCGGCCACTGTGCGCAGCTGCTCGGCTGCCGCGTCGAGCGCGGGGCAGTGGTGGGGCTGAACGCCACCGTGCTGCCCGGGGCGGTGATCGGGACGGGCAGCCTGGTGGCCGCGGGCGCGGTGGTGCCCGCGGGGCTGGTCGTGCCGCCGGGCATGCTGGTGGCCGGCAACCCCGCGACGCTCAAGAAGCCGCTCAGCGGCCGCGCGCTCCAGTGGCAGGCGAAGGCGGCCGAGGACTACCAACAGCTCGCGCGCCGCTATCTGGCCCGCCAGTTCGCTCCGCGCCGCTAGCCCCTGGGGCGCTAGGAGGCGCCGCCGTGAACGGCGCTCCGTGCGGCCAGCCGGCCGGGCCCGCTCCAGCCGCGCTAGCGCCGCGCGTGCAGCGTCCAGTAGCCGAACCGCGCCACCGGCTGGAAGCGCGCGTCGAGCGCGGCGGCCAGCAGCGGCGCGTAGGCCGCGAACGGGACGCCGTCCACGTTCTCGGTCGGCGCCGCCACGCCCCAGCGCACCCCGGCCGCGTCGATCGCCGCGAGCAGCTCGCGCTGCACCGCGCCGTCGCGCTCGCGCAGTAGCTCGGCCTCGGTGGGCACGAGCTGGCCGAAGCGCGTGGGGTTCGGGCGGTCGGCCAGGAAGTAGAGGCCCGTCTCGGCCGGCCAGACGAAGATCGGCTCGCCCGGGGCGGTGCGCGCCCGCAGCGCCGCCAGCAGGGCGCCGAGATCGCGCGCCTGCTCGGCGGTCACCCACACGCGGCCGCGCGGTGTCTCCAGCAGCGCGCTCTGGTCCGCGCGCCACTGCCGCGCCTCGCCGACGCTGAGCGCCAGCATAGGTGCCAGCGGCAGCAGCGCCAGGAGCCTGACGCGTGGGTGTCCCGCTCGACGCTCTAGCCCGCGGGCGCCCTCGGCCAGCAGCCAGGCGACGACCACCAGCGTGGCGGGCAGCAGCTGGCGCAGGTGGTAGTAGTCCGCGCGGTCGGCGATGGTGGCCAGCGCCAAGACGGCGAAGCCGAGCGCGGGCGCCGCGCGCTGCAGCGGCGGGCTCAGCCCCTCGCGCCCCAGCCGCCACAGAAACCACGCGCTGCCCCCCAACGCGGCGACCAGCGGCAGGTACAGCAAGCACTTGACGTAGAGCAGATAGGGCGGCGGGCCGTACACCACGTTGGTGTCGAGCTGGTCGGGCACCAGCGGCAGCAGCGGCGGCAGCGGCACGTGCATGTACCGCGGCTGGTGCAGGAAGGCGACCCGCAGGGTGGCGTCGAGCATAGGGCCTAGCGCGCCCTGCAGCGTCAGGACCAGCACCCACGGGCCGAGCACCACCCCGGCGCCCGCCAGCAGGTACCCCGCGCGCGCGAGCAGCGCTCCCGGCCGCCGCGGCCGGCCGCACAGCCAGGCGAGGCCGAGGTACCCGAGCGCGGTGCCCAGGGCGTACAGCCCCACCTCCTGGGCGAACAGGTAGGTGACACCGACCAACGCCCCCACCGCGAGCAGGCGCCGGGGTGTGGGGCGCCGGGCGTAGGCCCCCAGCGCGGCCACCACGAGTAGGCCCAGCCAGAAGCGATACGAGTTCAGCCCGGCGAAGACGGCCACCAGCGCCACCGCCGCCGCGGCCGGCCGCCAGCCCGCGACGGTCCGCGCCAGCGCGTACACCGTGGTGCCCATGGCCACGGCGAGCGCGGCCAGCAGCGCGTGCTCGACCGCCAGCCCGGGGCCGACCAGGCGGAACAGCAGGGCGAGCGTGTACTGGAGCCCCGGGGTGTAGATGAAGTAGATGTCGCGGTAGGGTACCTGCCCCTGGGCGAGGCGCTCGGCAGCGTGGAGCAGCAGGCCCTCGTCGGGCACGTCGAGGCCGCGGCCGAAGTAGAACACGCCGTACCAGACGGCGGCGCCCGCGGCCACCAGCGCGATCTCGCCCCACCACCGGGCGGACTCCCGCCCTGGGTGCCCGGTGGTGGGCGCAGCATGGGGCACGACCTGGGCCGGGGGCGCGGCGGGCGCGCCCATCGTGGCGTCTCGCGGCGCGGGGCTAGGCAGCGGCGCCCTCCTCCGCTGGCGCGCGGCCCATGAGCTTGTCGAACAGCGCCAGCGCCTGGCCGACCACCTGGTCCATGTTGTAGTAGCGGTAGGTCGCCAGGCGGCCGACGAAATGCACGTTGGGGGTCTGGTCGGCCAGCGCCTTGTACCGCTTGTACAGCTCGGCGTTCTCCGGCCGCGGCACGGGGTAGTACGGGTCGCCCTCGGCCCGCGGGTACTCGTACATGATCGTGGTCTGGCGGTGCTCCTGGCCCGACAGGTGCTTGAACTCGGTCACCCGCGTGTAGGCATGCTCGTTCGGGTAGTTGATCACGGCCACGGGCTGCACCCAGGGCGTGTCGACCGTCTCCAGGCGGAACTCCAGCGAGCGATACGGCAGCTTACCGTAGCAGTAGTCGAAGAACTCGTCGATCGGCCCCGTGTAGATCATCTCGCGGAAGGGAACCAGGCCGAGGATCTCGCGGTAGTCCGTGTTCAGCAGCAGCTTGATGTTCGGATGCGCCAGCATGTTCTCGAACAGCCGCGTGTACCCATGCAGCGGCATGTACTGGTAGGTGTCGGTGAAGTAGCGGTCGTCGCGGTTGGTGCGCACGGGGATGCGGGCGATCACGCTGGCGTCCAGCTCCGAGGGGTCGAGGCCCCACTGCTTGCGCGTGTAGTGGCGGAAGAACTTCTCGTACAGGTCGCGGCCTACCTTGCTGACCACCACGTCCTCGGAGGTGCGGATCTCGGCACGCGGCTCGGCGCGCTGCGCGAACCACGCCTCCAGCTCCTCCGAGCGCAGGTTCAGCCCATACAGGCGGTTGACGGTGTCCAGGTTGATCGGGATGGGCAGCAACTTGCCGTCGACGCTGGCCAGCACGCGGTGCTCGTAGGGGCGCCAGCGCGTGAACTGCGAGAGATATTCGAACACGCGGCGCGAGTTGGTGTGGAAGATGTGCGGGCCGTACTTGTGGATGAGGATGCCCGCGTCGTCGTAGCAGTCGTAGGCGTTGCCGCCGATGTGCGGCCGGCGGTCACAGAGCAGCACGCGCTTGCCGGCCTGGCTGGCCAGGCGCTCGGCGATGACGCTGCCCGCGAAGCCCGCGCCGACCACGAGGTAGTCGAACGCCTGCATGCGGCCCGCGCTCCTCCCTCGGCGCCCCGGGCGCCCTTCGTCATAGTACCAGAGCCCGGCGCGCGGCCGCCGCACGGGGCGCTAACAGCTGGGGCCGCCCCGCAGCGCGGGCCCACCGTTCGCGGTGTTCAGGGAAACGCGGCCCTGCAGCGGGCAGGACCTACCGGCGACGCGACACGGCGGGACAGGCGGCCAGGGCCAGCGCGGCCAGCACCAGCGGCGGCGCGGCCAGGGCGAAGAAGCGCGACGGGGTGTAGTCGGCCGGGCGTACCAGCAGCACCAGCGCGATCCCCAGCGCCGCGAGCAGCAGCGTGGCCGTCCACGGGCGCCAGCCGCGCAGGCGGGCCACCAGCGCCAGCAGCGGCAGCCCGAGCAGCACCGCGTCGTAGGGGTAGGCGTAGGGGGTGAGCAGCAGCGTGGCGCCGGCCGTGTACGCGGCGAGGGCGGGCAGCGACGCGCGCAGCCGCCACCAGCCGGCGAGCACCCCGGCGCTGCCGCCCAGCGCCACCAGGGCGTATAGCCCCCAGGCCCATACGCCTTGGCCAACCAGCGCGGCCAGCGCCGCCGGCAGCGCGATGTTGGAGCCCCAATAGTTCCATGGCCGCGGCCGCAGAGCCATGAGGTCGACGTAGCTCGCCGGCGCCGCCAGGGCGATCGCCCCCGCCAACAGCAGCAGGGTGAGCACGCCGGCGCCGACTAGCCGCGCGGCCCGGCCCTGGCGCGCGGCCCAGGCCACCAGCCCCAGGGCGACCAACCAGCCGAGCTGGGGCTTGATGGCGGCGAGCGCCAGCAGCGCACCGCTCGCGGCGAAGCGCCCGCGCTGGGCGGCGGCGAGCGCCAGCAGCCCGAGCCCCCAGGCCAGCAGCGAGTTCTGCCCCAGCCGCAGGCCGAACTCCACCGGCGGCCAGTGTGCCAGCAGCAGGGCGGCCAGCAGCACCCGCCGCGGCGGCCAGCACAGGCCGACCAGGCCGGCGGCCAGCGCGGTGCCCGTGCCGAGCAGCAGCAGGTTGAGCGCCAGCCAGACGCCACGGGCCAGGGCGTCGGGCAGCGGGGTCAGCGGCAGCAGGAACAGGGCGAACCACGGCGGGCTCACGAAGTCGCCCACGTACGGCGAGGCGCCCTGGGCGAGCGCGCGCGCGCCCGCCAGAAACACCCCGAAGTCGTCGTCGCCGATGCGTGGGTCGGGCGCCGCTAGCCGCGCGGCGAGGAGCAGCGCCAGGGCGCCGGCTGCGAGCCACTCGCCCGCCGGCCCCCAGCGGGCGACGAGTACCGCGAACGGGGGCAGCCAGCGGCGGGTGGACAGCACAGACGCCCGGACGAGCGGACGCGACACGGTAGGTCCTCGCTGCGGCGCCCCGAGGGGGGCGCGCCGCAGGCGCACGCGACTTGCACACCAGCTGGGTGCCATGGTAGTATGCCGCACAGAGCGCGACCAATTGCACACGACAACCCAGGGAACGAGAGTAGTAGGGACGCCGCGGTCCCAGCGAGCCGGCGGCGGGTGTGAGGCCGGTGACCCGGGGCGTCCCGAACTCGCTCGGGAGGGGCCAGCGCGAACAGCCACGGCTCAGTAGCGCTGGACGGGGTGGCGGGCGTTATCCCCGCCAAAGTGGATGCGCCGGCCGGCGCACTCAAGTGGGGTGGTACCGCGAGCAGCTCTCGTCCCGACAGGACGAGGGCTTTTTCGTCAGGCGGCCCGCCAGGCCGGCGTGTCAAGCGGGGTGGTACCGCGAGCGGCCCTCGTCCCTGTCGTGACGAGGGTTATTTTTTTGGCGCGCGTGGCGCAGCGAGCGAGAACGGGAGGGAGACCGCATGCGGATGACTGGCGCGCAGATGGTCTGCGAGGCACTGGTGGCCGAGGGCGTGCGAGACGTCTTCGGCTTGCCCGGCGGGGCGATCATGCCGCTATACGACGTACTGCCGCAGTATCCCATCCGCCACATCCTCGTGCGCCACGAGCAGGGCGCGGCGCACATGGCGGACGGCTACGGGCGAGCGACGAACAACGTCGGTGTGTGCATGGCCACCAGCGGCCCGGGCGCTATCAACCTGGTGGTCGGCCTGGCCACCGCCCAGATGGACTCGGCCCCGGTGGTGGCGATCACCGCCAACGTGGCCACCAGCGTGATCGGCAGCGACGCCTTCCAGGAGGCTGACATCACCGGCATCACTATCCCGGTGACCAAGCAGAACTTCCTGGTGCGCAGCCCCAAGGACCTGCCGCGCGTGCTGCGCGAGGCGTTCCACCTCGCCCGCAGCGGGCGGCCGGGCGCCGTGCTGGTGGATATCCCCAAGGACGTGCTGACCGGCGAGGCCGACTTCCACTACCCTGAGAAGGTCGACCTACCCGGCTACAACCCGACCCTGCGCGGCAACATGGTGCAGATCCGCAAGGCCGCGCGGCTGATCGAGCATGCCCAGCGGCCCGTGATCATCGCCGGCCACGGGGTGCTCATCGCCCAGGCCTGGGACGAGCTGGTGGCGCTGGCCGAGCGAATGACCATCCCGGTGGCCAACACGCTGCTGGGGATCAGCAACTTCCCCACCGCACACCCGCTGTTCCTGGGCATGCTCGGCATGCACGGCACGGCCACCGCCTGCTACGCCGTGGACCAGTCGGACCTGGTCATCGGCATCGGCATCCGCTTCGACGACCGCGCGATGGGCAAGTTCTCGGCCTTCGCCCCGCGCGCCAAGATCATCCACATCGACATCGACCCCGCCGAGATCGGCAAGAACGTGCGCACCGACGTGCCGATCGTGGGCGACGCCAAGCTGGTGTTGCAGGCGCTGCTGCAAGAGCTCAAGGAACCGGTCGATCGCACGCCGTGGCTGAACCAGATCCGCGAGTGGCAGCGCCTGTATCCGCTGCCGTCGTCGGAGAAGGTGCCGGGCGAGCTGACCACCCCGGACGTGATCCGCGCGGTGTACGAGGCGACCGACGGCGACTGCTCGGTGGTCACCGACGTGGGCCAGCACCAGATGTTCGTCGCCCAGCGGTTCCCGTTCCGCCGCGCCAACACGCACTTCTCCTCGGGCGGGCTGGGCACGATGGGCTATGCGCTGCCGGCCGCCATCGGCGTGCAGATCGCGCGACCGCACGAGACGGTGTGGTGCTTCGCCGGCGACGGCGGCTTCCAGATGGTGATGCAGGAACTGGCGGTGGTGGTGGCCGAGCGGCTGCCGCTGAAGATCGCGCTGGTCAACAACTGCTACCTGGGCATGGTGCGGCAGTGGCAGGAGCTGTTCTACCGCGGCAACTACGTGGCGGTGGACCTCTCGCCCGGCACCCCTGACTTCCAGAAGATCGCCGAGGCGTACGGGATCGCCGCCTGGCGGGTGACCGAGCGCGCCGACGCCCTGCCGGCGGTGCGCGCCGCCATGGCCCACCCGGGCCCGGCCCTGATCGAGTTCCTGGTGCGCCCGGACGAGAACGTGTTCCCGATGGTCGTGCCGGGCACCTCGCTGGCGGAGGTAATCGTCAATGAAGCACACGCTGGTCGCCACGATGGAAAACCAGCCGGCGGTGTTCAACCGCGTCCTGAGCCTGTTCCGGTGCCGGGGCTTCGCGGTTGAGAGCCTGGCCATCGGGCACACCGAGACCCCGAACATCATGCGCCTGACCATCGTCGTCGACGGCTCCAAGACCGCCGTCGAGCAGGTGGTCAAGCAGCTGTACAAGATCATCGAGGTGCGCAAGGTCTCCGACGTCACCGAGGACGAGACGGTGCGCCGCGAGCTGGCCCTCATCAAGGTGGCCAGCAAGCCGTCCACCCGCAGCGAGATCATCCAGCTCGTGGACATCTACCGCGCGCGGATCGTGGACGTGGCCGTCAACTCGCTGATCGTCGAGGTGACTGGGACGCCCGATAAGGTGGACTCGATGATCAACGTGCTGCGCGGGTTCGGGATCAAGGAGCTGGTGCGCACCGGCGTGGTCGCCATGGTGCGCGGCCCGCAGGTCGCCTACGAGGAGAAGGTCCGCGAGCTGAGCGCGTAGGTGCGATCGCGAGGGATGAGTGATGGGGCATGAGTCATGGTGAGGCGACGGCCCGTCACTCATCGCGCTGCACCCATCACTCATCACGCGTTACAGGGGGACGCCATGGCGAAGGTCTACTACGACGCTGATGCCGACCTGGCGCTGCTCGAGGGCAAGACGATCGCCATCCTCGGCTACGGCAGCCAGGGGCATGCCCACGCCCTGAACCTACGCGACAGCGGCTGCAACGTCGTCGTCGGGCTGTACCAGGGCAGCAAGTCGTGGCCGCTGGCCGAGCGCGAGGGGCTGCGGGTCACCACGCCCGACCAGGCGTCGGCGCTGGCCGACATCATCACCATGCTGGTGCCCGACCAGACCGCCCCCGGGCTGTACGAGCGCGAGGTGAAGCCCCACCTGCGGCCCGGCAAGATGCTGCTGTTCGCCCACGGCTTCAACATCCACTACCACCAGATCGTCCCACCGCCCGACATCGACGTGGCCATGGTGGCCCCCAAGGCGCCCGGGCACCGCGAGCGCGAGGTGTTCCTCGAGGGCCAGGGCGTGCCGATGCTGCTCGCGGTGCACCAGGATTACACCGGCCGCGCGCGCGACATCGCGCTGGCCTACGCCAAGGGCCTGGGCGGCACCCGCGCCGGGGTGCTGGAGACCACCTTCAAAGAGGAGACGGAGACCGACCTGTTCGGCGAGCAGACGGTGCTCTGCGGCGGCGTCAGCGCGCTGATCAAGGCGGGCTTCGAGGTGCTGGTCGAGGCCGGCTACCAGCCCGAGTCGGCCTATTTCGAGTGCCTGCACGAGCTGAAGCTGATCGTCGACTTGATCTACGAGGGCGGGCTGGCACGCATGCGCTACTCGGTCAGCGACACCGCCGAGTTCGGCGACTACTACGCCGGCCCGCAGATCATCGACGAGCACGTCAAGCAGACGATGCGCCGGCTGCTGCGCGACATCCAGGACGGCACGTTTGCCCGCACCTGGATCCTGGAGAATCAGGCCGGCCGGCCCAACTTCTACGCCCAGCGGCGGCGCGAGGCCGAGCACCCGATCGAGAAGGTCGGCGCCGAGCTGCGGGCGATGATGCCGTTCATCAAGAAGAAGTAGACCGCTGGCGTCTCGCGCGTTGCGGGGCGAGAAGCACGGCGAGCGGCAGGGGGCGAGGGGAGTCGGCAGTGCCGCGGCGCGAGGCCGTGTAGCGCCGCGGGGTACGGGAAGGTGGATGGGGCGTTAACTGGAGGAGCTATGGACCGTGTAATCATCTTCGACACGACGCTGCGCGACGGCGAGCAGTCGCCGGGCGCCTCGCTCAACTCCGACGAGAAGCTGGAGATCGCCCACCAGCTCGCCCGGCTGGGCGTCGACGTCATCGAGGCGGGCTTCCCCATCGCCTCGCCCGACGACTTCGAGGCCGTGCGCCGCATTGCCCGCGAGGTCAAGGGGCCGATCATCGCCGGGCTGGCGCGCGCCAAGCCGGAGGACATCGACCGCTGCTGGGAGGCGGTACGCGAGGCCGAGCGCCCGCGCATCCACACCTTCCTGTCTACCTCAGATATCCATCTCAGCCACCAGTTCCGTATGAGCCGCGAGCGCGCGCTCGAGGAGGCGGTGGCCATGGTGCGCCGCGCCAAGAGCTACTGCGAGGACGTCGAGTTCTCGCCCATGGACGCGACGCGCTCGGACCGCGACTACCTGTACCGCGTCATCGAGGCGGTGATCGAGGCCGGCGCCACCACGATCAACATCGCCGACACGGTCGGCTACATCACCCCCGACGAGATGTACAGCCTGATCCGCGGGTTGTTCGAGCGCGTGCGCGGCATCGAGAAGGTGGTGGTGTCGGTGCACTGCCACAACGACCTCGGCATGGCCGTGGCCAACTCGCTGGCCGGGGTCCGGGCGGGCGCCCGCCAGGTGGAGTGCACCATCAACGGTATCGGCGAGCGCGCCGGCAACACCTCGCTGGAAGAGGTGGTTATGGCGCTGAACACCCGCGCCGACGTCTACGGGCTCACCACCAACATCGACACCACCCAGATCTTGAAGACCAGCCGGCTGGTGAGCAGCCTCACGGGCATCCCCGTGCAGCCGAACAAGGCGGTGGTCGGCTCGAACGCCTTCGCGCACGAGTCGGGCATCCACCAGGACGGCGTGCTCAAGGAGCGCTCGACCTACGAGATCATGCGCGCCGAGCAGGTCGGCTACGCTAGCAACAACCTGGTGCTGGGCAAGCACTCCGGCCGCCACGCCCTGCGCGTGCGCCTGCAGGAGCTGGGCTACCAGCTCACCCCGGAGGAGCTGAACCGCGCGTTCGCGCGCTTCAAGGAGCTGGCCGACAAGAAGAAGGAGGTCTCGGACCGCGACCTCGAGGCGATCATGGCCGACGAGCTGCGCCAAACCACCGAGACCTACCACCTGGAGCTGGTGCAGGTGGTCTGCGGCGAGCCAGCGATCCCCACCGCCACGGTGCAGATCCGCGGGCTCGATGGCCAGGTCCACACCGCCACCGCCACCGGCACCGGGCCGGTCGACGCGGCCTACCGCGCCATCGACCAGATCGTGCAGCTGCCCAACCGCCTCGAGGTGTACAACGTCCACTCCGTCACCAGCGGCATGGACGCACTCGCCGAGGTGTCGCTGCGCATCGAGGTCGACGGCCGCACCTACCACGGCCGCGGCGCCAATACCGACATCGTGGTCGCCTCGGCCGGCGCCTACATGAGTGCCCTCAACCGCGCCGCCGCGGCCCGCGCCGCCGGCACCGGCCGGCCGGCGCTCGCCGAGGCGACCGTCTAACCAGCCCTTCGCGCCGCCACGCTCCGGGCTGGCGCCCCGCGGGGGCGTCAGCCTTTGCGTGTGCGGCAGCACGCGCAGAGAGGTGGCGGCATGTATCGCATCGTGGTCCTGCCGGGCGATGGGATCGGCCCCGAGGTCACCGCCGAGGCGCTCAAGGTGCTGCGCGCCGTGGGCGAGCGCTGCGGCCACCGCTTCGCTTTCGAGGAGCACCCCTTCGGCGGCACCTGCATCGATCAGTACGGCGTGGCGCTGCGGCCCGAGACACTGCGCCGCTGCCGGCGCGCCCACGCCGTGCTCCTCGGCGCTGTCGGCGGGCCGAAATGGGACGATCCGCGCGCGCCGGTGCGCCCCGAGCAGGGGCTGCTCGCCCTGCGCCAGGCGCTGCGCGTGTACGCCAACCTGCGCCCCGTGCGCGTGTACCCCGAGCTGGCGAGTGCCTCGCCGCTGCGGCCCGAGCTGCTGGCGGGCGTCGACTTCATCGTGGTGCGCGAGCTGACCGGCGGGCTGTACTTCGGCAAGCCCAAGCGTCAGTGGGAGGCCCCCGACGGCCCCCGCGCCGTGGACACCTGCCTGTACCGCGCCCAGGAGATCGAGCGCGTGCTGCGCGTCGGCTACCAGCTCGCCCGCCAGCGCCGCCGCAAGCTCACCTCCGTGGACAAGGCGAACGTGCTGGCCACCTCCCAGCTCTGGCGCCGCATCGCCCAGGACCTGGCGCGCGAGTACCCCGACGTGCAGACCGAGCACGCCCTGGTCGACTCCACGGCCATGGCGCTGCTCACCCGCCCGCGCAGCTTCGACGTGCTGGTGATGGACAACATGTTCGGCGACATCCTCACCGACGAGGCCGCGGCCCTAGCCGGCTCGCTCGGCGTGATGCCCTCGGCCAGCCTGGGCGACGGCAAGCTGGGCGTGTACGAGCCGATCCACGGCACTGCGCCGGACATCGCCGGCCAAGGCATCGCCAACCCGCTGGGCAGCATCCTCAGCGCCGCGATGCTGCTGCGCCACTCGCTCGACCTGCCGGCCGAGGCCGCGGCGGTGGAGGCGGCGGTGGCGCGCGTACTGGCCGCGGGCTACCGCACCGCCGACCTGGCAGCGCCGGGGCAGCCGGCGGTCGGCACCGCGGCGATGGGCGATGCGGTGGTCGCGGCGCTCGCCGAGCAGCCGGTGCCCGCGCGCTGAGCCGCCCGGGCGCCGGTGGCCGTAGCGCCTACTCGCTCTCGTCAGCACACACGGCGCAGGGCTGCTCCACCTCCAGCACATGGGCGCGGATCGCCTCCAGGGCAGGCGCCAGCCCCGGCAGGTGGGCGAGGATTCGCTGCCAGGTAGCCAGCTCCTGCTCGACACCGAGCGCCACGGCGCGGTCGTCGATGGCGCGCCACAGCTCTAGCAGCGTCTCGACCTGCTCGTCGGAGAGCGTGGCCGCCAGGGCGACCACGCGGGCGGTGAGATCGGGCGAGCAGGTAGCGGCCACGTAGCGCAACAGGGTGCGCCGACTGGCGGCGCGGGACCGCAACGCGGCGATGCGGGCACTGGCGTGGGGCGAAGCGGGCTCGCTGTCGGCCCGCAGGGCGGCGGCGTCCATCGAATCCTCCCGGATCTCCTCCTGGCACCGTCACACGATAGAACGTGGCTGGCCTCAGTCTGGCCGGTCCGCGCGCGGGGCGCCTAGAGGCCGGCGCGCACCGTGAGCCCGTTGTGAGATCGCCACGCCCCCCCGGCAGCAGCCCCACTCGGGGCTCAGCCGCTCACGCCGCCGGGAGGAGATGAATGGCCTCGGGCGGAATCACCAGAGCGCAGGCGCGGGTGTGGGCCAGATCTAGAGCGACGTAATGCGGCGCGGGCACCAACACCTCGAGGTCGGGTGGCGCCGCCGGCTGGGCGGGCTCCACCTGGCAGTACAGCGTGTAGTACGCGCCGGTGGCGATCTCGTCCACGATCCGCGCGGGCAAGCGGTTGGATGGCGCCCCCGGGGCCTCGGCGCGCTCCACCCGGATCGCCTCGGGCCGGACCACCACCTCGACGCGCGGCGGCAGGGGCCCAGCTGGCGCGCGGGCGTGCAGCGCGAAGCGCGGCGTGCGCAGGGTAACGAGGCCGTCGGGGCCCTCGGGCGCGACGTCAGCCGGCAACACGTTGGTAGCCCCGACCAACCGCGCCACGCGCGCCGACGCCGGCCGGTACCACACCTCCTCGCGGCTGCCTACCTGGAGCACCTGCCCACGGTCGAACACCACGATCCGCTCGCCCAGCATGTACGCCTCGGCCAGATCATGGCTGACGAGCACGGTGGGGATGCGGATCTGCCGGTGCACCTGCAAGAGGTCGCGGCGCAGGCGCGCGCGCAGGCCGGCGTCGAGCGCGGACAGGGGTTCATCGAGCAGCAGCACCTGCGGCCGCGTGACCAGCGCGCGCGCCAGCGCCACTCGCTGCTGCTGGCCCCCCGACAGCTCGCGCGGCCGGCGCCGCTCCAGGCCCGTCAGCTCCAGCCGCGCCAACATGGCCGCCACCCGCGCCCGCGCCTCGGCCCGCGGTACCCCCCTCAGCCCATAGGCCACGTTCTCGGCCACCGTCAGGTGAGGAAACAGCCCGTAGTGCTGCGGCACGTAGCCCACGCGCCGCCGCTGCACCGGCACGTCGATGCCGTGCGCCGCGTCGAACACGGCCTGGCCGGCGAGCGCGATGTACCCGGCGTCGGGCCGCAGCAGCCCAGCGATGCAGCGCAGCGTCACCGTCTTGCCCGCGCCCGAGGGCCCGAAGAACACGACCAGCTCGTTGCCCGCACTGAAGGCGGCCGCCAGCTGGAACTCGCGCAGCCGCTTGCGGATCGCCACCTCGAGCATGAGGCCTACTGCGGTCAGGCCACGGGAGCGAGGCGCGCGCGGGCCAGCAGCTTGAAACCGAGCAGCACCAGGAACGACGCCACCACCAGGATGCTAGCCAGTACCAGTGCCGCGCCCAGGTCGCGCTCCATGGCCACGTAGATCGCCAGCGGCATCGTCTGCGTGCGCCCCTGGAAGTTGCCAGCGAACAGGATCGTGGCCCCGAACTCGCCCAGCGCGCGCGCCCAGGTCATCACCGCCCCGCCGAGCAGCGCCGGCAGCGCCAGCGGCAGCGTGACCCGCCAGAAGGTGCCCAGGGCCGAGACACCCAGGCTAGCCGACACGTGCTCGAGCTCGCGGTCGACCGCGGCGAACCCGGCCTGCGCCGCCTTGACGTAGAACGGCGCCGCCACGAACAGCTGCGCCAGTACCACCGCCGCCGTGGTGAAGCTGATCTCGATCCCGAACGCCGAGAGGGTCGGCCCCAGCAGCCCGCGGCGACCGAACGTGAGCAGCAGCGCCACGCCGGCCACCGCGGGCGGTAGCACCATCGGCAGGTCGAGCGCCGTATCGATCAGCGCGCGGCCCGGGAACTGGTAGCGTGCGAGCAGGTAGGCGATCGGTGTGCCCAGCACCACCGCGACGACTAGCGTGAGCAGGGTCGTCAGCAAGCTCAGCCGCAGCGCGTCGACCACGATGGGGCTGGTCAGGTAGCGGCCCAGGTCACCCGCGCTCAGCGCCCGCCAGAGCACGGCGCCGAGCGGCACGAGCAGGAACAGCAGCAGCACCGCGCTGTACGCCAGCAGCAGCGTGAGCCCCGGCCGCGGCCACCCAGGGCGCGTCCACTCGGCGGCGCCCTCGCGCGGGACAGCTACGACGCGCATCCCTTCCGGCCCGACCATCGCCAACGCTCCCTCCGGCTAGTTCACGGGGCGGAAGCCCCAGCGGGCGAGCGCCTGCTGCCCCGTGTCCGAGAGCACCAGCGCGATCCAGCGCTCGGCCAGCTCCGGCTGGCGCGCCCCGCGCACCACGGCGATCGGATAGGTGGCGATGATGTTCACCTCCGGCGGGATGGCAATCTGGCGCACCTCGGACGCCACGCGCGGGGTGACGTCGGAGGAGTACACAATCCCCCCGTCGGCCTCGCCCAGCGCTACCTTGGCCACCACCGCCCGCACGTCGTTCTCCTCCGAGCGCACGTTGGCCAGCACCCGCTCGGCGAAGTCCGCCCCATAGGCGGGGTCGGCGCTCAGCGTCTGGAGCAGCTGGCGCGTGTAAGCCCCGATCGGCACCTGCGGGCCGGTAGTCACCAGCCGCAGGCCCGGCCGCGCCAGGTCGGCCAGCGTGGCGATCCCCCCGGGGTTGTCGTGCGGCGTGATCAGCACCAGCTCGTTGCGCGCGAACACCCGCGGCTCACCGGCGATGACGCCGTTCTGCTGCGCCAGCCGCATCTGCGCCTCATCGGCCGAGGCGAACACGTCGGCCGGGGCGCCCTGCTCGATCTGCGTGCGCAGGCCCGACGACGGCCCATAGTTGAACACCACCCGCACGCCCGGCTGCTGGCTCTCGAAGACGCCGCCCAACTCGTTGAAGGCGTCGGTCAGCGACGCGGCGGCGAACACGTTCAGCTCCACGCCCTGCGCCGCCAGCGGCTCGGCCACCGCCGGCCGCGGCGCCCCACGAGCCAGCGCCAGCACCAGCAGCGCCACCAGCAGCCCCAGCAGCGCCGCGCGCCGCCGCCCGCCTGCCCACAGCATGTCCCGCTCTCCTCCTTACCGAGTCGATCTGGTCGATCTGGATCGCATGCAGCCGCGCGGCCCTACCGACCGCCAGCAGCGTGTACAGTCAGCCCCACGACCAGCCCGGCCCGAGCACCAGGCGCTTGCAGCGGACCGACCGCCTCGCCGGTAGCGCCCGGGCCGTGTGGCACGCCTAGAACAGCCGCCCCCTCCCAGCGGCTCGTAGACCGCCCAGCAGGGCCCTACGCACCGCCTCACGGCCGCGCGATCATCACCTCGGTGGCCTTGATGACCACGAGCACCGCGTCGCCCGCCTGCAACTGCAAGCGCTCCGCCGCCGAGCGGGTGATCGCGGCGACGACCTCTTGCCCGCCGACCTCAACCACTACCTCGGCCATGATGTCGCCCAGCCGGACACCGCGGACGGTGCCCCGTAGCTGGTTGCGCGCGCTCAGCTCCATCGCTCCTCCTCGGCTGCCGCGGCAGCGCGCGATATCATCGTCTCAGCGGGCGCGCCCGATCGAGCGCGTCCCCATGCTACGCGGGCCACCGCAGTCTTGTCAAGCACACTTGGCGTATAGTCAACTATACGCCACACGGAGAGCCGGCGGGGCACCGACGATGAGCACGAGTGGGCGGCTGCGCACTATGCTGCGGGCCGCGCGGACGGCGGCGGGGCTGTCGCAGGAGGCGCTGGCGACGGCCGCCGGCATCTCGCGGCAGGCCTATGCCGCTATCGAGAGCGGTGCCGCGGTGCCTTCTACCGAGGTGGCGCTGCGTCTGGCCCGCGCGCTGGGCACCAGCGTCGAGCGGTTGTTCGCGCTACCCGACGAGCCACCGGAAATCGAAGCCACGCTGGTCGCCGGCCGCGGGCTGCCGCCAGCGGGTGGGCGGGTGCGCCTGCTGCCGGTGGGCGGGCGGGTGCTGGCCGAGCCGCTGGTGGGCGTCGTGCGCGCGCTGCCGGGGGCGGACGGGTGGGCGCGGCCGGCGGAGGCCGCCGGCCGCCGGGTGCGGGTGGCCCTGCTGGGCGAGATGCCGCGTGCCGAGCAGGTGCTGGTGATGCGCGGCTGTGATCCGGCGACGGGGCTGCTGGCGGCTGCCCTGCGCGCGCGGGGGGTGGAGCTGATCTGGAGCGAGGAGGGCAGTCGCGCGGCGCTGGCCGCCCTCGGGCGCGGCGAGGCGCACGTGGCGGGCTGCCACCTGCGCGACGAGGCCAGCGGCCACTTCAACGCGCCCTGGGTACGCCGGCTAGTGCCGTTCCCCTGCACGCTGGTCAGTTTCGCCATCTGGCAGCAGGGGTTGATCGTGGCGCCCGGCAACCCGCTGGGGCTGCGCGAGGCCGCCGACCTGGCGCGGCCCGGGGTGCGCATCGTCAACCGCGCCCCGGGCACCGGCGCGCGGGCCCTGCTCGACCGCGTCCTAGCGGCGGCAGGGGTGCCGCCCACGGCCGTGCGGGGCTACGAGCACGAGGTGGACGGCCATCTGGCCGTGGCCGAGGCGATCCGGGCCGGGCTCGCCGACGCCGGGGTGGGCGTGCGGGCAGCGGCCGAGGCAGCAGGACTCGACTTCGTGCTGCTGGCCGAGGAGCGCTACGACCTGGTGGTGCCCAACCACTTCCTGGACCTGCCCGCGGTAGGCGCCCTGCTCGACGTGCTGCAGCGGCCCGGGCTGCGCCGCCAGGTGGAGGCCCTGGGCGGCTACGACATCGCCCCCATGGGCCACCCGGCGCCGAGCGACATCACGCCGTCGCCCCCTTGACTGCCCGCGCGCCAGGCTGGTAGCATCTCACACCACACGTGACCTCACTAACGCACGCTCGTACTGTTAGATAGGACACCATGGTGCGGGGGCCGCAGCGGCGCTCCGCGGGAGGGGGGCTACCATGACGCGGAGCGGGGCCGACTATCTCGCCAGCCTGCGCGACCGGCGCAACGTGTACCTCGACGGCGAGCGCGTGGAGGACGTCACCACCCACCCGGCCTTTGCCGCGGCCGTGCAGGCGATCGCCGCGCTGTACGACTTCGCCCACGCCCCGGCCAACCGGGAGCTGATGACCTACCCCTCCGAGCGCGACGGCCGGCCGGTGAACAAAGCGTGGCTGGTGCCGCGCACGCGCGAAGACCTTGCCGCGCGCCGGCGCGCGATCAAGGCGTGGGCCGACCTCTCCTACGGCCTGCTCGGCCGCTCCCCCGACCATGTCGCCTCGTTCTTCGCCGGCTTCGCGGGGTCGCTGCCGTTCTTCGCCCGTGGCGGCCAGCAGTTCGCCGACAACCTGGCGCGCTTCTACGCCAAGGCCGCCGACGAGGACCTGTACCTCAGCTACGCCATCGTGCAGCCCGTTATCGACCGCAGCAAGCCGGCGCACCAGCAGGCCGAGCCGTACCTCTACGCCGGCGTGGTGGAGGAGCGCGACGGCGGCATCATCGTGCGCGGCGCCCAGATGCTGGCCACCGGCGGCGTGATGTCCGACTGGTGCTACATCTCGGTCATCCTGCCGCTGCCGCCGGGCGACGAGGACTACGCCCTCTCGCTGGTGGTGCCGCTCGACGCCCCGGGCCTGAAGCTGTACGTGCGGCGTCCCTATGCCCGCACCGCCAGCAGCGTGTTCGACTACCCGCTCAGCAGCCGCTTCGACGAGACCGACGCGCTGGTCGTGCTGGACGACGTGTTCGTCCCCTGGGAGCACGTGTTCGTGTACCGGAACCGCGAGCTGTGCGCCGGGCAGTTCAGCGTGACCGCCGCCCACGTGATTGGCAACACGCAGGCGCACATCCGCTCGTGGGCCAAGCTCCAGTTCCTGGTGGGCCTGGTGCGGCGCATCTGCGAGGCCAACGGCCAGCTCGCCAAGCCCGAGGTGGTGGCCCAGCTCGGCGACCTAGCCACGCGGGTGAGCCTGGTAGAGGGCCTGGTGCTGGCTGCCGAGGCGGCCGCCGAGCCCGACGAGTTCGGCGTGATGCGCCCCAAGGACGCGCTGGTGTACGCCAGCCAGGTGTACCAGCAGCAGATGTACCCGGAGCTGCTCACCGCTATCCGCGCGATGCTGGGCGGCAGTGTGATCCAGCTTCCCTCCTCGGCTGCCGACCTGCTCAGCCCTGCCACGCGACCGGACCTCGAGCGCTACGTGCGCTGGCCGCGCGCCACCGCCGTCGAGCGCGTGAAGCTGCTCAAGCTGCTGTGGGACCTGCTCGGCTCGGAGTTCGCCGCGCGGCACCTCCAATACGAGATGTTCTACGCGGGCGAGCCGAACGCGATCCGCGGGCGCGAGTACCGCACCTTCGATTGGGCGGCCGCCGAGGCCCTGGTCGAGCGCTGCCTGCGCAGCTACGACCTGGACACCGTCGCGGCGTCGACACGGCCGCCGACCCCGCTGCCCGCCTGACCGACCGGCTCAGCGCCACCCCGCCCGCGCGCGGGAGAGCCCGACTCGCTCACGCAGCAGGCGCTCGGCGGCTGGCCGCGCCTCGGGCGGCACCGCGACCCGCGCCCGCCGCGGCGTGGCGGCCAGCGTGGTGTAGTGCAGCTCGAGCAGGGCGGGGGCGTCCCGGGTCCAAGCGTACCCGGTCACCTGGGCCCAGCGGACGAGCTGCCCGCGCACGACGACGCCCGCCGCGCGCAGCTCGACCGGGCGCAGCGCGTTGCCGGCGCTGGCCAGGCCCACGACCGCCAGCCCCACGCCGACCCGCACGCCCCAGAGGGTGACCGAGGTAGCCAGCAGGGCCGCCGCCACCTCGATCAGCGCGCCGATCGCCACTGCCGCTGCGGCCAGGTCGACGAGCCGCTCGGTGCCCGCCAGCCGGCCGAGCCGCAGCAGCAGGGCGCCCTGAGTGCGCACGGCCCGCAGCCAGAACACCCCGAGGAGAGCGACCAGCGCCAGGCCGAAGCCGACATTGACGAACGCCAGCGGGCCGAGGGCCCAGGCGGCGAGGAGAATCGGCTGATATACCCGCACACGCCTGCCCTCTCCGCCCCGGCCGCGAATCCGCGGAGCACCGCGGCGGCTACTGCGCGAACCGGCGCACCTCGGCCAGCGCCGCGCCGAGCACCCCGAAGTGGTCCTGGCCGGCCAGCGGCTCGACCTGCACCGGCACGCCGCTGCGCTGCAGGGCCGCGGCCAGCGCCTGCGTGCTCAGCGGCAGCGCCTGGGTGTCGGCCGTACCATAGATCAACAGGAAGCCCGGCGCGTAGGGTTGGACGTACCGCACCGGCGCTGCCTGCGCCCAGCGTGTCGGGTCGGGCCCGAACGCGGCGTACAGCAGCGGCGCGATCGGCGTCTGCGCGTAGCTGGCGTCCAGGTCGTAGGTCGGCCCGGCGATGCCCACCACCCCGCGCACGATGGCGGGCGTGAGCCCCTCGGCCACGAGGTAGCTGCGGTCGAGGGCCACCAGCGCGGCCAGGTGGGCCCCGGCCGAGTGCCCGACCAGGTACAAGCGCGTCGGCTCACCGCCGTAGCTGGCCGCGTGCCGGTACAGCCAGGCGGCCGCGCGGGCCACATCCTTGGTGTGCTCGGGGTGCTGCACCGCGGGCGAGAGGCGGTAGTTGGCCAGCGCCGCCACCACGCCCTGCGCGGCCAGTTGCTCGCCTACCCAGCCAAACTGCGCCTTGTCGCCGATGCTCCAGCCGCCCCCGTGCACGAACAGCACTACCGGCGCCCCGCCACGGGTCGCCGGCAGGTAGAGGTCGAGTCGCTGGCGCGGATCGGCCCCGTAGGCAACGTCGCTCTGGGCGGGACGACTCGTCATAAGGCCGCCCGGCGGAGTGAGCGGCAGCCCCAGCGCGCCGGCCGGCGGGCCGATCAGCCCGGTGCCCGGCAGGGGGCCGCTCACCACGCCCACGGGGGGGACCTGCGCGGGCCCCATGGGCTCGGCCGGGGTCACCCGCGCCGCCCCGCCTGCCAGCCCCACCGCCACCACACCTGCCAGTGCCAACCACGCCCCGCCCATGCATCCCTCCTGCACCCGCGCGGCCCGCGCCACCTCCCTGTCGCACCGGGGCCATCGGCTGTTCGGCGGCGCATCCCCCTCCTGGCACGCCGCGCGGGCGGCCGCCACCGCCCATCAAGCGGCCAACATAACGCGACGCGGCGACCCGACGCAAGTCGCGGCGGCATAATCCACCGGCGGCGAGCCCTCGTAGGAGTACAATGGAACACCAGACCGGCGGCGGGCGGAGGCCAGGGTGGACCACCGGCACGGGGCGGTGGCTGTACAGCGGCGCGGACTGTTGCCGTCACCCTTGGCGGGTGCGCTGGCGGGCGCGCTGGCCGCCGTGGGCCTGCTCGTCGTGACCGCCGCCCTGCGCAGCGTGCTAGGTGTGCGCACCTTGCCGGAGACGCTGGCGGAGGGGGCGCTCTTCTACCTGCCGCGGGAGTTCTTCACGTACATGATCACCACGTTCCGCGGGCAGGCGAAGGTGCTGCTGCTGTACGGCGTGCTCGGCTTCGTGCTGCTGGCCGGGGCGCTGGTGGGCTTGCTGTACGCGCGCTGGCCCCGCCCGCGTGTGGCGGTCGGGCTGGGCTTCGCGCTGTGGTGGTTCACCATGCTGGTGGCACTACCAGCCAGCGGCGAGGGGTTGTTCGGCGTGGAGTTCAACGAGCCGCTGCCGGTGATGGCCAGCTACGCCGCGGGCTGGGCCGTGTTCAGCCTGAGCCTGACGCTGTTCTACGGCGCCTTCGCCCGCGACAGGCCCACGAACAGGGGGAGCGCATGAGACTAGATCGCCGCACGCTGCTGCGCCGCGCCGGGCTCGCCGCCACGGGCCTGCTGCTGGGGGGCGGGCTGGCAGCCCAGGCCCTTGACTGGCGCCGCGGGGGGCCCACCGCGCCCGTGCTGGCGCGTGGGGCCGCGCAGAGCATCGACTTGCCAGGCCTGCCCCCCTACATCACTCCCAGCGGCCAGTTCTACACCGTGTCCAAGAACCTCTTCGGCGATCCCCAGCTCGACGCGGCGCGCTGGCGCCTGCGCGTGACCGGCGCGGTGGAGCGCGCGCTGGAGCTGGACCTCGACGCCGTCCGCGCGCTGCCTAGCGTGACCCAGCTGCAAACGCTGGAGTGTATCGACAACCAGGTCGGGGGGGACCTCATCTCTAACGCCGAGTGGCGCGGCGCGCGGCTGGCCGACGTGCTCCAGCAGGCCGGGCTGCGCGCTGGGGTGCGCCGCATCGTGTTCGTGGGGGCTGATGACTACAGCGACAGCATCCCGTTGGACAAGGCGTTGGAGCCCACCACCTTGCTGGCTTACGAGATGAACGGCCAACCGCTGCCGCCGCAGCACGGCTTCCCGCTGCGCGTGCTGGCCCCGAACCTGTACGGCATCAAGAACCCCAAGTGGGTGGTGGAGATCCGCGCGGTGACCGAGGACTACCGCGGCTTCTGGCAGCGCCGGGGCTGGACTAACGATGGCACCATCCAGACCATGTCGCGGATCGATGTGCCGGCCAACCGGGCCACGGTGCCAGCAGGGCCGCAGCGCGTGGGTGGCATCGCCTTCGCGGGCGCCCGCGGCATCCAGGCCGTGGAGATCAGCGGCGACGAGGGGCGCACCTGGCAACCCGCCAGCCTGATCACCGATCCGGCTAGCCTGGCCTGGGTGTTCTGGGTCGCCGACTGGACCCCGCAGGGCAGCACCCCCTCGCTGATCGTGCGCGCCACAGACGGCACGGGCACGTTGCAGAGCGCCGAGGTGCGCCCGACGCTGCCCGATGGTGCCACGGGGTACCATCGCATCAGCGTGCGGCTCAGCTAGGCGCCCCCACGCGGTCGGCCTCCAGAGCCGACGAGCTGGCCGCAGCCACCGCCTGCCCCCGGCGGGAAGAGGCCCGCAGCCGCGCAGCACGCTCGCGTACCCCGCGTGCTCGGCGCCGAGCACGCGGCTCCGCCC
>Ga0209061_1002214_pt1 | contig 25873 bp, 34 predicted proteins | sample Coa_R1_10_FD_187157 | JGI IMG/M metagenome (GOLD analysis project Ga0209061, IMG submission 187157) | Surface soil microbial communities from Centralia Pennsylvania, which are recovering from an underground coalmine fire - Coalmine... | ecosystem: Environmental > Terrestrial > Soil >... | reverse complement strand
GCAGCCCGCCGGCCCGCCCGTGCAGCAGGTTCCCCGCGAACGCCCCGATGTCGGACGGCCCCGTCGCGGGAACGGCATAGTTGACGAAGGCGAACACCGCGAACAGCGCGATCCCGCTCACGAGGACCAGCGCGACGCGGCGGCCGCTGATCCTGATGCCCGCTGTCACCATGAGCAGGAGCAGGAAGGCGGGCACCATGGCGATCGTGCCGCCGACCTTGGCGCCGAACCCAGGCCAGCCGCAGGCGAAGACGGCGAAGACGGCGACCGCAGCCACCGCGCCCGCCGCGAGGCCGCGGCGGGCGGGCCGCGCGCGGGCCGCCGCGGCCCCGGACGCCCTCCGGTGGACCCACCAGCGTCTCGGGGCACTCTCCAGCGGCTCCGCCGGCATCTTCTCCGGGCACCCCGCGGCGGGGCCGCTGACGCGGCGGGGCCGCGACCGCAGCGCGGCGCTGGCCAGCCACCCGGCCGCCAGCATGCCGCACACGGCATAGATGCCGACCGCCTCGTTGCCGATACCGTAGAACCGGCCGGCTTCGAGCACGGACAGCCCGAACGGCGTGCCCATCTGCAGCCGGGATCCGGTCATGACATCCAGGCCGATCACCGCCACCGTCACGAGGGCCACGGCCCCGGGCGGCCCGAGCGGCTGCCGGCGCCACGGCCCGGCGAGCGCGGCCACGCCGATCACGGCCGTCCACGCGGCGGCAAGCCCGTACAGCCAGGCCGCGGGACGAGGCAGTGTCCACCACGGGACGAGGCTGGCCAGGAAGGTCGCTGCGGGGACCGCGCCGGCGAGCACGCCGGCGACCCGCCACAGCGCGGCCCTGCGGCGCCGCCGATCTGCCTGCCCGCCCCGGAAGATCAGTCCTATGCCGGCGAGCACGGCCACGTCGGCCAGCGTGTAGGCCCAGAAGAACGCGATGTGGGTGCGCGCCCAGACCTGGGCCGCGATGTCCTGCCCATCCAGGCGGCTGACAGCGGCATCCAGGCTGGCCCGGCCGGTCCTGGTGATCTGCGAGCCGACCGTCCCCGCGGGTACCGGCTGGCCGAGCCAGCGCAGCACGGTGGGCGTCAGGTCGGTGAGCACCACCATGCCCGGCTGCCTGGTCGATGCGGCGCCGAGCATGCCATCGCGGAACCCGGGACCGCTGGCCACGGTGACCCGCAGGTGCGGCGTGCCCCCGGCCCCTGGCGCGGTAACCAGCAGGATCGTCCCGGGAGGCAGGTCCGCGATAATCGCGCCAAGTTCGGCATCGGCATGACGGATCGCCGCCGTGCGTGCCGCTGCCCCGCCGGAGCTCCCCGCAGCCCCGGATGTCCCGGGGACGGAGGTCGCGGGGAGCGCGCCGAGGTCCACGACCGTCAGCGGGCACCGGGCGAGCACAGCACGGCTGAGGCCGGACACCGACGGCAGGTAGGAGCCGACGCGGCCTGCGGGACCAGCGAGCGCCAGCGCGGCGCCAGGCCCGGCGGCGGTGGCGCATCCCCCGCTCCCCGCCGCGGAGGCCAGCAGCCCCCAGCGCGGGCTGTAGTGCAGGCGCTTGTTGTAGGCGAGGATCGACGGCATCGCGGGGATCCGCGCCGCTGCGGGCGCTCCAGGTTTCCCTGTCTCCGGCACCACCGCGGGCAGCGCCGGGCACGGGCCGTCTTCGCTGTGCGGCGTCATCGCACGGGAACCCGCGTTGAGCGTGAGCCAGCCGTCCGCCGGGCAGGTGTGCGGGATCACGGCGTAGTCAACGAGCGAGCCCACCGAGCCCTCCGCCGCCACGCCCCAGAGCGACGGAGAGGTCCGCGCGGACACATCGGACCAGCGCAGCCCGGGGATGCCGACGATGACGACGTGCCGCGCACGCGGCACGCCGCGCGGCAGGCCGGGGAGGCGGGCGGCCCGTGCCGCTGCGGGCGCCGGGCGGCCCGCCGGCGGGCCGCCCGTCACCGTCCCGACCGGTGCCGCGCGCGCGATGTCACCCGTGCCCAGGACCGCGGCCGCGGCAGCCGCCAGCAGGAGCGCAGCCGTGGCGCAGAGCCTCCTCGTCACGCCGTCAACCGTACCGGCGGGCACCGGTTTCCAGGCCGGCCACCCGCACGTATCCGCGGCAAAAGCCGCGGGAACGGCAGCGTAGCGATCACCGTGACGGGAAGGAACCTGTATCCCAGCAGGGAGAACCTGCCTTCGCGGTATCCGGGCAAGGACGGGCGGCACCCCGTCACGGCACCCGGCCGTGACGGGTCGCGGGGCCGTACGCTGTTTCACCCGTGCGAGCACGTTGTGAAGGCGCTGCCGGGGCAGGGGGCATCACCCGCGTCCACAGGGGAGGACCAATGACAGCAGCGCACGAGACCGGACACGTCACCGGGACGAAGGACAAGGACTACAACCTGATCTGGTACACGGAGCATTGCCTGGAGAACGCGCTGCGCCTGGAGACCTACATCAAGGATGCCGAGCGCGATGGCGATTCCGAGCTCGTCGATCTGTTCCGCAAGGCCCAGGCGGACAGCCGCAAGGGCGCGGAGATCGGCAAGTCGATGCTGCGCACACGCCTGAGCGGTTAGCGGGAGCCCAGGGGGCGGTCGCTCTGCCCAGCGGGTTTGCGGGCCGGCCGGGCGGGGGCCGGTCAGGCACTGGGCACCCCGGTGCTCCGCCCGGGCCGCCCATTCTCGCGCCGCGGTGGCATGATGAGTGGATGCGCGGCCGTTCCCGGACCGGCTGGTGGGGCGTGGTGCTGGAGGCACCTGATGGCGTCACCCTGGCCAGTTTCTATGCCAGCCTGCTCGGCTGGCCGATCGTCAGGCAAGAGCACGGCGAAGCGGCTGTCGCCGTTCCCGGCACATCGTCCTACCTGGCTTTCCAGTCCTCGGCGGACTACGTGCCGCCCGTCTGGCCTTCTGCTGATGGCCGTCAGCAGATGATGATGCATCTCGACATCGCAGTAGACGATATGGCCGCCGCCGTGGCCGACGCCACCGAGCTGGGCGCGACACTGGCCGGGTTCCAGCCCCAGGACGATGTTCGGGTACTGCTCGACCCTGCGGGCCATCCGTTCTGCCTGTACGTCGACCACGAGCTTGATTGAGCCCTCTCCGCTCTGGCGCGGGGCTGACAGCGGTGATCCCCTGCGCGCAGAGCGCCGCGGCCGGCCGCCAGGCGGGGCGGCCGGCGCCCGCCCGCGTGATCTTCACCATGTGTGCGCGCCGTTCCTGCCGGCGGCCGGGGCGTCGCCCCGGACGGTGATGAAGACCCTCGGTCATAGCCATATCGGGCTGACCATGAACACCTGCACGCACGTGCTCCCGGAGATTGAACGGGAGGCGATCGATGCTGCCGTGAGAGCGATCTTCGGGTGACGGCCCGGCAGTTGGCTGCACTTCTGGCTGCCGGCTGCACTTCTGGCTGCACCGGCGCAGCCTGCGCCTGGACGGGCGTCCGGCATATCGTGCTGACCTGGGAGCCGGTGAGCGGGATCGAACCGCTGACCTGCCGTTTACAAGACGGCTGCTCTGCCTGCTGAGCTACACCGGCGGGTGACACCGGGCATGGTAGCCGATCCCCCGCCGGCCCGCGAAAACATGGCTCTGACCTGCTGTTTTCCCTCTGCCGGACGGCGCGGGTGCCCGCCTGCGCCGTCCGGCGCTGTCTGGCTGGCACCGGCGAACACCGGCCAGCGGCGGCTGTCCGCGCTGAATACGCGCTGAAATCCGCGGAGCCAGTAGCGGCTACTGCTCATCGGTGCTGCCGCCGTTGCCGTCATGGCCTCCGCCTTCATCCGGCTGCCTGCCGTCGCCGGGGTCCCGGCTGCGCTCCGGTTCACCGCTTCCCCTGGGGTCGTCATTGAGCACGTCCATGATCCTGCGCTTGGCGATATCATGCTGGCCATCGAGGCAGCGGGCGTAGGTGCGTAGCAGGACCTCGACGCTGTGCCCGGCCCACTCGGCGACCTGGGCGGGCGCCACGCCGCCGTTCAGCCACGTCGACAGGCACGCGTGCCGCAGGTCGTACGGGCGCCGCGCCAGCGGAGACGCGTACTCGACCGGGCTCAGAGCGGCCTTGCGGGCACGGTCCCACGCCCGGCGGTAGGTGATCGTCGCCAGCGGGCCGCCGCCGACGCCACGGAACAGGTAGCCATCCGCCGAGGTGCCGAAGTCCTCCAGGTGGGCACGGAACAGCCGGACCTGGGGCGGCGGAACCGGCACGACCCGTATCTCGCCCTCACCGCGGTGCTTGAGGCCGCGCCGGTCCCGTCCGGCGCCAGAGTCGGTCCAGCGCCCGCCCGCGTCCGGCGCTGTCGCGCTGACGTGCAGCTCGCCCCATCCGTCACCAGCGGACAGGTGCAGGTCGGCCGCGTGCAGCATGACCGCCTCCTCCGGTCGCAGCCCGCAGTAGTACATAACGCCGAAGAACGCCGCCAGCCGCGGCCCGGATGGCTGCTGGGCCCGTACCGCGGCCAGCAGCTTCCGGGCCTGGTCCGGGTTGATGACGCGGCGCCGGTCGATGGCGTGCGAGGCGCGCGGCGTGGTCCACCGCAGGTCCTTGACCGGGTTGGCTTCCAGCAAGCCGAGCTCCACCGCGTATTCCAGTGCGTTGAACAGCACGGCCCGGTGACGGCGTGCCGAGGTGGCCGCGGCACGGCTGCCGTCGAGCCTGGTGACGGCCGCGTCGAGCAGTGCCCGCGTGTCCGCGGGACGGCGCAGGTCTGCGACCGGCTTGGTATGGCGCGACAGCCACGCCAGTGCTGCCGCCGCATCGGGTGGCGCCCACGCGCGGAGCCTGCTGTTGTACCCCCATCCCAGTACGGCCCGGCGGATGTCCTCGTCTGGCGGCCTGCCGGCCGTCTGCTCCACCATGGCAGGCAGCGCGGCGGCGAGGGCCTGGGCGATCGCCCGGCGGTACTTGGCGCTGGCGGCCTTCCACTTCATGTCCACGTAGGCGCATGTGAACTCATACCAGCTCGTTCCGGGTTCGTCGCGCTGCCATGAGGCCGGCAGCCCGGTTCGGGCCGCGAACGCCTCACCACGCCTCGCCGCGGCCAGCAGCTCGGCGCGGAAGCTGTCCGCTTGGGCAGCGATGCGGAAAGACCTCCTCCGCAGCCGAACGCCCGCCTTCCACCGGACCGTGTATGTGGTGACCTTGGCGCCGCGATAGACCTCGGTCTTCCAGACACGGACGTCGTAGGTCAGGTCACTGCTCATGCGGCTCTCCGGCTGCTAAGCCACCGGGCCAGGTCCTCGCGCTGGATTCGCAGGCTGCCGTTGGGCAGCACGATGCACTCGGGTGCCTTCCCCTTGGCCCGCCAGTCGTAGAACGTCGAGCGGGAGATGTGCAGCTCGGCGCAGAGCTGGTCGACGGTCAGCAACGCGCTTTCCGGAGGTGGGTCGGCCTGCCGGTGCGCTGCCCGGCGGCGCCGGGCAGCGGCCGTGTCGCGCCTGATGCTGTCAGCGTGGTCGGCGAGGCGGTCAGCGGTGATTCTGGGCATGGTGAATGTGCTCCTGTCCGGTTCGGGGGATACAGGGCCTGGCTGGCTAGGCGGCGCGCTGGCGCCTGGGCCGGGCGCGCTGGTAGGCGCGCTCCGCGTGAATGCAGGCGGCGCATGGCGGCTCGCCGCGGGCCTTGTGGCGGACGAAGGCGGCGTGGGTGCCGCAGGGCCGCAAGGTACGTGCCGGGCGGCCGGGGGGATGGCCGTGCTCGTTCCAGGTGACCCAGGCGAGCAGGTCGCCGACGGGCGCGTCTGGCGGCACCATGGCGGCCAGGACGATCAGCAGTGCCCACCGGTCGGTGTCGGTGAGCGAGCTGAGGAGCTGGCCGGCCGAGTCGCGGCCTTCGTCGTGGACCCGGATCACCAGGTCGGTGGCGACGGGTATGAGCCGTTCGGCCAGCTCGCCGGGTGTCTCCTGGCGGTGCGGTGTCAGAGCCTCGGGCATGCAGAAACTCCTCCAGAGTCAGGACATACGAGTGGTGCGGGGCGGGCGCGTGAACGTGCGTGCGCTGGCGTCCGCCCCGGGCTCATAGATGGGTGGTCTGGCCCGCGGCTGTGGTTAGGAGCCGGTGATCCACCGGCCGTGATGGGGCATGACCCCGCCGCGGCGGAGCAGGGTGTAGACGGCTTCGTAGGTTTCGCCGAGGTCGGCGGGGACGGCGCGGATGCGGGCCAGGGCGTACCGCAGCTGCCGGGACAGCTCGCCGAGGGTTTGCAGGGCGTCCTCGCAGGCGGTGATCCGGGCTTGGGCATCGGCGATCGTGTCCTGGGCGGCGGAGATCGCGGCGGCCCTGGCGCCGTGGCATCCCTGGCAGGGTTCGGTGACGGCCATGGCGCGGGCGGCGGCCAGGGCGTCTTCGGCCGCGTCGAGGCCAGCGCAGGCGGCCTGGCGGGCGGCGCTGGCCTGGCTGGCGAGCTGCCGGGCGGCATGCAGGCGTTCGGCGATGTCGTCTTCGGTGGCGGCCAGGTGGCCGAGGAACTGCCGTTCGTCGCAGGCGCTGGTGTGCTGGCTGGCGGCGTAGATGCGGAGGCTGCCGGCGCCGAGCGCGAGGGCTGCGCCGATCAGCCCGCCGAGCGCGTCCGGGTCCAGGCCGGCGCGCCGTGCCCCGCCGAGGATGCCCAGCACCTCCTCGGCGAGGTCGCCGGGGTCGGCCAGCTCGCGGGCGCGCGCGAGAAGCTGCCTCTCGTGGTCGGTGCTCACGGTGACCGTCCTTTCGTTACAGACGGTGAGATTCTGGGGCCGCGTGGGATGTGGCCTGGGATCGTCTCGTAAACGTCTCTCCGGGGTACATGTCGTGCAGTTTTGGCGGCGCGGTGAGACGCTTACGAGACGTTCTGCAGAGACGGCAGCATCTACTGTGCGTTACCCAGCGGCGGTGTCATCCTGGTTGCCGTCCCGGGTGTCGTCCGGAGGCGGCACCAGGGATAGGGACGGCCGCTGCCCCTCGCCGTCGCCGGCGAGGCGGAACCGGGCGCCGCGTCCGCTGCCGTCCAGCCGGGCTACGCCGGAGGCGCGCAGCGCGGACAGGTAGCGATGCGCGACTGGCTTGGACTTGCCGATCACCTCAGCGGCCTGGCTGGAGGTGGTGCCGTCGGGTGCGGCGAGCAGGGACAGCAAGGCGGAGGCGGCTGGCCCGGGGATAGTGACATCCCCGAAGTTCTGCTGCAGCGCCTGCCGCTGCCGTTCGGCGGCCACCCGGGCCGCAACCTCGGCCGGGACGTCGGGGATGTCGATGCCGGCGGCTGCGGCATGGCGGGCGGCGTCGATCTTGGCGCGGATCGGGCCCGTGCCGGCGAGCACCTGCCCGGCTCCGGCTGCTGCCGGGAGCGTCGCCGCCTCGTCGTCCTGATCCTCGTCACCGGTGGCCCCGCTGGTGATCTTGGCCCACTGGCCGGCCAGGGGGGCGAGGGCGGGTTCGGGCGTGTAGGGGGCGCGGCTGGCGGCCCGCCGGGCGACGATGGCGTCGATGCTGGCGGGGTCGGACAGGTTGAACACCCGGCCGCGCTCGTAGCCGCCGCCGCCGCCGAGTTCGGTGATCAGGAACACGCCGGGGCGGCCCTCGCCGTATTCGCCCATGTCGGGCAGGTCGATCTCCTCGCCGGTGGCTTTGCGGGCCTCGCCGCGGCGGGCGAACCGGCCGAGGATGGCGATGTCGATGTTGGCGCGCAGGTCCGCCCCGCCGACCCACTGGGCGGTGGCGCGCTGCCCGGCCACGATCAGGGCGACGGCCTCACTGCGGCATTTGGAGGCGATCAGCCGCAGCAGCTCGCGGCACACCGGGTCGGCGGCCACCTGGTCAACTTCGTCGATCTTGACGGCCAGCAGCGGGGTGTCCGGGGTGGGGGTGATGCGCGCTTCGTCACCGGTCTTGCCGCGTTCCTCGATCGCGTTCAGGACCCATTGCAGGATGCGCCGGGCCTGTCCGGTCTGGTCCCGGCCGAGGGCGTTGGCGGCGGCCAGCGGCGCCCAGCGCAGGTCCTCGCGGTGCTTGCCGAGGTTGACCTGGATGAGCTGGGCGTCGGTGCAGGCGGTGATCCGCTCGCTGATGCAGTTGAGCAGGACGGTTTTGCCGGAGCCTTTCTTGGCGGCGACCAGGATGACCTTGCCGCCTTCGTCGGCATCCCACACGGTGAGGGTCAGCGGCTGGCCGGTTTCGGGGTCGGCGCCGATGACCAGCGGCGTACGGCAGGTCGCCGGTTCGGGCACGTGCCGGGCGAACGGGGAGGCGCGGTCGATGGCGGGGTGGGTGAGGGGCTGTGCCCAGGGGTCTTTGCGGCGGACGGTGATGCGGAGCCGGCCGGGGATGCGGTCGGTGGTCACGTCGATGCGGCCGATGGGGATCATCTCGATCTCGCCGAGCCGTTCGGCTACGTCGCGGGCGCTGATCTGGGAGGCGCGCTTGCCGGTGCCGCGGGTGTCGATCAGCAGCGTGTCGCCTAGCAGCGTGTCCTCGTGTTCCAGCAGGTGGGAGCCGTGGAGGCCGAGCAGGGGCGCGAGCCGGTGCCAGGTTGCCTTCTTGGCTTCCCATTCGGCGGCGGCCTGGCGGCGGGCCCGGGCGGCGCGGATCGCCTCATGGCGGCGCAGCCACCAGTAGCCTGCCCCGCACCCGGCGGCATAGGCGAGGGACAGCAGGTGGTCCGGGCCGGCCAGCGGCCCGAACGCGGTGGCGGCGGTGGCCCACGCGCCGACGGCGCCAGTGGCGGCGGCGACCTCGGCGCCGCCCATCCGCTTGTGGCGGGTGTTTTTCGAGCGGTGTTCCCCGAGCCACCCGGCCGCGCCCGTCGTGACCGCCGCCGCGGCGCCGGCGTACAGGCCGGGCACCCCGGCGGCGTGCAGGATCTCAGTGGCGGCCCAGATGCCCGGGATTCCGAGGAGCGGGAGCCGTTCGGCAGGGGCATGCCGCAGCCAGCCGCGGAACCGGGACAGCGCGGAGGAGGCCGCCACCGGGGGCAGCTCGCCATCGCCGCCCGGGCCGGGATGGGGCGGGAACGCGCACCGCGGGTTGCGGCTGAGGGTCATCACGGGCCTCCCTCGGCGAGCGAAAGCCCGGGGCCGGCCGTGACCGGCCCTGGGCATGGCGGGTATGAGGACTGGTCAGGCGTCGCCGTCGCCGGTGATCCACCGGCCGTCATAGGGCAGCAGGCCGCCGCTGGCGGCGAACTCCCGCACCTCGGCGTAGTGGGCGGCGAACTTGGCCCGGGCATCGGCCATTGCCCCGGCATCGTCGGCGGCGGCGTCGGCGACGTCGTGCATGGCGGCCATCGCGGCCGGGTCCAGGCCCACAGTGTCGACGCAGGTTTCGTACACATCCGCCAGTGCCTCGGCGTAGGCGGACATGCCCGCGACCTGCCCGGCCATCCAGGCGAGCAGGGCGGCGTCGTCTTCGGGCTCAAAGTCGCTGGTGGCCGCGACCAGGGCCGTCCATGCCGGGTCCAGGCCCGTCCGGGTGCGTGCCCGCGGCATGGCCCGCGGCGCGGCCGGGACGGGGCCGGGGGTTTCTGTCATGAGGGTGCTACCTCCTTGCTGGGAAGCTGTCTTCGGGCTCGACGGGTCCGGGATGTTGCCGTCCTGGTCGATCGGGCCGGTGCAGCCGGACTCGCGCAGATCGGAGAACCTCCGGTCAGCGTCGGTTTCGGGCTGGCCGTCCACGCGGCGCGTGGGGACCTGCCCTGTTTCTGCCGTGCCGGTTGTGGTGAGCACCGGCGGTTCGGGCTGGCGGGCCTGCCAGCGGGATTCCGCCCTGGAGGCCAGGTGGCCGGCCGCGGAGCGGGTTCTTGCGGCCAGGGAACTGGCCGCCCAGGTGGCGCCGGTGCGGACGCCGCGGCCCGCGGCAAGCGCGCCGCGCTTGCCGCCCCGGGCCGCGTGCCCGGCCAGCGCCCGATGGTGGCGGCGCAGCAGCTCGGCGGCGGTGCCGGTGGCGGCTACGGTGATCGCCCAGGTAGCCAGCACCGAGGCCACCACCGGCAGGCCCGGGATGCGGATGCCGTGCAGCATCACCCAGATGGCCAGGGCAGTGCCGGCTGCCAGCCCGGCCCAGACAGCGGCCCGGCGGCCCCGCCCGGTGCGGGCGCTGGTGGCGGTCGCCATGGCCTGCTACCGCCAGATGCCCACACGGCGGCGCGGCTCCAGACCGTCCCGCCCGTCGCGCCACTGGCGGGCGAAGGCCCGGGCCCGGGAGCGGCGCGCCAGCACCGTGCTGACGATGAACGCGACGGCGGCCACGATCACGGTGACGCCGATGAACCCGTAGGCCAAGATGGAGGCGACCGTTTCGTGCCCGCCATCCGGCAGCGGCTGGGCCGCCGAGGCGGCCAGGGCGGCGTGCCGGTATTTGTCCTCGTAGGCGACCAGGATCGTGGCGGTGGTGGCGCCGGTGGCCAGCGAGGCGAGAAGACGCTGCTTGATGGTCACTTGCTGCTCCTTTCCCGGGCCAGCAGCGCGTCGGTGTCGGCGAGCTGCTGGCGCGCTGCGGCGGTCTTGGCCCGGATCGCCGCGGCCTGCCGCCGGGCCTTGCGGCGACTGGGCCTGCGGAGCCGGGCCAGGTCGGTGATCTTCATGGACAGGGGTGTCCTCCTTCGTGGTGCGGACGGCCGGGCCTAGTGCCCGAACGCGGTGAGAATGCGGGCCGCCAGAGCGCTGATCTGCGATCCGGCGGGAGTGGTGGCCAGGTAGTAGCCGGCGGCGAACGCCACGGCCGCGTGCCAGAACCGCAGGCCGGTGAACTGGACCAGCGCCCACAGGCCCACGGCGATGATCAGCAGCGTGATCAGGTCCGCGTTGGTCACGGCGTGCCTCCTTCCAGGGGTGGCAGGGGACAAGGACGGCTGGCACGCCCAGGGCACGGCACGGGGGTCAGTACCAGCCCGCGGCCTGCTCATGGCTCCACGCCGCACACGGCGTGCCGTACCGGGCCGCGATGTAGCCCAGGCCCCACCGGATCTGGGTCGCTGGGTCGGTGCGCCAGCCCGGCCCGGCGGCGGCCATCTTCGCCGCGGGCAGCGCCTGGGGGATCCCGTACGCGCCGGACCGCGGGTTGACCGCGCTGGCCCGGAACCCGGACTCGCGGGCCCACAGCTCATCCAGGCAGGCCGCCTGCGCGCCGACCCAGTGGTAGGGGGCGGCGGCGGCCATCCGGTTGGCCAGCGCCTCGCTGGAACCCCTGCTCGCGGCAGGCGGTGTGGCGGCCGGGGCGGGCGAGGACGAGCCGGGGTGATGGGCCGCCGCCAGCAGCAGCCCGGCGGCGATCGCCGCGGCGGCGGCGCGCTTCTGGTGGCGGGTCAGCCGACGGCGCAGATACCGGCGGCGCATCACGGCGCCCCCGCGCGGGCGGCCGGGTCGGTGAACCCGACCGGGTCACCATCCCCCGGCGGGGACCCAGGAGTACCGAACTGGGAAACCCGGACCGGGTAGCCGGTGGCGTACGCCTCGATCATCTGATGCGGGCCGGTCACCAGCCCCACATGGCCCGGCGCCGAGGCCGTGCCGTCGGCCCCGGCGAAAAACACCAGATCCCCCGGCTGCGGGGTCGCGGTCCGCGGGCCCCATGCCCACTGCTGCTGGGAGGTACGCGGCAGGGCGATCCCCGCCGAGCGGTAGGCCATCATCACCAGCCCGGAGCAGTCGAACCCGCCCGGCCCGGTCCCGCCCCACACATACGGTTTGCCGAGCTGGGCACGGGCGTAGGCGATCGCCTGCGCGGCCGGCCCGCCCGGCGCCGCGCTGGTGCCGCCGGCCGCGGGCGCGTGATGGGTCAGGGCGGCCAGGGCCAGGCCGGCCAGGGCAGCGGCCACGGCCGGGTGGACCCGGCCGCGCCGCCGGAAGCGGATACGGTACGGCAAGGCGGGCCTCCTTCCCGGGCACCGCGCACACGCCCCAGCCCGCCAGCCAGCGATGCGGCTGCGGGCCAGGGACAGTGGACTGACGGGGCTATGAGCCGCCGCCGGCTACGTGCAGTACGGGCCGGCCCGTCCGGGCCGGCTCCCCTGGCCCGGGCGCCGGGGCTGGGTGGCCCGTACGGCCGCCGGTGGTGGCGGGGCCGCCCGGGTGGCCCGTGCGGGTGGCGGGCGCGTGGGCGGCGGTGCGGAACGCGGCCGTGCGGGCATCCCGGACAGCTTTCTCGCACCAGGACCGGCGGCGCCCGGTGCGGGCCATCAGCGCGTCATAGTCGGGCCGCCAGCGCTGGCCCGCCTCGATCGCGTCCCGGATCTGGCCGGCCAGCTCGGCGACGACCGCGGCCCGGTCCACCTCGCCGCGCGGGGCCGGCCCGCCCGTACGGCTGCCCGGATGGTCTCCGGCGCGCCTGGCCGGTTCCGTACGCCTGCCCCCGTACGCCGGCGGCTCCGGCTCGGCCCGTACGGGACCGTCACCCCGTACGGGCTTGATGTCACGTACGGGATCTGTGCCCGCGCCGGCGCGTACGGGCTCGCGGGGCTCGTCCCGTACGGGCTCCAGGCCCGGTACGGGATTCTCGTCCGGGCCGTCCTCGCTGCCGGCGGGGGCGCGGAGCAGGTGGGTCAGGGCGGCGGCCATGCCCAAGGTGGCCACCGGAAGGCAGGCCACCAGGGTGACCACTGGCCAGGGGGCGGCGGTGGCGTGGGCGGCGGCCAAAAGGTGGTAGATGATCTGCCCGGCCATGCCCAGGGCCAGGGCGCCGGTCGCCGACCGGCGGGCGAAGACCCGCGCGGCGGGCGGGGTGCCGGGGGTGAGCCAGGCTCCCAGGGCGTAGGCGCCGTAGGCTTCCACGCCGATGGGCAGGGTGATCGCGGTGTTGATGCGCAGGCTGTTCGCGATGCCGGGCAGCGGGGCCACCACGCCGAACCCGGCCATGCCGCCGAGGCCGACCCAGCCGGACCAGACCGCGACCGCGGCCGGGGCGGCGATCAGGGCCAGCGGCCAGGCCGGCAGCTTCTTCCCGTGCCGGGTGGTCATGGGGGTCCCTCCCGCCAGGTGTTGCGGATGATCTGGGTGTATTCGCTGTGCGGCCACAAGGCGGCGGCCAGCTCCTTGAGCTGCCGCTTCTGGGCGTGGGGCAGGTCGCGGGTGATGCGCTCCGGGTGCAAGGCGGGCATGGCGAGCGCGGCGCGGGCGTATTGCTCGATCCGGTCGCAGGCCGGGCAATCACACGGCAGGCCGCACACGGCCCGGACCAGCCCAGCCAGGCAGCGGGCCAGGTGAACCAGCGCGGTCATGGCCGCTCACCTGTCCCGGGGCGCTGGAGGTGCCCGGCCGCGGCCTGGGCGGCGGCCAGCACCGTGCCGAGCGCGCTGGCCCGCCGGCCCGCGGCGTGCCCGGCCTCGATCCAGCTCGCGAGCTGGCCGCACACCTGCGGCAGCGCGTGCGCCAGCGCGGTCAGCTCGCCGGCCACCGCGCAGGCGGTGGCGGGCTCGGTCACCCCGCCCGCACCGTGGCGGGTGGCGTGGGCCAGGATCCGGGCCGCCGCGACCGTCGATGTGTCCTCGTGCGGCCCGCTGGTGTAGCCGGGCAGCATCCCGGCGATGCCGTCCAGGGTCATGGTGGTCGTCCCTCCCGGGGTGGTGGGCAGGAAGCAGGAAGGAGGCCGCCCCGGCGGGCGGTGCCGGGGCGGCCGGGGGCAGGTCAGGGGGTCAGCAAGGCGTATGCGAATGGCGGGCCTGCCCGGCCGGGTGCCCGTGCGGGACGGGCACCCCCGGGGCCGTCCGGGCTTACCCGCCGCCCGGGCCGATGTCCGGGCCGATGGGGGTGAACTCGCCGGTCTCCACGTTCAGCCAGCCGGCCGGGCGGCCGTACTCCGGGTTCCCGTACTCCTCATCGGCGTAGTAGCCGCATTCTTCGCCGTGCTTGCCCAGCGGGATGCCGCAGTCCTCGCAGAAATCCAGGTAACCGAAGCTCACCGGCTCTTGCCTTCCTTCGTATCGTTTGCCTGATGGGCGGCCTCCAGCTCACGGATGCGGCCGAGCGCGTCGTCCAGGCCGGCGCGCAGCTCGCGCACCGCGGCGCGCAGGCTGCGGATGTCCCGCTGAGCGGTCTCGCCGGCGGTTTCCAGGTCGTAATGCCGGTGGCGGTCCTCGGCGTACTCAAAGCGGTGATCGTGTCTCGCGTCGGCGTACTCACCGCGGTGGTCGTGGTCGTTCCAGCTCACCGGGCTGCCTCCGCGAGAGTCACGCCGTGGGTGGTGCCGGTCATGCCACGCGCTCCGCGGTGAACGTGATCGGCTCGACCGGGCAGTCATCGTCGTCGAACCGGACGATGAAGTCCTGCGCTGCCGCAGGCAGCGCCCAGGCCGCGGCCGGCGCGTCCTCCTCACCGGGGCAGGCGTACGCCTCGATGAGCGAGTAGCCCACTTCCACCGGGGCGCCGAGGGCACGCCGGGCGGCCAGCGCGACCGGGCATGTCGCGCACGTTTGCGGCTCGCCGGCGGCGATGTCGCCGGCCGTGACGTGGACGGTGAGCAGGCCGGGCCAGGTGGGTCCGGTCATGGGGTACCTCCGGTGCGGATGTGGTGGTTCGGGGCGGTCATGACGTACCGCCGAGGGTGTCGTCGCAGATGAGGGTGGCGGGGGTGAACGCCGGGCCGGCGGCGGCCAGCACGGCGGCCATATCGGCCTGGCTGATCAGGCCCGTGGCGCGGGCGGCGGCGAACCGGGCCAGGTGGTAGCCCTCGGCCCCGCCGGGCCCGGCCACGCACGGCTGGTGCGGGGCCGCCGGGCAGCACCCGCACGGGCGCAGCCGGGTCAGCTCGCAGATGGCGTGCACGGTGCGCGCGCCGGCCGGAGCAGCCGCGGTGGCGTGGCTGATCATCATGCTGCTGCCCTCCGGGCCGCCTCGGCGGCCTCGTCCAGGTCGGCGGCCATCACCCGGTGTCCCAGCCGCCCTGCGGGGCAGTGCCAGAGGACCGGGCCGCCGGACAGCTCCCGGCCATGGCGCGGGCAGGCGGGCCGCCGCCCGGCCCGCCGCATGGCCTCAGCCTCGCGGGCCAGGGCGCGGCGCTCCCGCTCCGAGCACCCGCCCCACACGCCGAACCGCTCCCCGCGGTCCAGGGCCTCCTGCAGGCAGTCGGCGCGCACCTCACAGGCGGCGCAGACCCGCTTGGCCGCCGCCGCGGACTCCCCCTTCTCGGGGAAGAAGGCCTCCGGGTCAACCTCGGCGCACAGCGCCCGGTCCCGCCAGCCGGCGGCCGGGCCGGTCACCTCGGCCAGCACGCCGGGCAGGTCCAGGAGCAGGTCATCACCGGGCGCGGCGGCGCGCCGCGCGCCCCGGGTGTTCGTGGTGGGCATGGTCGGTGTCCTCCTTGCGTGGCATTCCGGGCACGGCAAAGCCCCCGGGCCAGGCGGCCACGGGGGCTGAGAATGAGGGGAAGACCGGGAGCACGGCCGGCGGTCAGGCCGCGTCTGGCTCCGGCCGGCGGCGGGGGCGGGCCTGCCGCAGCGCCCGTTCGGTGGCGCGCTGCAAGCTCACGGCCTGGCGCGCCTGCCGGCGGGCGGTTTCCAGGCTGGCCAGCCACTGGCCCGGCGTCAGGTCAACCAGCACCTTCTGCCCCGAGCCGGGGCAGCGGGTCACCCCGTCATGGGCGCGGTGCGGCCAGATCATGCGGCGCTTGATGCGCCGCCAGCGCCCGCAGATCGGGCAGGCCACGGCCAGCACCTCCCCCGGCCGCAGGTTGACCTGATCCGGGGGCAGCTCGCTCAATGCCACGGCCGGGCGGCGGTTACTGCGCACGTCAGCCTCCAGTCATCTGGTTCCTGCGTTCCCCATCCCCCACGGCGCCGCGCCGCGGCCCGCGTGGAGGCTGGGCAGCGCACGAGCTGCCCGATCACGGTGGTGGAACTGCGCGGACGCGGCCGGCCCAGGGACCATGCGACGTCAACCGGGCCGCAACCCGGGACCAATCAGGACCGTCAACCCAGGCACACCAGGGCCACATCCACCAGCACACATATCCAGTTGTCAAGGTGCACAGGCAGCAAGCCCATTGCTGCGATCCGCTACTAGAGCGATATGTCTAGGCTACCTGGACAGGGTGAGACTTGCACAGCATGGCTAGCCATGTCAAGCGAACTGAAGCCTGCCTAGGAAAGCTGGGCAGCCTGGCCTACCCTTGTAGCCATGGCACTTGACCCGGACGATCCGCGTCCGCCATATCAGCAGGTCGCGAACGCCCTACGGGCCGCGATCCTCACGAGGAAGTTCGCCCCTGGCGACAAGCTGCCCTCCGGCAGCGAGCTTGCCCAGCGCTACGGCGTGGCGCGGATGACTGTCCAGCAGGCCATGCGGCTGCTCCGCGATGAGGGGCTGATCGTCTCCCGGCAGGGGAGCGGCATCTACGTGCGCGAGCGGACCACCCGGGCCGTGGCCCTGCGGCCGCATGTCGAGCGCGCCTTCGAACAGCCCAAAGTGTCGATCGACTTCTCGGGTTTCTCCGGGGAAACCCTGCACGGCGTTCTCCAGGAGCCGCTGGACAAGATCCGCATCGGCCAGCTCGTGCCGGAGAGCATCGCGATCCGCATCCTCGTTCCCGACACCAGCCAGCCGTGGGGCGTGCCCTGCCGTGCCGACGACTTGGCCGATGAGCCGGCGTTCCGCGAACGGCACCGGCACATCATGCAGCGCCATACCGAGGCCCTCACCGAATCCGTTCGCGAACTCGCCGACCTCGGTCTGGTCAGGTCCGCCACGGCCCAGGTCCGGCTGCACGGCACCGTGCCGCTGTTCAAGCTGTACATTCTCAACGGCACCGAGGTGTTCTGCGGCTTCTACCCCGTCACCAAGCACACGGTGACCCTCGGCGGGCAGCCGGTCCCCATGTTCGACCTCATGGGCAAGGACACCACGTTGTTCCACTACGCTATTGACGACGACTCCGGCTCGATGGCCAGCCAGTACGTCGAGCAGGCCCGGGCATGGTTCGACGCCGTGTGGAACACCGTCGGGCGCGAGCCGTGACCGGCTCCCCGCAGCCAGAAGCTGCGCTCCGGCAGATCGTCAGCCGGACCCGTTATCTGCTGCTCGATTTCGACGGCCCCGTGTGCAGCATCTTCGCGGGCACATCCGCCGCCGCGGTCGCCGAACAGCTTCGCTGTCGCCTTGCTGCCGCCGGTGTCGCGCTGCCCGGCGAGGTGGATTCGGTTTCCGATCCGCTGGAAGTTTTTCGTGTCATCGCTGATCGTGACGGGAATGCTGGCGAGCACGCCCAGCGGGAGCTGACGGAACTGGAGGTCCAGGCCGTGGCAACGGCCCGGCCCGCCGACGGGGCAACCGATCTCATCGCGGCGGCCTGCCAGTCCGGCCGCAGCGTGGCGATTGTCAGCAATAACTCTGGTTTGGCAGTCGCCACCTACCTACACGATCACCGCCTGGCGCGTTACGTCAGTGCAGTGATCGGCCGGGACGACCCAGACCCCGCGCACATGAAGCCCAGCCCCTACCGGGTGCGCCAGGCCATCCAGATGCTCCAGGCGGCTCCCGCAGAATGTGTCCTTGTCGGCGATTCGGCCTCCGATGTCGCTGCCGCTCATGCGGCGGACGTGCCAGCCATCGGCTATGCCAACAAGCCCGGCAAGGACGAACGCCTGGCCCAGGCCGGAGCCGACGCCATCATCACGCGCCTGGCCGACCTCATCGATGCGCCCACCCCTGGGGCGGTCAAGGTGTGAGCCAGGCGACCGGCACCCGCTGGCGTGATGCTTACCTTCGGGTAGCCGAACGAATTGTGGCGGGGGCACCGGCCGCACGGCCTGTGCTTACGGTTTCCAACGCCTGTGTGGACGCGGTCTTTCATGTCGATGCGGTGCGATTGTCGCGGCTGACCGCCGCCGCGCGGACGGCCAGAGACAGTGACGGGAGAGGCGCGGAGCTGGTGAGCCGGGTGCTGGACCGGATCAGCGACGGCCGGGGCGGTGAGCTGCTGGCGCGGTGGCCGGATGGCCCCGCCTGGATCACGGCCGTACTGGGGCCGCCGAACCGGTATCAGGCTGGCGGCACCGGCCCCCAGGCGTCGTGGACGCTGGCCACCGTCGGTGCGACTAGCGTGCTGGCGCTGGCCGACCGCAGCGCCGAACAGCTTGCCGTCCTCGACCTGCGGACCGGGCTGTGCGCCGACGGTCAGGTCGTCCCGGTCGGCTCCCTGGTCCCGTCCGGCACGCCGACGAAACTGCCACACTCCATCTTGGAGTTCACCGCGGGGACCAAGTGCGGGACGCTGAGCGTCCCCCGGTCGAGCCGGATTATCCTGCGGTTCGGTGACGAACCGATCGAGCGCGACGAACAGTTCTTCCACCTGGCCCCGAAACTGGCAGCAGGCGCCGGCGCCGGCTTGCTGTCCGGCCTCAACTCGCTCGCCGAGGACGACAGCCGTGACCGCGACTGGCTGGCGGCGCTGGCCCGCGCATGGGCGCGGGCGGGCCTTGCGGTCATCCACCACGAACTCGCCGAATTCCCCACCCCGGCCCGGCTGCGCCAGGCGGCCCGTCTCGCCCCGGCGACCTCGCTCGGGCTGAGCCTGTCCGAACTGTTCACGCTGACCGGCAGGCGCGGCGATCCCCGCCTGCTCGCACAGCAGGTAGCCAGCCAGTACGGCATGCGCCGGGTCATCGTCCACGCCGACCACTGGGCACTGGCGGTACACCGGGCTGACTCGCGGCACATCGAGCGTGTTCTGCTGGCCGGCAACGCATTCGCCGCCGCCCGCGCCCGCCACGGGCAGCCCACAGCCAACCTGGACCCGGCGGAGGACGCCAGCTACACCGAGGATCTACCGCAATCAGGTGCGCTCGGCGACGGCTGGCAGACCATCTGCGTACCCGTACCGCATCTGCGGCGGCCCGCGGGCACGATCGGGCTTGGCGATACCTTTAGTGCCGGTGCGCTGTTGGCGGAAAGCCTATGCCTGTGACCTGTCAGCTTTCCCCCTGATATCTGCAGGAACTCCGAGCGGCGGACCAACTGCAGCTCGGCGTGAGTGACGTCCGGCGCTCACGGCGAGTGGCGCGTAATGTACCGCACCCGGTTGGCTGTCAGCTCGCGCGTGCGTGCTGGCGCGGGGTGTAAGAGTCGACGAGCCGCTGCATGTCGTGGACCAGCAGCAGGGGCCACCGGCGCTGGTTTTTGAGGATGCCGAACACCCGTGCCGCGGCTTGCGCCTGGCGTTCCTCGTCCTTGTCCAGGTCGCGGACCTCGATCCACCATGGGTAGCGGCTGACCGGCATGTCGCGGTCGTCCTCGAAGCCGTGGGGGCCGAGGTCGAGCACCGTCCTGCCTGTCGTGAGGTGAGCGTAGCCGTCCTCGCGGTCGGTGAAGGTGCCGCCGAACGCGTGCTCCAGTACCGGCCGGACCTCATCGGCCGTGGCGGCGTCGATGAAGACGTCTTCGGAAACGGACACCGCTAGCGCTCCTCCCTCGTCCACTGGACGTCAGGGCCGAAGTCCCCGACGACACGGATCGCCGCGAGCCGGTTGTAGGGGCTAGCCACGAAGCGGCGGACACCCTGCCACGCTTGATCGCGAGTCAGCCCCGACCCTCTCGCATCGATGAACACATCTTCGGCCTGTTTCTTTCCCCGGCGCAACGCGTTGCGGACCGTCACCGAGGTCGCGCCTGGTTCAAGAGTCTTCCACTCCATCGGCCGCCCGTCGACGTAGGCGTCCGGGGTGGGGTAGGCCGTCGTGGGCACGGCACGGACCTCGTGCCCCTCACCGGCCAGCAGCTCGGCGATCCGGCGCTCACGGGCGCTGAACCGCGCGGCCCGCTCGTCAACGATCCCCGTGCCCACCTGTGTGGCTCCCGCGGGCAGCGGGCCGCACCACCTGGGACGATCGCCTGCGGGAACAGAACCGTAGTCAGACAGGGACACCTCCGTGCAGTGAGTAATCCCTGCCAGCGCAGGCCAGTGCCCGCGCTAGCAGGGAGGAGTGGCACCACGGTAGCCCGCGCTGCCCAGCTGCCCATGTGGCGCCCCAGCTTGCCCGGCGCGCCTGGCCGGCGCGGTCACTGGCCACCGATCGCGTACTCATCGATCCAGGACAGCCCGGACCGGTCGAGGGTGAGTTTGGCCCGGGTGACGGCGACGTAGGCGAGCATCGCCTCGGCCGGGTTGATCTCCGGCAGTTCGTCCGGCCGCTCGGGGTTGCTCTTCGGCTTGCGGAAGTCGCTGGCAATCTGTACCGAGTTCCACTCGCGGCCCTTGGCCTTGTGGGCGGTCGAGATCACCACGTCGGCGTAGCGTTCGTCCGTCAGGTGCCTGACCGCGTCGATGATGGCCTCGGGGCCGTGGTCGTCGATGAGCTTGACCAGCACCTGCAAGTCGCTGCCGCCGGGGTCGTTCTCGGCGTAGTCCTGGACCTCGCTCCAGGTGCGGAAGGCGAACAGCTCCGGGTGGCTGGTGCCGGTGCCGGCCTTCAGCGTGATCGCGGCCTCGGCCAGGGCGAGGATGTCCCGGCCGCCGCCGGTGATGGCGACCTTGCGGCCGGCGGCCATCGCGTTCATGGCCTCGGCCATGGCCTTGGCGTTGGTCCGGCACAAGATCGTATCGGCCCATTCTACGGCTGTGACCGTGGAGTTGATGCGCGCGTACCCGCGCAACCGCAGGCCCGCATGCAGGATGTCGAGCCACTTGTTGGCTTCCTCAGCGACGGCGGGGCCGAACCGGAAGCTTTGCGCCAGCGGCAGGCGCACCTCGGCGGGGAAAGTGGCCATGGCATCGACCGCGCCGCGCCACCCATAGATGGCCTGACAGGAGTCGCCGACCGCGATGAGCTGGGCGTGGGACTGGTTCTCCACGATGGCCGCGATGACCGGGTTGGCGTCCTGCGCCTCGTCGAGCATGACGAAATCGGCGGGCAGCCGCGGGCCGGACAGCTGCCACAGCTTGAGGTACACGTCGTGGTCGAACCGGAGCTGGCCGTCGGCGCTGGCCAGGTCCTTCCAGGCCCGCGCGGCCAGCGGTGGCAGCTCGGTGCGCAGCACGGCCATCGCCTCCGGGCTGTCCAGGCCGGGCTTGCGGGGCACGTGGACCGCAGACGGCCGCTGGTCGGCGGAATGGCAGAACCGGCGGACCGTCTCCATGACCAGCCGCGCCACCTGCTGCGGCGCCAGGATCAGGCCGTCGCCGACACGCAGCGGGTCGTTGATGCCGAGGATCCTGGCGGCCTGGGCCGCGGGGATGCGCGGCCCGTCCAGCCGGTGCCGGAAGGTGCGCCCGACTGCGGCGTAGGCGAGGCTGTGCGCGGTGGCGCACTGCACGCCGGCGGGGAAGCTGCGCCTGGCGTCGGCGGCGATCGCCCGGTTGTAGGCCACGTAGAGGCCCTTGCGGCCGGGTGCCGCGGCGCCGAGCATCTTCAGCGTGGTCGTCTTGCCTGCGCCCGCCCCGGCCTCGATGACGAGGTTGCGCCCGGTGCGGTAGGCGTCGATGATGGCCTGCTGCTCATCGGTGGGAGTCATCACGGGTCATTGTCCTTCCAGGGCGGGTGGTCAGGCGGGCCGTGGCACGGCACGCAGCGGATGGCAGGCCGGGCAGCGGGCGGGACGCCCGTCGGCGCCGGTGACCTGCCGGGTGCGCTCGTCGCAGTTCCCGCACCACGGCGGGCGCGGCGCCTGGCGGGCCGGGGGCGCGGGCAGCTCGCCGGGGGAGAGCCGGGACCGCAGCACCGCATACGGGCTGCGCACCCCGGCCGTGTTCGCCCCTGCGAACTCCGCCAGGGCACGCGGCGCCCACCCGGCCGCCAGCGCGGCCCGGATGGCGGGTACGAGCCGCTTGCGCTGCCGGGCCGTCAGCGGCCAGCGCGGGCCCAGCGCGGCGAAGAACTCCTCCGCTTCCGCCGCCGCCTCGCCGGGGTTATCCACAGCGGCGGGCGCCTCACGCGCGCCCGCGCGGGCGGCGGACGGTTCCAGGGATGGTTCTATGGACGGTTCGGGTGCAATGGCTGCACCCCGTTCCGGAAATGGCTGCACCCCGTTGCTGCGGTGGTTGCACCCCGTTCCGGCCACGGGGTGCAATGGCCGCACCCCGCCCGGCGGGTTATCCACAGCTCTCCCGGACACGGGGTGCAGCGGCCGCATCCGGCCGCCTGGCCGTTCTCCGGCGCCGTCCGGCTGCTGGCTGGCTTCTGCCTTGGCGGCGCGGACGCGGGCGGTCAAGCCGGGGAACTGGCCTTCGAGAGCGGCGAGCTCGTCATTGTCCAGGTCGTCGCGGACCAGGTGCATGGCCAGGTCCCAGCCCTTCGGCCGCTGGTCGGCCCGCTTGATCTTGGCCGCGACGATCGCCGGGTCACAGGGCCGGATGATGCCCGCCGCTTCCAGCCGGTCCAGGGCGGTGCGCACGGTCCGCTCGGACAGCTCGGTGTAGCGCGTCAGCCTCCAGACGCTGGGGAACGCGTCCTTCCCGTCCGGGTCGGCGTGGTTGGCCAGCCCGATCAGCACGGCCTTGCACGCCGGGTTCGCCTTGCCGCCAGCGTCGCGCGGTACCGGCGCGAGATTGAGCGCCCACGAGATCGCCTCGACACTCATCCAGCCTCCAGAACATGACAAGCGCCCCGGGCCAGGTGGCCCAGGGCGCACAGCGATCCGGTCTATGGGTACTTGATGCTGAAGCCGCGGCTCTGCGCCTGCGGCCCGTCCCGGGCGTGGTCCGGGACGGCCTCAGGACGGCGCCGGGGGCGAGACATGGACGGCGGCAAGGATTGCCTGTGTGGTCCGCCGGGCCGCTCAGAGGGGCTCTCAGCTCATGATCATGCCGAATACGTGCCGAAACCGGCTCCGGGCAATCGCGGCCCGCTGCGTTTTGGCAGGTCAGCGGCTCAACGGGCCTCGCCCGCCAGGTCGTTTACAAGACGGCTGCTCTGCCTGCTGAGCTACACCGGCGAGTGACACCGGGCATGGTAGCCGATCCCCCGCCGGCCCGCGAAAACACCGCCCTGGACTGCGCTCTTGGCCGCGGTGCTCACCAGCGGCTTGACCGCAGGACGCGTGCGCCAGGAGAGTTATGAGATGCGCATGTGAACGCGCGTGGTGGTGCCCGCCGGGCTGGTGCGCTGCTGGGTGAGGTCGCAGAGCTGGCTGACCAGCCGCAGGCCGTGCCCGCCGTGGGGACTGGCGGAGGGCGGGTGGCGCACGGCGAGGGGGCCGGTGATGTGGCCGGGGCCGCTCACCTCGCAGATGAGGGGACCTGGCTCGTGCCAGGTGCGCAGGGTGCCGGGACCGCCGCCGTGGACGAGGATGTTGGTGGCCAGCTCGGTGACCGCGGTGATCAGGTCCCTGGCGCGGTCTTCGTCAAGGCCGGCGGCGTGGTGACGCGTGTGGCGGCGCACGGCGGCCAGGTCGTCCACGTGGCCGAAGCCGAAGGTGACGGCGCCGGCAGGCGGGGCGGACAGGGGCAGGCTGGGCGGCCGCCATCGCTTCCAGCACCCGGTACTGTTCCGGCAAATACCTCAATCTGTCACAAAGCGCTGCGGACGGGGCATGTGCGGCGTACCCTCAGCAAAATATGAGCCAGGCACATCCCGGCTGGTCACCGGAGATGCGGCCTGACCCTGCCAGCCCGGGCCCCGCTAGCAGGGAGAAAACCCATGTCCATCCCGCATGAGCACGCCATGCGCAGCCGCCACACAGGCGAACTCCTCCGCGGTCGCCTTCAGGCCATCGCCAGCGAGCTAGCCCAGACCCACGATCGCTGCGGCGGTGAGCATGTGTCGCTGGTCTGCTGGTGCCTGCTGACCGTCGAGGATGCCGTCCGGCTGACCGTCGAGGATGCCGTCCGGGTCCTGGATACCCGCACGGCGCCCGCCGCTGACGGAGGCCAGCAGTGAATCTTCCCCCGGTGCCGCTCAAGGTCCTCGTGTCATGCTCGACGCGCGCCGATGCGGTCGCCGAGCAGCGCGCGATGGCCCGCGTCCTCCGCGAGCGCGGGCTGGCCAGCCGGTACCTGGTCAGCATCCGCCCGGTTCGCTGGCGGCGGAGCCGCTACCGCACCCGGTACGAGGTGGTGGTCGTGGGGTGCGAGGAGCCGGGTGGCTGACCGCCTCCCGCAGGCGCCACCGGGCCTGCCCAGGGCAGCCCGGGCCCGTTCCGGGCTGCCCTGGAACTCCCTCACCAGGCGGAGCTGAAACTGGCGGTCGCCAGGATGGTGCCGTCCTGGGCGGTCAGGCGGGCGCCGGTCACGGCAGAGGCTTGGAGCGGTACCGGGTTGCCCCAGTACCCGTAACCGCCGTTCAGCCGGAACGACCCGACGGTGATGATGCGCCCGTCCCGGCTTTCGAGCTGGCAGTTGACGACACTGTTGCCGAAACCGGTGTCCACGGCCATGTACAGCCAGGGCTGGCTGCCGCCGTGCAGGAAAATCTCCCCGACGGCGTGGCGGCTGGCTGTCATCAGGGTGGCCGAGCGCAGCACGGCCTGCGCCGTGTTGCTCGCGGGGGGTGACTGCGAGGCGGTGCCGTGCAGTCCCCAGCCGGCCGCCCCGCCGGCCGCCGCGACGGCCACGGCGGCCGCGGCGAGCGTCAGCATCCGGCGTGCCGGCGGGATCTGCCCCCCGGGGGGCCGGGCCCCGGGGGGGCGGCGGATCCGCGGGATCCGGCGCGCCCGCGGCGGGGGCGGGGTGCGGGGCGGCCCGCTGATGCCGAGCCGGCCGAGCACCCGGGTCTCGAAGCCGGGCGGCGGCTCGCTGCCCGGCAGCAGTTCGAGGAGCTTCTCGCCGGTGACGGCAAGCTGCCGGACGTGCTCCATGCACGCCTCGCACCCGTCCAGGTGCGCGATGGCGCGGGCCCGTTCCCGGCCGGTGAGCACGCCGAGTGCCAGCTCGGCGGCCACGTCGGCGAAGCCGTCGCAGCTCATCCCGGTCACCTCACTCATCACCCACATCCTCGGGCAGGTAGGCGGTCCGCAATTTGTCCATGCCGTCCCGGATGCGGGTCTTGGCCGTGCCGACCGGGATGCGCTCCGCGTCGGCGATCTGCCGTGCCGTCATGCCGTAGATCCCCGCCATCGCCACCGCCCGGGCCTGCCCAGCAGGCAGGGCCGCCAGCGCCCGGCGCAGCCCCGCCGCGCTGTCACGGGCCATCACCAGCCGTTCCGGGCTCTCGGTCATCGCGGCGAGCAGGCCCGGCAGTTCCCCCGGGTCCACCGGTGCGGACGTGCGGGCGCGGACGACGTCGACGGCCAGGTTGTGGGCGATCCTCGTCAGCCACGCGCGGACCGACCCGCGGCGCGAATCGTAGACCTGGGCGTGCCGCCAGGCACGCTCGAAGGTCTGCTGGGCAACATCTTCCGCGGTCCCCTGATCGCCGATCACGCTGAGCGCGACACCGAAGACCACGTGCTGGAAGCGACGCACGAACGCAACCGCAAGGTCGGCGTCCCCGGCGCCGAGACCCGCCAGCAGCGTCTCGTCAGGGAGCCGCTCCACGGGGATACCCATCCCGCGCACGCTCCTATCGATGGGCTGTTACAGGGGGGCGCTGCGGCCTGCGGGATCGGTCATGTGCTGTGCTTTCCTCCACGGCGGTCAGGCGCCGTGCCCTCGTCGCCCTCGTCTACGGTTTTCCCTGTTGTCCCGGGTATGCCGCGTGTTGTCCCGGGTATGCCGCGCCGGCTGGGCGGGGGCCCGCCGGCCAGGATGAGGCCCGCGCCGGCCAGGAGCAGGCCCGCGCCGGTAAACTCCACGGCCAGCGACGTGCCCGCATACGGCACCGCGAGGCTCTCCTGGAAGCCGAACAGGCCCACCCAGGCGCTGAGCAGCAGCCCGCACGCGGTGGCGGTCATCAGCACGGCCCCGGCCACCAGCAGGCCGGCCCGGCGCAACACCGCCAGGGCCACCGCGGCGAGCGCGCTCGCCGTGCCCTGCGCGAGGAACAGCGGCCCGATGACGGCGATGGCCTGGTACCCGGTGGCCCACAGGTCCAGGTGAATGGCCGCGGAGGCGGCCATCAGGGCG
>Ga0209061_1002212_pt1 | contig 25882 bp, 18 predicted proteins | sample Coa_R1_10_FD_187157 | JGI IMG/M metagenome (GOLD analysis project Ga0209061, IMG submission 187157) | Surface soil microbial communities from Centralia Pennsylvania, which are recovering from an underground coalmine fire - Coalmine... | ecosystem: Environmental > Terrestrial > Soil >... | reverse complement strand
CGTGAGTAGACACGCGGAATAAGCACATGTCCCTCGATCTGCTGGTAGACGCTATAGGAGGCCAGCACCGCGATCGGCTGCCAGACCGATTGCAGCAGCGCTACCGCGCCCGTGAGCGCCATGGCCAGGGGCACACCAAAGATCGGGATGACATCGCCCAGCGCGGCAACAATGCCGAGCAGCAGCGGATAGTGCACGCGGCAAACCAGACACACGATCACCGCGAACGCGCCGAACAGCGCAGAGGTAATCACCTGACCACGAATGTAGCCGCCAACGACGCGCTCCAGACCAGCGAGGATCGGGTCGATGTGCCGCTCCGAGTTGCGCGGCACAAGCGCATGAATCCAGATGCGGATGCGACGGCCATCGGCGAGCAGATAGCCCGCGATCACGATCACGGTGAAGATCTGCGCGATCGTCGACACCGTCTGCTGGACGCTGACAACAGCCAGGCTGCTGAGGCGGTCCTGCAGATTGGCGCGTTGCAAGAGGTCGTTCACACGCGAGGCGAGGCCGGCGTTGCGCAGCAGCTCATCGAGACGGCTTTGCAGGTGCGGAACATCGTTCGCGATCCCGCGCACCTCGTTGATGATCAGCGGTGAGAGCGCACCCAGGATCAGCAGCGGTACCAGCACCAGCGCGAGCATGGCCAGCGCTACCGCCCAGGTATGCGAAAGACCACGGCGCTCGGCGAGGTTCACCAGCGGCTGCAGCGCCGCCATGATCATCAGCGCGAAGCACAGCAGCACCAGCACCTCGTGCGCGCGCCAGACGAACCACCCGAACAGCAGTAGCCCCAGCAGCAGCAGCAGGTTGCGGAAGTTCAGCTCGATGCGGATCACCCGCGCTCTCCGCCAACGGACGCGACGCTCGCCAGGAGGCCGATTCTATCGCCGGAGTTCCAGTGTCGCACGACACGGCATCAGGCGTGTAATTCCACCGTCGCCAGCGCGATTACTCCCCGGCTCCAAATAGAGAGCGCATACGTCCGCTCGCGGTTGGCCTGCTCTGGCCACGCGGTCGATCGCGAGGCAGACACGGCTAGCAGCAGCAACGCAGCGACGTCGCCAACCCCGGGTCGACAAGAGACGCGTGCTAGTTGCCAGAAGCATCGGCGCGACGCGCTTGCGCGGCAGGGCTGGCACGGCCATCGCCGAACTTGCTGTCGCGCCATTCAAGCGCCGCCTTCAAGCCCCGTTCGCGGGCGATGCGGCCGAACTCGGCCACGCTCGGCGCCAGATGTGCGCGGCCGTCCATTTCGGCGGCCATGCGCTGGATCGTGCGCGCGCCCATCAGCTCAAGGGCAATGTTGCAGATGCGCTTGTTCGCCGCCAGTAGCTCGATATCGATCATCGCCATCTTGTCGGCAAGCGCTTCGACCGTCGCCTCGAGATCGCGTGCCGGTACCGCTTGCAGCACGAGACCGATCCGCTCCGCTTCCTTGCCGCTGATCGAATCGCCCGTCAGCAACATCCGTTTCGCCCATTGCGGCCCGGCGAGATACGTCCACATATGCGCTACCGGCGACCCCATGGCACGCACCGGCGGAAAACCGATCACCGCGTCCTCGGCGGCGATGACGATATCGCAGAGCAGTGCCAGATCGGTGCCGCCCGCCAGGCAGTAGCCGTGCACTTGCGCGATCACCGGCTTATGCATGTCGAAGATCTGCATGCGCAGGTACTGGCTCTGCTCCAACTGCCAGATATCGTCTTCGAGCGTCGTACGCCCGCGATAGACGTTGGCATACGCTTCGCCGGTGCGCGGCTGGCGCTCGCGCGGGGTCAGATCGTAGCCAGCCGAGAACGCGCGCCCCATCCCTTTGAGGATCACGCAGTGCACGCGCGTGTCGTTATCCGCTTCGCGCAGCGCCGCGTTCAGCTCGCGCTGCAACACAACGGAGAGTGCGTTCAGCTTCTCCGGACGGTTCAAGATGACCCGCGCCCGCCCTTGCTCGACTTCGTAGATGATGTTTTCGTAATCGCTCATCGCTCCCCTCCAGCACGCCGCCATGATAGCGCGCACAATACACGGCCGGTTGCACGCGGCGCGGCTGAAAACTATCTGCCTTCCGTGGTTCCTGGCAGAGCACGCTACGACAGCGAACCGCGCCGCTTTATCGCTCCATCGCCTGGCGCGAAGAAATCGCATACCGGACAGCGTCATGGCGCGGCGCGACTACCTGCTCAGCCGACGAACATGCCACCCGACGGATGCAACAGTTCGCCGGTCATGTACGATGCCGCGTCCGACGCCAGGAAGAGCGCGACCGACGCCACCTCCTCAGGCTTGCCCATGCGCCCCATCGGCGTCAGGCTCAGCGCCCAGCGCAAGCGAGCCTCGTCGTCGCGCAGCGCAGCCGTCATCGGCGTGTCGATCCACCCCGGCCCGATCGCGTTGACGCGGATTCCTGCCGTAGCCAGCTCCATCGCCAGCGCCTTCGTTAGCATCCACACCCCCGCCTTGCTGACGCTGTACGCCGCGCCTGGCAACGGCACTTTTGCCGCCGCCGAAGCGATGTTGACGATACTGCCCGATCGACCGTGCTCTAGCAGCCAACGCGCCACGGCGCGGTTGCAGTACAGGACACCATAAAAATTGATCTCCATGATGCGGCGGAACTGATCGAGCGGGATCGTCAGCGTCGTGTACGGCTCGTTGTCCGGGGAAGGTGGCCGCGCCGAAGCGATCCCTGCCGCAGCCACGAGGATATCGACGCCCCCGAATGCCTCGACGCACGCGCCGACCATCCTATCGACGCCGGTCGCATCGCTCACATCGACCGGCACGGCGAGCGCTTCTCCGCCCTCGGCCTCGATCGTCCGCACCGTTTCGGCCGCACCTTCGAGCCGGAGGTCGGCGGCGCAGACCCGCGCACCCTCACGCGCGAACAGCAACGCGCAGGCACGGCCGATGCCGCTGCCGCCGCCGGTGATCAACGCCACCCGTCCCCGCAACGTTTCGCCCATGTCTCCTCTCCCCTTCCGCGTGGGCCGTGAGCTCTTCTGCTCGCTCTCTGACCGGCCTCAGCCACCCACACCGATCACCTGACCGGTCATACCCGCTCCTGCCGGCGAGGCGAGCAGCACGATCAGCGCCCCGAGCGTCTCGTCCTCGGCCGCCTCGGCGGGCTGCCCGCCCTCGGCGTGCAGCCGCTCCAGCGCCACTGCGTTGACCGTGATCCCCTGCCCGGCGCACTCGGCGGCGAGCGCGCGCACCAGCCCGATGATGCCGTGCTGAGCGGCACAGTAGGCGGCGTGTCCGGGAGCGCCGCGCAGCGCCAGCCCCGAGACCAAGCAGACGATCCGCCCACCGCGTTCGCTCATCTCGTGCAGCGCCGAGCGGCAGGCGTAAAACACGCCGCCCAGCCCGCCCGCTAGCGCGCGCGTCCATTCAGCATCGCTTGTCTGCGCCGCTGGGCCGCGCAGGTAAGGATCGGCGGCGAGCACCAGCACATCGAGACCACCGAGATCCTTCGCCACCTGCCGCATCGACACGCGCACGTTCTGCCCGAGCGCGAGATCGAAAGCGTACTCTGGCGCGCGGCGACCCAGCGCCTCGACCGCGCGGCGCGTGCGGCGCGTCGCCATCACCTCGTCACCATCGAGCGAGGTCGCCGCGCAGGCCACATCTGCGCCCGCGCGCGCAAGGGCGAGCGCAGCGGCGCGCCCGGCAGCGGTACCCGCGCCGATCACGAGCGCACGACCGTTCGCGAGCGGCGACTGCTCCATCATCGGCTCTCCGCACGCAGCATAACGGGCCGGGAGATGGTACGCAGCCCCTCTGCCGGCGGTGTAAACCGTCTCCATCGAAGAGCCAGCGCGAGAATGCTAAAGTGAGAAACAACACGGGCTTGAGACAGCGCCACGCGCTGCCTCCACGCCTGACGCCGATCTGGGGAGGCTCCCGCAGATGCTGTACGACGAAAACGCTCTGCACGACTTGCGCAGGCGCCGCGCCGAGAACGACGAAAAGGCGCGCACCTCGCGCGAGGGTCCCGGTCCGTTCGTCACCACCTCCGGCCGCCCGATCCAGCGCGTGTACAGCCCCGTCGACGATCCCGATTTCGACTACGCCCGCGACCTCGGCGACCCCGGCGAGTATCCGTTCACACGTGGCATCCATGCGACCGGCTACCGCGGCAAGCCGTGGACGATCCGCATGTTCGCCGGCTTCGGCTCGGCCGAGGAGACCAACGCCCGCTACCGCTACCTGCTCGACCACGGCGAAACCGGCCTCTCGGTGGCCTTCGACCTGCCGACGCTGATGGGGTACGACACCGACGACCCGCATAGCGAAGGCGAGTTCGGCAAGTGCGGCGTGGCCGTCTCCTCATTGGCAGATATGGAGATCCTGTTCGACGGCATCCCCGTCGATAAGATCACGACCTCGATGACGATCAACTCGCCCGCGGCGGTGATCTGGGCGATGTACATCGCCGCGGCCGAAAAGCGTGGTATCCCACGCGCGATGCTGGGTGGGACGTTGCAGAACGACATCCTCAAAGAGTACATCGCCCAGAACGAGTTTATCTTCCCGCTCGAACCGTCGATGCGCCTCGTGACCGACACGATCGAGTTCGGCGCGAAAGAGATGCCGAAGTGGAACACGATCTCGATCTCGGGCTACCACATCCGCGAGGCAGGCGCGACGGCGGTGCAGGAGCTAGCCTTCACCCTGGCCGACGGTATCGAGTACGTGAAGTGGGCGCTGCGTCGCGGGCTGGATATCGATAGCTTCGCGCCGCGGCTCTCCTTCTTCTTCAACGCGCATAACGACTTCTTCGAGGAGATCTGCAAGTTCCGCGCCGCTCGCCGCGTGTGGGCGAAGGTCATGCGCGAGCGGTTTGGCGCGAAGAACCCGCGCTCGTGGTGGCTGCGCTTCCACACGCAAACCGCCGGTTGCTCGCTCACCGAGCAGCAGCCCGAGGTCAACCTCATTCGCACCACGATCCAGGCGCTGGCCGCCGTTCTGGGTGGCACGCAATCGCTGCACACCAACTCCTGGGATGAAGCGATTGCGCTGCCAAGCGAAAAGGCGGCGCGGCTCGCGGTGCGCACGCAGCAGGTCATTCTGCACGAATCGGGGGTGATCAACACCGTCGATCCGCTGGGAGGTAGCTACTTCATCGAAAAGCTCACCTCCGATATGGAGCGCGAGTGCTTCGAGTACTTCGACAAGATCGAGGCGTTCGGTGGCGTGATCCCGGCGATCGAGGCCGGCTTCTTCCAGCGCGAGATCGCCGATTCCAGCTACCGCTACCAGCGCGAGATCGACGAAGGCTCGCGCATCATCGTGGGCGTGAACGCTTACCAGATGGACGAGCCGCTGGAGATTCCGATCCTGGACATGGATCCGAAGGGCAAGGAGCGGCACCTGGCGCGGTTGAACCGCGTGCGCTGCGAGCGCGACCAGCAGAAATGGGCAGAAGCGATGGCGCGGCTCGAAGCCGTGTGCCGCGATGAGCACGCGAACACGATGCCCGCGATCCTCGATGCAGTGAACGCCTACGCCACGCTGGGCGAGATCTGCGGCGTGATGCGCAAGGTTTTCGGCGAGTACAAAGAGCTGGTCGTAGTATAAGCCGCGCGGTAAGCGCTGCCCACGTTCTGCATGCGCGCCCGGCCGGGCGGTTGTGTAGCGCGATCGTCGCTCGTGCGCCGGCGTGGCGCGGGCGGATTGCAGGTCGCGCGTTGTTCGTGCGCCCGTTCTGTCCACGGTCTAACCGCGGGGCGCTGTCGCTACCGCGGAGCTGAACGCCGCTTGCTTACTGGAAAACGCCCGCCTCGCGCAGCCGCGCGATCTCCTCGTCGCTCTTGCCGAGCATCTCGCGGAGCAGCTCCTCGGTATGCTGGCCCAGGGCGGGTGCGGCGCGCCGCACGCGCAGCGGCGTGCCGCTGAAGCGCCAGGCGATACCAGCATGACGCGCACCGTTGCACTCCGGATGCGGCAGGCGATCGCCGAACACCGTCCAGTAGCCACGCTCCTCCAGCAGCGGATCGTTGGCGATATCCGCGGTCGTATACACTTCGCGCGCGGGCACACCGGCCGCACGCAGCCGCGTGGCGGCTTCCGTGGGGGACAGCGTACTCGTCCAGGCGGCGATCGCCGCTTCGAGCTCCTCCTCGCGCGCTTTGCGCCCTTCGCGCGTGGCGAGCGCGGGATCATCGCGCAGGTCGGCGCGGCCGAGACACGTTGCCAGATTGCGCCATTCTTCATCGCTCCAGCAGGCGATCGCCACCCAGGCATCCTCGCCGGTGCAGCGGAACACCCCCTGTGGTGCTTCGAACAGATCGCGATTCCCCAGGCGAGGCGGCTGTTCCCCATACATCTGGTAGGCGAGCAGCCCCTCGACGACGAGCGGCATCGCCGCTTCCCACTGCGACATATCGATATACTGCCCTTCGCCCGTGCGCTCGCGGTGCCGCAACGCCGCCAGAACCGCCAGCGCAGCGTGCAAGCCACCGTTCGGATCGCCGTAGGAGATACCAACCTCGCGCGGGTTGCCGCCCGGATAACCGGTGAGCGACGCGAGGCCGATCATCGGCACCTGTGTTGGGCCATAGAGGAGAAAGCGCGAGAGCGGGCCTGTTTGCCCCAGGCCTGCCATCGAAATCTGGATGATATCGGGCTTGATCTGGCGCAGCTGATCGTAGCCCAACCCCATGCGCTGCATCGCGCCGCCGCTGAAGTTATCCGTCACGACATCGGCGTGGCGGATCAGGTCGTAAGCGATCGCCAGGCCGGCCTCATGCTTGAGGTTGAGCGTCACCGATCGCTTTCCCTGACTGTACTGGTTGAAGTAGCCAGAACGATTCGGTCCCGGCTGCTCCCGCCAGAAGGGCGGCAACATGCGCACCGTGTCCATGCGCGTCGTCGATTCGACGCGGATCACGTCGGCGCCCAGATGGGCAAGCTGGAGCGTCGCCATAGGGCCGGCCCAAACCCAGGTGAAATCGATCACGCGCACCCCTTCCAGCGGCAACCGGCGCGCGCCGGGCTCCGCAGATGCCGGCCGCTGCCGCGGCGTCCAGCCGGAGATGACATTCTCAGCGCTCTCGCTGCCCAACAACGGAGCGGGGGAGCCAGGCTGCCACGGTGTGGCCGAGAACTTCCACTGCGCGCCAGGATAGACCCAGCGCCCGGCGCGTGGGTGATCCTGCTCCACGAAGTGTCCGCGCGCGCGCAGATGCTCATTGCGGAGCAACTGCCCCATCTCGCTGACCGGCGCGCAAGGGATCCGCCGCTCCTGCATCGCCGAGAAGGTTTCGAGTACCGTACGATCAGCGAGTTCGCCCTCGATCAGCGCCAGTAAGGCATCGTTGTTGGTTGCGCGCACGAGCCGATCCGCGAACAGCGGTGAACTCGCCCACTCGGGCTGGCCCAGGAAATCGACGAGCCGTTTCCACTCATCCTCCGTCACCGCAACCACGAATAGCTGACCATCGGCGAGGCGGATCATCCCCCAGGGGCCGAGGATCCGCGTCCCCAAGCGCGAGGCCACGCGGCCGCCGTAGAGATAGTGTGCCAGTGCACTCTCAAGCTGCGCGGCGATCGCGGCCTGCACCGAGACATCGACGTGCTGCCCCAGCCCACTGCGATCGCGCTCGCGCAGCGCGCCGAGCGAGGCGATGGCGGCATGCAACCCCGCTTGGAAATGCGCCTGCTGTCCGAACGGTTTGAGCGGCGGCAGAGCGGGGTCTTCCAGCGCGCCCGGACTCACCGAGAGCCAGCCCGACGCCGCCAAATCGCAGAGCTCGCGCATCGCCACGCCCTCTTCGCGATCGGCGCCTGTCAACCCGAACGGCGTGACGGTCGTGACGACGAGCGCGGGGTTCGCCGTGCTCAAAGCGTCGTATGTCAGACCGCGTCGCTGGATCACCGGCGCCGGGCCGCTAGCGAGCACAAGATCGGCGCCGGCGGCCATCTTCATGAGCGTCTCGCGTTCGGCGGGCGTCTCGAGATCGAGCACGACGCTCCGCTTGGTCTGGTCGAGAAAGAGATGAAGACCGCCGGTCTCGGGGTCAGGTTTGCCATGCGGGTAAGGTCCGCGTCGCCGGTTCGAATCGCCCTCGGGGGGCTCGATCTTGACCACATCTGCGCCGAGGTGACCGAGGATCGAGGCAGCGAACGGCGCGGCGACGAAATCGCCGCATTCCAGCACGCGTAGACCATCGAGCGCACCCATATCGCCTTCGCTCCGGGCCAGAAGTCGGGGCGTCTTGGTCGCGCCCCGCTGTGTGATCGGCTCTACAGCGTTGCGCGTGGGGCTGTCAAGCTGTTAGCTGCCACGGGTGAGGGAAAAATTCGGGCCACCCCGAAAAGCGGCCCGAGGGAGGTCGGGGTGGGCGGATTCGCCCCGCCGATCTTTGCCCCAGGAGCGTGGCATTGCGGCTGTCGCTACGGACGAGGACAGCCGTGGGAGCCGATGCCGCTCATGCAGGCAGGGCTAGCTGGAGCTGGGAGCCGGCGTGTGAGCGGACATGCGAGAGGTACATGCGACGACCAGCAGAGAGGGTATGCACAGCGAGCGCCCTATGGCTACTGCTACACGAACGTCAATGGCCGGGCAACCTGGGAGCAAGCGCTCGCGGAGGCAGCTCCGTTTCGGGAGATGTACCAGCTCGTGGTGAAGAGAATCTGGGCTACCGAGCGATCGCGGATCGCTCCATAACGCGCGGCTACCCCACGTATGAGGGAAAATCCTGGACCAGCTACACGGTGCAGCATGGACCGACCAACCTGATCATTGCCGAGACACTCGCTTACAGTCGCAAGCCCAGCAGAGAAACCTGGCCGACATCGTGTCCGTCCCGAGCTACCTTTCCGTCCATTCCGCGCGCTTCGAGAGATGCGCTGAGTGTACACAAGCGCTGATGTTCCTATGCAGGGTAGGCTCTGGCAGGGCTCAACCGCGCTAGCAACAACCATCCGGCCATCTTCCGTGGCGTTAGCACTTTTCGTTGTCCCGCGACCATCCGGAAGCAGTTCGGCGGCCCTGTTGTCGTTCCTCCACGAGACGCTGCTGTAACACCTTCAACTCCCGGCTTCCGCTCAAACGCTCTTTCTTGGTTGGGGGCAAAATCCCGCTCGGCACGTCAGCATTTCATGGCCTGGCGCCGAGACCCTGGCATCCGCTTCGTGGCTTGGACCCAAAGGCAAGCGTGAGCGTTTCCGCGATCCTGCGGTAGAGACTAAGCGTAACGGCACAAGCATGGCCGCTTCACTACCACCGTTCACCTATCTTGCTCCCGCCTCTCTTGGAGAAGCCCTCGATGCATTGCAGGCACCGGGTGCTGTGCCCTTCGCCGGAGGTACAGACTTGCTCGTGCGTCTCAAGCGCGAGAGGCGGGAAGCGGCGGCTTCTCCATCTACCCTTGTTGATATCAAGTGCCTGACAGAAGCGCAGGGCATTGTCGCCAGCGACGGGGGACTGAGAATCGGTGCGCTCGTAACGGCTGCGCAGCTGGCAGAGGATGCGCTCGTGGCCACTCAAGCCGCAGCCCTCGCTGAAGCAGCACGCGCGACGGCGGCTCCGGCGCTGCGTCGCCGAGCAACAGTCGGTGGCAATCTGTGCACGCCACATCCCGCGGGCGATGTCGCAACAGCGCTACTGGCATTAGATGCCGAAGTTGAGGTCGCAACACCGGCCGGTCGCGAATATATGCCCGTCGAATCCTGGCTGGATAGATCGACGATGGTTGCGCCAGCACGCCTCGTACTCGCGGTGTGGATCCCACCGCTGTCTGGCAGCGCCTTCGTCAAGTTTGGGCCAAGGGAGGCGTTCTGCCGCGCGCTTGTCGCGGTCGCTGTGGCGCGTACGACACAGGAGGTGCGCGTCGCGCTGGGTGGTGTTGCGTCGCGACCTGTACGTGCCCGGCACGCGGAAAAAGCGCTCGCGTATGGGGCAACGCTGGCCGAGGCGTTGGCACGCGATTGTTCCCCACCCAGTGACGAGCAGGCGAGTAGCCACTACCGGCTGCTGCTCGCCGAGACGTTAACGCGGCGGTGCCTCGCTAGTCTCGACGCAGCAATGAGGAACCGATGATGAGGGAATGGTATCGGTCATGCAAGCAGTGAGCATCACCGTAAGCGTGAACCGCCACGAGTACCGGCTGTCTGTGCCGCCGTGGTGGACCGCCGCCGAGGTGCTGCGTAACATGCTGGCCCTTCCCGGCACCAAGATCGGCTGCGAGATCGGCGAGTGCGGCGCGTGCACGGTCCTCGTCGATGGCGAACCGCTGCTCGGGTGCCTGTTACTGGCGCCGGAGATGGACGGCCACCACATACTGACCATCGAAGGGCTGGCAGAAAGCGGTCTCACGCCGCTGCAGCAAGCGTTTTTGGATGAGGCAGCTTTCCAGTGCGGATTTTGTACGCCGGGCATGATTCTCGCCGCGATGGCGATCCCCGCCAACGCGGACGAGAGGGCGATCCGCGAGGCGCTAGCAGGCAATCTGTGCCGCTGCACTGGATACGCGAGTATCGTTCGCGCGGTGCAGGCGATCAGCAGGAGTGCGTGACGATGGACCCGGCGGTTGGGGTAAGCGTGCAGCGTGCCGACGGGCCTGCCAAGGTGCGGGGCGCGGCGCTGTACCCGCAGGACCTGCCGTTGCCCCCTCACTGTCTCCATGCGGCCATCGTGCGATCGCCCGTGGCGCACGGGCTGCTGCGTGGCGTCGACGCCGCCAGCGCGCTAGCGGTGCCGGGAGTGGTGCGTGTTCTGACCTGGCACGACGTGCACGGTAGCAACCGATATGGCCTGATCGAGGCGGATCAACCTGTGCTGGCCGACGATCGCGTTCGCACCTGCGCCGATCCGGTTGCCGTGGTTGTAGCAGAGACTGAGCAGGCGGCGAAAGAGGCAGCACAGCGCGTGCAGGTGGAGATAGTGCCCCTGCCGGTCCTGACGGACCCCGCCCAGGCGTGCGCACCGGACGCGCCCATCATTCATCCTGAGCGCGAACCAATTGGTCAGCATCCAAACATCGTTGCGGAGATGGAGGTTTGTCGTGGCCGCCCGGAGCACGTTGCGAAACGGGCGCCGATCGTGAGCGAGGGCGTGTACGAAACGGGTTGGGTGGAACACGCTTTCCTAGGGCCAGAGGCCGGGCTTGCCGTGCCAGACGAGGATGGCTGTCTGACTCTCTGGGTGGCGACACAATGGCCGGAGGAAGACCTGCGCCAGGCCGCGGTAGCGCTCGGAGAGCCTTTGGAACGGTTACGTTTGCGACAAACGGCCATCGGCGGGGCGTTCGGCGGCCGCGAGGATATCTCGCTGCAAATCCTTCTCTTGCTTGCTGCCCGAGAGGTGCACGCTCCGGTGCGCATGGTCTGGGACCGCGAAGAATCGATCCGCGGCCACGGCAAGCGCCATCCATGTCGCATGCGCTATCGGCTGGCGGCCAGCAACGACGGAGAGCTGTTGGCGTTGCACGCCGAGATTCTGGCAGATGCGGGTGGATACGCCAGTACCTCAGCAGCGGTGCTGACCAACGCCGTGACCCAGGCGGCTGGTATGTATGCGATCGAGCACGTGGCCGTACGCGGCCGGGTCGTCTATACCAACAATCCCGTGACGTGCGCGTTCCGCGGCTTCGGCGTCAATCAGGTAACGTTTGCGCTCGAACAGCAGATCAATAAACTGGCCGCACAGTTGAAGCAATCGCCGTTGGCCCTCCGTCTGCGCAATCTACCCCTGGCAGGAGAGCCGATCGTGCCGGAGCAGCCGGTGGGGCCTGATGCGCACGGTATGAAATGCACGTTGCTCCGCGCAACGGAACGCGCCGATGCGATGCCATTGCCAAGAGACGAAGGTGCATGGCGCCACGGACGCGGCCTCGCGTGCGCGGTAAAAAACGTGGGCTACAGTCTCGGCTTCGATGACCATGCGACTGCCGAGGTCGTACTAGGCCGGGAGAAGGCTCTTGTGCGGGTTGGCGCGGCAGAGGTCGGGCAGGGTGCCGAAACCGTTCTGGCGCAGATCGCGGCCGAGACGCTCGGCTTACCTGTCACGGCCATCCGTCTCGAATGGCAGGATACGTGCGCTGCGCCCGAGGCTGGAAGCACAAGCGCATCGCACCAAACGTTTGTATCGGGTAACGCCGTGCGTCTCGCCTGTATGAGGGTCGCCCGCATGGCAGACGACCTGGGAGGGAGGGAGGCGTTGCCTCCGGCAGGTATCGTTGCGCGTGAGACGTACCATGCCCCGCGCACATCCTCGCAACCCGGCGCCGGCGCGGCGCACTACGCCTACAGTTGGGCCGCGTGCGTGGCGGATGTAGCGGTGGACGTGGAGACAGGCAAGGTGCGCGTGCTGCGCATCGTCGAGGCAGTTGATGCGGGCCGCGTGATCAATCCGCTGCTGTTTAGGGGGCAGGTCGAAGGCGGCGTGGTGATGGGCCAGGGGTACGCGCTCCAGGAGCGGTTTCATGTCCGAAACGGCGTGCCTCTCACGACAACGCTCGGCGAGTGTTGCATTCCCACGGCGGTCGATGCCGCCTCGTGTATCGAAGTCGTGACGGTGGAAACACCCGATCCGAACGGTCCGTATGGAGCCAGGGGTATTGGTGAAGTAACGATGCTGCCGGTGGTGCCGGCGATCACCGCCGCTATCCACTCTGCAACCGGTGCATGGATCGATCGCCTGCCCGCAACGCCTGAAAGAGTGCTAGCCGCGTGTGCAAACAGAGACATGGGTATCGCGGGAGACGCGATGGATGCTCTGAAGCACGCCGCAGGGCGCTAGAAAGATGTCGTGTCTGCGCGAGAGGGCGGTAGCGTGTGAGGGATCCAGCTGAGCGCTTCGGGGCCAGACCACGAAGAGGAGCGCCATTGTTGAGGGATAGTCTACCGCCCCAGACGACGATAAACGGACCATGCTCGATGCGAGCGCGGCATGCCACGGAGACCAGAGGAGGAACAGGTGAGCAGCAATCGGCACCATGCAATCTGGCCGAACGTGCGCCGCAGGCCGCTGGCATCTGCTCCGTGGTGGCCAGATGGCGCGATCGTTGCCGTCTGGCCGGTGGTGAACGTCGAGTGGTTCGAGCCAGGTGCCGGCGGACCGGCGCTCCAGCCTCATCTGATGACGGGGAATCCAGAGATTGCCAACTACGGGTGGCGAGAGTACGGCAATCGGGTTGGTTTGCAGCGGTTGATCTCCATCTTCCGTGCTGCCGGGATCGTCGCCTCGGCAGCGATCAATGCCGATATCTGTGCGCGCTATCCCACGCTGCTGCGTGCCCTTGTCGAAGCGGGATGGGAGATCATGGGACATGGCATAAACAACTCACGCGGTCTCGCTGGGCTTACTCCTGAAGAGGAACGCGACGCGATCGCTGCCGCTTTGGAGACGCTCGAACGGCATACTGGCAGCCGTCCGCTTGGCTGGTTGACACCCGGATTTTCGGTTACCGACCGCACGCCCGAAGCCCTCGCGGCGTGCGGTCTACGTTACACCGCGGATATCACCGACGACGATGTGCCCTACGCGCTCGAAACCGCCTGCGGAACGCTCTTCGCGCTGCCATACTCGCTGGAGACGAACGATATCAGCCTTTGCCTGGTTGGCAGATATACCGGTCCGGAGTACGCGCGCGCGCTTGTGGATCACGTGCGCTGGTTGCTCGCGGAGGGGAGTCCCACCATCGTGGCGATCGGTCTTCATACGTACATCGCCGGTCAGCCGGGACGTGCGCTGTACCTCGCACGCGCCCTCCGCGCGCTCCAGGCGCTACGCGGTGTCTGGTTTGCGACCGGCGCGGAGATCACTGCGCGGCTGGCAAGTGTGGCGGGCACGCATCACGCTCTCGCAGGAGGATAGAGAAACGCATGGACAAACAACACGAGTGCGCGAACCGCGAAGCGGTGCGGCGCATCAACGCAGCCGAGGTCGTCTGGAAAGACGTCGCAATAGCCGGGGACGTGCTGCCAGGGTTTCGCGGTCGCATGATTGGTCATGCAGGGCCGCCGATTGCCTGGCAGAGGATGGCAGCCCCTCAGCGTGGCGGGATTATCGCGGCAGCGCTGTTCGAAGGCTGGGCGGAGACGCCTGCGGAAGCGGAAGCGCTGCTGGATGCGGGCGAGGTAGCACTGCGTCCAAACAACGATCTCGGGGCTGTGAATCCTATGGCGGGGATCATGTCGCCTTCGGCGGCAGTGTTCGTGGTGCAGGAAGCAAGGACAGGGCAAACGGCGATCAGCACCCTTGTCGAGGGACGGAATCCCGCCCAACGCTTCGGCAGCTTTGATCCAGAGACGATTGCGCGGCTTCGCTGGCTGCGCGAGGTTGTTGCACCGGTGCTGGGAGAGGCTGTGCGCCGGGCCGGTGGTGTACCTCTTCTAGAGATCGCCGCCCAGGCTGTACAGATGGGAGACGACCTGCATCAACGAAATACCGCGGCGACAGCGCTGCTGGTAAAGCGCCTATTGCCTCATCTGATGCGCGGCACGGAGACGACACGCGATCTGCGCGATGGCGTCGCGACCTACCTGAGCGAGGGCAACGAGCAGTTCTTTCTCAACCTGGGCATGGCCGCGGCTAAGGCCACGATGCGTACCATCGAAGGTCTGCCCGATTGCACGCTCGTTTCTGCAATGGCGCGCAACGGCGTGGAGCTGGGGATCAAAGTTGCCGGCCTGGGCGATCGCTGGTTTACCGGCCCAGCGCAGATTGTGCGTGGAACATACTTCGCGGGGTTCGGTCCGGACGACGCTCAGCGCGATATCGGCGATAGCGCCATCATGGAGACGCTCGGCGTGGGCTACTTCGCTCTCGCCTGTGCTGGCCCGGCCTTTCCACTGCTTGGCGTCTCCTCGCAGCAATCGGCCGTGGAGGCGTTGCTGGCGATGCGCCGTATCGCGGCGGGAGAGAGCGAGCGCTTTCGCGTTCCGGCGTTGGATTTTGCCCCGTTGCCGCTCGGTATCGATGTCAGAAAGGTGGCGGAGACCGGGATACCGCCTGGCATCGCGACAGGAATCGCGCACAAGGCGTTCGGTGTTGGGCGGATGATCGGCGCCGGGCTGGTCCAAGCACCGCTCGAACCCTTCGTGCAAGCAGCGCAGGTTTTTGCCGAAACGGCACGGTTGCCGCGGTAGAACGCCCGGCTTGCAGCGCTGCGGCAGTGTGTCGCGCACCCATGCAGCAGCCAAGAACGACTACGGAGGTCAGCAGGTGGCATTGTTAGAGCATGCATCGCGAACGGTCCCACTTGTCTGGGCAACGGCAGCAACGATCGGACCATTCGGCGTTTTGCTGGGTGGCGAAGAGGTACCAAACGCGGGCTCGCCGATTCCGTTTTACCGCAACGAAGTTATTGAAGGCGGCAATCTGGACTTCCAGTACCGTGGCCGCGCGGTGATCCGCTGCGCGCGTATCTTTCCTGGAGGGCGCACGCAGGTCCGCTGGCTGGAGCGGCATCTCCACATGACCCAGATCTTTATCCCATTGGGTACGGAGCCGTTCGCCATGGTGCTTGCGCCCCCCAATCATGAGGCGGGCGCTATGCTTCCCGATCTCGATCGAGTGACTGCTTTTGCGTTCCCACCCGGGTACGGCTTGATGTTGCACATTGGCACCTGGCATGATTTCCCGCTTGCGCCTCGAGGGCCGATCACCGTCCTAACAATGAACTCTGAAGAGGTTGTGGCAGCGTTGCAGGCAGTGCGCGAACCCCAGGAGATGGATGGTGACGACATCTACAAAGTCGATGTCCCTGCGCGTACGGGAGTGCAGTTGCGCGTCGATCTAACACTGCCCGCACCGCTCGATCGCGTGCCTGGATCATGAGCGTTTCGCCCATCAGTTAATTTTGCTGCAGGCACGTTAGTCACCAGCGTTCGCATGGCGGTGAGTCGTGGTCGTACGCTCCTCTGCTATGCGATCGAGGATGAGGAAGGCGAGATGCAGCGCTATGCGGCGCTCGGGATCCTCGAGGCTCTCGCCGATGATCTCCTTGATGCGCTGCATGCGGTAAGCAAGCGTGTTGATGTGGATGTAGAGCTCTTCCGCCGTGCGCTTCAGATTTCCCCCTGTCCGGAGAAACGTCTGTAGCGTTTTAGCGAGTTGCGAGCGATGCCGCCGATCGTACTCCAGCAGAGGCCCCAGTTCGCGGACGGCGTAGTCGCGCAGGAGAGCGTCGTCGGGGATGGCGAGCAATAGATGGTAGGGGCCCAGGTGGCGGACGGACATCACGCCGGTGTGCCCAGAGCGCCGCATCGCTTCTAAAGTCCGAAGGGCCTGGCGATACGCCGCACGAAATGCCTCGGGGTTGGCGCATGGTTCGCTTGCTGCCAGGCGGAGCGCCGCATCGGGGATCAACGCCGCAACAGCGCTGTGCAGCCGTTCGAGCAGGTTTTCACTTGCCAAGCCCCTGGCGCATGGTAGTACGACGACAACGGCATCCTGGCGCAGCACGGCGATCCCCATCCCAGCGAGACGGCGCGCTTCGCTCTCCAGCGTATCGAGTAGCCACTGCAGGTCTAGCTCCGCGTGGTCGCTCGGTGGTCTGCCTGACCTCTGGCGCGGGAGGAGGTCGGCTAGCAGCACGAGGTAAGGCTGGCGGAGATCGATGCCGAGATACGCAAGCTGCGAGAGCAAGCGCGCGAACTCTTCTGGCTTCTGGCTGGTCAAGAGTTGTTCGACGAGATCGCCACGCAAGCGCTGCTCGACTTCGAAAGCTACCTTTTGCTTGAGGAATTCGAGGGCTAGCACGGTGGCGGCCTGCTCCATGGCGATGATACTCTCGTCGTCCTCGAGGCTCCGCTCGTGAATAACGGAGAGAAAGCCGAAGTGCTGGCGGCCAGCGGCGATGGCTAGCACGGTGCGTGGCATCTGCAAGCCGTCTTCTGGAAAAGGGCCGAGTCTGATGGGACGTTTGCTGCGAATCGCACGGTCGAGCTGCCGTTGCACGTCTGCTCGCGACGCAGTGTGAGCAGAAAGCGTCAGCGGGTGCCAATCGCGCCAGCGGCCACTGGTACCGCGTGGGCGCACAGCGGCGAGGATCGTGAAGCGGGGGTTTTCCACCAGCACGCGCTCATCGAGCAGATCAGCCAGCGTTTGTGCGATCGCCGTCACGCCGCGATCGGCGAGCACGAGCTGGGTAAACTGCTGGTGGATTTCGATCGCGCGATGCAGACGGCGATTGGCGACGTCTAGTTCACGCACCGCGCGGCGCTCGTTGGCATACCGTTGCGCGTTGCGAATAGCAAGCGCTGCCTGGTTGGCCAGGGCTATCGCCAAGTCGACATCGGCAGGCGTAAAGCAGCGTGACGCCGGAGCGAAGATGTGCAACGCGCCAAGGATGCGATCCGGGGCCGTGAGCGGCACGGAGAGCAAGGCACGTGCGATCTCTGCTCCCACGATCGAGGGGTTCATCCCCTGCATCTGCGTTGCGAGATCATCGATTACCAACGGTCGCCCGCTACCGACGACAACCGCGGCGATCTGCTTCCCCACGCGGCACAGCAGCGCTGTGGTGGCGTCGTCTGGCGCGTGGGTCGCGTCATGGTGGACCCACGCTCGATCCTCCTCCGCAAGGAGCAACACCGGCGTTGTGGCGGGAAAGACGGTGCCGACCTCGCCCAGAAACCCGCGCAAGAGCTCATCGAGGTCGAGGGTGGAGTTAATGAGACCGCTCACGCGGAAGAGTATTTGCAAGGTCGTAAGCTGGCTCGTTACCTGCCGGTGCAGCCGGCGGCTCTCGATAATCCCCGCAACCTGGCTCGCCAGTGCTTGCAAGAAGGAGATTTCGCTCTCGTTGAAACGTCGCCGCGCCGCCGCCTGGATGTTCAGCACGCCAACGACGCGCTCCCGCGCGATCACAGGCACCGAGAGCATCGATATCAGGCGGTTGTCATCCACGCCAGGAATGAAGACGAAGCGTGGGTCGGCGTGGGCGTCTTCCAGCGCGAGCGGCTGCCGTTCCTGGGCGACCCAACCGGTGACGCCCTCACCCAGGCGCAATCTCAGATTGCCAACCGCGTGTTGCGTTAGACCGTTCGTTGCTTGGAGGACCAACCAGCCATCGGGCTCCAGCAGATACAGTGAGCAGACATCGGCGCGCATCACGCCGGTCGTCTCGTCGATGATGAGTCGGAGCATCTGGTCGTAGTCGTCCGTTGTCGCCGCGTCGGCGGAGATGCGTTGCAGAAAGCGCAATTCCTCGCACGCGCGCGTCAGTTGCTCGATCGATGCCGGTTGCGTTTCTAGCGCCATTCTCAACGTCCTCGTGGAGCACGGGCACGTTACCGACCTGATGTCATGCAGGACAGCGTACGCGTTGGAGATTACAGTGAAGAGTCGTTCTGATTACAGGCGTTGCGTTCCGGGCGCGGCGATGCGGACGCGCATGACACCGGGTGCTGCATTAGCGGGCCATCTCCAGGGACGATGGTCGCCCTAACTTTGCACTGCTGCAGCGATCAACGCACGTGAGATGCGCGCATGGGCACGGAGTATCTCATCCGTTTCGGGGTGGACGAGCTGGCCATCGCGCACGATGACACGACCATGCACGATTGTGTGGTGAGCGGAGATTGGGCCACAACGCAGCCAGGCTTCCACCAGGTCGGTGTGGGCGCCGGCAAAGGAGATTCCAGCTGTTGGCCAGACCACGAGGTCGGCCGGGGCGCCCGCGCGGATCATGCCAAGCTCATCCGCGCGGCCGAGGCAGGCAGCGGAACCGCGCGTCGCAATGGCAAGTGCGTCGCGGGCGGTCATCGCGGTCGGACCACCCCGCAGCCGAGCGAGCAAGAGGGCGGTTCGGGCTTCCAGCCAGAGCGAGGCATGGTCGGTCGACGCCGAGCCATCGCAGCCCAGGCCTACAGCAACCCCGGCGGCGCGCAGCTCGGTCACCGGCGCAGTACCGCGCGCGATCAACATGTTAGAGCTGGGGCAGTGTGCCACGCCAACACCCCAGTCGGCCAGCAGCTGTATCTGACGCGCGTCAAGGAAAATGCCGTGCGCGATCCAGGCCGCGGGGGTATTCCAGCCCACATCTTCCAGCAGCGCAACGGGATGTTTGCTGTACTTCGCGTGGCAAAAGCGGATCTCGTCTTCGTCTTCTGCGAGGTGCGTATGCAGGCGAACCCCCAGCCGGTTTGCCACGTTCGCGGCGGCACGATACAGCTCCAACGAGGCGGTAAAAAGCGAGCAGGGACCAAGGGCGATGCGGACCAGCGCGCCTGGCCGCGGATCATGATACGTCGCTACCAGACGCTCCCAGTCTTCAAGGATCTCATCGTGGGTCTGGCGCGTTGTCGAGGCCAGCGGCCCATGCTGCTGGCGGGTGATATCGACCGCGCCGCGCACGGGGTGGAAGCGCAGGCCAATATCGCGCGCGGCAGCGATCGTCGCATCGAGCAGACGCGGCTGAGGGTGGATATAGAGATGATCGGTGGTGGTGGTACAGCCGCCCAGCGCCAGCTCGGCCAGGCCGATCCAGGCCGAGACGTACGCGGCTTCCTCATCCAGGCGCGCCCAGAGGGGCGAGAGCGTCGTGAGCCAGCCGAAGAGGGTAGCGTTCGTGGCAGGGGCGTAGGCGCGAGTCAGATTCTGGAAGATATGGTGATGGGTGTTGATCAGGCCGGGCGTGACCAGGCCACCTTTGGCCGAGAGCGTCTCGCGCGCGAGCGGAGGCGTATCCGTACCCAGCGCGCTTACTAGACCATTCTGGATGGCAACCCAGGCGTGAACGAGCTCAGGGCCATCCATCGTGACCAGCAGCCCGATATCACGCAAGACCAGATCAGCCACCACGCTTCATTGCTCCCCTGCAGCAGAGCAGGCACCTCGGCTGCGTTGAGCACTGGCCACCGTACAGCTCTGCTGCTTCCTAGCATGGACATGCGAACACCGAGCGCGCCAAGGGGAGAAAAACGAAAAAGCGGTCTCTGGCTCGGGTGTATCCACCGAGGCCCTGTTCGGCACCGGCATTTGATTCGGATGCAACACTGCGCGCGCCGGCGGTAACCCCAACTCATACTGCCAGGAGGCTGGCATTGCCGCGTAGCGTGTGACCTCCCGGCGCTTGTCTGGCCCCTTTCAGCACCCTCTTTGGAGATCTGGCATGAGAGCGAATGTTGCCTTTCGGCGATCGCTCACGACGCCACGAGCGCTGCTCGATCGCACGCTAATTGCGACGAAGCAGAACGCGGAGGCGAGTACATGCTGGAAACGGCGCTGCGGCGATACTGGCATCCGGTAGCCGAAGCTGCCAGCGTAACGGATGCGCCACGCGCGGTCACCCTGCTAGGGGAGCGGTTGGTCGTGTTTCGCGGCCAGGGGCAGATCGCCTGTTTCCAGGACCTCTGCATCCATCGCGGTGCGGCACTTTCCCTCGGCTGGGTAGAGGAGGGCTGCCTGGTTTGCCCATATCATGGGTGGACGTTTGATACCACGGGTGGTTGCGTACGTATTCCCTCGCTGCCACCAGAGCAACCGATTCCGCGGAAAGCGCACGTACGACGCTATCTGGCCGAAGAGCGATACGGGCTTATCTGGGTATGTCTGGAGGACCCTGCCACCCCAATCCCAGACTTCCCGGAGTACGGCGCGCCCGGTTACCGCACCGTACTCTGCGGTCCGTACAACTGGAAAGCAAGCGCGCCACGGGCGATCGAAAACTTTGTCGACTTTGCACATTTCGCTTGGGTGCATCCAGGCATCCTCGGCGACCGCTCGCGCACGCTCGTTCAGCCGCACGAGGTGACGCGCGCGGGTAACGACCTGCTTTTCGTCAACGATCTGGAGGAGCCGAATCCAGACTGGAAAGCCGCCGTTTCCGATGACACGATCAGCCGCACGGTGACGTACCGCTATCTCTATCGATTGACGATGCCGTTGACTATTCACGCCCGCAAGATCGGCCCTGCTGGCGATTTTGTGCTGTTCTTCGTTGCCTCGCCGCGATCTCTGCGAGAGACAAGCGGATACTGTTTTGTTGCACGCAACTACGTACTGGATGTTCCAGATGAAGAGTTTCGAAGGTTTGAGGACATGATCTTCGAACAGGATCGGTTGATTGTCGAAAGCCAGCGGCCGGAGGAGCTACCCCTCGACCTCAGCGCCGAGTTGCATATCAAACCGGATCGCGTCTCCGTCGAGTATCGCCGCTTTCTCGCCGATCTCGGCATTGAGACAACGCCGCCAGCGATGGCTGCGCCGCTGTGAGCGACCGGATCACCCAACAGCGGGGCCAGAGCGCGGCGCAGCGTTCTGCTTTCCCGGCAGACCGTCGAGAGAAGAACGTGCTGGATGCGCATTTGTGCTGGAGAAGGGGAGGACGAGCCCATGCTGACGTACGATGCGATGAGCGGCACGCTCCATGGCCTACCTTCTGAGGAGGCTATAGCCGCGTACTACACCGGCCTACGGCCCTTCTGGCACGCCGTTGCCCCGGTGGAGGCGGTAAGTGAGCGCCCAGTAGCAGTCACGTTGCTGGGGCAGCGACTCGTGCTCGCGCGTTTATCGGGCCGTGTGGTGGCTTTCGACGATCTTTGCCGCCATCTTGGCGCTGCTCTGTCGGTTGGCGAGATCGTCGATGGCTGCTACCTGCGCTGCCGCTATCACGGCTGGACATTTGATGAAAGCGGAGCGTGCATCGATATCCCCGCGCGGCGAGACGCACCAATACCCACCGGAGCATGCGTGCGGTCGTATCCCACGCGTGAGGCGTACGGCCTCATCTGGGTGTGCCTCGATACTGCACGCGCACATGAACTGCCGCGTTTTCCTGAAGCGAGCGATCCGCGCTTTCACTTCGGGGCGATCCGGACGTACGAACCGTGGCAGGCGAGCGCGACCCGCATCATTATGGGCGCGCTCGATGATACGCATTTCGCCTGGGTGCATCCTCACACTCTCGGCGATCCAGCGCATCCGGAGCCGCCGGATCACCGTGTGTGGCGGGCAGGCGACGCCCTGTTGGTGGAGTACACCATTGCCCAGCCCACCAGCGCGCTTTCAGCTGGCGGCGGGCACGCTGCCGCTGGCACGACCACCCCGGTGACCTACGCAATCGAGGCGACACCGACCACCGTCATTCTACGCAAACGCGGCGTTGCTGGCACGTTTATTGTCTGGCTGGCTGTTTGCCCACGCTCTTACAACGAATCGCTAACGTTCTGGCGCATCGGACGTGATTACGATACCGATCCAGAGCGCGATCGCGAGCACGAGGCGTTCCAGGATATTGTCCGTGGCGAGGATCGGCTCGTCGTGGAAAGCCAGCGACCATGGCTTTTGCCCCCGCTCTCATCCAGTTTACTGCTGTACATTCGCCCTGCCGATCTTCCACTCATTGAGTACCAGAAATGGATGGAAGATTTGGGGATCCCACGGATCTAGCGCCTTGCAATGCTGTCGCGATGTACATCTCTCGAGACGCTGGAGATCTGCATGAGATCATCGCCGGTCACCCAGGCTTTTCTCGATGAACTACTCGCCATCGCTGGTCGGGAGCGCGTCATTCTCGACCCGGAAGAGCAGCGGCGTTATCTGTTCGACCGTAATTTTACGCTCTATTCGGTGTTGCTGGCCGATGTCTTCGCCGAACGCCGCGCTGATGCCGTCGTCCGTCCGGCCACTCGTGCGATGCTCACCGATATCGTGCGTCTTGCCGTCAGCGCGCGCGTACCGCTCACCGCACGCGGCGCGGGGCTAACCACGTACGGCCAATCGCTACCACTGGCAGGCGGCGTGCTGCTCGATATCCGCGATCTCGATCGCGTCCTGGACGTGACGCCCGACGCCGTGACCGTGGAGCCGGGCGTCATTCTCGCGGCTGCCGAAGCCGCAGCGCACGCACAGGAGCGTGAGCTGCGCGTGCTGCCCTCGAACTATCCCGTATCGACCGCCGCCGGTTTCGTGGCCGGTGGCTCCGCGGGGCTGGGATCTATCCGGCACGGCTTTCTGTGGGACGGCAACGTTGCTGCGGCCGAGATCCTGACAGCAGAAGACCCGCCGCGCTTTCTCACCCTAACGGGGAGCGATGCCAACCTCGTGATCCACGCCTACGGCACGACCGGCGTCATCACGCGGCTCACGTTTCCGCTGGCGCCCGCGCGCGCTTGGAGCGAAGCCTGCGCCACCTTCCTCTCGTTCGAAGCAGCGGCGCGCTGTGCCTACCATCTGGCCACGGACACCACTTTCGCCCTCCGGTTGTGCGCGCTCCAGCAGGCACCGATACCTAGTTTCTTTCAACCCGTCAGGGGGCTTTTCACACCGGAGCAGTCGGCCGTTTTGCTCATGCTTGAAGAGAGAGACGTCAGCCGTGCTGCTGAGATAGCGCAGTCCTTCGGCGGAGCGCTTTTCCGGTGGCCATCACGGCCGTCGATCTCGCAGTTCGCGTTCAACCACTCCGTTTTGTGGTCTCGGAAGCGACATCCGCAAGCATCGTGGGTGCAGCTCGTTTTTTCGGAAGAGCGGTTGTTCGAACAGCTCTCCGAGCTTTCCGCGCGGTTCGGCGGGAAAATGTTCCAGCACGTGGAATTCGTGCGGCGCCCGGACGGGTCGATCAGTCCCTTCAACCGTTCTGTGATCCTCGATCCCGAGCCCGAAGAGACGCGCACGATCATCGCGTTTTGTCGCGACCTGGGGGTGCATGTCATCAATCCCCACAGCTATGTGCTGGAAGAGATAGGGATGACGGCTCTGGCCGTGGATGTCGAGCGTGCCCGGGCCTTCAAGGCGCGTGTCGACCCGTGGTCATTATTGAATCCTGGCAAATTCGGCGGAACGTTCTATGAAAACGCGACAACAAAGGCGCGTTAGGGCAAGCGAAGCTGGACAGCTAGCGCTCATCGGGCGCGGAGGTACGAGGATGCTGGCGGTGGCGTTGAGACGACGAGTATGGACCTTTGCCACACTAGCGGTGCTGGCGATACTGCCTCTGGCCTGCGGCAGCAATGGCAACACTGCGAAGAACCCAACCCAGGCCGCACCCTCGGCGTCACAGGCGGCAAACGCCGCAGCGCCCGCGACAAGCGCAAGCACGACGGCCGCCGCGGCCTCCACGGCGACCCAGGCCGCAAAGCCTGCCAAAGTCACGAAGATCGTCTTCGCACCGGACTGGTTTACGGGGCCAGAAAACGCCGGTGAGCTGATGGCGAAGCTGCTCAACCTGTATCCGCCTGATCTCGATGTCGAGATCCGCGACGGCGGCCCCAGCGTCAGCGTGACGCAGTTGCTGGCTACCGGTCAGATTCAGATGGGCACCTGCACCGGCATCGACAATATTCTTGTCGCCAAGCAAGAAGGGATCGATCTCGTGGCGCTGTTTGCGCCAATGCAGATCTCACCGCAGGTGTTGATCGCGCATAAGGAGGCGGGGGTCAAAGGCTTCGAGGACATGAAGGGAAAATCGATCGCAGTCTCCGACTTTGTTTACTGGTGGGACTGGCTGGTAAAGAAGTACGGCTGGAGTCAGAGTCAGCGCGTCAAGTACAACGGTACATTACAAGATTTCTTGATCAATAAGGAACTCATCACACAGGGTTACTATATGAACGAACCATACTACATCCAGAAACAAGGCCAGCAAATTGATATGTTCTTGATAGCGGATGCGGGTTTCAATCCCTACGCGGAGGTATTGTGCACCAGCAAGAGCTTCCTGGAGAAGAACCAGGATGCCGTACGTGAGTTCGTACAAGCGGCACAGAAGGGGTATCTAGCAATGCTGGATCCGAAGAACCAGAAGCTCCTTTTCGATGAGATCCAGCGGCGCAATAAAACCTGGCAGCCCGACGCGATTGCCTACTCCCTCTCGAAAATCCCCGATCTAATGTTCACCAATGAAACTTCAGCAAACTTTTTCGGAATAATGAGCGATGAACGCTGGAAGACGACCATGCAGCAAATGATCGATGTCGGTGAACTGAAAGGGCCGCTGGATTACAAATCACTCTATACCAACGAGTACCTGGATAAGTCGATCAAAGGCGTGCCGCCATCGGCTAGCCCCACGCCCGCGCGCTAGCCGCAGTGACGACCAGCCCCCTGGGGACGTGAGAGGCGGCCCAAAACCCGCTCATAAAGCGAAGCAGCGCTGCAAGAGTCAGCGACGCCTCGAGGTTGATAGGGCGACGTGCGTCGCTCCCTGACGGAGCCAGCCCGCGGCCGGGCGCGACAGCCGTTGCACGCCCGTTCAATCTGCGAGCGCGTAGCGTTTGCGTCGTGCGTCGAAGAAGCCCGCGAAGAAGATGATCGCTCCCTGCGCGACATCCTGGTAATACACGGAGACGCCAAGCAGATTGAGCGCGTTGTTGATGGCGGCAATCGGCGAAACAGCAACAAAGGTACCAAGAAGGTTGCCTTCGCCGCCGTACAGGCTCGTGTCGCCGATTACACGACCGCAATCGCCGAAAGCCCGTACCCCGTTCTATCGAGGGTGCAAAGGCGTTGAGGCGCGCTGTGGGCACAACGCTGGTCAGCGCCCTGCATCGGTGTGCCCCAGGTCCAGATGTTCTGCCACACGCTCCACCACCGCTCCGCACACCGTTACCTGCACCCTTCGCCTCTCCTTATAGCCATCTGCATAGTATTAAAGTTTCGGAAACCAGATGGCGCCTCTCATGTGTGCCTTGATCTGCTGACAAGTATCTTAGCTGTAGATGGTCACCTGTCGCAGGACTTTCTGGTCACCCCGCCGCATCGCAGCCCACGCCCAGGGACGCTGTCGAGGCCAACGATACCTTCCACCAGGGTTGCTGACAGCGGATGGCCTCCTGAGATTGCTGCGGTCACCACGCTCCCTACCGTCAGCAAGTCTTCCCGGGTCCGCGGGGTATGGCTCACAGACCGCGAGCCCCTCACCGTGGTCACGAGCGCTGTCGGGGTCGCCGCTCCGCCGCGTCTTCCTCGTCCAGGCGATACCGC
>Ga0209061_1002211_pt1 | contig 25882 bp, 25 predicted proteins | sample Coa_R1_10_FD_187157 | JGI IMG/M metagenome (GOLD analysis project Ga0209061, IMG submission 187157) | Surface soil microbial communities from Centralia Pennsylvania, which are recovering from an underground coalmine fire - Coalmine... | ecosystem: Environmental > Terrestrial > Soil >... | reverse complement strand
TCGTTCATGGTGATGCTCCTCCTAATGAAAGCTTTTTCGTTTCTTCATTAGCTAGGGAGCATCACCATGCTTTTGGCAAGCTCTTCAAGGGCTGGCGAACCTGCCGCTATTTTGGGCGAAATTTAGGTAGGATAAAATGCCTGAACGCCTGGATGGAATTTAGCGCCTGCCAGACCTAGCTCTTTGATAGCGCGTTCCATCTCTTTGACGGCTGCCCTGCCCTTGTGTGGGTCGACGCTGGCAAAGCCGATGAATTGCTGCGGATAGCGGTGCACAATTTTCGCTACATAATCATTCCCCAGTGGTGGCAATCCTGTCGCGGTCTCTGCGTCCCAGGCCAGCAGAACACCGATCATATCCACTTCAACATAATCGGCTGCCAGTTGCTCGATGTCTTTGAGTTTCACCTCGGTACGAAAATATCGCGCGGCTGCCTGAGCATAAGGGCCAAGGGTAACCTGCATGAATTCTGTGGTGGGCAGATGCACATGAAAGTCGATGGCACGCGGCATATAAATCCTCCAGTAGCCATGTTGGGCCTGAAATATCTGACGCATTGACACGTTCATTAAAGCAACTCTATACTTGTTCATAATACAGCAGTGTGAGGCGACAGAGCAAGGAGCATTTCGCATGTCATTCACCGAAGATGAACTACAATCCTTCCATGAAATTCTCGAGCAGAGGCTGGCGGCACACCTGAGAGAAACAGAACGTATTATAGATGAGCGCGTTGATGAATTTCGCCACGATATTGAGCAGCGCATTCTTGCTGTCCAGCAAGACACAATACATAAACTGGCACAAAAAGTATCTGATTATCAGAGTGTTGTAGATGTCGCGCTGGATGAAAAGTTCAGAGCACAGCAAAAATCGCTAACCGAGATCTTTAGCCAGGATGCGGAACAAAGGGAGCAACAATTTGAAAACAGTGTGGATCGCATGCTGGCTGCCCAGCTGCTAGGCATTGAACAGTTGCTTACCCAGCAGTTATCCATGCAATCGTTCGACGAGTCTGAACTGCAGGCAAGTGCATCGCAACCACAGTTAGAGGCCATAGAGGTCCAGACTGATTTGCCCTGGGAAGATTTGATGGATGTGATTGGCAAAGCTCTCGATGAGCGTTTTACGATTCTGAGTGATTCTGTACAGCGAACAGTTAAGAATCTGGAACAATATCTCTCGCTACGTCTCCACAACTTGCGTGACGAGTTTTTACGCAGCCAGTCGCGTCCTCAATCGTATAATGGCAGCTTGACAAATGTACAGGAAATGCTGCACGGTATTGAACATCTCGAGCGTGTTATTGAATCGATGCAAGTGGCTATGACCGCAAACAATGCCTTGCTCTCAAACCGGCTGTATCATCACCAGCATCTCCCACTGGAACGAGCACATCCTGGTAATCAGAATCAAGTGCCGGACACGATGGATAAAAATATGCGCACCCCGTTATCTGTAGCTGCCGAGCCTGCTGCTCAAGATAAAGCGGCCAGGGTCGAAGAGGTAAAAGAGGAATAACGTTTTCGTCAGCGCGCAACATACTATACCAGGTGTCTATTTCTTATAGCCATAGAATATACCCTTAGATTTGTGTCGCAATAGGTAAGCCGAAAGGGGTGAACTCGAGGTACCATGAGTTATCGCTACGCTATTATAGGCTCGGGTCGGCAGGGAACCGCTGCTGCTTACGACCTTGCTCGTTTTGGAGATGCCGAACGGGTACTGCTGGTAGATCAATCTCTTGCGCAGGCTGAGCGCGCTTCAGCTCGCATAAATCAGCTGGTAGGGAAGCAGATCGCTGCTCCTGCACAGGTAGAAGTACAGGATGAGGACTCCGTTGTGCGCTTACTGAGGGATGGCGAAATTGAAGTGTTCATTTCGGGAGTGCCTTATTTCTATAACTTGAAGCTGGCGCAGGCCGCTATTCGTGCTCCTGCCAGCATGTGCGATTTTGGCGGTAATACCAGGCAGGTGAGACAGCAACTGGCGCTCGACGACGAAGCCAGGGCTGCTGGCATCACGCTGATTCCTGACTGCGGGCAGGTTCCAGGATTGGGTACCTCCCTCTGCGCCTACGCGATGACGCTTTTTGATGAGCCACGTGATATCATCATGTACGATGGAGGTATCCCACAGCACCCCCGACCACCCTGGAACTATATCCTGACTTTCAATATCGAGGGGCTTACCAACGAATACTTTGGCACAACGCTCTTCTTAAGGGACGGCGAACAAATTGAAATGCCGTGCTTTGAAGAGTACGAACTGCTCGACTTCCCCGCGCCCATTGGTCAGCTCGAGGCTTTCACCACTGCCGGCGGGACCAGCACTATGCCCTGGACCTATGCCGGCAAACTGCGCACGCTGCAAAATAAGACCCTGCGCTGGCCGGGACACTATGCGCAGTGGAAGACGTTCAATGACGCGGGCCTGATCGGACTCAATCCGGCGATGGTGGATGGCGTACCCGTTGTGCCAAGACACATGCTTCATGCACTGTTGGAGTCCCAGCTCCTTGCTCGTCCTGAAGACCGTGATATGGTCATAGTGCGTGTGCTTGCGCGTGGACTCAAGGATGGTCAGGAAAAGGAAATAGTGATTGATCTGTTCGATTATTATGATGAATCGACGGGTTTTACTGCTATGGAACGCACGACAGGCTGGCATGCCGCAATTATGGCCGGTTTCGTGGCTCGTGGCCAGACGCCACGTGGCGCAGTTCCCGTCGAGCTTGCTGTACCCGCATCAAGATTTGTGGAGGAACTGCGCAAGAGGGGATTTGGTTTGCAAGTTTCCTGAACTAGCAACCGGTCAGGTCGATTTGTGCTATACTGCTTGAAAAGATCTCTATAACCAGCTAGATTACCGGAAGTAGCAAATATGTTCTGGGATTTTGCAGGCAGTGTAAGACAGGCCTCTTCTTACAGTCATTATGCCAGAGTCACAGGAAATGGCTCATCGAGAGATGGTGCGCCGATTCAACATTTTCATATAGCCATATTAGGAACGGGGTTCTCCGGACTGGGTATGGCGATCAAGCTTAAGCAGCAAGGCCAGGAAGATTTTGTGGTGATCGAGAAGGCGGCGGATATTGGGGGGACGTGGCGCGATAACACCTATCCAGGATGCGCGTGTGATATTCCCTCACACCTGTACTCATTCTCCTTCGCGCTCAATCCCAACTGGACGCGCACGTACTCGCCGCAGCCGGAAATCTGGGATTACCTGCGAGACTGTGCAAGGCATTATGGTATTCTTCCCCACATCCAGTGGAACTGTGAACTGCTGAGCGCCAGCTGGAAAGAGGATGAGCAGTGCTGGCATATTCAAACCTCGCAAGGTCAATTGCTTGCCGATATTCTTGTCCTGGGCAATGGGCCGCTCAGCGAACCCTCGCTTCCACCTCTACCCGGTATCAACAATTTCGCGGGTACCCTGTTTCACTCGGCACAGTGGAGGCATGATTATGATCTGGCGGGCAAGCGCGTTGCCGTGATCGGGACGGGCGCATCGGCCATTCAGTTTGTGCCACTGATCCAGCCCAAAGTGGAATCGCTCTCTCTGTTCATGCGCACACCACCCTGGATTGTGCCACGCCTGGATCGGGCAATTCCTGATAGGCATCGCAAGTTGTATCGAATGCTGCCGCTTGCGCAGCGCTTTGTGCGCGCCAGAATGTACTGGCAGCACGAACTGCTGGCGGTGGGTTTTGTCTATCGCCCCGCGTTGATCAAAAATGCCATGCAGCTGGCGAAGCGCCACCTGGAAAGGCAAATAGCGGACCCCGAACTGCGCGCGAAGCTGACACCAAATTATATAATGGGCTGCAAGCGTGTGCTGCTATCCGACGATTTTTATCCAGCGGTTACACAGCCCAATATCGAGGTAGTTACTGATCGCATCTGCGAGGTCAGGGAACATAGTATCGTGACCGGCGATGGCAGGGAGCATGAGGTCGACGCGATTATCTGCGCGACAGGCTTTCACGTGACCGATGCGCCTCTCCACCAGTATATCTATGGTCGTGGGGGTCAGTCGCTCTCCAGTAGATGGAGTGCAGGCTTGAGCGCCTATCTTGGAACGACTGTTTCAGGCTTTCCCAACTTCTTCTTGCTAATCGGTCCAAATACCGGGCTTGGCCACAACAGTATGGTCTATATGATCGAGTCGCAACTGAATTATATTGCGGATTGTTTGCGTACTATGGATAAAAGGAAACTGGGTACTATTGAGGTACAATCTGAAATTCAACAGCAGTTCGAAGATGAGATGCGGCGGCGCATGCAGGGTACTGTATGGACTTCAGGGTGCGCAAGCTGGTATCTCGACGCGCATGGTCACAACACGACGCTCTGGCCTGGCTTTACCTTTGAGTTCCGGCACCGGACGCGCCATTTCGACCCTGAGCATTACACATTGATTCCTCAATATGCGCCTACTAAAGCATAAACAGGCTATGTCCATTCTGTGTTGGGAACTCCTCAATCTGCTTTTGTGATCAATAGGGCATATCCAGCCGCAATACAATGCGGCGGCATCTTTGATGGTCCGCCGCATTGCAAATCCAAAACTTCTATTCTCTTTTACATGCTCGTTCGATAGTCGTAAAAGCCCTGGCCGCTCTTCTTTCCATACATGCCTGATTGCACCATGCGCCTGAGCAGTGGCGGTGGCGCATAGAGCGGGTCCTTGTATTCCTCGTAAATAGCCTCGGCTGCCCACAAAGTCGTATCAAGCCCAACGTAATCAAGCAGTGTGAATGGCCCCATGGGATAGCCGCAGCCCAGCTTCATCGCGGTATCGATATCGTCGCGCGATGCCTGACCATTTTCCAGCATGCGGACTGCGGCGAGTAGATAGGGAATGAGCAGGAAGTTGACGATAAAACCCGCCGTATCCTTCGCCAGTACAGGGGTTTTGCCGAGCGAAATTGCGAACGCTCGAACTGTTTCAATAGTCTCGTCTGAGGTAGAAATGGTTCGAACAATCTCTACCAGCTTCATTACAGGCGCCGGGTTGAAGAAATGCAATCCACAGACCTTAGCAGGCCTTTTCGTCACCGCGCCCATCTGAGTAACGTTCAACGATGAAGTGTTGGTGAGGATGAGGGCTTCGGGCTTAAGAATATTATCGAGCGCCGGAAAGAGGCGCAACTTCTCCTCCATATTCTCGATCACCGCCTCGATAACCAGGTCGCAGTCGGCGAAATCCGCCAGGTCGAGCGTGCCATACAGTCGCGCAAGATTCTCTTCCACCTGTCCCTGCGTGATCTTGCCCTTGCTGGCCATCATCTCCCAGGCGTCTTTAATACGAGCCAATCCCTTGTCGAGGAGTTGCTGGTTTACCTCGCGCGCCACAGTTTCGTAGCCTGACTGTGCGCAGGTTTGCGCGATTCCAGCTCCCATGAGGCCGCAGCCTACAACTCCAACTTTTCTTATAGCCATAGCCTATTACTCCTTATCTCCGTCAACAAAGTCACGAATCGCCCGAACAGGGCCTCCGGAAACGCCGAAAATGATGGTATAGTGATTCAGCTTTGGAAAATTCACATACTTACAATTCCTGATGCCGCGCTGGATAGCGGCAGCTGACGCCTCAGGGAGGAGTTGGTCATCCTCAGTAAACAGCCCCAGGCCGGCGCGCATCAGAAGTGTTGGCACTTTCACCTTTACCCACTGCTCCTCCGGCTTAAATTGTTGCTGATTGCGCTGCTCCTCCAGAATCGCTTGCCGGGAGCCTTTAGAAACAACCGATCCGTCGCCACGGCGATAGACATCGTGCTCAAAATACGTCTCGATGTAGTCGTTCCAGTAAGGACCAAGGAACGGCGCTACCTTCAGGCGCTGTGTAAATTCGTCAAATGAGGCTACCGGAACGCCAAGCCGGGCAATCGAGGCAGCAAGCCAGGCGGGTTGCTCTTCTACTGTATTCCAGGGCAGTGGAGCTCCCGCATCGATCAGTACAAGCTTGCTCAGCTTTGTGGGATAATGTGCGGCAAAATAGAGCGCTATAAACGCGCCCAGGGAGTGTCCAACGATGACCGGACGCTCTAACCCCAGTGCATCGACTAAAGCCGCCAGGTCTGCCACGTGGATGGGAATGCTGTAGCCACTTTCGGGTTTATCGCTATCTCCCCGCCCGCGCAGGTCGTAGGCGAAGACCTGGTGGTCGTTTGCCAGGCCATCGGCAAGTGCCTGGAAGCAATATGCATTTGCCGTAATACCGTGCACACAAACAAGTGGCTTACCCTTTTCCCCCCACTGGACATAATGAAAGGTTAAATCTCCAGCGACGATATATTCATCGCGCAGTGGTTTTGTTAACACCATCCGCTCCTTCTAAGTCCGCAACCACCGGGCACCGGCGAGGGATTGGCGCATAAAGGTGATCGTGGAGAGCAATAAATAGTCCATAGGAGGATTATAACACAGGCACGTGCAGACAATGATCATAGAATTGTCTCGAAGCCTGTATCGCCGCACTGAGAAGTCGAGGAGGGGCGCGAGCAGGTATTCAGGACAGGCTCGTTTCATTAGCCAGGTCCATACCCTCCTGGAACATCTGCCACTTCTCCACGACTGCCTGAATAAGTGGAGCTCCTTCTTCATACCTCTGCTGTGGTGAACGCCATTCAGCGCGGCCCCCACGCGAGACGATACCCCGCGAGAATACACTCTTGACCACCTGCAGGTAACGCTCCATTTCGGGCTCGAATAGAAGCCCCCCTGATCTATCCTCCATATAGAAGTAGTGCCCTTGAGTGCGATACCAGCGGCGAACGTCTTCCTGGGAATGTACGAGCATGGTGTGCAATCCCTCAGAGAGATCATAGCCCGTCGATCCCCAGGGGAAGCAGTGTAGGTGGGCATGGAAGACAGTCTGCCGGAAAATGCCATGTTCCCAGAAGACCGCTGGCGCATAAAATCTGTTAAAGAACTGTTGTACCTCGTGCTTTAAGGCAAACAATTCACCATCCAGTTCTGCTGGAACATCGCCATAGCAGGCATAGTGGTGCTTCGGTATAATGAGCAAATGGCTTTCAACCAATGGAGCATGATCGGCAGCCAGAAAAAAATGCGGAGTTTCTTTGCATATGTGGGAGATATCCTCACTGCGACAAAAAGCACAGTTCATAAATTAGTCACCTGAGATCTAGCAGCCGGTAAAAATCTAGCCGGCGTGACGAAAACCGGCCTCGGACATGGTCAAGGGTGAACCTTCGCCCTGCATTCCGATGTCCACCACCTCGGCGACAACAAGGGTCGAATCACCGGCCGGGGCCGTATGGCATACTTCGCACGCAACCCATGCCAGGGCATCCCGCAGGATGGGGCAGCCATTTGCTCCCAATGTAAACTCAACCCCATCGAGCTTGTCAGGATGTTGAACAGCCGTCTTCCCCAGTTTGCCGGCCAGTTCTCTCTCGCCGGCACGATACACGTTTACCGTGAAAACGCGACTGCGCAGAATCATACCCAGCGACTTGGAATCGTTCTCAACAGAAACGGCTAGTAAGGGTGGATCGAAGGATACCTGTGTCAGCCAGTTGGCTGTAAATATGTTTACTTCGCCCTCATTGGCGCATGATACTGCGTAAAGACCGTAGGTGAAAGTGCGTAGGACTTGTTTTTTAAGGTTGGTGTCCATTACCTATTACCTTTCGACGACATTCCTGATTAAGACATAATCAACTGTAGATTGCTTGACAAAGCGTGGCCGGTTAGCTGCTGCCGCACAGTACCCACAACCACCCCGTCGCGATTGATGAATATGGTAGCCGGCAACCCTGCTATAGCGTATTTGCTGGCCACCGACCCATCAGCATCCTCGACTGCCGGGTAGGTAATTTCATAATGCTGCAAGAAGCTGAGGCCATCTTTTGTAGATTCCTGAAAGTCTATTCCCAGGATGACGAGATCCTTGCCCTGCTCCTGCGCCTGCTTCCAGGTGTTCTCCAGCAGCGGTGCTTCCTCCTGACAAGGCTCGCACCACGACGCCCAGAAGTTTAGGACAACCGGCCTGCCTTTATAGTCCGAGAGCGAAATCATCTCCTTGTGAGGATTGGATGTGAGTACCGCCAGCGAAAAATTCGGCGCAGGATGGCTGATAAGAGGGTCCGAGGGAGGGTGTGATGCCGGCGTCAGCAACTGTATCACAAGAAAGGCAAGCAATCCCACATTTATCAGACTCACAGCGCTAAATATAATTATTCTGCGCCTGCGCTTATTATTCTGTACTCGCCCTTGAACGGAAGTACTTTCAGCAAGTTCAGCCATGTGATAGTCCATTTCTGCAAACAAGCCGCTCTCATCTGAACCAGCAGCAATCCACCACCATTATTGTGCAGGCACCGGGCTATGTCAAGCTCATTGGCTTCTAGCCCAGGGAGATTGGTCAGGCTGGTCAGTGGCGGGTAACTGGTGGATTCCCCGGACTCTAGCTTCCCCAGCTTGTGCCAAAAAGATGTTAAAGACGCTTGCGCAAAGCACGTTTACCGGCATAGCGTTTCTGATAGTGATGCCAGGAGAACCAGGATGCGCTGAGCGCGAGTATTCCTGCAAGCACGATCAAAACGATGAAAAGGGAAATATTCACTGGCAAAGCCGGTGACGAGGAAGAGCTTGTATGCCCTATCGTAGAGGTAGAACTGCCTGCTGGGGGATAGAGACCGGTAATAATGAAGTGCGGAGTTCCACCGACTACGATACTAGCAACGCTGCTTCGCCCAGGAATGTCGAGCATGATTACCTGGCCGTTGGAAAGCGCGACGAATCCTAGCTGTCCATCATTGGTGATGGCAATCGATTGAGGGGAACCGTTTAGAGGAATGATACGGGTGGGTTCACGCGGCACGGGGGCGGTAGCCGCTGTAATAGGAGCCAGGACATCAAGGCGATTGTGCTGCTCATCCGGCACATAAACCTCGCCCGTGATGGCGTCGTAATCCATCGAACCAAAAATCCCACCGGTGAGCAGCGTGCCTACCATCTTACGTGTATAGAGATCAATCGCAATGACTGTTCCCTGGCGTGTGGTGACATAGGCAGTAAAGCCGCCGGGGATGGAAATATTTTGCGGACCGCTGGCAATCGGCACAGTACCCAGCAGGTTACCATTGACCTCGTAGACGGTCAGCGATGTAGTTTCGGTAATCCAGAGTTGGTTGGGTGTTGAGGGAGTTGCATTGGGCGCGGTCGATGCGGCGACCGCCAATCCATAAACCGGCTGCCGGGTCGCGAACGTACGCTCAATAGCACAGCTTGCCGGATTAATGGCACGCACACCCGTATCTCCCTGGCCTGCTGCGTAGAGAACCGTTGCATCCAGGCTAAGCGCCAGTAGCGAAGGCCGACCAGGAAGGTTGGTCACGCAGCGCATCTGCTTTGTGCGCGTATCGATTACCGCAATGCGACCAAGTGATGGTTGAGAAACATAGAGCACAGATCCATCCGGGCTGAGCAAAACAGTGCGCGGATCACCGGCCAACGCTATTGATCCGGCGATCCGCCGCTGAGCTATATCAATAATACTGATGCCCTGGGCTGTTCCGGCAACATAGGCCAGTTGAGGAGCTCCGCCATCTGCATAGACTGCCGGGGGTGATACACCTACGAACAAGCATAGAATCGATAGGAAACAGCAAGAGAAAATACGGGCAATTGCCATCAATTCACACTTTCCCTTTCCAGAATTGTATAGAAAGACTGGAAAATTGCGCCGGAGCTTTTAAACTTTTCCATTCCATGCCTCAAAGTATACTCAGTACGGCTCGTGGCAGGCAAGAGGATTAGCAACATCGTTCTTTCGTATTACAGAGCAATCTTAGCGTTCAGGCCTCTGATCTGAAGGGCTGGTAAGGAAGACTTTTTATGAGCGGCTTATAACTTTTAGGGAACAAAAAGTCATAAGCACTTCATTTTATGGTTTTCTTATGGTATACTTACATCAAATAAGCTTGATTAGAAAGGAGAGCTATATTTCTTACTGTCTCGATCTTTCCAGTCCCCGCACGGCGGTAGAGCATACGGGAGATCGAGGAGTCTCTAATCACAGTGGATGTCTACATTATGATTATTTTTGTTCCGGATCTCCTCATATCATAAGCGGTACGACGTCCATCTGGTGTAATGCGTGTAGCCACATTCACAGGCCGGCGCGAAAGGAAAAACACCTTCGCCGGCTCTTGTAAAAAACCACAGACAAGGAGGTCGGCTTTGAGACAGCATTCATCAGGATTTATCATTGGCCTCGTAGTAGCACTTGTTCTGGGTTTTGGCATAGTAGCCTTGGTCGCGCTGGGTTTTCAATCAGCAAGCGGACTTGGCTATGAACCTCCTGTGTACCAGGCGCCTAAAACGGGACCTGACTCTGCAACGCTTAATATTTCCACCTTTCCAGACAGTCAGGTATGTCATCCTGGCGCACCAAACCCTCAAATTGGCTGGGTAACGTATTGTTCAGGAACAAACAATGAGCATGGTACGAGCTGGGAATTGCCCGCCAACAGCGTCATTACCGTCATCATCAAGCAATATGACAGTGCGTCGGGCCTGTACAATGGATTCTTCCAAAATGTGCAGGGAACGATTGATGGAACAGCAACCTACACGGGCAAAACGAATTCGGCGACCTATAACGGGCCTAAGAACCAGGTTCCAATGGATGATATCGCCCACACGTTTACTATTCAATCCATGCCTGACGATACAAGCCCAATATTTGTCAGTGTCCCGCTCATTGGTGTCCCTGACGATGCTTCCAGCAATACGAATGTGCTCGGCAATGATGGCAACCAATACCAGTACCCTGCTCCTAACATCATCGAGTTCCAGTTCAAGACAGGACCAGCAGGTCATACCTACATCTGGCACTGCTATGTTCCATGTGGCAATGATCGCGAGACCCCCTACGGGTTCAGCGGGCCGATGTCCACCACCGGGTATATGGCCGGGACGATCACTGTAACAAACTACTAAGGGGGCAACATGTCAGAACCAAACATTGCAGGAAACTCGGGAAACGCTACGCCACCAACAGAGCCAAACCACCTGCTTCGCGCTATCATTCTCTGGGTGGTACTCTCGGTGATTCTCATCGCGATCTGGGTGCCGGTATCGCAGTTTATTCTGCCAACGGCTGCGACTGCGCTTGCTGAGGCTGATAGTTTCACATTCAGCATGCTTACCATCATATCCATTCCGGTAGCCATGTTCGTTTTCGTCTTTATCGCTTACAGCCTCTTCTCCTTCAGAGTTCGTGGTAGGCCGACAGAAGATGGCATTCCTTTGCTGCCCAGGCCCGCGCTCCAGATAAGCTGGATAGGCGTCACATCAATACTATGCCTGTTTCTTGTCATCTGGGGACTCTTCGCCTTTTACCAGGAAACTTCAGCGGCCTCAACTACTAACACCTTGATCGTTAATGTTACCGCGCAGCAATGGCAGTGGACCTTTAGTTACCCACAGTATAGTGCAACCAGCCAGGGTGCGCAGGTCATTGAACTGCCGGTCAATCGCCCTGTGGAATTCTACGTCACCTCGTTGGATGTCCTGCATGGCTTTGCTATTGAGGAGTTTGGAATACGTGTTGATGCGAATCCTGGCCAGACGACGAATACAGCGGTTGTGACTCCTACACAGACTGGAACATACGCGGTGAGATGTGTAGAATTATGCGGGCTCCTTCATTCCTTTATGTGGGAATCGGTAAAAGTAGTGAGTGTTGATTCGTTCAATTCCTGGATACAAAGCCAAGGAGGGCACCTATGAGCAGCACAGCAAGTGCAACCGCAACTGAGGTTCGACGACCGAATCTCATCAATATGCTTTTCCCCAGTGTCGTTTCTGGCATAGTGTTCGGTGTGATAGGCGCTGTCATCTTTGGTGTGGTGATTAACAGGATAACGACTGCCTATAGCCCAGATATGGTTCCGAACGACGATGCTGTTACTGTGTCTGCCTATTTAGGCTGGTTACTCTTTTTCTTTATCGGCATCGGTGCATTCAACGGCATCTTCAAATGGGGCTTCGGTCGTCACGAACCGACATTCGCCGAAGAAATGCAATTAGCAGGAAAGGGGCAGGGCCTCTGGCGCTACTTCCGTTGGACGACCGATCATAAAGTTGTTGGTATGCAGTACCTGTTCACGGTACTGGTCATGTTCTTCCTGGGCTCCCTGGGAGCTTTCATGATCCGGTTGGAGCAATCCAGGCCCGGCGCCATCTTCTTCGATCCCAGCACCTATAACACGATCGTTGGCATGCATGGGATGCTCATGATTGCAACAACCATCATCATGGTGAGCGGCCCCTTTGGCAACTTTATCCTGCCCATTATGATCGGGGCGCGCGATATGGCATTTCCACGGCTCAATGCGCTGAGTTACTGGCTGCTGTTCACCGCCATTCCTATCTTCCTTTCTACCCTGTTCCTTGGTGGGTTCCCAACAGGATGGACCGGTTATGCGCCTCTATCGGTTCAGGAATTGACGCCCGGCATGGATGCCTACTGCTTCCTGATCCTGGTCTTTGCTGTCTCGACAACAGTAGCCGCTATGAATATCGTGACGACTGTGCTGGTAATGCGCACGAAAGGTATGACGTGGGGACGGCTTCCGATCTTCGTCTGGGGCGTCGTACTCTCAGTAATCCTGAGTTTAACGGCTTTCCCCTCGTTCATCGTCTCCCAGATCATGGTCGTGATGGACCGGGTCTTCAACACCTCCTTTTTCCTGGCGGCTTCCGGTGGTAGCAACTGGCTGTACGAGCACCTGTTCTGGTTCATGGGGCATCCTGAAGTGTATGTGATCGCCTTACCCGCCCTGGCGGTGGCAGCTGAAGTAACCACGGTATTTACTCGCAAGCCGCTCTTTGGTTACCGATTTATGTTGAGTGGATTGATCGGTATTGCCGTACTGAGCGTTATCGTCTGGGGGCATCACCTCTATACAAGCGGTTCAGAGAATGCTCTGGCTGCCCCTTACATGCTCGACACAGAATTAATCTCTATCCCTACCGGGGTTTTCTTCCTCTGTATGGTAGGTACATTCTGGAGAGGAAAAGTCTGGGCCACTGTTCCCTTGCTGTTTGTATGCGGCCTGCTGGTCAACTTCGTTATCGGAGGAATTACCGGCATTTACCTGGCCGACCTGCCCACCGATGAAATTTTGCACGGTGGCATGTTTGTTACAGCACACTTCCACTTCACTATCGTGGGCAGTATGGTATTTGGCTTCTTCGCCGGATTCTACTACTGGTTCCCCAAAATGGTAGGGAAGCGTCTCGATCCTCTACTTGGCAGGCTCCATTTCTGGCTGTTTGAGATTGGTTTTGTCGGGACATTTGGAGCGTTGTTCTATGCAGGCCTGCAGGGCGAGCCGCGCTGGTCGGCAAACGTTGCTCCACCGTTTGCGACTGCCAATACTATCGCCAGTCTATTCGCCATCCTCATCGCGGCCTCGGTGTTTGTTGCAGCTTACAACGTGATTCACACGCTTATCCGTGGTGAGCCTGCTGTTGCCGATGAATGGGGGGCCAAGACTCTTGAGTGGACAGTTCCAACACCCGTACCGCTTGAGAATTTCGAAGGGGAATTGCCGGTAGTGACCTCGTTGCCCTATGACTATGGTTCTCCTACACCGGAACGAGCGACTCCGGCAGTAGACATTCCAGGTGCTATAACACAGGCGCCCATACAGCCGCAGGGCCAGGAGTAAAAGGAGGAAAACTATGGAAACTACCTTAGAGCATAGTGAGCATCCATTTGAGTTGGAACCACAGGTCAAGGTGGCGCGAGCGAAGGCTGGCGTTTTGATGCTGGTGGTGTCGGATGCTTTGTCCGTCCTGGCAATTCTGGCGGCGGGAGGGTACCTGAACGCTCTAAACACAGAGAATCAGTTTAAGATTGCGGGAGACTTTGCGCCGCCTTTCGTGCCGAGCCTGCTGGTCATGATTGGCTTGCTGTTGAGCGGACTTGCCTACTTCGGGTGGATACGCAGCGGTCGTAATCGCAATGATGTGGGCCAGCCAGCCTTTTTCCTGGTTGCACTCGTGCTTATACTTGTAACGGCCGTAACTGAGACCTGGCTGGGTGCTGCTTTACAGTACGGCATTCCCATTCACGCTTACGAAAGCATGGTGCTGCTGATCACCTGGTTTACAGCAATCCATCTCATCCTGACATTTATTATTGGCATTCTGCTTGGTGGTCGCCTGCTCAATGGCAGGCTGGCGGGGCAGGCATATCTTGCCGAAGCTGCCGGTTACTGGTGGTATTACACCGTAATTGCCAGCATTCTTTTGTGGCTTTTCAGCGTGTATGCCATATAAACCCCGTCGCTGGATGGAGGCGCTGCAATGACCATCTGGGTTGATGCAAACGGGTGGCCCGTTCCACCCCTGGTGATTCTCACATGCGCACTCGCCGAAATCCTGTACTTTCGTGGATGGCGACTGCTCTTCAAATTGGAGCAGAAGAAAGTTGTCAGGACCAGTAATCATCCTGCATTGAACGGTTCTCATACCGCTCAATTCCGGCTGGATAGCTGGCCCTGGCGGGGTGCCTATTTCCTCGGTGCAATCTTTGTTTTTCTACTGGCTTCTTCCGCACCTGTAGATATATTATCCGGCCGGCTTTTCTGGATGCACATGATCCAGCACCTGCTCATCATGGTTGTTATGGCTCCCCTACTGGTGGCCGGTGCTCCATTCATCCCAATCTGGTTGGGGTTGCCTCGTGGGGTTCGCAGGTTCATCAAGGTATTTGTGAGACTGAATATCAGGCGAGGTCTTTTCCATGTGGGGGGGTGGCTGCGACAGCCTGCTATCTCGTGCGTTCTTCTGGTCGCCGGTTTTTGGGGATGGCACTGGCCCCCACTCTATGATCTGGCGTTGACCAATACTGCTGTCCACGATTGGTTAGAACATGCGACATTTCTTGCGGCCAGTTTTCTTTTTTGGACGCAGCTCATACCGTCGCCACCTCTTCGCCCTCGCCTCGGCTACCTGGGGCGTCTCGGGTGCGTGGGATTCGCGATGGCACAAAACGTGGTTCTGGCTGCGCTGATCGGATTTGCCCAGGTGCCTCTCTACGCTCCTTACGCGCACCTGGTTGCGGGCCTGGGCGGATTCACCGCTGTGCAAGATCAGCAACTTGGGGCAGGCATCATGTGGACATTTGGCGATCTCCCTTTCGGAATAGCTTTCGCGACGCTTGTACACTGGTGGCTTGTCTCGGTGATGGACGATGCACCGGAACTGAGCGTTGGGAAAAAACAGAGCGCGTGAAATGCATGGACGAAACATGCAATCTCGCAAATCTTCCACTTGCAATCCGCGCTCTTTTAGCATACAAGTATGTAAAGGCCAGCACACCAGGCTTCGCATTCAAACATGATGATGGGAGAATAAAACAACCATGCGGCAAACGGATGGTATCCAGAAACTCGCTCGTGCTGCTTTGATTGCTACCTCAGCACTTGTGATTATTGCCGCGATTATCTGGGGTATCCAGCGTCTGGCGGCATCTCGCAGTATTACTCAGGCGGCCGCGCCGCAGCCGAACCCGTCCAATATTGCGATTGGCGGCTTTCCAATGTCAGGGAATCCGGCGCCCGACTTCCAGCTGACGGACCAGTTCGGCAAGCCATTCAGGCTCTCTTCATTGCGCGGCCACGAGGTTGTCCTGGCGTTTATCGATGCGCGCTGTACAACACTCTGCCCGCTGACTGCCCAGATTATGTATTATGCCAAAACGCAGCTGGATGCTGCCGCCGCCAGTCAGATTGACCTGGTTGCAGTTAATGCCAATCCGACTGCCACCAGTGTCACGGCGGTGCAATCCTGGTCCATCCAGCATGGCATGCTGCACCAGTGGGAATTTGTCACCGGTACGCCCCAGCAGCTTAATGCCGTCTATCACCTGTACAATGTCTATGTCCAGGTAAGCTCAAACAATGCGGTCGAGCACGACCCTATCACCTTCATCATCGATGCCACCGGACATGAGCGCCTCTATTATGAGACGCTTGACTCAAACGCGCAGGCCGATATCAAGAGCCAGGAAATCGGCCTTGAAGATGGCATGAAGCAGTGGTTGCCGAAGTAGTAGAGGCTGATGAGGAGGCTATAGTCATTATTTGCATATTCTTTCACAATTTCCAGGTCTCCAGGATTTGGAAAGCAACGGTCAGGAGTCCTTTATGAAGTTCATTCGTCCCGCCGCATGGGCCGCTACCATCATGACCTATTTTCTGATCATGCTCGGTGGCACGGTACTTGCCACCAACTCTGGTTTAAGCTGTCCCGATTGGCCGTTTTGCAATGGTCAGGCCTATTTCGCCGGAGCAGATGCGTTTTTCGTGCAGTTTCACCGCTTTACCACTGTAGCCCTCAGTATATTGGTCGTGCTGCTGGTAATCGGGATCATCGCCTGGGAGCGCAAAGACCGTACCTTGCTTACCCTGGCAATTGCTGCTCCGGTACTATTGACAATCCAGATTGTGCTGGGGGCATTCACGGTACTCTGGAAACTGCCACAGCAAATTATTACAGCGCACCTGGGTACCGCGATGGCGATCTTTGCGGTTGTTATTACTATTGCCATCGTGAGTAGCAAGCCACAAACCAGTAGAGAGCTTCCCGCCAGGACGCGCAAATTCGCACAGCTTGCCATCAGTAACGCAGTGCTGGTTTACATCCTGATGTTATTCGGTTCTTATGTTACCGGCAGCGGCGCAGCGATGGCCTGTCCCGGCTGGCCGTTCTGCACGCCTGCTTCATGGGCAGTGAGCAATCACCTGGCTAATATCAATATCCTGCACCGTGTGTACGCGGTCTTCGTTGGTCTGGTCATGCTCTGGACGGTTATTGCCGCTCTACGCCGCAGGCACGTTGCTCCTGGGCAGGCGATTGTCGCGGTAGTTGGCGGTGTTCTTTTCGTATGCCAGGCAATTGCCGGCGGCTTGCTTGTCCTGCTTAACGATCCGGCATTCGTAGCAGGCTTCCATCTTGCGCTGTCAACTGCCGTCTGGGGGACGCTGGTCCTTCTGGCGGCCCTGGCAGCCAATCAACTGCGCGCGGCTCCTGCGCAACAAGAAATTGAGAAGATGCAACTGGCGGAGGTCGAGAAGAAAAAAGAGGTCAACCTGGTGCAGCAGACCATCTCGAACTACATCGACCTGATGAAGCCGCATGTGACGGTATTGCTGCTGGGAGTAACAGCGGCGGCGATGTCGATTGCTAATCAGGGATTACCTCCCCTTGCACTACTCATCCCGACACTACTTGGTGGAGCAATGGCGGCGGGCAGCGCCAACTGCATCAACTGCTACATCGACCGCGACATCGACCAGGTGATGGGCCGCACGCAGCGCCGTTCGCTGCCATCCGGTCGTGTTGAACCACGGCAGGCCCTGATTTTTGGCATCGTCCTGGCTGCAGCATCGTTCGTGCTGCTCTACGTATTCGTCAACCTGCTCAGCGCAGTGCTGGCCTTTTCCGCTATTCTCTTCTATGTGTTCATCTATACGCTGTGGCTCAAGCGCACTACAACGCAGAATATCGTCATCGGTGGCGCTGCCGGAGCCGTACCGGTATTGGTCGGCTGGGCGGCCATCACAAATAGCCTGAGCTTACCCGCGATCTGGCTCTTTGCCATCATCTTTTTCTGGACTCCGCCGCACTTCTGGGCGCTCTCACTGTTGATCCAGAAAGACTACGAGAAGGCGAAGATACCCATGTTACCGGTGGTGAAGGGCGAGGCGGAGACCCGACGACAAATCCTGCTCTATTCGGTACTCCTACTGGCCATCACGCTTGCCCTCTTCGTGATGGGCACGATGGGCTATTTCTATCTTGCCGGGGCTTTGCTCCTTGGTGGCGGGCTGGTCTACCTGGCGATTCGCCTGTGGCATGAAAAATCCAAGAAGTGGGCAAAAACCCTCTTCTGGTACTCGAATATGTACCTGGCAGCGCTTTTCGCCATCATGGTGATTGACCGGGTCGTTCATTAGGGGCACAAGTGTCCCGAATTGATGTGAGCTATGAAATAGGTACCGGCGAATCATCCAATACCTCTTGCATTGCGTATCCATTGGTGGAATATCAAAACATAGCGGGGGAAAAGAGAAGATGCCATGCAAGGATTCGCCCAACGCCTGAGGCAGGAACGCGAGCAACGCCTGTGGTCACAAGAACAGGTTGCCGAAATGATCGGGACGACTGCTCCCAGTGTGAGCAGATGGGAACGCGGCACTATATTTCCGGGCCTGCATTTCCGGCAGAAACTCTGCGAACTCTTTGGAAAGAGCGCCGAAGAGCTTGGTTTTTTGCAAGAGAATACGTCCACCGGAAATGCAGGCCTCGCAAGCGAGTTACAGGAAATCCAACCGAGCACAGCACCTGGCGGGCCGGTAAATTCACAGGTCTGGCATGTTCCATACGCAAAGAATCCGTTTTTTACCGGGCGTGCAGATGTCCTTCGTCATCTGCATACTATGTTGCATACAGGTAATATTCCTACGCTGGAGCATGTGCAGGCACTCTGCGGTCTGGGAGGCATTGGTAAAACCCAGACCGCAGTAGAATACGCCTACCGTTACAGGAGCGAGTATCAGGCAGTGCTCTGGGCGCAGGCGGAAACAAAAGAGGTTCTGCCCTCCGAGTTCGCCAGGCTTGCCACGCTGTTGAAGCTATCAGATCAGTACCAGTCAGATCAGGAACATCAGATTGACGCAGTGAAGCGCTGGCTCAATGATAATCAGAACTGGCTGCTGATCCTCGACAATATAGATGATCTGAGCATCCTCAATGACTTTATCCCTCATGGCAGTAGAGGCGCTATCCTGCTAACAACGCGCACGCAGTCAACGAGGACATTTGCGCACTGTATCAACCTGGAGCAGATGGAGCCTGATGAGGGGGCACTCTTACTCTTACGCCGTTCTGTACGCATAGAGTGTGATGCTTCTCTCGAGGACGCGCCACCGGCTGATCGCGGCATGGCCAGGGAAATTTCCCGTATGATGGGCGGACTTCCCCTGGCGCTCGATCAAGCGGGAGCATACATCGAAGAGACGGCATGCAGCTTATCTGATTACCTTGAACGCTATCAGAAACGACGCCCTGCGCTGCTCAGCCTACGCGATTTTCGCGGCGGGGTAAGTACAACCCATCCCCAATCGGTGACTGCTACATTTATCCATGCCTTAGAATTGGTTGAGCGCGTGAATCCGGCTGCGGCAGAACTGCTGCGACTCTGCGCCTTTCTACAGCCAGATGCCATTCCTGAATCCATACTGACGGAGGATGATGTGGACCTCGGTCCTGTCCTCCAGCCCTTAGCTGCCGACCCGTTCATGTTCGATACAGCTATCGCAGTGCTGCGGACCCATTCCCTATTGCGGCGCAACACTTGTACGAGAACCCTTGCGATTCATTGTCTTGTTCAGGCAGTGCTGCGCGATACTATGAATGCGGAAACGCAACACTTCTGGTCTGAACGTGCGCTAAGAGCTTCTGACAGTTTGCGGTTATGCAAAAGAACCGCAAGTAGATGATTCTTCCCTGGCATGGAAATGGTCAGCCGTTAGCATGGTAAGTCCCCTCCACCACAGGCATACTACTAAGCAGAGCCATCTTTAGCGATACCAGGCTGAAGTAATCGCTGGAAAATATTGTTTACGTGGTAGTTCATCAACGTAATGAGAAAAATTAAAGCCCAATGATCCAGATATAGCCTGGGATCGTACTCAATGAGCGAATCGCATTGATTCACAAGAGAGGAGCATAAAATGGCTAAGATGACCCGCCGTGGTTTTATCAAGCAAACATCGGTGAGTGTGGCCACACTTGGGGTGCTGGCCGCCGCGCCTCTGACGGCGATATCTGACGCGCCTGAAACAGCGGCGACAGACCTATCAGCGGAAGAAACATCCGCTGCCCAGCTTGGTGGAACCCTGGTAGCCCATGTGCGCGATTTCGCTACGGGCGAGATCAGTGTGATGTCCGGCACTCAGGAAATCATTTTTCGCGATCCTGAGCTTATGATGCGCCTGATTAGAGTTTTGCCATAAGCAGCTTCGAAAGGCGCCCAATTCTAACGGAGGTAAACTAATGTCATCCCATCGCGAAGCCCCCGACATTTCTAAAGATCCAGTGGCCGACAATACCGATCTGTATGCCTTTGTCAGCCCGGATAATCCCAGTACCGTCACCTTGATCGCTAACTTCATTCCCCTGGAGGGACCGGCAGGCGGGCCAAATTTCTTCGAATTTGGCGAAGATGTGCTGTATGAAATCAACATCGACAATAATGGAGATGGAGATGCGGACATCACCTATCAGTTCCAATTCCAGACGCAAACGCGCAATCCCGATACCTTTTTGTATAACACTGGCCCGATTACCTCGCTGAGTGATCCGCATTGGAACAGGCCCCAATTCTATTCAGTAACGAAGGTAAAGCATGGCCTTTCGACCGTTCTCGGTAGCGGTTTACCATGCCCACCCTGTAATATCGGACCGACATCAACTCCTAACTATGCTGCTAACCTGGCGCAGCCTGCCGTACAAACCCTGAAGAGTGGCGAGGTCGTATTCGCGGGACAGAGGGCCGAAGGATTTTACGTAGACCTGGGTTCGGTCTTTGATCTCCTCGATCTTCGGCCATTCCAAAGTCTATTCTTCAACCCGATGGCTAACGCACCCGGCGTTAACGGACTCGATAAGATTAATGTCCATAGTATCGCTATCCAGGTGCCGAAGACTGAACTCACGCGCGATGGCTCTAATCCTAAAGACCCGAACAGCAAGAAGTCGGTCATCGGCGTCTGGGCAACGGCGAGTCGGCAGAAGGCGCGTATCCTCGAAAAAGGGAAAGGTGGCTCCAAAGAGAGCGGGCCGTGGGTGCAGGTCTCCCGCCTGGGCAATCCACTGATTAATGAAGCTGTGATAGCGATTGGCGATAAGGACGACTGGAACGCTATAGAGCCAAAGAAAGATAGTCAGTTTGCTCACTACTATACTTCTCCAGAAGTTGCCAAACTGTTGCCAGGGCTCTATCCAGGTGTTTTCCCGAATCTAGCAGGCTACAGCAAACCGCGTGCAGACCTGGTTGCTATCCTGCTTACCGGCATACCGTCTGGAATAATTAAGGGCTTCCAGAATTATACTGGAAAAGTTCAGTCGGATATGCTGCGACTCAACATGGCTATTCCCCCCACGAAGAATCCGAACATCCTTGGCATTCTGGGTGGTGATCTCGCCGGATTCCCCAATGGTCGGCGTTTCCTGGACGATGTATTCACCATTGAGCTGCGTGCCATCGCAGGGGTTACTATTCCTCTGGTTGACCCCTCCTACACCCCGGATGCTGCAGCTTCCCAGGTCACGGATGGCGTGACGCCCAGTAACATCACCAATCCTTACCTGAATAGTTTCCCGTACCTTGGCGTACCTTACGATGGGTATGACTATCCAGGCCATTGAGATTTGATGTACTCATGGTAATGCTTCAGGGGCCTGGCGATACATTTGCCAGGCCCCTGAATGGAGAACATGGTAGATGCTTGCAAGAAGAATGATTCAGAGAAGTGCCACACAGGAGGGCGAGCGAGGCCCCAACCGCGTTTCTACCGGACACGCGGTGCTTGATATTGGGCAGAATATCGGGGCGCTGGTCATTTATACCGGTGCAGAACTCTGTGGCAAGGAGATCGAAGTCAGCCCGAAAGATAATCACAGGCAAAAAACGCACACTGAAGTTCGGGAGCGTAGGATCGATGGACGTTCAACGTACGCCGCCCTTTTTCTTGCTCTGCCTGAAGGAGACTACAACATCTGGTGCATTCCCGGCCAATCTGTGACCATTACGGGGGGCAAGGTGACGGAGATTGATTGGCGAGGCCTCGATGTAGCTCTTTTACCAAAATATGGGCTTCCCCATCTCCATAGCGAGACGATGCAAGCTCTTCTTCCTCCGCGTTACCGCAATGGTCAAACTGTTAGCTCCGCTCCCATGGGTACCGCCCCTATGATCTACAACGACGATGGTGAGGTGGCATGGGATCAGATGTGGACGACGTTCTGTGATCTGGCGCTGGCAGGCGGCCCTCCGCATCGCGATACCTTATTGGAACCCGTTCCTCCCGAAGCAGTTATGGCCGATCAGGAAGCCTACGGGCGAGTTGTGGGCGAGATCGAGCGAGGTTTGCGCCTGGTTACAGGACTGCCAACGATTCGCAGCAAGAATCCTGGCTGGGTAGGCCTGGACTGCCAAGAAGAGCAGGCGGCCCTCTGGCTACTGCGCGCTATCGTGGTTGAAAACATTTGTGTACGCCGCGAGGGGAATGTTCTGTACTTCCCTGCCGGGCCGGCTTTCCGCCTGGAAAAAGAGATCAAAAACGTGGTCACGGTGGTGGCAAAAACCTATCACTACTGGACCGAGCATTGCAATGGTTAAGCGAATAGCAATTCAAGCGGAAGGCGCGGCTCATTCATAGAGTAGTTGCCTGCGTCGCTGGAATGCTCAGCATCATTCATGTGTGAATTGCTATTATCCCAGGATTGCTTTTCAGGCTTGCATTGTGACAGAAGAATCAGAACCACCCTGTTGAGTGAAATCGGGTGGTTCTCTCTGTATAGAAAGTTGGTAATCAGTAATCACCTATTCACCCACACGATGCGCAACGAGGTAGACCGCTGAAAAGCTACCTCTCGCTATCTTGCAAAACATGATACGTCGTGGTATGCTTTAAGCAGGTTGCAGTACAAGTTAGCAAATGAATAGGTTTTGTGTGGAGAATCGCTCGACGCAGTTGCTCAAAGGAACGTTAGATATGTGCTTGCTCGCCTTACTTCGCGAGCAGCCGTGTTATGGTTACGAAATCGTCCAGCAATTGGCACGCTACGGGCTAGATCTGGTGAGCGAGGGCAGTATCTACCCCCTCTTGAGTCGTCTGCTTACCCACAGCTACATTGAAAGCTACCTCGTTTCCTCGCGCGATGGCCCCAGTCGCAAATATTATCGCCTCCTGCCAGCGGGAACCAAACAATTGGAGCAATGGCAAACGGAATGGGAGACGTTTGCGCGGGCCGTCGAATGCCTTCTGAAAGGAGGGTCTCTTGTGAGAAAAGGGTCATTTCTCAGCTACTTTTTTGCTGGAGCATTTCTCATGAACAGCGTCCCGCATCTGGTTGCCGCCGCCACTGGCAGGCGAAATCGCACCGTATTCGGGCAAGATTCGTCGCCGCTGGTCAACCTCCTGTGGAGCGGGATCAATATTGCCAGTGGCTCCCTGCTGTTCCGTTTTGCAGATCACCGAGAGTGCTCAAACGCCCCCGACTCCAAGGCGTGGCAGTTTCCATATTCGGCGGGGTGCTTGGCCTTGTCGGTGTTCGGCGTACTCTACGCTTGGTTCACCGCAGGGATGAAGGAGCAATGGCCAAAGACAGTCTCAGAGGACTGCGTCTCGTAGACGATACAACACGCCTACCGCAGAGTCGAGGAACAAGAGAAAAATCGCGGAAAGAGAGCAGCATGATCCCGCGCGGAGAAGCAGGCTTGTCCGGCCGCACCTCCACGCGTTGATGACGGCTGAAAGCCGATGGGCCAGCAGATAGCGAGTGAGAGCGGCCAGCACCTGGCGCAGTTCTTCCCGGTAGCGACCGTCGCTCCGATTGCCAAAGGTGCCGAGCCACTGGTAGGTATGGGCCTGGCTGACTCAAAGAGGCACATCTTTAACCGGTTAGCAGCTCGTTGCGCGGCGCGTGGGATTCATATGGGTGTCCCCAGCGTTCTTGATATACCACTTCTCCCAGTGGCTTGCGTCGCTTTTTGCCCTTGCCGGTAGAGGCTGCCGGGTAGCCAAATGGAACGATGGCCAGGATGTCGATCTCTTCGGGAATGCCCAGCACCCGATTGACTTGTTTCAGATTATTGAAGCCAACCCAGTTTGAACCAATGCCATGCGACCAGGCCGTTAGAATCATCGATTGAATGGCACGGCTCGCGTCTGAAACCGCGAAGATACTCTTTTCCATGCAAACGACAATCGCCAGGGGCGCTTGCGGAATATAAGGACCTGTCGGAGCGAGTACGCCAAGTTTTTGCAACATCTCTTTATTCTGAACGACGATGAAATGCCAGGGCTGATCATTTTTACTGCTTGCAGTCAAGCGCGCTGCTTCGACGATCTCGCGGACAAGTGGTTCGGGAACCGGCTTGTTCTGAAATCGGCGTACTGCCAGAACTGTGCGAACTGTATCAAATACTTCCATGATGTGCCTTTCTTTATGTTTCTTCACCGAACCGTTTTACCGGTACCGGTATCATATGCTGGCTAAATGTTAGGGTGGAAAAGTCGATACTTCTATGATGCCAGGATGATCTATGGGGGAGTCCACTAAAATATACTACGTTCAAAAAAGAGATTTCGAAACAGAAGCCGGGTCTGGTTCTACCGTTGGATACGGACTGCTCGTTCCCTGTCACCTCTCATATTTCCGCAAAAGGAAGCGATGATCATGGCCACGCGACCCTTGACAGGCTCATCACCTATAGTATACTTCAAGCGATCTTGACGACTGGCCTGACCTATCTATTCTTTTTCTTTCTCATGAGGGATTGCAAATAGTATGGCTGAACGAACCTTGACCCGCCGTGAGCTAAATCGAGCATTACTTGCGCGCCAACTGCTTTTGGATCGAGCTTCAATTCCTACTCTCGATGCCATCCGGCAATTAGTTGGCCTTCAGGCACAGGCGCAAGTTCCACCTTTTATCGGTTTATGGTCACGCCTGCGGTCATTTGAACGCGAAGACCTGGCACACCTGCTTGAACAAAGGCAGGTAGTGAGGGCAACGATGATGCGCTCCACACTTCATCTTATGACCGCAGACGATTATCTTCTCCTGCGTCCCCTTCTCCAACCTGCGCTTACTCGTGCCATGCATTCGTTTTTTGGCGCGCATGCTAAGGAGATCGATATTGATTCCATCGTCTCAAGCGCTCGCACCTTTATACAGGAACAGCCGCGTACTTTCGTCGAAATACGCTCCCGGCTCGCAGCGCTTTTTCCATCTGTTGATCCTGCGCTCCTGGCATACACTGTACGCACACACCTGCCGCTTGTACAAGTTCCCACGAACAGCAAGTGGAGTTTCTCGGGCAGCCCGGTTCATGTTCTGGCAGAAACGTGGCTTGGCCGTCCACTTGTCGCATCACCAGAAGGTCTGCGTCAGCTCATTCTGCGCTATCTAGCAGCATTTGGACCGGCAGCTGTCCAGGATATACAGACCTGGTCGGGATTGGCGCAACTGCAAGAGGCAGTTAAAGCGTTGAAACCGGAATTGCGTTGTTTCCGGGACGAACAAGGGAAAGCATTGCTTGATCTTCCTGATAGCCCTCTCCCTTCAGAAAGCATTACCATACCCGCGAGATTTCTCCCGGAATTCGATAATCTGATACTTTCTCATGCCGACCGCCGGCGCGTCGTACCTGACGAATATCGCAAATCAATTTATCTCTCAGCCGGGCGAGTACGGGCCACCTTTCTTGTGGACGGCTTCGTGCGTGGAGTATGGAGAAGTGAGCGCAAGAAAGATGTGGCGAAGCTCGTAATCGAGCCGTTTGCACCGCTTTCGGACCGGATGCGCTCTGACCTGGAGCAAGAGGGAGAGGGGCTTATCCGCTTTATTGAAAACGATGCAGCGAAGTTCGAAATTGAGTTTGCCTGATGCGGGGGTATTTCGATCTTTTGGGCAGGGCTATTTAAAAGTCAGAAGAGAGCCAAGCAAGAGACGAACCGCCAGTAAGGGCTGAGCGTCAAAGGCCCGCATCTGCTGGGGAACATTGCCGACTCCCAAGAAATCGAAGAGAGCCA
>Ga0209061_1002210_pt1 | contig 25884 bp, 20 predicted proteins | sample Coa_R1_10_FD_187157 | JGI IMG/M metagenome (GOLD analysis project Ga0209061, IMG submission 187157) | Surface soil microbial communities from Centralia Pennsylvania, which are recovering from an underground coalmine fire - Coalmine... | ecosystem: Environmental > Terrestrial > Soil >... | reverse complement strand
ATACAACATCGTTCTGTACACACAGACGCAGATGCCTTACAGCAAGGATGCAATGGCCAAGCAAAAACCGAACACGCTTGTCGTGCTGCCGTCCGCCCCGGTGACGCTGACGGTTCTACCCAAGAAGACAAAGTAAGGAACCGCTCGAGGAGCCGAAAGCGTAAGCGACGGGCCCATATTTGTTGGATACGCTTCCGGCTTCTTGAAGCTGTCAGGAGATCTCTGCATGCGTTTGCTGCTTTCCCTTTTTCTTATCGCTGTGCTGCCGGCGTGGGTGTGCGCCCAGGAAAAGAAAGCCCAATCCGTGCCGCCGATTGCCGTCATTGATCTGAGGCGTACCACGCCAGTCCTTTATGACAAGGAGATTGAGCCGATACTGGTCAACAAGTGTGCCGTTTGCCACAGCGATAACATCAAGGAAGGTAAGTTCGATCTGGGCAGCTACGAGGCGTTGATGAAGGGCGGCAAGCACGGAGCGGCGGTCGTGCCGGGCAGGTCGGCCGATAGCTTGCTCGTCAAACTGGCGGGACGCACCGAGAAGAAGTTCATGCCGCCCAAGGGTGAGGAGCCACTGACGCCGGAGGAATTGGCCCTTATCAAATTGTGGATCGATCAAGGCGCCAAAGCGCCGACGGCCCGGCGTGGCCGGCCCCGAGCGATCGTCGCTGCGCCGCCGGCCAATGTTCACCCGGTGCTCGGCGTCGCCATCAGCCCCGACAAGAAATACATCGCCGCCTCGCGCGGCAATCAGATCCACATCTACGAAGCCGCTTCCGGCAAGCACCTGCGTATGCTGCTCGATCCGCAATTGACTGCGCCTCTCCCTCCCCCCAATTCGGGAGGGGAAAAAACTAACTCCGCCCTCGGCTCGAGCGGGGGGAAGGGGGAACCGATCAAGGCCGCTCATCTCTCGCTCGTCGAAGCACTGGCCTATAGCCCTGACGGCAAAACACTGGCTTCGGGCGCCTTTGGGGAAGTCGTGTTGTGGGACGCGGACAAAGGGATCCTGCGTGGGCGGCTGACCGGCTTTGCCGATCGCGTCGTCGCCCTGGATTTCTCGCACGATGGCAAGCTCTTGGCTACCGGCGGCGGCGCGCCGACTGCCGACGGCGAGATCAAAATTTTCGATGTTGCCAGTGGCAAATTAGCGGTCGAGATCAAAAACGGCCACAGCGACACCGTATTCGGCGTCTGCTTTAGTCCTGATGACAAGAAGTTGGCTGCCTGTGCCGCTGATAAGTTCGTCAAGGTGTTTGAGCTGCCGAGTGGCAAGTTCCTCAAAGCGTTCGAGGGCCACACGCACCATGTTCTCGGCGTGGGTTGGAGTGGGGACGGCAAACTGCTGGCCTCGGCCGGCGCCGACAATGTCATCAAAATATGGGACTTCGATAAGGGGGAACAACTGCGCACGATTATCGGCCACGGCAAACAGATAACGCGGCTGGTGTTCCTCGGCAAGAGCGATCAGTTCGCCACATGCAGTGGCGATCAGACAGTACGCTTCTGGAACATTAACGGGAGCAATACGCGCAATTTTGGCGGCAGCGCCGATTTCCTGTACGCCCTGGCGGTCAGCGCCGACGGCTCCCTCGTCGCCGTCGGCGGACAAGAAGGCATCGTCCGTGTCTACAACGGCGCCAACGGGCAGCTGCTCAAGCAACTGCTGCCGCCCAACGCCCAACCGGCCAAGAAATAAATATAATTAGCCACAAAGTCGCAAAAAAACCTGGAGCAGAAATACAGAGGAGAAAACGAAAAACAAAGGGACGATTAGAGTATCTTTTTTCTCTGTGTTCCTGCTCTGTGTTCTCGGGGACTCTGTGGTCCGTTCTTCCTTGGCGAAAGGTTTTGTTACGATGGCCGATCCTTGGTTTCAAACGCTCTTCGCCGAACGCATCGGCGGCGCCAACTACGGCAAGGGCAGCAAAATTTACAAGTTCGAGAAGATCAAGCGGGCCAAGCGCGCCGCCCTGGCTGCTCATCCCGAACGCCGCCTGCTCGATTTCGGCATCGGCGAAAACGATGATATGGCCGATCCGCTGGTGCGCGAGGTGCTCAAAGTCGAGGTGGACAAGCTGGAAAATCGCGGCTACGCCGACAACGGCATCGCCGCTTTCAAGGAAGCGGCGGCCAGCTTCATGCAGAAAGTCTTCGGCGTCACGCTCGACCCGGTCACAGAGATCAACCATGCCATCGGCTCCAAGCCAGCCTTGGCGATGATGCCGGCTGTCTTCATCAATCCGGGTGATGTCACCCTTATGACCGTGCCTGGCTATCCCGTCGCCGGCACACACACTACCTATTACGGCGGCGAGGTCTATAATTTGCCGCTGCGTGAGGAAAACGGTTTCTATCCTGACCTGGCCTCCATTCCTGCTGACATCCGTCGCCGGGCCAAATTATTAGTCATTAACTATCCGAATAGTCCAACTGGTGCCACGGCAACACACGACTTCTATCGCCGCGTCATTGATTTTGCTCATACCAACCAAATCGTCGTCGTCCAGGACGCTGCCCACATCTTGCTCAGTTACGATAGTCCGCCGCTGAGTTTCTTGCAGGTGGACGGAGCCAAGGATGTCGGCGTGGAGATTCACTCCATGTCGAAGGGTTTCAACATGATCGGCTGGCGCATGGCGTTTGTGGCCGGCCATGCGAAGATCGTGCGGGCATTCGCCGACGTTAAGGACAACTGCGATTCCGGCCAGTTCATGGCCATCCAGCAGGCGGCGCGAGCGGCGCTGGAACACCCGGAGATTGCCGATCGTGTCCGTGCCAAATATCGCCGCCGGCTGCAAAAACTCGTGGCCGCCTTACGCCAGGTCGGCTTCCAGGCCAAGATGCCCAACGGCACGTATTTTCTTTATGTGCGCGCACCGAAAGGCTGCGCCGGCCACACCTTCGCCAACGCCGAAGAGGCATCGCAATTTCTCATCACCGAACAATCGGTCTGTTGTGTGCCCTGGGACGATGCCGGCCCGTACTTGCGATTTTCGGTGACGTATCTGGCTCAGAATGAGGCAGAGGAAGACGCGCTGATGCGAGAAACAGTAGAGCGCTTGGGGCAGCTTCAGCTGCAATTTTGAACCGCCTGACGAGCGAGGTCGCGTAAGCGCCCGCGCAATGCACACGGGGCGCTTACGCGACCCCGCTCGCCAAATTCTCCCCTGGTGCTTACGCGACCTCGCTCGCCAAATTCTCCCCTGGTGCTTACGCGACCTCGCTCGCCAAATTCTCCCATGACACGCTGTTGTCGAGCCGATACACTGCTGATGACGATCTATTACATGGTTTAGCCATTTTCACAAGGTTTTTGAGGAGGGTATTTATGACGGCGACCGAGGGGAGGTTAACCCGTATCGGTATCTTTTATGACGGCAATTTCTTTTTTCATGTCAGCAACTATTATCACTATCATCATGAACGGCGGGCGCGCATCAGCATCAGTGGGCTGCACGCCTTCGTCCGCCAGCAGGTTGCCGACTGCGAAAAAAGCGATCCACGCTATTGTCAAATCGTCGATGCCCATTATTTCCGCGGTCGGCTCCGCGCCTCTGAAGCTGAGGACCGCGACTTGCTTTACAAAGAGCGCGTCTTTGATGATGTGTTGGTCCGCGAAGGGGTGACCACACATTATCTGCCGCTGACGCGCGAGGGTGAGAAAGGCATTGATGTCTGGCTGGCCCTGGAAGCCTATGAGATGGCCATTTACAAGAAGTTCGACGTGGTCGTTCTGGTCGTCTGCGATGGTGATTTCCTGCCGCTGGTACGCAAGCTGAACACACTGGGCACGCGCGTTATGGTCCTGGGCTGGGACTTCCGGTATTGCGATCCCAATGGCAACGAGCGCGAGACGCGCACCGCTCAGGTACTTCTTGATGAAGTCACCTATCCGATCATGATGCATCCGATCATCGAGGACCGGGCGCGTATGCGTGATCCGCTCATCAACGGCCTGTTCGTGCCGCGCAAGGAATCCGGCTCCAGTCCCCTGATCCCGCGTCCTGCTGCTTTTCCGGCGCCGGGTACCGACCGGCGGGACGGTGCTCCCCCTGCGGGCAGCCCCCCCATCAGTGGAACCAGCAACGGAGGGACCAGCAACGGAGGGATCGGCGCCGCAGCGGTCCACCACGGGCCGAGCGCCAGCGGCTGGATTCAGACACTAAAGACCGGCTATGGATTCATTGTTCCCGACGAGGGCGGTCCGAACCTGTTCTTTTTCCACGAAGACGTCACCGACGGCGATTTCCTGGAGTTGAAGGTTGGCGACCGCGTGCATTTCACTATCGGTCAAAACGATCGCGGTCCCTGCGCCAAGGAAGTGCGCCGCTTCGGTGCAGGCATCGATTAATAAACGGGAAGCGCAAGCGAAGCTCCAACGAGCCGACGAGCGAGGCATGTCAACGTCCCGGTGAAAAGCACCAGGATGTTCACGCACCCCGCTCGCCGGCTCGTTGGATTTTCGGGAAAATGCAGCGCAACCATTTGACTGGATAATTATCACGACCTACCTTTTTGACACGAGCGGTTTATGAGAATGCCTGGACGCTCGACACAGAAATGGAGGCAGGTCATGATCAAGTGGTTCGCCCTGGCGGCGCGATTCCTGCACGAAGAGGATGGCCCAACCGCTGTGGAATACGCCATCATGCTGGCCCTGATTATCCTGGTATGTTTCTCGGCCATCCAGGCGGTGGGATCGAACGTGAACAACAAGTTTAACGATCCAACGCTCAACACCGCCCTGGGGAACGGCTCCTGAACGTCAACCGCTCGGTGAAGGGTGCAATTATCCGGATGCGGTATCCGGCCTCCCGTCCTTCGTAAAACGTTTGTGTTTCCTTCTGAGAAAAGGAAGAGTCCCATGCGTAAGTTTGCGACGAGTCTGATGAATTTTGTGAAGAACGAGGACGGCCCGACCGCGGTCGAGTATGCCGTCATGCTGGCCCTGATTATTGTGGTGTGCATCACCGCCATCGGCACCTTGGGCAACAATGCCAAGAACACCTTCAATAATGTGGCCAGCAATATCGCCAGCAGCTAAGCCCTGGCGGACGAAACTGCGGGGCAAGCTGTCCACTTGTTCCTTTTCAGACACGCGGACAGCGTGCCCTGCGGTCTTGTCCGCTAGCTCCAAGCAAAAGCGGTTGGCGAACGTGAGGCGGAAATGTTCGTCCTCCGTTCTGCACTTTGTAATCGTTCCGCGGTGAAGGGTGCAATTCTCCGGATGCGGTATCCGGCCTCCCGTCCTTCTTGTAACTCTAATGGGATCGGCTCTCGCCGGTCGGTTCATGGTTTTTCGTAACGAAAGGACAGTTCCATGCGTAAGTTCGCGACGAGTCTGATGAATTTTGTGAAGAACGAGGACGGCCCGACCGCGGTCGAGTATGCCGTCATGCTGGCCCTGATTATTGTGGTGTGCATCACCGCCATCGGCACCTTGGGCAACAATGCCAATAACACTTTCAATAATGTGGCCAGCAATATCGCCAGCAGCTAAGCCCTGGCGGACAACACCGCAGGGCAAGCTGCCCGCTTGTTGGAATAAGGAGCAAGCGAGTCGCTTACCCGACAGTTTTGTCTGCCAGCACCAAGCCTAGCGCTTTCCCCGCCAGTCTGCCGTACCCGCAAAGGCATCCCTTGCCGGCACGGTAGACTGGCGGATCAAGCGAGGAGGACGCCGTCTTATGCACTTCATTTTGAGCCATTGGCCGTTGACGTTTGTGTGTGTGGCCATGATCGTGGCCGCTGTCATCGATGGCTGGAAACTCAAGGTACCCAACCTGTTGACGTTGCCGCTGATTCTAAGCGGCTGGCTTCTGGGGCTGTTGCACAACTGCGGCTTGCTGGAATCCAGCGGCCAGGGCGGCCTCGGCTCCAGCTTGTTGGCGACAGCCTTAGGTTTTGCTCTGTTGTTTCCGCTGTACGCCATCGGCGGCATGGGCGCCGGTGATGTCAAGATGCAGATGGGTTTTGGGGCATGGGTCGGCTCCTTTTACGGCATGAGCGCCGTGGAAGGCGTCCATCCGGGCGCGGGGTGGATCGTTGTATACGCTTTTTGTCTGGCCGCTGTCATCGGCGGCGTGCTGGCTCTGGGCATGATGCTGCTGCGCGGCCAGTGGAAAACGAACGTAAACAACGTGCGCGCCATCCTGGGCGATCTGCTTGGCGTCCGCATAGGCCAGGCAGCGGACAGAGCGGCACAGCGCAAACCACGGATGCATCTTTTGCCCTATGGCATTCCACTATGCCTGGGTTTTCTCAGTTACCTGATTTACCTGCACGCTGTGTGAGAGCCTGAGACCAGCGGGCATTGACACGCCCCACTTACCGGATTTGTAGGTTTGCTGGGCAAATTCGGCAGGGTTGTTACAAGCGATAAAGTTGAAGTTTCGCGTCCTCGACTGTCGAATTAAACGGGGACAACACATGGGGAAGATAGAGGCGAACGGCCGGCGTCCGCCAGCTGGTAAAAACCGAAGACCAGCCGGCTGGCAGCCGTCAGACTAACCCGCGAACGCCGGCCGTTCGCCTCCTTTCCGTGAAGGGGGGAGCACCATGAAACCAAAGACGATGATGCTGATGATCGTGGCCATTGGCTGTGGCTTGGCCGCCAGTTACATGACCAGTCGATTGCTAGCCGAACGAAATGCCGCACCGGTCGAGGAGCCGAAGGTCACGATCCTTGTGGCCAAGACACGCGTGCCTGCCTGGGTTCCCATTAAGGAGCCGGAGAAATATTTCGAGGAAAAGGAGATTCCCGAGAGCGTCGCTCCCCGGAGGGGATTGAAGGAGTTGAGCAAGATGAAGGGCCAGCGCCTGGTTCAGGCCCTGAGCGAGGGCGAGTACGTGCTGGAAGACAAGCTGGTCAACGTCGAACAAGCGGGTCTGGTTGCCAAGTTGCCTCCCGGCATGCGTGCCATTGCCATTAAGGTCAATGCCGAGTCGCTGGCCGGCGGTTTTGTGCTGCCCGGCTATCGTGTCGATGTCGTGGCCACCACGCGCGGCAACGCGCATGATTCGTCGTCCAAGATCATCTTGCAAAACATGCTGGTCTTGGCCGTGGATACCATCGCCAGCCGCGATAATCAAACCAGTTCGATCTTGGGCAGCACTGTGACCTTGGCAGCTACACCGGAAGAGGCGCAGCGATTGTCGTTGGCGGCGGCCCTGGGTGAGCTGCGGCTGACACTGCGAACGCCCGATGACAACAAGATCGTCCGCCTCCCTGGCGCCAAATGGGAAGATCTCGGCAAACCGATGCACGACGGTTCGGTTAACAAGGAAGAGGAACCGACAGCGCTGGTGAGTGCGCCCCCGGTGCCGCCGCTGCCATCCTTGCCCAAAGACGCCCCGCCGCCCATGACCTTGACAGAGAAAAAGCCAGAAAAAGCGCCGCCGCCACCTCAGACGCACACCATGACCATCGTCAGTGGTGACTACGTGCAAAAGGCCGTCTTTACCCTCGACCCGATCGCGAAGGTTTGGACCAACGGTTCGCTCGACCGCAGCACGACGGAAGCTGCGCCGCGCCGTTCGTCTTCGCACCCCACGCCCACGCCCACGCCCGCCGAGAAAGATGGCACGAAGGAACGTGTGTTTTAAAGATGGTGGATCAAAACCGTAGGGCAAGCGGTCTACTTGCCCCTTTTCAGGCACGCGGCCAGCGTGCCCTACGATTTTGTCCGGTAGCTCTTAAGGAGAGTGCTCTATAGAAGATCACTCATAGGGAATTTTCAATACCAACTCGCCGTGTTCGCGAGCGATATCCTTGCGGACGCGGCGAGTTGGTAAAACAGGGAACTGATTTTCCGTTACATGACGAGGTGAAGGATGCACCGCAATCTCAATCGCAATGTGCTCCAATGGAGGAGCCTGGCCCTCGCCCTGATGGGGGTAATTTGGGGCGGCGTTGGCACCCCTGCCCAAGAGCCAAGCCCAGAGCCAGCCCCCTTGATCGTGCCCTTGGGCAGCACGGTCAAGCTGCAAATGTCCAAAAAGCAAAAGATCAAAACAGTTACCAATCCCAAGGAAAACATCATCTCCATTCGCACCTTGGCCGGCGACCCAACGACCGTCCTCCTTACTGGCCAACAGGACGGCGTCACGCACGTCGAACTGGAAGATACCGATGGCAACAAAGAGACCCGCGAGGTGATCGTCCAGGTGGACGTGGAATATCTGCGTATGCAGCTGCGTCGCGCCTTGCCGACAGCCAACGTCACGGTTATTCCGGTCTCCAAAAACGCGGATGGGAAAACGGTCGTCCTGCTCTCGGGCACGGTGACGCATAATTCGGATGTGGCTGTCGTCCGTGGCCTGGTGGATAGCATGGGCTTCAAGTACATCGACGCTGTGCGTGTCGGCGGCGTGCAGCAGGTGCAGCTGGACGTGATTATCGCCCAGGTGAATCGCACTGACCTGCGCAATTTGACTTTCAATTTCCTTGGCAACAGCCGTTACGCTGGCTTCACCAGCAACGTCGGCGGAGCCGCTACGCTGGGGGGTGGAGCCTCCGGAGGGGGAGCCACCGGAGGGGGGACAACCGGAGGCGGGTCCGGCGGCGGATCTTCCGGGGGTGGCTCGGCGAGCGGCATCTCTCTGAGCGGCGGGAACAACGCCTTGGCCTGGGCTGCCGCGCCGGCTGCGACCACCAACCTTCTTTTGGGCTTTGTCCATAACGCCTGGGGCTTTCAGAATTTTCTGGAAGCGCTGCGGTCAAACGGCCTGGCCAAGTTGTTGGCGGAGCCGCGCTTGATAACGCTGAGCGGGCGCCCCGCCAGCTTCCTGGTCGGCGGCTTGCAGGCCGTTCCTCAGACTGGCCAGTTCGGCGGCACCGGCGTGAGCTTCCAGCAGTTCGGCACCATGTTGAGTTTTCTCCCCATCGTCATGGGGAATGGCAAAATCTACCTCGAAGTATCGCCGTCCGTCAGTAGCCTCGATCAGGCCAACGGCCTGACAAATTTCAACGGCACCAACGTTCCCGGCCGCAACATCAATTACGTCACCACCACAGTCGAATTGGAGCCAGGCCAGACCTTTGTCATCGGCGGCTTGATTCAGCATCAAGTCCAGGCCATCATCAACAAGGTGCCGTGCCTGGGGGACCTGAAATATTTCGGCGCACTCTTCCGCAGCACGCAGTATCAGGACAGCGAACAAGAAGTGCTGATCATCGTCACGCCTTGGCTGGTTGATGCCGAATCGTGCAATCAGCGTCCGAAAATGCTTCCGGGAGAAGAGACCCGCAGACCCGATAATTTTGAGCTATTCTTGGAAGGAATCATCGAAGCGCCACGGGGGCCGCGTCAGGTTTACCAGGATCATCACTATGTGCCGGCCTGGATGAACAGCCCCTCGGCCCAGCTGTTCCCGTGTGTGGGCAAGCACGAGGGAAATTGCAGCCTGGGTGGCTGCGGCATCAATGGCTGCGGTGGCTCGATTGGTGAGCCGCCGGCAGCGGCCATGCCGGCCCCGCCTCCGCCGCCCCAGGCGCCGCTGGAAACGCCCTTGCAGCCGGTACCCAGTGAAGCAGCAGAGAGCGCTGCCCCGGCTGCGGCCAATGATTCGCCCGCGGCTGCTCCCGAAGCGGGAGGCGAACGCTGAGAGTTGGCGAGCCGGCATAGGAGTGCTCCGGTGCAAGCTACCGGAGCACTTCCATGTCTCCGTTCGCCAGATGTTGACTCATTCGGTGGTATCATGCGAGACGTACAACGAGTCGCCATCGTCGATCCATCCGACGCCACCCGCGAGGCGCTGCGTAACGTCCTCCTGGGCGTGGAGGCAATCTGGCTGGAGGCGGAGTGTGCCCGTTATGAATTCTTCTTGGAAGTCATTTCGCAATCAGTCCCGGATGTGGCCGTTGTGTCGCTCGATTCCGACCAGACCAAGGCGTTGCAGCTGATCGCTCAGCTGACCGGCGAGCTGCCAGAGGTGCCGATCCTCGCCGTCAGTGCCCGGGGCGACGGCCAGACCATCTTGCAAGCTCTTCGCAACGGGGCGCGTGAGTTCCTGACCGTGCCCATCGTACTGGAAGATTTGCTTAAGGCCTTGTCACGCCTCCAGCGCAGCCGAGCCAGCGACAACAAAAACGGCGAAGCGCCGGTCAAGATGGATTCGTTGGTCATTGCCGTGCTCGGCTCACGCGGCGGCGTCGGCTGCACCAGCATCGCCGTCAATCTCGGCGCTACCTTGGCCCAGGACGCCCATCACAATGCCGCCCTCATCGACCTTGATCTCGCCTTGGGCGATGCCGACATTGCCCTTGATCTCATGGCCGACTACACGCTGGCCGACGTCGCCCTCAATATCGACCGCCTCGATCTGCAATTCTTGCGGCGTTCCTTGAGCAAACATTCCTCCGGCTTGTCGCTGTTGCCGCATCCGGTGCAGATGGAAGACGCCGGCCTGATCCGCGAGGACCATTTGCAGCGCGTCATCGGCCTGCTGCGCGCCAGCTACACGCACCTGGTTCTCGATCTGAGCAAGAGCTTTTCACCAACCGACATAACAGCCCTGCGCATGGCCGACCTGATCCTGCTCGTCGCCCAGCTCGACCTGACCAGCCTGCGCAACGTGGTCCGCATGTTGGCAACCCTGTCGGTCGAGCAGGGGATGGCGGACAAGGTGCAGATCATCCTCAACCGGGTCGGCAGCGACACCGACATCAGTTTGAAAAAGGCCGAGGAAACGATTGGCAAGCCGATCTATTGGCAAATTCCCAATGAACCGAAGCCGCTCATAGAATCGCGCAATCACGGTTTGCCGTTGTTGTTGTACGCACCCAGGTGCAAAGTGCAGCAGAGCATTGCCGGTTTGGCCGAGGCGGTGTGCGGCAAGCCGCTGCAAGCGGCGGCCAAGGAAAAAGCGAGTCGCTGGGGAGGATTGTTCTCGCGGAGGTGAGCGGAAGGCTCGCCGGCCTGTTGCGCCCACAAGGGCATCCCTTGCGGGGCACAGCAGGCCGACAAGAGGACTATTGAGGTAAGCAGCAATGTCTCGATTACAACGCGGTCTGAGTGGGTTGAGTCAAAACGGTACTGGCAGCCGGCTCGGCACGTCGATGGCCGGCACCGAGCGCCAGGGTGCCAAAAGTTTCGAGGAGCTGAAACGTCTCATCCACGGCAAATTGGTCGATAAGCTCGACCTGTCGCGCGTCAGCGACCTGGAAGGCGATACCCTCCGCCGGGAAATTCGCCTGGTAGTTGAGCGACTTTGCGACACCGAAAATCCGCTACTCAATCGCATGGAACGCGAGCGCCTTATCGATGAAGTGCTCGATGAGACATTCGGTTTCGGCCCCCTGGAGGTGCTGCTCAAAGATCCGACCATCAGCGATATCCTCATCAATGGGCCGCACAAAATTTACGTGGAGCGCCGCGGCAAGATGGAGAAAAGCGATGTCAAATTCCGTGATAACGACCACTTGCTGCAAATCATCGATCGCATTGTGTCGAAGGTGGGTCGACGCGTCGATGAAACCTCGCCGATGGTGGATGCACGCTTGCCGGACGGTTCGCGCGTCAACGCCATCATTCCGCCTTTGGCGTTGGATGGACCTTCGGTGAGCATTCGCCGTTTCGGCACCAATCCGCTGAAACTGGAAGACCTGCTCAATTACAAGGCGTTCACGCCGGAAATGGCCATGCTCATGGAGGCATGCATCAAGGCCCGACTGAACATTGTCATCAGCGGCGGCACCGGCTGCGGTAAGACGACGCTTTTGAACACGCTGTCGAGTTTCATCCCCGCCGAAGAGCGTATCGTCACCATCGAGGACGCGGCGGAGCTGCAGCTGCAACAAGATCACGTGGTTCGCCTGGAGACGCGGCCCCCGAACATCGAGGGGAAAGGCGCGGTGACGACGCGCGATTTGGTCCGCAATGCTTTGCGTATGCGTCCGGAGCGCATCATCATCGGCGAGTGCCGCGGCGCCGAGACGCTGGACATGCTGCAAGCCATGAACACTGGCCACGCTGGCTCGATGACGACGCTGCACGCCAACACGCCGCGCGATGCCCAGGCCCGTTTGGAAACGATGATTATGATGGCCGGCATGGAGCTGCCCATCAAGGCCATGCGCCAGCAGATTTCGTCGGCGGTCGATGTCATTATCCAGGCCAACCGCTTGCAGGGCGGCCCGCGCAAAGTGACCTCGATCACCGAAGTCATGGGCATGGAACAGGACATGATTATCATGCAGGATATTTTCCGCTATCGACAGCTGGGCATCGATCAAAATGGCCGGGCTTATGGTCAGTTTGAAGCGACAGGCGTGCGGCCGTCCTTTGTCAATCGTTTGGAAGCAGCCGGCATCAAGCTACCCTCGAATTTGTTCCAGGAACGGGTGTTGTTGCGCGATTAAGTCCGGTTTTCGATTTTCCGTACACGGAACACCGAAAACCGAAAACCGTAGAGAGAGACACCATGACTCCGTTAATGATCTCCGCGCTGGTGTTTTTGGCGGTGGCGGCGCTGGTGGGTACGCTGGCTGTCGTTTTCCGCGACAGCACGCCGCAGACCGTGGCCCGCCTTGATCTGCTCGTGGGCAAACGCTCCCGCGAAGCCGACAAGACTCAGGACATCCTGCGCAAACAAGCATTCGAGAGCGACAAAAAGAATCTATTAGAGTCGATTACTCCCAAATTCTTGACGCCGCAGAAATGGTTCGAGCAAGCCGATTGCCACTACAAACCGAGTGCATTGTTCGGGGTCGGCCTGTTAGCGGGGGTGATCGTTGCCACCGGCACGGTGCTCCTCAAGGCTCCGGTGTTCTTGGCGCCCATTAATGGTCTGGTGGCGCTTTCCGGGCCGTGGATCTGGCTGTGGAACAAACGCCGTGTCCGCCTCAACAAGTTTGCTGCTCAGCTGCCCGATGCCCTGGAATTGGTGGCTCGAGCCCTACGGGCCGGACACAGCCTCGGCGCCGGCATGCACGTCGTCGCCGAAGAAATGCCCTCGCCCATCGCCGATGAGTTCGGCCGCGTCTTTGAGGAGCAGAACCTCGGCATCCCCATCGAGGATGCCATGCGTGCCATGTGCGAGCGTGTGCCCAATCTGGATTTGCGTTTCTTCGTCACCTCGGTGGCCATCCAGCGGCAGACAGGCGGTGATCTGGCGGAGATTTTGGACAAGATCGGCTACGTCATCCGCGAGCGTTTTCGCATTCTCGGCCAGGTCAAAGCCCTAACCGGCGAGGGCCGCCTTTCCGGCGTTGTCCTCATCGCTTTGCCGTTCGCTTTGTTCGGCTTCATGCTCAATACCAAGCCGGAGTACATCGAGCCTTTGTGGACCACCGATGTGGGCAAAAAGATGAGTGCCGCCGCCATCATCGCCCAAATCATCGGCGCCCTGGTAATCCGCAAGATTGTCAACATCAAAGTGTGATTTATCCGTCCGTTGTACCAACAAGGGATGCCTTTGCTGACGCGGCGGACTGGCAAAGGAAACGGCAAATGGAGAAAAACTCTCTCATGCAGAGAGATGCGAAAAGTCGATGTTATCGGTAAAGCGCGCCAGCCGCGCATTTGGGGAGACGCTTCATGATCTTTGCCCTCGTTGGTTTTCAAGAATTGATTCCGCTGTTCGTGTTTGCCGCGCTGATGGCAGGCATGTTTGCTCTGTTGTCTTTGCTGAACAATCGCAACAGCCGCGCGCAGGAACGGTTGGAACGCATAAGCCGACCGGCCTCCCTGGTCGAAATCGAGGATCCGGCGAAGCTCAAGAAAGAGCGTTTCCAGAGCATTGTAGAAACGGCCAAGGTTCTGTCCGGCCCGCTGATGCCGCAGACGGAGCTGGAGCAATCGCAGCTGAAAATTCGCCTGGCCAACGCCGGGTTCCGCAGCGATTCGGCCGTGGCGGTTTACATGGGACTGCGCGTTGTCGTGTTTCTGGGCTTTTTGCTCTTGGGTTTGGCCTTTTTCCTGCCTCGGTACGGCCTCACGAAAGATTTGCTCATGCCTTTGGCGCTGTTCCTGCTTGTGGGCTTCTTCCTTCCTCCCCTGGTCCTATGGTTTTTGCGCAAGCAACGCCAGGACGCTATCTTCCTGACCTTGCCGGACGCCCTGGATCTGTTGGTGGTCTGCGTGGAAAGCGGTCTGGGGTTGGATGCGGCCATGCGCAAAGTGTGCGACGAGATGAAAGACCACGCCAAGGTCATCGCCGAGGAGTTTGCCCTGGCCAATTTCCAATTGCAGATGGGCCGGCCGCGCCGCGAAGTGTTACACGATCTCGGCGTGCGGACCGGCGTGGATGATGTGCGCAGTTTGGCAGCCATCCTCATCCAGGCCGATCGTTTCGGCTCCAGCATCGCCCAGGCGCTGCGCGTGCAGTCCGACTCGATGCGGACGCGCCGCAAACAGCTGGCCGAGGAAAAGGCCGCCAAAACAGCAGTGCAGTTGATCTTCCCGCTGGTGCTGTTCATTTTCCCGGGAATTTTCGTTGTCCTCGTGGGACCGGCAGCCATCAGCATTATGAAGACAATGATGAACAAATAAGGGTTGAGGATTTCGGGTTCATTCTTCCCTAAAATCCTCAACCCCTACGAAAAGGAGTTAACGATGAAAGGACTCATCCATAAGCTCGTGGCTGCCCTGTGTGGCATTACGGCGGCAGCCGGTATCGGCTGTTTGCCCGATAAGTGTGTTGATCCCTGCTATCCCATGCGCTACAGCTACATGGCGCGGCAGGCGGTCAACGCGGCTATGGCGCCGCAGGTGCAGAACGGACACGTGCTCGACCAGACCATCTGGAACTATTATTTTGAGCCAGGCACAGACAAGCTGACGACCGGCGGTCTGGAGCGTCTGGCTTACATCGCGCGGCGCCGGCCGTATCCGGATACCGTGCTGTATTTGCAGACGGCCCAGGACGTGGTCTTTGATCAAAATGCTCCGGAGAAAATGGCGGAAGAGCGGCAAACACTGGACGGCAAACGCATCGCTGCCGTGCAGGCGTACTTGACGGCGCAGACGGCCGGGCGGCCCGTGCCGTTCCAGATCGTTATTCACGATCCGGCCGAACCCACCCTGGCGTCGGCGGCGGCCAACAACATCGTGTCCCAGAATTACTTCCGCTTCATGGGCGGCAACTTCATGATGGGCGGCATGGGCATGGGCGGCATGGGCATGGGCGGTATGGGTATGGGCATGGGGATGGGCATGGGCGGCATGGGGATGGGCATGGGCGGCATGGGGATGGGCATGGGCGGCATGGGGATGGGCATGATAGGTATGGGTTCGGGCAGCACCGGCGGTGGCAACGTCACCGGGCGGTAGCGCCTGTTGGTTCACCAGCCGAAGCGTAAGCAAGGGCAGCCCTCGCTTCGAGCTACCGGACAAAACCTCCTCCCCCACAAGGGGGGAAGGAAAAGTCCGCTAGCTCTTACGCTTCGGGCTGATTTTGGAAACTGCACCATGAATAGCCACCATTTTCAACGACTCCTCCTGGTTGTTCTACTATTGTTGGCCGAGAGTTCGTCGGCCCACGCTCTTGAGAGGCGAACCGGCAGCGTAAACGGCCGGGTTGGCGACACATGCTATCCAGCCGTTTACGCTGCCGGTTCGCCCCTCATGCCCGCCGTCAACTGGAGCATTGGCCAGTTTCTTTCCGGCGGTGGGCGAAGGCGAACGGTGCAAATCTGTGTCGTGGCCATGTGCATCGCTCTTTTCATCATGATGCGAAAGCTCAACGGGTGAGAACGCCATGCAACAACTCAAACGCAGCGGCATGGACTGGGACAACGGCATGGCGCCGGAAGCGCCGAGTGCTCCGGAAACCTTGGCGCAAACCGGATTGACGTTGGGCTTTCTAAGTGATCTGATTCTGCGCATTCTATACACGCGTGGCGGCATGGTCGGCCTGGATCTGTCGCGCGTCCTTTGTCTGCCCTTCAAAATCGTCGAGGAAGCGCTGACGTTCCTCAAAAACGAGAAGTGCATCGAGGTGCTGGGCGGTGATCTGATCGGCCGTATCAGCTATCGCTTCAACCTGACGGAGTTAGGCCGCCGCCGCGCTCAGGAAGCACTGGCGCAGTGCACCTATGTCGGCGCTGCGCCGGTCCCCTTGGAAGATTACGTCGAGCAGGTCTATCGTCAGGCGGTGACAGCCATCGAAATCTCGCCGGAATCGCTGCGTGCCGCCTTTGCTCATCTGGTTGTCAGCGAGGAGCTGTTCAACGCCATTGGCCCGGCCATCGTCAGCGGCAAATCGGTGTTCATCTATGGGCCGCCCGGCAACGGCAAGACCGCCATCGCCCAATCCATCGGCGCTTTCCTGAACGCCAGCGGCGGCGAAATTTTCGTGCCCTACGCCTTTCTGGCCGAGAACAACATCATCACGGTCTTCGATCAGGCTGTGCATGAACCAGCCGAAGACAGAAGCAGCCCGCGCCTGGAAGACAACGAGGCCACCATCCGCCGCTTGCTCAATGCCGGCACTGTCGATGCCCGCTGGGTCAAGATCAAACGCCCGGTTATCATTACCGGCGGCGAGCTGAACCTGTCCATGCTTGACCTGAAGTATTCTCCCGAATCCAACTATTATCAAGCGCCGATGCACGTTAAAGCCAACGGCGGCGTCTTCCTCATCGACGACTTTGGTCGGCAGCTGTGCAGTCCCAAGGAATTGCTTAATCGCTGGATTGTGCCGTTGGAAAATCGCGTCGATTATCTGTCGCTGGCCAGCGGCCAAAAATTTCAGGTGCCTTTCGAGCAGCTGACCATGTTCTCCACCAACCTCGATCCCAAGGATCTGGTTGATGACGCTTTCCTGCGCCGCATGAGGCACAAGCTGGAAATCACCCCTCCCGAGCGCCCCATCTACGAGCGCATCTTTAACAGCTACGCCAAGCGTCTGGGCATGAACCCGTGTCCGGCGGCCATCGATTACATGTACGAGCAGTATTACAACCGCGGCCGCTGCCCGCGCGCCAGCGATTGCCGCGATTTATTGGAGACAGTGCAGTCGATTTGTCGATTCAGACGAATGCCCGTGCAATTGTCGCGCGATCTCATCGCAGAAGCCGCATCCAGTTTTATCCGCGAATTCAAATAATGGTTTTTCGGTTGGTCGGTTTTCCGTTTTCGGCCAATAAACGATATATGGAAACTACAAACCGCAAACCGAAAATGGGAGGACGGGACATGGATGGCCGCGGGTACTTGCGGTTGAGCGTGTGCCTGCTGATCGCCGCGGCAGGGTGCCAGCATCAGGTGATGACTCTGCCCGACGCCGCTCCCCTCTCTTCCTCTGCGGTTCTGCCAGATCCCAGTCAAATCAAGAAGGCGCCGGCCAAGCCCAAGAACTTGCCGCCATCGGTGTTAGTGTCGTATGGCAATTTCGAGGCCGGCGAAGCCTTCGCCGCCCGCACGGGGCCGGAGCGCCGGCAGCAGCTGTGCGAATCCGCGCGGGCCGATTACGAAAAAGCACTGGCTATCGATCCCAAGTGTGTGCCGGCCTATCAGGGCTTGGCCCGTCTATATACGGCCATGCGCGATCTGCCCTTGGCTATCGAAACCTATCAAAAAGCCCTGAAGCTCGCGCCCACCCATGCCGCCCTCTGGTACGAGTTGGGTCTGTGTTACAACTCTCAGAAGGATTTGGGGCCGGCCCTGGAATGCCTGGACCGGGCTGCGCGAATCGAACCGGCCAACCGCTCTTATATCAACGCCCTGGGCGTCGTCTTGGCCGAGGCCGGCCGTTACGAAGACAGCCTGAAATGCTTCATCCATTCCAGCGGCGAAGCACTGGGCTACTATCGGCTGGCGCAGACGCTAAACCATTTACACAAATCGGAGCTAAGCCGGCGCTACCTGGAAGTAGCGTTGCAAAAAGATCCGAGCTTGGCACCGCCGATTCAACAAGTCTCGTATCAGTCGACTGCTTCCCCAAGGCCCAAGACTCCACCGCCGCCGGCTACCCCTGCTGCCCATCACCCCTCGCCGCCGCATCTCCTCCTGCCGCCGCCGCCTCCGCTTGGCGAACCGGAAGCGTAGAGCACGCAGCTTGCGTACTCTATGCTTCCGGCTTGTCCCGTTTTGTGTAGAATCCTTCTGTACAGGAGGATTCGGCAGTGCGTGGACTGCATTTCGATTGTTTCAGCGGCATCAGTGGCGATATGGCCTTGGCCGCCCTTATAGACGCTGGCGTCGCTGCCGAGGCGGTGCGCGATGGCCTGACCTCGCTGGGTTTGCCTATCCGATTCGAGACAGCCAAAGTGCGTAAAGGCGGCTTCGCGGCCACGCAAGTCACCATCGTTGCTCCCGAAGAACACACGCATCGCCATCTGTCCGATGTGGAAGAAATTGTCATCCGCGGCAGTCTGACGCCGCCGCAGCGTGAATTGGCCCTGCGTATCTTTCGCCGCTTGGCCGAAGCCGAAGCGACAGCCCATGGCCTGCCCTTGGATAAAGTTCACTTCCACGAAGTTGGGGCGCTAGACAGCATCGCCGACATCGTGGGCGTGGCCATCGCCCTCGACCTGTTGGGCGCCGGGCGTATCACCAGTCGTTCGGTGCCGACCGGCAGCGGCATGGTTCCATGTGCTCATGGCTTAATGCCGATTCCTGCGCCCGGCACCGCTACTCTGCTCCGGGGCGTGCCACTGGCCCCTTCATCCCTCAAAGCCGAGCTGACCACGCCGACCGGCGCCGCCATCCTCACCACGGTCGTGCAGGAATGGATCGAGCAGCCGGTCATGACGATCGAGCGCATCGGCCATGGCGCCGGCCAGCGCGATTTTTGGGAGCAACCGAATTTGCTCCGTGTCTTTGTCGGCGAGGTTGCGACCCCAGCGAACCCAGCCGAATGCGATCGCATCTGGATGCTCCAGACGAACCTCGACGACGTGCCAGCAGAGATCATCGGCTACTGTTTCGATCGCTTATTTTCCGCCGGGGCGCTCGACGTGTTCAGCACGCCGATTCAGATGAAGAAAAATCGGCCCGGCGTGCTCCTGAGCGTGCTGGCGCCGGAAAGCGCCGTGCCAGCCCTGGAAGCAATCCTGTTCCGCGAAACGGCGACGTTCGGTATCCGTCGTTATCCCGTGGAACGCAGCAAGCTCCAGCGCGAGGAAGCGATTATCGAAACCCCGTGGGGACCGATCCGCGGTAAACGCGGTTGGCGTGAGGGCATTCACGTGTTCACACCAGAATATGAAGATTGTGCCCGCATCGCGCGCCAGCATGGCCTCGCCCTGCGCGAAGTGTATACAATGGTTCAACGCATGTTGCAAAACGAAAAATGAACCACCAAGGCACCAAGGACGCCAAGTTGTGCTATTCGTGTGATTCGTGACGGCTCTCGGATTCTCTTTTGGGACCTGGGCGGTTAAAAAGGTTTTTCCATCATGCCTACTGCGAATGAAATTCGTCAACAGTTTATCGATTTCTTCGTCACGAAACACGGCCACACGTTTGTGCCGTCCAGCAGCGTCGTGCCGCAGGATGATCCAACGCTGTTGTTCACCAATGCCGGCATGAATCAGTTCAAAGACGTGTTTCTCGGCACCGGTACACGGCCCTACAAACGCGCAGCGAACACCCAGAAATGCATTCGCGCCGGCGGCAAGCACAACGATCTCGAAGACGTGGGCAAAGACACCTATCACCACACTTTTTTCGAGATGCTCGGCAATTGGTCATTCGGCGACTACTTCAAGAAAGAGGCGATTCGCTGGGCCTGGGAATTGCTAACGGAAGTATGGAAGCTCGACAAGGGCCGGCTGCACGCTACCGTATTCGAGGGCGATCCGCAACAGGGACTGGCACCCGATGACGAAGCGGCGGCGCTGTGGCGCTCCGAGACCGATATTGATCCAACACACATTCACCGGGGTAGCAAAAAAGACAATTTCTGGGAGATGGGCGACACCGGACCGTGCGGGCCGTGTTCCGAGATTCACATCGACCGCACGCCGGACAAAAGCGGCGGCAAGCTAGTCAACAAGGGCACGGCGGATGTAATTGAGATATGGAATCTCGTTTTTATCCAATTTAATCGCGGCCCGGACGGCAAACTGACGCCGCTGCCGGCCAAACACGTCGATACCGGCATGGGCTTCGAGCGCATCACGGCCGTGCTGCAAGGCAAAGCGAGCAATTACGATACCGATGTGTTTGCGCCGATTTTTCAAGCAATTCATCGGCTTACCCAGGCACCGGCGTACACCGGCCAACTCGGCGATCACAAAGACACGGCCTATCGCGTCATCGCTGATCACATTCGAGCGCTGACGTTCGCACTGACGGATGGCGCGGTGCCGAGCAATGAGAAGCGCGGCTATGTCCTGCGCAGCATCCTTCGCCGCGCCGAGCGCTTTGGCCGGCAATACCTGAGCACCAAGGAGCCGTTTTTGTGTGACCTGGTGCCGGTAGTGGTAGAAGTGATGGGCGGCGTCTTTCCGGAATTGAAACACGCTCCCGACAAGGTGGCAAAGATCATCCGCGAGGAAGAGATCGCTTTTATCCGTAATTTCGACCGTGGTCTGGAGTTGTTCCAGAAAGTGGTACGGCGAACCAGCGAGCGTGAAAGTGCCATCATCAGCGGCGATGACGCTTTCGATCTTCACACGACTTACGGCTTTTTCGTTGACATCACCGAGCAGATGGCCGGTGAGATCGGCATGAGCGTCGATCGGGTGCGCTTCGAGCAGCGCATGAAAGAGTTTCAGGAACAGTCCGGCAAGGACCGCAAGAAATTGGCCGTCACTGCCGTCAGCGGCGAATTGCCGAAGACGGACGATTCGCCCAAGTACACGCATCCGACGACTGCGGCCAAACTGGAGGGCTGGATTCAAGATAGCACGGTAATCAAGCAAGGCACCCTGCAAGAGGACGATGAAGCAGCGCTGATCCTGGAACGGACCTGTTTTTACGCGGAGCAAGGCGGACAGGTCGGCGATACCGGCGTCATCCGCACGGAGACCGGCCGCTTTGACGTGACCAGCACGCAGCGCCTGGGCGATTGCGTGCTGCACATCGGCCGGGTGACACGCGGTCAGATCAAGGCAGGGCAGTCGGCGACGCTGGAAGTCTCCAGCGCTCGCCCGCACATCATGCGCAATCACACCGCCACGCACTTGCTTAACTGGGCACTACGCAAGGTCCTTGGCGAGCACGTGGAACAGCGCGGCTCGTTGGTCGATGCGGAAAAGACGCGCTTTGATTTCACTCATGACAAGCCGTTGACAGCGGAAGAGATCGCCGAGATTGAGCGCTTGGTCAACGAAAAGATCTACGCCGACCTGCCGGTGACACCGGTGACAATGCCGTTGGCAGAAGCGAAGAAGCTGCCCGGTGTCCGCGCTGTTTTCGGCGAGAAGTATCCTGATCCTGTGCGTGTCTTGATGATTGGGGTGGAACGTCCGGAAGATGTGACAGATCAATATTCTGTTGAGTTCTGCGGCGGCACGCATGTGGCACACACCGGCCAAATTGGCTTTTTCAAAATCGTCACTCAGGAGTTGGTCGGCAAAGGGGTGCGCCGCGTCGTCGCCGTGACGGGCCGCGAAGCCGTGGCGACGGTGCAGCGTCTGGCCGCAGTGGTAGAGGATTTGACGAGTCGCTTCAACTGCACCCTGGAAGACCTGCCGCGCCGCGTAGAGGTGTTGCAAGAGGAAGTGAAAAAGCTCCAGGCACAACTCCGTAAGGGCGCGGCAAGCGATCTGGCCGGGGCCGGTGATCGGCTGCTGGCCGGGGCCGTCGAGGCCAACGGGGCCAAGATTATCGTTGGCGAAATGCCGGCGGCACCCATTGAACAGATGCGGCAGCAGCTCGATCGGCTGCGTGAAAAGGCCAAAAGCGCCGTGGTGGTCATCGGCTGGACCGATGAGGGCAAAGTGGGCCTGTTGAGCCTGGTGACAGATGATTTGGGCAAAAAAGGTCTGCATTCGGGCAAATTAATTGGCGAGGTGGCCAAAGTAGTCGGCGGCAAAGGCGGCGGTCCCGCGACCGGCATCGCCCAGGCCGGCGGCAAAGACGCCACCAAACTCGGCGAAGCGCTGCAACGAGCGCGGCAATTGGCCATCGAAAAATTGAGCGTGTGATACAACGATGTCGGACTGGTGACCAATCGACCCGCGGAGTATACGCTCCGGAAGATGAAGGGCTGTACGATGCCTATCCAGCCGGGTGAATGGTAGGTGGCGGCCATTCCTTTCACACATCATCTCTGCGGAAATTGCTCTATCTCCGGCGCTTCCAGGCGTACCGAGGGCGGCGGCGGAACGTGATAATAACCGGGACGCGGATCGCTTTGCGGAGGACGGGCAGGGCGCTGGTCCCAACGAGGAGCGGGTTCGTCCGGGATTTGGCCGCGATAGACCGGCTGCGGGGCTTCGAGGATCGGCTGGGCCGGCGGAGCGGTTTGCCGCAACACTACTTGCGCCGTGGCAGTGGTGTTGCGCCGATTGTTGGGACCGCGGCTGCTGGCCAACTGCGTCGGCTGCTGGGCGCCGTTACGGAGATACTGTATCCAGGCGCCCTCCAACTCTTCGACGCTGCGATACCGATAATGCGTCTGCAAGGCCGCGTCCCAATTGTTGCCGTAGTTTTGCATCCCTTGGGCCACGAACGCCAAGAACACGGGCCGGCTGCTTTGGCTGACCAGGAAATTCGTCACCGAGTAGCCTTGGGCATACAACGCCATGACATGGTTCGGATCGCGTGGATAGTTCTTCAGGCTGAACAGGCGGCGCAGCGGGATGGCTCGGCCGGGCACTTGTAAAATCTGCCGAACCGTCTGCTCGTGCACGGCACGTTCACGGTCATCTTCGGACAAGACCGCACTGCCTTCGTCGGCCCAGCGTGGCACCGGCATGCGGAAATAATAGGCCAAGACCGTATGCGTGATTTCGTGGGGCAGAACGCTGGCGAGAAGGCGATCGGGGCTGCCTTCGATGTGCATGGTGATGCTGAGGATGCTGCCGTTGTCGAAGCCGAACTCGGTGGCCCCACCGGAGCTGCCAGTGATGGTGACGCGCAGCGGGCAGGGCCGGCCCCAATCGGGCATCTTCTGGCCCAGCCACTCGATCGCTTTTTGCTCACGATAATATTCGGCGTACTTACCGACCTGTTCGGCAAACGCGCGATCCGGGGCCTCCACAATAAAATTGCGTGTTTGATATGAGGCACCCAGGGAAGCCATCGCGCCCAGCAGCACGACAGCAATCGAGGGGCGTAATGCCATGCCATGACCTCCGATGTGAACGGGCCCGCAGCGTAATAAGCTAGAAGCGTAAGCGACGGGGACATGCCGGCGCTGACACTTCCGGCTCGTCGCTCCGCTCAACTCTACACGCAAAAGTTGAGCCAGGGTCCGGCAGAGCGAAAAACTTTTTGGTCGGCGTGGTGCAACGTGCCGCGCCGTCAGAGGTTGCGGTTTGCGTAAAATCAACGGCGCGATACTACAGATGCCAGGACCGTTGTAACTTTTGCAATTCCATTTACCAGTCCGCAGTGCCAGCCAGGGGGAGCGCTCGCCCATCTTGGCACTCCCCCTGGCTGGCACTGCAGACTGGGGAGGAGAGAATAATATCTCATGCCGCACGATCTTCGCTATGCCGCTGCTGCCTGCCAGACCGACCTGCCTAATCCGCGCGACCGTTCCGGCATCGTCGCCGCCGTCAACCACATGCTGGCCATGATCGACCGCGCCGTCCTCGGCTACGCTCCGTTCATGCCGGTGCGCCTGGTCGTGTTCCCGGAGTTCGCCCATGCGGCGCCGATCTATCCCACCGCCGAGGAGCTGCACGATAAGCTTGCCGTACCTATCCCCAACGAACACACCGAGCGCTATCAGCGCAAAGCGCGCGAACATGGTATCTTTATCCAGACCGGCAGCTTTCTCGAACGCGACGAGAAATATCCCGGCCACATCTTCAATACAACCTGCCTGATCGGTCCCGATGGGTTGCTGACGCGCTATCGCAAGGTGCATCCGTGGCTGCCCTGGGAAGTCCACACCAGCCCGCATGATCTGCCGGACTATCCCGAGCCGCTTTTTCCTGTGGCCGAGACAGAAATCGGCTGGCTCGGCGCGGCGACCTGTTACGATTGGCTGTTTCCCGAAGCGATTCGCCAGCTTGCCCTGGCCGGGGCCGAAGTGCTGATCCGCGTCTCGGCGTATATGGACCCCTGGGGCGCGACGCCGCCGATGGATTGGTGGACGCTCATCAATCGCTGCCGGGCGCTGGAGAACCTCGCTTTCGTGGTGGCCAGCAACCAGGGGGCGAGCGCGCATCATTATCCGCCGTTCAGTTGGCCAGGCGGCAGTATGATCGTCGATTACGACGGCCGCATCCTCAGCCAGGCCGACCCCGGTCCCGGCGAGAAAATCGTCGTCGGCCCCCTTGACGTGGCCGCCCTGCGTCTGGAGCGGCAGCGGCGGCGCGGTCATCATATGTTGGCGCATCTGCGCATGGAAGCGTATCGCGGCTATGGTCAGCCGGTCTATCCGGGCGGACTGGCGGCGAACCGCCCGCCGACGTTGGAGAGCAACGACCAGGCTATTGCCACAGGAAAAAGGCGTATCCATAGCGAACGGCCGACGTAAGCCAGCTGGTGCAGCTTCTACCTACGCCGGCTGTTCGCCAGCTATAGAGGAATGCTGTAGAATTATTTGTCGGAAGACACGGAAGAAGGAGAGGCTCACGGTGAGAACCCACAACACATATAAGGACGCTATCGATCCCACAACCGGCCATGTTGTCAAAACGGCTGCCCAAGTGGAAGCAGACGTCGAAGCAGGATTGATTGCCAAGGGAATAAAGCTGGCTCTGGCAAAACGAATTGTGGTAGAGGGAGGCAAACCTCTTGCTGACGGAAACCTGTTCTTCTTTCCGCCCCAAAGGGCAGCGGCTCTGCCGCTTTCCCAAGCTCGCAAATGCTAAAAAAGTTCAAGCGTGCCGGTGATTTCGGAGTAACCGGATCCAGTAAACAAAGCGAATTTGGCTGCATACCAGGTGGCACGTAAGGCACATCTGGCCAAAGCCGCCTCGCCATGCGTCTGTCTTCATCCACGAGGAACCAGCCATGAGTGACGCAAACCTTGCTCCCCACTCGGCCCGGCCCCGGCGTCGCTGGGGTCTGTGGACCGTCCTGATCGTTGTGTTTGTGGCGGCGGCCGGCGGCATCGCCTGGTGGTGGCTGTATCGGCCGGTGGACTGGGACGCAGTCTACCGTCAAAACCATTACGCGATCACGGTCCTAACCGGCGGCCACTACCCCGAAGCTGTAGGGGAATTCGAGAAAGTCGTTCGCCTGGCGCCGGACTGGCTGCCGGGACGCATCAATCTCGGCATTGCCTTGCTCAACGCCGGAGGCGATGACCCCGCGCAACTGCCGCGGTGTCGAGACGTCTTCGAGGAGGTCTTGCGCCGCGAGCCGGACAATCCGCACGCCCACTTCTGCTTGGGGCTTCTGCTCATGCATCAAAAAGATCCGCTGGAGGCGATCAAACATTATGAAGCCGTCCTGCGCAAAGATCCTCAGGACGCCTACAGCTGGTACTGGCTAGGCACGCTGAAAAGCGACCAGGTGGAGGAACAAACGGCGTGTTATGAAAAAGCCTTGAAGTTAAACCGTCATCTCAGCGGCGCCATCTATGGCCTGGGCCAGAACCTCCGCACTCAGGACCCCCAACGGGCGGACCGACTGTTGGAGGAATTTCAAGCCTTGCAGAGCAAGGAATGGGGCAACGTCACCGGGGTGAAGTATAGCCAAATGGGGCCTTATGCGGAGGCGATTGGCCGCAGCGGCGATCCGCTTGTCTCTCCCCAAACGGGACCGCTTCCTTTGTTTCAGCGTCGGGAAGCACTGAAAGTGCAGCTGGCTCCCGGCGCTCGTTGGGCCAAGGCCGCAGACCTGGGTCCCGATGCTGTCGGCGAAGTGC
>Ga0209061_1002208_pt1 | contig 25893 bp, 23 predicted proteins | sample Coa_R1_10_FD_187157 | JGI IMG/M metagenome (GOLD analysis project Ga0209061, IMG submission 187157) | Surface soil microbial communities from Centralia Pennsylvania, which are recovering from an underground coalmine fire - Coalmine... | ecosystem: Environmental > Terrestrial > Soil >... | reverse complement strand
TTAAAGCCGGTTAACGCGGCAATCCCCTGGGGCATGGTCTCGGTGGGAACGGTATAGACTTCCTTCTCGGTCAGGTTGGCGACCTGGCGCGCGCTCAGAATGACATTACTGTTATTGGGCAGGAGGATGACTTTATCAGAGGGGACGCTCTTGACGGCTTCTAACAACTCTTCGGTGCTGGGATTCATTGTTTGCCCACCTGAGACGATGGCACTGACGCCCAGGCCCTTGAAGACCTCGACAAAACCGTCGCCCGCAACTACGGCTACGGTGGCAATGGGAAGTTTCTCCGGCTCTGTGATCTGGCTGCCGGCGTGCTCTGCGGCGCTCTCGGCAGCGTAGGCAAGGCTCTGTTCTTGAAGATTCTCGATATTGATGTCGAGCAAGCTGCCCAGGCTGACGCCATAATCGAGGATCTTGCCCGGCCATTCTGTATGCGTGTGGACCTTGAGCATCTTTTCATCGCCCGCGACTACCGTGGAGACGCCCCCCATCTCGATAATCGTCGAACGAATCTTTTCAACGTCCAGCTTCTCGCCACGCAACAGGAAAACGACTTCGTAACCGAACTCTTCATCAACTGTTACCATGCCTTTTTTGGTCTCGTGCGCGGCGCGCTCGCTTGCAGATGCCGGGAGGGTAAGTGCGCCTGCCTCCCCGCGTATATAGCGCCAGATGCCTTCGAGAACGAAGCAGAAACCCTGCCCGCCTGAGTCAACCACACCCGCCTGTTTGAGCGTGGGCAGGAGATCGGGTGTGCGCAATACAGACTGCCTGGCTGCTGTGACCATTTCTTGCAGCAGGCCAACCAGGTCGTCACCTCGTTCCGCGCTAATCCGCGCGGCTTCTGCTGTCTCGCGCACGACTGTCAGGATTGTGCCCTCGACAGGCTTGATTACCGCGCGATAGGCCAGGCGCTGGGCTTCCTGCATGGCGGCGGCCAGGTCGGGAGCGGTAAACGTTGTTTTCTTGTCCAGACCCAGGGCCAGACCGCGCAAAATTTGCGAAAGGATCACGCCAGAGTTGCCGCGCGCTCCTAATAGTGCTCCGTGAGCCAGTTTGGCCGCAATAACGCTGGCGGAAGTCTCGCTGCTGTTCTCGATCTCCTTAACGGCCGCCTGCATAGTCTTGGACATATTCGAGCCTGTATCGCCATCGGGCACTGGAAAGACATTGAGTGCGTTGATCTGTTCACGGTGCTCTTCCAGCCAGACAGCTCCGGCCAGCAGCGCTTTTTTGAGATCCTGGCCATCAAAAACGCTGATGCGCCGGGGAAAAGCGCGCGCCGTGCGTAATGGAGGGCGTGATGTTTGATCCTGCATGGTGGCTCCCACAAATAGTCCAATCCTGGATCGGACTATTCCCGCGTTTTTCCGTTATGTATTGGTATGCTCTGTTACATCGCCCAGACCCTGCACGTTAACATTGACCTGCGAGACTGGTGTGCCAAGCATTTTCTCTATCGAAAATTTAACGCTGCTCATAATATTATGCGCGATCTCTGTGATCCGCAGGCCATACTCCAGCGCGACATAGACCTCAATGATAATCTGCTCGTCCACCAGATGGACCCGCACACCCTGGTTACATTGCTCCGGTGGCAACAGCACTGCTCGCCCATTATGCAGGCGCGGCGCGGTAATACCCACCACCCCATAGCACTCGGTAATCGCGCGTACTGCGATGCTGTGGATAGCATTTGGTAGTACTTCGATCTTGCCCAGAGGACGCGCTCCCTGTCGGGGCTGGATGGCGGCAGGTTTTCTTGACATACGTGGCTTGCCTCTTTCACACTTGCCAAAGCGAGGCCGACATGATATACTCGCAGGGCGTGCTCGCTCAGGTTTGCCTATTGATTCGGGCGTTGCCAGGCGATAGCTTTTCTTCTTAGAGCTATTTTTATCTGAGATAGAAAAACAGGTTGGAAAGAACATATCATAGGTCCCCTGGATAGTCAAGAGACGGGGCCAGAGATACAAGAGAAGGGCAGTGATCATGCTCTGCCATAAGAAGAGGGAGGAACGTTCAAATGTCAGGTCGTTGTGAAATATGTGAGCGTAAGCCGATGTATGGAAACAATGTCAGCTTTTCGCAGCGCCGCACTCGCCGCCGCTTTGTGCTGAACGTGCATCGCCGCCGCCTGGAAATCAACGGCGCGACGCGCACAGTGAATATCTGCACTCGTTGCCTGCGCACGATGAGTAAGCTGCCAAAGGCACGCTAGACTAGAAGCTTTTTCCTGAGGTAAAGAGGCACAGACGCTATCAGGGAAGCGCCTGTGCTTTTTTGTGATTCTCGAAACGTGTGCGCAGTTGGCCGCAGGCTGCGGCAATATCGTCGCCTCGCTCAGCACGCACGCTGTTGCTCACGCCATGCTGGCTCAGAATGGCGCGGAAAGCGCGAATGGTCTCTCCAGAAGACGGCTTATAATCGGCGGAGGTGGCGTTGACGGGGATACAGTTGACGTGCGCGAACTGGCGCAGGGGAGCCAGGAGTTCGCCCAGCCGGTGGGCATGTTCGGGTGTATCGTTGATGCTGGCCAGCAGAACATATTCAAAAGTGACCTGGCGGCGTGTGGCTGCGATATAGTCCTGGCACGCTGCCAGCAGCTCTTTCAGGGGATACTTGCGATTGATTGGCATGGTCGTGCTGCGCAGCTCATCGGTAGGAGCGTGCAGCGAGATGGCCAGGTTGACCTGAAGTTGTTCCTGACTCAGCTTGCGAATGGCCGGGACCAGGCCAACGGTAGAGACGGTCATGTGGCGCGCGCCGAGGCGGAAGCCCTCAGGACTGTTGAGGATGCGTAGCGCTCGCAGGACGTTCTCGTAATTGTGCAGCGGCTCGCCCATACCCATCAGGACGATATTCGTAATGTGATCGATTGGCTTGCTGCCGGGCAATCCTTGTGCAGCCCAGGGAGCAGCTCGCAACTCGCGGGCAAAGTAGAGGACCTGGGCGACGATCTCGCCCGCGCTGAGGTGGCGATCAAAGCCCATCTGGCCGGTAGCGCAGAAGGTGCAGCCATACGCGCAGCCTGCCTGCGAAGAGACGCAGACTGTAGCCCGCTCGCTGCTCTCTCCCAGCGGTGGGTAGAGCATTAAGACCGACTCGACCAGCTTGCCATCTGCAAGCTCCAGCAGGATCTTCCGCGTGCGGTCATCCTTCGAGTGTAGCTCGCTGCGCACAATCAACGGCCCGATGCAAGCCTCTGCCGCCAGCTGCTCGCGTAAGGCTTTTGGCAGATTGCTCATCTGGGCGAAATCGGTTGCCAGATGCTCATAAAGCCAGCTATAGATCTGTTTGGCGCGAAACGCTGGCTCTCCGTGTTCTGCCAGCCACTGCTGTAGCTGGGCCAGGCTCAGCCCCAGCAGATCGAGTTTGCCTGGGGTTATGTGTATGCGTGACTGTGATAATGATGTCATGGACATACACGCATTATAGCACCTCTGACCAGCGTGGAGAAGCGAGGTTCCTGACTAACCGGCGCTTTCCTTTTCTGGCATCAGTCTTCTTACTCAGAAGGGGAGTGGGGGTGGACTGGTCTATTTATGGAAAAAACTATTACAATAGAGTGTAGAGAGCCTTTCTTTACCTCAGAAAAAGAGCATTGTCTAACCCTTTGCAAAGTGATATGCTCTTAGACGACTTCAGTATTCGAGTTCGCGACCCGGCGAACAAGGAGGATATTGTATTTATGGTTTCTTCTCGCAGGCAACTTTCTCCCTGCCCGGTGTGCGGTCGGGCAGATCAAGTGAAGAAAATGCAAACAGCTTATGAAGCTGGTGAACTGCATATAGCGCCTCCACCCATGCCTGAAGCGCGAATATCTATGATGAAATATATTGGCGTCGGTATGATTCTGGTGGGCATTGGTGCCTTTCTCGTCCTTGTCATTCTCGCCAGTGGCCAGTTTTCGTGGCCGCAGATGATTATAACGCTGGCTTTTATCGTCATAGCGCTGGTGCTGTCCTTTGTGGCTGTCCGCCGTATCGGCCAGGGCGATGAGGAAGCCCGCCGCCGCTATCCCGTCTGGGATCTGGCAATGGCGAACTGGAACCGTTTGCTCTATTGTGCGCGCGATAAGGTCGTCTTTGACCCGCAGAGTAAAAAAGCTCTCTCTGATACGGCTGTGAAGACTCTGTTGGACATGGATCAGCTCGAAGAGCGAAATGAGCAACAGGTGATGGTTTCTCACTAAACGTGTGCGTGGATAAACTCCCTCGCTCTTCCCTGGAGTGGAACGGGGGTTATCTGCGCTCTTTTTTCCCTGTGTATGATGAAGAGAGAAGAGAATTGAGCGTTTTTCCCTGAGTAGAATAGTTGCGTGGGAGAAAGATGTGCAGTGGCGTCGCAGACCCTCTTAAGCCTGGTGGCACGATTGCAACAGGGCATGTCGGTGGCTCAGGGACGAGCGATGTTGCTGGAATATGCACGCAAAAGTTGCGGTTCGCGCCTGGCGCTCCTGTTTGAGCTTAATCGCCAGCGCCAGATACTGGCGCTGCTGGAGCACTCTGGCCGGCCTCCGCACCCTGCCAGCTTTTCCCCGGACAGCGCCCCGATTGAGCTCCCGCTTCAGGGGCTTTTTGCTTCGGCCTTGCGGCACAAAGGCTTCGTCAATATTCCTGATATTACGCGTGATAGCTTGAGTTTGCCCGAAGAGCGTGCTCTGGCCTGGTCTCATGGCCGCGTGTTGCTTCACGCTCTACGCCAGGGCCGACGCCAGGGAGTGCTGGCTTTCTGTTTTAGTCCTGCTGGTCCGCAGACCGAGCCAGCCTCCGAGGTCCAGGAAGAATTGTTGATCTGCGTCTCTCTGCTTTCGGCATATCTCGTGAGGGAGGAAGAATTTCAACCTGTCCGCAGAATACCAGGTCTACCAGAGATGCTGAAGCGCTCCGCAGAACGTTCGGTATATCCAAAAAAAGCGCGAAACGGGCAGAAAAAGGAGTTAGAGGCTGGCGCTCCTCTGGATCTCGCAGAAGTTCTTCGCCTGCTAACGGCGCTGTGTGATCTGGGCCTGAGAGCGGGTGCGCATATGGAGAGGCAAGTCCTGGGGGAGCAGATTCTACTCTTACTCTGCCGGACTTTGTATACCTCTACAGGCTGTCTCTGGCGCTATCAGCCTGCTCAACGAACCTTTCTCCTGCAAGCATCTGTTGGCAATCCGGGCTTGTTCGCTGAACATGCCTCCGCTGAACTGGACAGTCTGGCGAGCACGTTTGCAGGGACGCAGGAAGCTCCGGCCTCCGGCCTGATTATTTTGCCCGAAGACAGCGAACATGTTCTGCTCTGGCATCTCTTGCGCTACTACGACCGGATTCTGGGAGCACTCGGCGTCGTGCTTCGGCAGGAACCAGAGCCTTTGCCTGATCAGTGCTTGCTCTTAAACGCGGCCTGCGATGTAGTCGCTCTCATCCTGTTTTATTACGATCAACGGCTTTCAGAAGGGCAGCAATTAATTGAGCAAGAGCGCGCTCGTATCGCTCGCGAGATGCACGATAGCATTGTGCAGGATGTAGCTTACGCCACGCAGAAGCTAGACTATACCCTGCGTATCCTGGAGAAACAGCCGCAGGCGGCGATCAACGAGATCAATCAAGCGCGATCGCTCCTCAATCGCAGCCTCCGTGACCTGCGCACCGGTATCTCGGCTCTCTTGCCTGCTCCTCTGGAGGAGCAGGAGTTTGGCGAGGCGCTGGAGGCGCTACTGCGCGAATATAGTTTGAATTCGTCGCACCTCAAAATCACCTATGATCTGGATAATCTCTCCCTCTGGCCACAGGCGCTCCAGGCTCCGGTCTATCGCTTTATGCAGGAAGCATTAAACAATATTCGCAAGCACGCTGATGCCAGCGAAGTCAACATTCGCATCCATCGTACTGCGGGCCTCGGAGTTGTCCAGATCAGTGATAACGGCCGGGGATTTTTGCTCAGCGAAGTACAGAAAAGCGCACCAGACCACGAAGCGGCAACCCGTCATATGGGCTTGCTCACTATGGAAGAGCGTATTCGCCAGGCTGGGGGGACGCTGGAGATCTCCAGCAAGCCGGGCGAGGGTACCACCCTCAAAGCGCGTTTCCCGCTTGCCTCGTCTTCTGCTCTGCTCACCGAGCGCGAGCGCGAAGTCCTGCGTTTGCTTGTCGAGGGTCTGACCAACCGCGCCATCTCTGAACACCTCTCGGTAAGCCTCGAAACCGTCAAATCTCACGTTCACCATATCATGCAAAAAATGCATGTCAAGGATCGCACGCAGGCTGCTGTAGTGGCTACGAGACAACAGTGGCTCTAGATATTTTCTGCCGCTGAATCGGCAAGCTCGCGCCAGGGAATACGTAGAGATGAATACAGATCTCGTAAATGCATGGTGTCGTTGTAGCGTTCCAGCATCCAGCCGGAGGGATAGTCTCCCTGGTCGGTAGTACTGTACCAGTGAGTAATAGAAGTGTTGTGGGTATCGAAATAGGCGGGAGGCAAATGGAGGGTGCTCAGCCGCAGAAAAAAATGGAAGGAGGCATCGATTATACCTCCGTGGCAGACCACCACGATGGTTTTGCCCTCATACTGCTGGATAAGCCTGTTGAGCGAGGTGCAGGCGCGCAGCATAAACTGTACCCAACTTTCGGCACCGGGGATGACCTGGAAAAACGGCTTCTGCTCGTGTGGAATCGTTTTGAAGTGCTCGATATATTCATCGACATTGAGCGTCTCATCCTGGGGAAAACGCCATTCCTGCAGATCATCATCATAGAGAATAGGCAGACCCAGGGCAGGAGCAATAATCTCGGCAGTTTGCCTGGCTCGCAACATCGTGCTGGCAATCAGGACATCGGCCCTGATCTCGCGAGTATCTGCCAGACGGTCACGCAGTCGCTCGGCCTGAGCTACCCCCAGCGTAGTCAGGCGCGGGTCCTCCAGCGGGTTGGTGCTCGTTGTTGTGGCGTCTCCATGACGAATAAGGTACAGGTGGGTCATGGCGTTTCTTTCTCCTGAGTAGGTGATAGTTATCGTTATAGATGTTTCTATTGTATCCTATTCTATGATTCTAATTGGGACTCTGCCTGGGAGCGGGCTCGTGGGGAAGGACACACCCATCACAAACTTCCAGCCGGGAAAGCAAGTTTATTGACTTTTTCAGAAGGACCATATACAATTGAGAGAGATAAAAGCCGTTCGCGTTAGGAACAGGAGGCAGTTTTATGGCCGTTGTACAACCGGATTTTTATCGTCATAATAGCCTAGTCCGCAAATCGATACAGATCCCCTCAACGCAGCATAAAGAACTCAAGGCACTGGCAGCCGAACTCGAATCGTCCCTCGGAGATGTTGTAGAAACCATTATGGAACTCATGCGCCAGGACAATTATGAACAGTTAAAAGCAGCCATTCTACAAAAACGCGAACAAGAACTCTCCTCTTTCAACAACACCCTGGACGAAGCCTACGCCTATCTCGGTTCCCTCCCAGAAACCCTCGATGATGCCAGATTTTTTTTCGCAGCCGGCCGCGAAGGCATGGTCGCCTGAGAAAAGGCCGTCGAGGTTTAAACACGAGCAAGCAAACAACGAGCAAAAAAATGTAGTATAAGGTGTAATACATGAGTAGTGAGGCGAAGGCATCCACGCCCGGTCTCCAGCAGAGTGAGATTCGTCATCCAGCGCCCCCAAGTCCCCGGCGCGGTGAAATCTGGGATGTCAACTGGTCCCCCGGTCGAGGAGCTGAACAGCAGGGCACGCGCCCGGCCCTGATTATTCAGAACGACCGTGGGAATGCTTCTCCAAGCTATCCTCTAACCATTGTGGCTTCAATGAGTCGCACGGAGCGCGAGCTTCCCCTGCATGTGCGTATTGCGCCCACAGCCGAAAATGGGCTGACCGATTTCACCGATGTCAAATGCGAACAGGTTATGACCATTGAGAAATCGCGCCTGCTGCGCAAACGTGGCTCGATCAACGCTGAGGAGCTGGCACGCGTGGATCACGCGCTCAAATTGAGCTTCAGTTTATTTCCGTGATACCCGTATGGGATCTTCCAAAAAGAGAATCAAAATTGCTCGTCTCAGGAAACTGGGAGATCGAGATACTCGACATTACGCTTGTGTGAAGCTTTCCTCAATCAAATCTCGTCCAACCCTCAGCATCCAAACGTTTGGAAGTTGTCTAATTGTGTGCCTGGGCACTGAGAGCTTCTTTGTGGGTTTTGTGACTGCGATACTGCTTATAGATAAATTTCTAAATTCCCATCCCAGACCAGATTCCCCTGAGCTACTTCTAGAAAGAAAGAACGGGAGGAATTTGCCTGGTCCTCTTTTTATTCCTTGTTGGTTTGACACCTTGTTCTGATAGTATACCAGCCAATTGGAAGAGATGGCTGATCGACTCACGCGGACTTGGCTGTAGGAAAGAACCAGCCAACATGCTATGATCAGGTAAACGGATGTACTGCAAACTTAGCCAGGGAGGCTTATTCATCATGGAAAAACAACTAGGAACTACACAGGTTAAGCGAACGTTTCCAGAAATGCTCAAGGGTGGCGTCATCTGCGATGTAGTTACTCCTGATCAGGCCAAAATTGCCGAGGAGGCCGGGGCCTGTGCTGTCATGGCCCTGGAACGAGTGCCGGCCGATATCCGCGCTTACGGAGGCGTGGCCAGGATGAGCGATCCAGAGCTGGTTATTCGGATTAAAGAGGCGGTGACTATCCCCGTCATGGCTAAGTGCCGCATCGGGCACTTCGTCGAGGCCGAAATTCTTCAGGCCATTGGCGTTGACTGTATCGATGAATCCGAGGTTTTAACGCCCGCTGACGAGAAATATCATGTGAATAAACATCTCTTCCGTGTACCGTTTGTCTGTGGCGCGCGCAACCTGGGCGAGGCGCTGCGGCGTGTGGGCGAGGGCGCAGCCATGCTGCGCACCAAAGGTGAGCCGGGCACCGGCGATGTTGTCGAAGCGGTGCGCCATATGCGCACGATCATGGATGACATCCGCAGGCTGCAATCGCTGCCCGAAGAAGAGTGGATGACCGCTGCCAAAGAGTTGGAAGCACCGTATGAGCTGGTCTGCGAAGTGGCACGCACTGGCAAGCTGCCTGTGGTCAACTTCTCAGCCGGAGGAATCGCGACGCCTGCTGACGCGGCGCTGATGATGCGCCTGGGGGCCGAGGGCATTTTTGTAGGCTCAGGCATCTTCAAGTCTGGCGATCCCATGAAGCGCGCCAAAGCAATTGTGCGAGCAACCACGCATTTCGAGGACCCCGATATCATCGCTGAGGTTTCGCGCAACCTGGGCGAGCCAATGGTGGGCAGAAGCGCTAGCCTGCTGCCTCCTGAAGAGCAAATGGCGCCGCGTGGATGGTAAACCAGATGATGCACACCAATGCAACCGGGACACCCTCTCAGGCGTATACTCACAAGAAGCTACGCATTGGCGTTCTGGGGTTACAGGGAGATTTCGAGGCGCATGTGAAAGCGCTGAAGAGAGCGGCGGAGATGCTTCATTTAGATATCGAGGCAGTCGTCGTAAAACTCCCTGAGCACTTGAGCGATTTAGATGGTATAATATTACCAGGTGGTGAGAGTACCACCATAGGGAAACTGATGGTGCTGTACGGTTTGAAAGAACCGCTTCAGCGCATGATCGGTGAAGGGGTTCCCTTCTGGGGAACCTGCGCGGGGTTAATCTTATTAGCGCGAGAAACGGACAACGCGCTTGCAGGTCAGCCGCTGCTGGCCTCAATGAATATTCGCGTTCGCCGTAACGCTTTCGGCAGTCAGCGGGAGAGTTTTGAAACCGATCTCACTGTGCCTGAACTGGGAGAAGCGCCATTCCACGCAGTCTTCATTCGTGGCCCCTCGGTCGAAGATGTAGGGCCAGAGGTGAAGGTGCTGGCAACGCTCGACGATGGTACCATCGTTGCCGTTCGTCAGGACTCCTTACTGGGCACGGCATTTCACCCGGAGGTGGCAGGAGACCCACGTTTTCACGACTACTTCCTACGTCTAGTACAGAGCGCTAAGAAGTAGGGGGCTGCTACGGTCGCAGCCTTTGGAAAAGAGGCCAGGGCGTACTTATCGATCAGATTGGCCCCCTATGTAGGCGCGGGAGCACTGATGATACGACCGGTATTATATGTAGACCTGCCGGGAATCATCTACGCCATTGATCGACGTACTCGCAGCAGGCAACACGAATTCGCGAATTTCGTGTGCTGGCTGGAGCCGATGGAGAGTCGCGTTCTGCTCCCGCCTCTCCTAAGAAATATCATCCCCGTCAATTCTACTTCACGCACCTGGATCTGCGAGGATCATTGGCGTTTGCTGGGCTTTGCCCAGGTGCGCGAGCGTCCTTCGCGTATCGCCTGGGACCTGTCTTATCTCGCCTCTATGGCCAATCGAGATGTGCCTGGAGACGAGGTCCTGAGCGCTCTGCTCGAATATGCTCTGGGCGCGGCATCCACTCATGGAATACTGCGTATTTTCGCGAAGGTTGAAGATAACCTGCCTGAAATGGGCCTGTTCTATAAGGCTGGTTTCCAGCGATATGCCCGGCTGTTGACGTATGTCTTTGACCCGGATAAAGCTTCGCTGGAGATGGATCATGACGAGTCTTATCCACCTTCGCTGCATCGCTGGAATCGCCATCATGTGTGGGGATTACACCAGATCTATCGCGCCGTTACCCCGCAACGGGTGCAGATGGCGGAGATGCTGGACAACAGCGAAGAATATGCTAAACTACACGTTGGCTCACTGCGGCCTCTACCATCATCCTTTGCACGGGGCGATGAGAGTTTCGTGTGTGATGTTGGCGTGCGTTTAGGAGCATGGTTGCGGATCTACCGTGGACGCGGCTCGGACCCACACCAGCTCTCTCTTATCGTTCATCCTGAACATGCCGAACTGGCCGGTCCACTCCTGCGGTTCGGCGCCCGGCGATTGCTGGAAGGAAGCGTACGCCCCATTTGCTGTCAGGTGCGGGAGTACGAGTCCATTGTTATCGACGCACTGCGTTCCAGTGGCTTTGAGCATACCCTGACCAGGGCGCTGCTTGTACGCCACATAGCTCTGCTCGCTATGAGTCCTCGCGGAGTCCCCGCTCTGGAACAACGTGTGGTGTATGGTGTGAAGGGCCTGGGGACGGTCAATTCACGCACTATAACGAGGTGATAGAACTGCCTATGCAACACGCGATCACTGACGATCTGGAAGCTCTGCTGGTGACGTTACCGCCCGCGATCCATGCAGCGGTGAATCAACTGGAGAATCGGAGCGAACTACTGGAGATCGTAATGGACCTCGGACGTTTGCCCGAGGGCCGGTTCCCGGAGGGGGAGGTGATCCTGAGTAATCAGCCAGTGACCGAGTTCGACCTCGAATATGTGGTTGAGCGCATCGGTGAATTTGGCGATGACAACCGCGCTGGCATCGAACGCACGTTGCACCGCATCAGCGCGCTGCGCAACCGTAAAGGAAAAGTCGTTGGCCTGACCTGTCGCATCGGTCGAGCAGTGCTGGGTAGTATCGCACTCATTCGCGACATTGTTGAGCAAGGCCAATCAATCTTGATCCTGGGGCGTCCAGGCGTGGGGAAAACCACCCTGCTACGTGAGATAGCGCGCGTGCTGGCGGACGAGGCAAATAAACGTGTGGTGGTGGTGGATACCTCGAATGAAATCGCGGGCGATGGAGACATCCCTCACCCCGGAATCGGACGCGCGCGCCGCATGCAAGTGGCGCGCACGGCTGAGCAACACGCGGTGATGATCGAGGCGGTAGAGAACCACATGCCCCAGGTTATCGTGATTGATGAGATCGGTACCGAACTGGAGGCCGCAGCGGCCCGTACTATTGCGGAACGCGGTGTGCAACTGGTGGCGACCGCTCACGGTAATTCGCTGAGCAACCTGCTGGTTAACCCTACTCTTTCGGATCTGGTCGGCGGCATTCAAACCGTAACCCTGGGCGATGAAGAGGCGCGTCGCCGTCACACACAGAAGAGTATCCTGGAGCGCAAGGCACCGCCAACCTTCGATGTGGTAGTAGAACAGCAGAGCTGGCAGGAACTGATCGTGCATCGAGACGTGGCCGATACGGTTGACAGCATGCTGCGCGGCCAGACGGTAGTAGCCGAGGAGCGCACGCGCGACGAAGAGACTGGACGGGTAACTGCTCGCCGCATTACCTCTGGCGGCATGGAAGTGCCAACCTGGGGCGTCGAAGGCTTTGCCATGACTCCGCGCACGTTTGAGCGTGAACGCGGCGATAATGGTTGGAATGGCAACGCCATGCGCCGCGTTGCCGGTGGAAATGAGCGGGCGCGCGGGCGCGGTCAGGCTCCAGCCCCATACCAGGTGCATGCTCTCGCACCCACAGGTACTGCTCCCGGTGATGTTCGGGGGCAGAATGGTACCGAGGTGGTCACGCTGGCGCGTGCTATCCCCGCAGAAGAGGGTATCTACGCACCAGAGGGTGAGATCGAGCGCCTGCCGATCATGAAGACGCTGCGTGTCTATCCTTTCGGGGTTAGCCGCGACCGCCTGACAGAAGCAGCTCGCCAGTTGCGTGTACCGATCATTGTGGCAAAAAACCAGGCCGATGCCGACGCGGTCGTCACGTTAAAGAACTATTATCGCCGCCAGCCGGAGCGCTTGCAGGAGGCCGAGCAGGATCAGAAGTTGATCATCATCCTGAAAAATAATACCATTGCCCAGATGCAGCACGCGCTGGCGCGCATCTACAACCTCCCTACGGAGCGCCAGCCGGGCGAAGCCGAGGAGACTGACGAGGACAATGATGGCACAGCGAAGGATGATACGACGCGGGCCTTGCTGGAGACCGAGGACGCCATTCACCAGGTGCTGAACAAGGGCCTGACGACGGCTGAACTGGCTCCGGCCAACGCCTATATTCGTCGCTTGCAGCACCAGATGGCTACCCGCTACAATCTCAGCTCGCGCAGCCGTGGCAAAGAGCCGTTCCGGCGTGTGAAGATCTTCCGCACACGCGACTGATACCATCTTTCAAAACAGAAGCGCCTCCACTATCAGATGGAGGCGCTTCTGTTTTGAGAATAGTAGATCGTATGTATACTTCGTGAGCAGCTTCTTCCATATTGCGCGGTTATCTTTTTCTACAGCAGGGAAAGATTTCGACGGTCATCTGCGTATCTGGCCTGCTCTCTCTTCGTCCCGATTTCTCCTCTTTCAGCGCGATGTTACTGTGCAAGGAGATGCACAGGGCTTGGAGCAAGAGCAGATAGATGATCTCTTACAAAAGATTGTGCCGATCAATAAAGAGGTGTCGGATTCTTAACTCTTTCTCCCTGATCTTGCGAAGGTTGTTTCTTCCTCTCACTTGCGCTATAATAGCCCACATAATTTATATTTGGCCGGCCACAGCGTTCGTGGTATGATCCAGCGCGGGAATAATTAAGAAGAAGGACCGTATCACGTCATGCGCTCAGTTGAGGATAATACACCCACTGTCACTGCTCCGCCAGAAAGCGAAACGGCTGACAGCCCTGCCGCAACCACTACACTTACTCATCGCTCGCCAGTCACGATTGCCGATATCTGGGAGGCCCATAAACTCCTCAAGCCTCGCCTTCATCATACCCCGCTTGCTCCCTCTCGCACGTTGCACGAGATTACACATGCAGATATTTATCTAAAAGCTGAGAATATGCAGCGCTCCGGCTCATTTAAGGTGCGCGGCGCTAGCTTTAAAGTTTCGCGGCTGAGCGAGCAAGAGCGCAAGCGAGGCGTGATCGCGGCATCAGCGGGCAACCATGCGCAGGGCGTGGCCATCGCCGCTGCTCAGGCGAACGTCCCCTGCACGATTGTGATGCCAGAAGCGGCTCCGCTGGCCAAAGTCATGGCTACCCAGGGCTATGGAGCGCAGGTCGTGCTGCATGGCGTAACCTATGATGATGCCTACCAGCGCTGCCTGGAACTGCAAGCGGAGTCCGGGGCCGCCTTTGTGCATGCTTTCGACGATCCCGATGTAATCGCAGGACAGGGCACGCTGGGCCTGGAGATGCTCAGCGATTTGCCGGACGCCGACGCGCTGGTTGTGCCCGTCGGAGGCGGTGGTTTGATCTCTGGCATCGCCATCGCAGCAAAGGCGCTGCGCCCAAATATCACGGTAATTGGCGTGCAGGCGGCAGGCGCAGCCAGCACTCGCGCCGCTCTTGACGCGGGCGAACTGCGTACCCTGCCTGCCATCTCTACCATCGCCGATGGGATCGCGGTCAAACGACCCGGTGAAATGACTTTCGAGATTATCTCGCGGCTGGTTGACGATGTGGTAGTGGTCGAAGATGAGGCGATTATCGGCGCGGTACTCTTCTTGATGGAGCGCAATAAGATGCTGGTTGAGGGGGCCGGGGCGGTAGGAGTGGCCGCGCTGCTAAGTGGTACGCTCAAGTTGCCCGGCAAAAAGGTGCTGGTGCCGCTGACCGGCGGAAATATCGATATTAACCTGGTCGGGCGCTTTATCGAACACGGCCTGGCTGCGGCAGGACGCTACTTTGTAATTCACACCTGCTTGATTGACCGCCCTGGCGAATTGATGCGCCTGCTCGCGATTATCGCTGATATGCGCATCAACATTATCGATGTGCGCCACCAGCGTATTTCCAACCGGTTGCCCATCATGCAGCGCGAGGAGACGCTCACTCTGGAAACACGCGACCGTGCCCAGTGCGAGCAATTGCTGCAGCGCTTGCGTGACGCGGGTTATGAGGTTGAAGAGGCCAATAGCTGGGATGCAAAATAGCCTGCACTATGGCAGCAGTGGAATAATGCGTTTCTTCAATTGTTCCAGCAGGGCATCTACAGGCAGACTGGCATCAAGTACCTGGAAATCGTATTCGGCTGCCAGGTCATCGAAGCAGGCCAGCAGACGCGTCTGGTAGTTCACGAAGCTTTCAAAGAGATCATCGCCCAGGCGCATGTCCATGCCCGATTCCCAGTAGTCAAACCCGCCTTTCTGCAGGACGCGCGGGATCAGATCTTCGAGGCTAATCTTGAGGTAGAAAATGGCGTCGGGCTTGAGTGCCAGGCCATAAATGGAGCGAATCCACTGTGGATCGGCTCCGCGCACAAGCGCGCGGGCAATCAGCGAGTAGATATAGCGGTCGGTCAGGACAATAAAGCCGGCGCGCAGGGCGGGAAGTATCTGGCTTTCAAAGCGATCAACGAAATCTGTGGCGTAGAAGAGATTGAGGGTAATCGTTCCAAGAGTATGCCCCTCTTTGGCCTGCTTTAGCCCGGCGCCAACCAGCTCTGAGCGCGTCATTTCAGTGTCGGCCACGGCATAGCCACTGCTTTCCAGCCAGGGACGCAGCAGGCGCAGCTGGGTTGAGCGCCCAACGCTATCGGTTCCCTCGATAACAATCAGGCGGCCAGGCAAAAGTTCGTCGCGCTCTTTTAAATGAATTGCATCGATGCCATAGAAGACCAGTTCTGTCATTTCGTCTCTCTTTTTAGCGTTTACGGGCGCGATGGACGCATCTCCCGCGCCAGGCCAGCCCAGGCCGCTTCTTTTGCAGAGGAGCGCATCCGACGCACTCCCTGGAGGTGGGGAAGGATAATCTCGCGCATGCGCCGCTGCTGTTCTGGAATCGGCAGTGTTGCGTCCATCGCCGTCAGGCCAAACTCGTCTACCATCGTTTCGTATTCGGATACGATACGTTGTTGAAAGAGCCTGAAGCTTTCCTGTGGGTCACTACTCAAGCCCAGATCCAGCCCGGCTTCGTAATATTTGAGTTCCGCGCGCCCGCTCAGGATGCGGCTCAGTGAGATCTCTAGAGGAATGCGATAGTAGAAAGCCACTGTTGGTTTCACCGCGAATTGATAAAGTTCACGTACCCACTGGCGGTCCACATTGCGCGCTACATCGCGCGCGAAGGCCGTGTAGATATAGCGATCCGCCAGCACGATAGCCCCGGCCTTGAGCGGAGGGATAATATCATGTTCCGTGCGGTCGGCAAAATCCGTGGCATGAATCAGGCTGAAAGTCGTGGAAGTGAGTAATTGTTTCTTCTTGCCTTTGCTGGTCGTCTTTTTCACCAGAGGCGAAGAGTTCCATTCGCTGAAGAATACCGTATATCCTTCGCTGATCAACCACTGGCGAAGTAGCGCAATTTGTGTACTTTTGCCCGATCCATCTACTCCTTCAACAACAAAAAGCCGGCCTGGATAAGCATGAGAGCCATAGGTTTGCATCGGCAGTCCTTCTCTACAAGAATGATGCTTAAAAGGTATATATCGATTATTACGAACTTTCTTACATCTTGTCAAGGGCATGCTCAAGAATGTGTTGTTTCCTTCGCGTTATTATAGACAGAGAAGGAGGCAAAAACGCCTGGTAGGGAGTGCGGATTCCTGTATGTCCCTTTTTGCCGACCTCTTCCAACGTGCTATACTATTTATCGTTCTGTTGCGGTGGAAATGCCATTATTCGCGCTGGCTAGAAAGGAAGGTGCGTCATCGGCCAGGTACTACATGTGAATATCTCGACGCCAGCGGGGCATCTGGAAGGCATTTTGAAGCCTGAAGAGGCGGGAGTGGAACTGCGTTACGCGGCGCTTGTCTGCCATCCTCATCCCCTCGGCGGCGGAACGATGCACAACAAGGTCGTTTTTAAAACTGCTCAGGTACTGCAAACGCTGGGTCTGCCAGCTCTGCGCTTTAATTTTCGAGGCGTGGGGCATAGTACGGGCGTGTACGACGAGGGGCGCGGAGAAATGGATGATGTGCGTTATGCCCTGGAGTTTCTGAGTCATCGCTATCCCGGCTTGCCGGTCGTGCTGGCTGGCTTCTCCTTTGGTGCCTGGGTGGGCCTGCGTGTGGCTTGTACGGATGATCGCGTCCAGGCGATGATTGGTCTGGGGACCCCGGCCAGGATGTTTGGCAGCGATCACCTGGCCGGCTGCCACAAGCCAAAGCTGTTCATCCACGGAACCCTTGATGAGCAGGCGCCTTTTGAATTAACTCGCATGTGGTTCGAGCGAGTTCCCGCTCCCAAAAGCCTGATCCCGGTCATCGGCGCTGATCACTTCTTTCAGAACCGGCTGGATGATGTTGAAGCGATGATCACGAACTTTTTGTACGAAACACTGCTCCAAGAGGATTTTTAGGACACAGACACCCGACCGGCCTGTGTCTCGTCTGTACACGCCTCTTCAAGAAAAGAGATCAATGTCTTTTCTTGTGGGGATTGGAACTAGAGCTTCTCAAGCCTGGCAAAGTCCATACTCAAGCGCTTTTTGCCATGCTTACCCTGGAACTGCACTTCGACGAACTCGGTCTGCTCTTCCATTTCGCTTTTGAGCACCACCCCTTCGCCGAATATCGCGTGGCTAACCCGATCACCCGGTTTGTATTGCTGCTCCCTGGGTTGTGCAGGCGTAAGGGAGGATGGCAGTGTGCGAGGTGGCAGGGTTGGCCGCTTCTCACCGCCGCTCTTGCGCGTGGGCGGCATGGTGGGCGCTTTGGGAGGAGTCGATGGGCGCGAGCTCCACTGCGGGGTGCCAGGTTTGCCTGAACCATAGACACGGCCGCTCTCCCGGGGGGTATACGGGTCCTGGTTGTAATCTTCTTCCCAGCTTGTGCGCCGTCCAGGAATCGAACGCAGGCCACCTACCTGCGTGGCTTTCCCATAACCGGGGCTGGAAATCAGATCCAGGGGAATATCCTCCAGGAAGCGCGATGGCTCCGTTACCTGAGCCTCGCCAAAGGAAGAGCGCCGGTAGGCTCGCACGAGATAGAGCCTGCGCATGGCACGGGTAAAACCCACATAGGCCAGGCGGCGCTCTTCTTCCAACTGCTCTGGTTTGTCTACAGAACGCGCGTGCGGCAGCGAACCTTCATCCATACCGACGATGAAAACCACCGGATACTCCAGACCCTTGGCCGCGTGCAGCGTAATCAGCGTAACGGCATCCTTGTTCTCTTCCTGAATCAGCTTCCCGTCCTCGCTGGTCTGCGTGGTGTCTGCGCCGCCCACAAGCGCGACATTCTCCAGAAAAAGCTCAAGAGCCACGCCCGTTTCGATCTCAGCATAGTCGGTAGCCATTCGGCGCAGCTCCAGTACGTTGCTCCAGCGCTCTTCTCCTTCGGGCGTTTCGCGCAGGTCGGGACCGTAACCGCTGCGTTCGGCGATGCGGTCGAGCAGTTCGGGCAGGCGCAGTTCCTCCATAGACATTGTAAGATCGGCCAGGAGAGCGGCAAAGCTTTGCAGAGCGTTTTTCGCAGCCTTGCCCAATGTGGGATGCTGATCGGCTCGCAGAACCGCTTCAGCGAGTGAAATATGCTGGTCGTTGGCCCAGCGCTGCAATTCGCCGACGCTTTTGGGGCCAATTTTGCGGTTGGGCACGTTGATAATACGCTGCAAGCTCAGATCATCATGAGGATTGGCCAGCAGACGCAGATAGGCAAGCATATCTTTGATCTCTTTGCGCTCATAGAACTTGCGGCTGCCGATGACTTTATAAGGAATATTCGAGCGCATAAACTGCTCTTCCAGGGCGCGTGATTGCGCGTTGGTACGATACATGACCGCGATATCCCCCCGGCGCTCAACCTCGCCGCGAGCCAGCAGGCGCTGGATCTCGTGCGCGATCCAGGATCCCTCTTCTTCTTCGTTATACGCTTCGTGCAGCGTGATCTTTTCGCCGGTGCCCAAAGCGGTCCACAAACGCTTGTCTTTGCGCAGGCGGTTGCGCTGCACTACGTTGCGGGCAGCGTCAAGGATATTCTGGGTCGAGCGATAATTCTGCTCCAGGAGGATGAGCTTGCGTTGAGGAAAATCCTCCTCGAAACGCACCACGTTCTCCGCGCTGGCCCCGCGCCAGGTATAGATCATCTGATCATCATCCCCAACAACGCAGACGTTGCCCCGACCCTCGCGCCGGTCATCGGTGCCATAGCCTAGCAGGCGGATGAGCTTATATTGAGTCAGGTTACAATCCTGAAACTCATCTACGTGGATATAGTGCCAGCGGTGTTGATAGCGCCTCAACACTTCCGGCTCGCTGCGCCAGAGCCGTTCCGTAATCATCAGCAGGTCGTCAAAGTCCACGCCGTTATTCGCACGCAACAAGCGCTGGTATCGCTTATAGACCCGCGCCGCCACTTCTTCAATGTATTTCGTCGCCAGCTCGGCCATTTGATCGGGGTTGCGCATCTCATTTTTCGCACGCGAGATCAATCCCTGGAGAGTCGAGGGGCGGTATTGTTTCTCATCCAGGTCCAGGTCTTTAATCGCTTGCTTAATCAGCGTGGCTTGATCGTCTGTATCGAAAATCACGAACGAGCGATTCAAGCCAAGCGGGGCCAGATAATCGGCCTCGGTCCGCAGCACGCGCGCGCAGATGGCGTGGAAGGTACCAATGTGCATCTCCTTTGACTCGTTGATGCCCACCAGCCGCTCCAGGCGCTCGCGCATTTCTTTCGCGGCTTTGTTCGTAAAGGTCACGCCCAGAATGCGCCAGGGAGACACGCCCCGCTCGCGTACAAGATAAGCGATGCGGTGCGTAATCACGCGAGTCTTCCCGCTGCCCGGTCCGGCCAGAATCAGCACCGGCCCCTCTGTCGTCGTAACGGCCTCGCGCTGTGGCTCATTGAGTCCCGCCAGCAAATCTTGCGATTCTATCATGATGATCGTTCCTGACCTGTATTTTTGTGCAAATATGCGTTGAGATAACATGCCGGGCCGTATTCTGAGCAAAGGAAATTTCAACTGTCTTAGGACGGCCACAAATTTGCATGCTGTAATAGTATCTCAAATCGCTGCCGCTGGCAAGATGATACCGCTAAAATGCTGCTTGCTTGTCTATTTATTTCTTGCATTTTTTACTGCTTTCTGGTATACTCAGATAAATTTCTATGTGTGATTGTCATGATGGAAGGGGAATCTGTATGGCCTTGAGCACTTCCAAGACGGATGACTTTGACCCATCCAAAGCGCCCAGACGCCTGGAATACCACGCCACAGTTCATGATATGCCCAGCGCTGAGCGGCCTCGCGAGCGTTTGCAGATATACGGCCCCCAGGCGCTCTCTAACGCGGAACTCTTAGCGATTATCCTGCGCACCGGTACCACGCGCGATAATGTGCTGGAGTTAGCGGGCAAGCTGCTGGTCAGGTATGGTGGTCTGGGCGGGTTAGTAAGCAGTGATTTTGGCGAGCTATGCCAGATGCATGGTCTCGGCCTCGCAAAAACTGCCCAGCTAAAGGCCGCTCTGGAGATCGGCAAACGCCTGAGCCGTGAAGAGCTTGACCAGAGATATCAGATCAAATCGCCGCGTGACGCGGCCAATCTGGTGATGGTCGAAATGACTCACCTGGATCATGAACAGATGAGGATATTAGTACTTGACACAAAGAATCAAGTGGTTGAAAATAGTAATCGCTACAGGGGAACGGTGAATAGCTCTGTGCTGCGCGTGGCGGAGATCTTTCGCCCGGCGATCGCACGCAATTGTCCCGCCGTCATTGTCTGTCACAATCATCCAAGTGGCGACCCGACGCCCAGCCCGGAAGATATCGCGGTGACAGAGCAGCTGGTTGAAGCGGGCAAGCTGCTGGATATCGAGCTGGTAGATCACTTGATCATTGGCAACCACAGGTATATCAGCCTCAAGGAAAAGTTACGCTGGTAGAAGGAACCTCAAGTGGCGATTCTCCGTATATAGTTCATGAGGCAAGCGGAGGCGAAAGGACAACCAGCAGGTCCAGGCCGCTGGCGGATTGATGCGATGGTCCCAGGCTTGCAAAGTTACATTGACAGCCTGGAGGTTTAGCCGCTATAATTTACAAGACAATTTCAGGTGGAGGAGTACAGGGTCTTTTTATGAAACGTACCTGGCAACCCAAGCGCATTCCGCGCAAACGCGAACATGGTTTCTTGAAGCGCATGGCGACTCGCAATGGTCGGCGTGTCCTGAAAGCTCGCCGTGCTAAAGGCCGTTGGAAGCTCACAGTTTAGAATTGCGTTGTTATAACCGTTCGTCTTCAAAATAAAGTGGCACTCAAACGTGCATTACGCTTGCGAAAAAGTAGAGAGTTTCAGAGAGTCAGGCAGCAGGGACGGCGTGTATCCTCCAGGCTGCTTACCCTTGCATGGATACCAAATGATGTAGCACAGCTACGGATCGGGTTCGTGGTCAGCAAACGTGTCTCAAAGTACGCGGTCGAGCGGAATCGTATGAGACGCCTGCTTAGTGAAGCGGTCAGGCCCTTTTTGTCGGGCTTAGCTCCCGGCTGGGATATTGTGTTCACCGCCAGAGACGAAACACTTGCGGCTGACCTGCATACGCTTAAACAGGATGTTCCTGTGTTGTTGCGCCGGGCGAGCTTGCTCGCCCCGCTTCACAGGCAGGAAAGAGATGGTTAAAGAACCCAGATAAGGGACAGGCAGTGAAATACGTCGCTCTTTTTCTCATTCGTGTATATCAAAACACGCTGTCGGTCATTCTACCTTCATCGTGTCGGTTTACTCCCTCATGCTCGCAATATGGGTATGAGGCTATTCAACGTTTTGGTTTTTTCCGGGGCGGCTGGCTGGCAATCAAACGGATCGGCCGCTGCCATCCCTTTTATCACGGTGATCTCTACGATCCGGTCCCAGAACGGCTCGGCTGACTAGATTGAGGAAGGTAGGAAAGATCTCGTGGGCGAGATAGGTTACTTTTTTAATATTATCCTGACTTTTCCGATTTTTAATGTGCTCATGTTGCTGAATCACGTCTTCAGTGATCTGGGTCTTTCCATCGTCGTGTTGACGCTGATCATCCGTCTGTGCCTTTTCCCACTGACACTCAAGCAGCTGCGTTCGACGAAAGCTACTCAGGCCATCCAACCGTTGATAGCTGATATCCGCAAGAAGTACGCTGGAGATCAGCAGGCTCAATACCGGGCAATGCAGGCATTATATAAGGAATATAACATTAATCCTTTGTCCGGCTGTCTACCGCTTCTTCTCCAATTGCCAATCCTCTACGGGCTGTTTTATGCCCTGAGACTGGCGCTTCCTTCCGGTGGCCACCTGACAGTGAATGCTGTCAACCAGTACATCTATCCATTCCTGCCCAAGTTCAGTGTGCTGCCTAGCTTTGATCTGCGCTGGTTCACCTTTATCAACCATAACTGGTGGATCTCGCTGGCGAATCCTGATCCGACGCATATTCTGCCAGTTCTGGCTGGTCTGGCTACTTTTGCTCAGTTGCGCATGTCCCAGGCCCGTACAACTCAGCAATCGGGCCAGAAGTCGGATATGATGGCACAGCAGATGCGGATTATGTCGTTTGTGATGCCGTTCATCACGTTCTTCGTTGCTCTGAACTTCCCGGCCGGCCTGGCTCTCTACTGGACGACCTCTTCGATCTTCAGTATGGTACAGCAGTACTTTGTGACCGGTTGGGGTTCGCTGTTCAGTTTTGGCACTCCTGGCCTGGCTACCAGCGGCGGCAGTGTCCCTAAGAGTGATAGCAAGGCGTACTTCGGTGATGGGCGGCAGGAAAAAGCTTTGCTAAACAATGAGGCCGATTCTGACTCGACAGCCCTATCTGAACGCACTACGCGAGTCAATGGCTATTCGAAGAGGTCATCCGGTTCGTATGCCCGGCGTCACCGCCGTTCAAATAAAGCGAAAACGCAACGTTACGGCACTACTCCCAGACGCGACCCATCGCATAGTTAGTGAGAGGAAAAGAGCGCAGGATACCATCGCATGCGGGCCTCAAAAGGCCCGTTCACGATAGAAAGATATATGGAGGCAACAAAATCGTGGAAAGCATTGAGGTAAGTGGCAAAAGTGTTGACGACGCCCTGTTGCAAGCCCTGGTTCGTTTGCATAAACGCCGTGACGAGGTAGAGGTCACTATTTTACAAGAGCCTACGCGTAGTACTTTTGGCATGGGTGGCAAAGAGGCTCGCATTCGTGTGACGGTTCTTCCCCCTCGTGGCAGCGCAGTAATTACTCCTGAAATGGCCGACGCGCTCCTTGGTCCCGACGATGCTGATGAGGAGTTGTATACGGAAGAAGAGCTGAGTGAAGGTGAGGACGAAGAAGAGTTTGAGGACGAGGGATTTGAAGGAGGTGAGGAGTTCGAGGACGAGGCATATCAGTCTGCTCTACCTCTGGACCAGGTCGCTGCGGAGGTGGAGAATATCTCAGTGGCGGAAGGCGAGATACAGGAGGTCGAACACCCCAGCAATGAGGATATTGCTGTCACTGTCGATGTTTTGCAACATATTTTGCAGTATATGAATATTCGTGCGGCCATCCAGGTGCGTTCACAAAACCCGCTGACGCTGAATATTCAGGGGATCAACGAGAATCTTGGCCTGTTGATTGGACGGCGAGGTGAAACGCTCGCTGCTCTCCAGCTTCTGGTCAGCTTGATTGTCAGTCATCGAACAAAGCATCGCATGCGCATTATCGTGGACGCGGAGAACTATCGCGAGCGTCGCGAGGAGAATCTGCGTTCTCTGGCCCTGCGCGTGGCTCAACAGGTGCGCAACTATCGCCGCTCGATCGCGCTTGAAGCCATGCCGCCACACGAACGGCGCATTGTGCATATCGCGCTGGCCGATAGCAACGATATCAGCACGGAGAGCATTGGCGAGGGCGATGCCCGGCGCGTAGTCATTTCACTGAAACGGGTTGGACGATAGACAGCAATTTTTCTCCTGCGTTTCTGGCCATCGGGCATGTTACACGTGATCTCCTGCCGGGAGGTGATTTCACGCTCGGTGGCACGGTAACTTTTGCCGCCCTGACCGCCTATCACCTGGGATTGGCCTCGGCGATTGTGACATGCGCGGATGAAACTCTGCCCCTTTCTGAAGCGTTGCCGGGCATTGCTCTGGCCGTCCGCCGTGTTCCTGTGAGTACGGCGTTCGAGAATAGCTATGCAAACGGTTTTCGCGTACAGTTCTTGCGTGCGCGCGCTCCTGAACTGGCGCTCGTAGATATTCCCCCAGCCTGGCTGAGTGCCCCTGTTATCTTGCTCGCTCCACTGGCCCAGGAGATTCCTCCTTTCCTCATTCGTAACCTGCCCCGCCGGCCTGGCTCGCTGCTGGCGGCGACACCCCAGGGCTGGCTGCGCCGCTGGGATTTCGATGGCCGTGTCTGGCCCACACCCTGGGAGGCCGCAGAAGAGATTCTTCCTCTGCTCGATGTGCTGATTCTCAGCTGCGACGACCTGCTGCCCTTCGCGCAGAATCGGCGCGATACAGTCAATGAACTGCTCTCCAGGTGGAGTATGTATGTCCCACTGCTTATCGCGACCGATGGACCGCGTGGGGCTACCCTGTTCGAGCGCGGCACGACTACGCATTTTCCAGCCTATCCCGCCAACGAAGTCGATCCGACCGGGGCTGGCGATGTCTTCGCTGCCGCTTTTCTTGTCCATCTCCACCAGCACCGCGCTCCGCACGCGGCTATGAACTTCGCCAACTGTGCGGCCTCTCTCTCTATCGAGCAGCCGGGGATCAGTGGCATTCCTACGTTGGAGCAAATTCAGCAGCGTTTGATTCCTCTCGAAAAGAATCGATCACATGGAATGTAGCGGCGCTGCTTGCCTGCGTACTATCAATACTCGTCTTCAATCACCAGGTCGCGTTCTTCCCACCTCTCGCCTCGTTCGAGCAAGATAGGGCCGAAGAGCTTCTCCTGCTTGACGACGATACGCGCGTGTTTCCAGAGTTCCAGCACAGCCAGGAAGGTCACGATAATGACAAAACGCGAGAGTTCTCCTTCGAGGATTTCTGAAAGGTAGATGGTGCTGCGCTCGCTGAGAAACTCACGGATCTCGGCGATACGCTGGCTAACGCGTACACGGGCCAGGGGCATCAGCTCTTCACCGCTAGCCTCGTCGCGCGCGTGCAGTTCGAGCAGGCGCGCAAAGACCTGGGCGAGCGAAGCGACTTCAAGGCCGGTAAGGGTAGGAGGAGTCCAGGCGAGCTGGGCCTCGATTCCGGCGAGCAGGCTTGAGCGGCTGTAGGTTTGCAGACCCTTTTCGGCACGCTGGCGCAGGTGGTTTGCGATCTCTTTAGCGATTTTGTATTCCATGAGGTGTGTACGCAGCTCTTCAGCCATAGCGGCGGCATCATCCATTTCAGATGTCACATCTTCTTTTGTGCTATGCGGCAGCAGACTCTGCGATTTAATAAAAAGCAGGCGTGAGGCGATGGAGAGGAAGGCGGACATATTGGCCAGGGGCATCTGCTCAGGATGGTCCTGCCACTGGCGCAAGTACTCGATATACTGATCGGTTACTGCGACCAGCGAGATCGTAGTGATCTCCATTTGCCGCTTCTCAATCAGGTGCAGAAGCAGGTCAAGTGGGCCTTCAAAGACGGGCAGGCGTACAACGTAGCGGGCCTGTTCGCCGGTTTCATTGAGGGGCGTCTCCCCGGTTTCGCTCTGGGTCCGTGTGGTCTGTTCAAGCATGATTCAAGAGACCTCGTCTATAAGGTGCAGTGCAGCCAGTTCAGGGCTATCGGGCCGGTGATGCATGCGAATATAATGCACAGCACGCTCGCTCAAACCGGCAGCGGCAGCGAGGTCCGCACCAACTTCGGCATGCCACCATGCGTAGCTCAGAGCACGCCGCCAGCGAGGTAAATGCGCGCGCTCAACTGGATAGACCGCCAGGCTCGTTAAAAGGCGAGGAGTCAGCCGCTTGCCGATTACGATGATCGGACGTGCCCAGAAGGACACGCGGCCACCGGCTTTCCCAACGTCGTGTAATAGTGCCGCTGTCAAGATATCCTGATCGCTCCAGCCGCGCGCCTGCAAGCCCCGGCAGACTCGCAGCGAGTGGCGCTGGTCAGCGGGCGACATGCTGGCAAACAGAGCCAGCGCGGCGGGTGCGAGCTGCTTTGC